>PDWJ01000762.1_pt1 | contig 44712 bp, 28 predicted proteins | sample 1430881 | NCBI WGS metagenome assembly PDWJ01 (sample SAMN01162460, study PRJNA174530) | Oral metagenome, whole genome shotgun sequencing project. | biome: Marine environment; feature: Marine mammal; material: Swab sample of the gingival sulcus; isolation source: swab sample of gingival sulcus...
TTATATTTTAAAGGAAGTAACAATTTCCTTTAATGCCGATGAAAGTTCCTCTAATTGAGCAGCCTGTTCTGTAACCGCTGAGCTTTTTCCTGAAATTTGCTCGGCAGCTTCGCTTACCTGAATAATATCATGACTGATTTCCTCTGAAATTGATGCTCCCTGATTTAAATTTTCATTTATTTCAGCAACACCTCGGGATGCATGAGCAATATTGGTTGTAATTTCCTGGGTGGTTGTGGACTGTTCTTCCATTGCAGTTGCTATGGTTTTGATAATATCATTAACCTGGTTAATAATGTTTACAATTTTATCAATGGAAGAAATGGAAACCCTGGAACTGTTCTGAATCCCACCAATCTGATTTTTGATATTCTCGGTAGCCTGTATAGTCTGTGCTGCCAGCTCCTTGATTTCCGTTGCCACCACGGCAAATCCCTTTCCTGCTTCTCCTGCTCGTGCTGCTTCAATGGTGGCATTCAGGGCAAGCAGATTGGTTTTATCAGAAATATCGGTAATGGCATCTGTAACCTTAGAAATGGCCTGAGCCGCTTCTTCCAGTTCTCCCATTCTTTGGGCGGTTTCCTGGGCCTGGGTCACCGCTGAACCGGATATTATCGAGGCTTCTTCGACATTTGCTGCAATTTCTGAAAAGGTTGCGGACATCTCTTCAGATGAGCTTGCCACCATTGAAGTGTTCGTTGTTGACTCTTCCATGGCCGCAGCAACAGTTGTCACGTTTGAACTCAGTTCCTCGCTTGCTGCTGCGACATTATTCGCCCGAAAGGATGTTCTTTCAGCCTGGGAGGCTAATTCTGTGGCAATCCCGGACAATTCTCTCGATGCGTTATCCACCTGGTTGGTATTAGTGCTGAACTGAGTAATGATGAATTGCATTTTTTCCATAAAAACATTGAACCAGGAAGCAAGCTCTCCCAGCTCATCCTTTGCTGTAATATGCAGGCGCTTGGTAAGATCGCCCTCACCCTGGGCGATGTCCTTGAGCCCTGCCACGGTCTGACTAATGGGTCTCGTGATAGAAAGAGCGACGAGAAAAATAATCCCTCCTGCAACAAAAACAGCAACCAATCCTGTCACAAGACAGATCCATAAAATCTTTTTTCCGTTCGCCAGTACCTTCTGTATGGGAACTTCCACGGAAAAAGCCCAAGGATTATCACTGTCTCCAATTTGTATTGGAACAAATATCCGATAGGTTTCTTCTCCTAACGCATCTGAAATATGTGTCATGCTAAAATTTTCCCCCTTTTTTATCGCCTTGGCCGCCTCCTTGAGAAGGGGAGTATTCTCTTCAAATGGTTTGTTGACCATGTCCTCTTCAGGATGTGCGATGTATACTCCTGCATTAGAGATCAAATTTGCCATTCCGGTTCCGTAGGGTTTTATTTCCGACACCATTTGTGAAAGGACATTCAGGGTAAGGTCAACACCAGCAACCCCCACAACACGGCTTTTTACGATGATGGGCACAACGGTGCTGGTCATCATAATCTTGATACCAGTTTCCGCATACGGCTCCAGCAATTCCTCCTTCCGACTTTGTTTTGGAATGGCAAAAAAGGACTGCTCTGTTTCGCTCTGGTACTCTTCAATGGTTTCATAAGGCTCAAACTTGAACTCAACCTGTTCCTTGTCTCTATGAAGCCAGGGGTAATAATGCCCTTCGAACAATTCTCCCGGATTAATCATGATCCAGAGACCGGAAAACTCAGGGTGTTGCTTCATTATTTGCTTAAGGATGGTATCCAGCTCTGCTTTATTTGGGAGTTCCTGATTTATGATAATCCCTTCGAAAGTTTCTGACAAAACCCGTGCTGTTTGCATGGCTTTCTCAATTCTGTTTTTTATCATATTGCTATATTGAAGGGCCATGTTGTTGGTTTTTTCAAATGCTTCTTCTTTTATGATGGCATTAGTGTTGTACATGACCAGGAAAATAGTAATTCCGTACATCAACAAAATAACGCTGCAAAGAGCCAGCATCATTTTGGTTTTAATCCTGAATTTTGAAAACATATTATTACCCTCCGGTGTATTGTACAATTCAACAGTTATGAAATTATATCATACATTTTTCGAATAGTACAGGGTCAAGGTAGAACGGCCAGTTACCCGACCGTCCACTCACAGATCCCTGCGTGCGGTTTTCTCGCACAGGGCTCCTCAGTATTATTCGCTTCGTACAAAAGCATCTTTAGCTCCAGTAGCCCGTTATCTGGGGAAGAGGAATTGAATAGTTAGAATACAATCCCTCAAAACCTCGCCAATTTAAACTTTTTCGCTGGTTCCTCCTGTTCAACCACTTAAAAAATCTCCACCTTCTGCTTGGGGATTCCATTGATAATACAATGAAGAATCGTCTCCATTGAAGGGGCAATATAACAATTGAAAATGCTCAAAAAATGCTGTTTGATTTCAGATACTATAACCGGACACCAGTGAGTGAAAGGAGACATTTTTTATGCGACCATTCCACACTATACCTGTTTGCGGCATGAGAAGTTGCAACAGACCATGTTCACCTAAAAACGACCAACAGGAACAAACGAGAGGATTTCCAGGCTTTTCTAAGAAATGTTGTTAACGATCTCCCTGATGACAAGACGATCCAAGTGATACTTGACAACTATTGCACCCATGAAAAGAACGATGAGTGGCTGGAAAAGAATTATCAAAATCGAGTAATGTTTCATTTTACTCCAACTTCTACAAGCTGGCTTAACCAAAGAGAAATCTGGTTTGAAATATTGTCTCGTAAGGCTCTTGAGGGGGCAAGTTTTACCAGCAAGGAAAGCCTATCCGAAGCTATCAAAGTATGTACTGGCCGCCATAACGAAAATCCAAGCCCATTCAAGTGGCGTAAGCGAAAGGTGCGAGGTAGCCAGCCTCGGAATACAATAATAAATTTTCGCAATTAAAAACGAGAAGCCCGCCAGGCTTACACACGACAACAAAAGAGGGGGTCTCAAATACAATAGCAAGTACGAGCTGTTTCATCTGTCTTCCTTTGACAGCCCACAAAGAAGAAACCCAAGTATGGACCTGCATTTTTTCCGGCAGGGGGGGTAAAAACGACCATGTAAACGAGTTGCGGACGCATTTGCCCTCCCCCAATAGAATTCCACCAGTCCCTCGGGCTGAATACGATGAAGAACGGCATGATTCAACAGCTTGGGGGCACAACAATCACCTGTTCCCGCAGGGGGTGCGGCCCCATGATCAAAAACATCTGCCAGGGATCGGGTTTCACCACGAAAATTACGCAGCACATACAAGGCATGAATATCCGTCATCAGGGACTGGGACAGGCGCTTCCTTGTTCGCCTGAGTGCCTGATATTGCTTCTCCGCCGGACAGACAAAAGCCAGTCTGCGGGTGTACTCCAGGATCTTTGATTCCCTTGCCCGTGTCAGCTGCGTAAAAGCATCCGAGTCAACAATCGGGTCCACCCAACCAGAAACCCTCCACAGGCCCTGATACTGGCCGGAAAAGGCATAACAGACACACTCCTCTCCGCGAAGGTTGCGGCCCAGCAGGACCCCAAACATCTTCCCTCTGGCGGTACCAAAAAGATAATCTGTTGCGAGCCGTTTCGCATCAACCCCGCAATCCTGTCGCAGCATTATGCTCTGTGATTGAGTCAGTTTCTCCATGAGTTTCCAGGCATAGGGAAGAACGTTGCCCCTGCCCAGGCTGTGATACCTGGCGCAGGAGGTGCAGAATCCCTGCGCATACTGATCCGCTCCAGCTCGCTCCAGGCTTTCCTCTGGAGTTGGGGTCTGTGCATAGCCTGCGCTCATCTGGTCTGCCTTGCACGGTAATCCTGACTGATCAGCACTCCCAAAAAAACCACAACGCAAGCCAGTGTTTGCTGAAAAGTCAACCTCTCTCCCAACACACAAAAGCCAAGACCAACACCAAAAACAGGAATAAGATTGATAAAGGCGGACGCCTGACTGGCTGGTACACGGCTGACACCATAATTATACATACCATAGGCACCCGCGCTGACAAAACAGCCCAGATATACAATAATCCACAGGCCAGTGGCTGAAAACTCATGGGGCACATGTAATCGAGGGAAAAAGAGCAGCGGCAAAAAAAACAAGGCTCCTACAATGGACTGTACGCCCGTCACAAAAACCGGTGACAACTCGCGAGTCAGTACCTTGGCCAGAATAATGTATCCTGTGGCACAGAGCATGGCCATAAACTCAAAAAAATTTCCCAGTACAGGCCGGGGTGCCTGCTCTGTTGAATAACCTGCCAAAGTCAGCCAGAGAGCGCCTACGGCCGCAAGGAGAAACCCAACAACCGTTTTTCCGGTCAACCTTTCTTTCAGAATAAGAGCTGCTGTACAGGCGACCATGAGAGGAAGCATAGTCGTAATCATGGACGCCTGGGAGGCACTGGTGTTGACCAATGCAGATACTTCAAAAAGAAAATACAGGCAAGGCTCAAAAAGAGCCATACAGGTCAGTGGGAGCAGATGCCGTCTCTGAAGAGAGCTTCCATAGCGACGCAGAAAGGGCAAAAAACACAAAGAAGCAATGGTCAAGCGGCCAAAGATAACAAAAAAGGGATGCAAGTCGGAAAATGCCATTTTCATGACCACAAAGGAGCTGCCCCAAAGCGCCATGGCAAGCAAAATGGCAACTGTGGGCACAAAGCGTTCATGCCTCATCCAGCCAGCCTTATGAAAGATAACATGCATAACTCTGCTTTCTCCTTCTTTATCCCCCTGCAAGAAACTTTAGGCCTCACATCATGGTGAGCCGCTCTCTCCACTGCTCTCACCCGGCTTGCTCATCAACAATGCTTTTCACAGCTCAAGGCCCAGTTCCTTGAGCCCAAACCGCTCATGAACAGCTTGAAGAAGACCAAAACATACCATAAAAACTGATAGTTACTGACCAACTCCTTCTAAATCTGTACCAAAGCTCAGCCCAGCCGGTCCCAGCTTCGACAGTGGTTTGACGGCAAAGAGAGGATATTATAATCCACTGCCAAAAAATTTGCATCTGGCACCGCCTGAACTGATGAGAAATCCAGGCTTTCCAGCCGCAATGGTATCTCGCGGCTGAGCGATGACAAGGCTTTACTATTTCAGACCTGCCGGATTGTCTGAGGGTCCGTTGCCTGCACACACAGCAGGACGGAGAAAACGGAAGGAAAGGGCAATCACATTGCCCAATGCTCAACGATCTGTTAGGGTAGCCTTGAGGAAGGCCTTGCCGACGCTCGTACCGCAAACCCGAGGCAGACAAATCACACGCATGGCTGTATACACCAGGGAGGAGCTCCCTACCCTTTTCAGGGAACTCGAAGCAAAGCCCGAACAGATATTTCTTCTCTTCGGCGAACGCTATCTTTGTCAACAGACCGCCTCCAGACTGGAGAAAATTCTTCTTGCGTCTACAGGGACCGTGCATCCCATAGATGGTGAGCAGGAGAGCATGGAAAACACCTTGAACAGACTCAAGAATTTCAGCCTCCTACCCGGTCGCCAGTTGTTCAAAGTGACCGATACCAGAGTGTTTCACTCTAAGAATCTCAGTCAAAGTATCTGGGCCAGAGCCGCCAGAGCCCATGCGGCAAACAAGACTGACCAGGCCGGACGTGCCCTTCTTTCCCTGCTCAATGCAGGCGGTTTAGCTGCTGGTGATGAGGAAGCTGATCTGGCGAGACTGAGCGAAGAGGAGTGGAACCACTACTTTGGCTTCAGTAAACCAAAAGAAAACCTGGCCTGGGCTTCAGAGATACTTGCACGGATCACGGCCGACGGTGCCGTCGATTCGACCCACGATACGGGCAGCCCGGAGCAGCAGTTGTTGCAGGTTCTGCAGAGCGGAATTCCAAAAGGCAATATTCTTGTTCTGATCAGCGAAGAGGTGGATAAGCGTAAAAAACTGTATCAATATCTCAAAAAACAACACACGATTATCGATCTTGCCGTGGAAACAGGGGCCTCGTCACGGGCCCAAAAAAGTCAGAAAGCGGTGCTTACTGAACTACTTGAAACAACACTTGCTGCAAACGGGAAAAAAATGGAACCCAGGGCCATAAAGGTTCTCTATGATCGCGTTGGGTTTCACCCCGTTGCCCTGGTCAACGAACTCCAGAAGCTGATCGACTATACGGGTACACAAAGTCGCATCACCCTTCAGGATGTGGACGCCATGATTGGCAGAACCAGGCAGGAAGCCATCTTTGAGCTAACCACCGCCCTGACAGGCGGCCAGGCCCGGAAGGCGCTGACCATGGCCGAACGACTGCAGGAAAACGGTCTGCATCCCTTGGCTATCATAGCCTCTTTGCGAAAACTCGTCCGTGCCCTGCTCCTGTGCAGGGCTTTGAGCATGCTGCCAACCATCGACTTCTCCCCTGGCATGTCTGCCCAGGTGTTTCAAAAAACCTGTCTCCCCGCCCTGAAGGAGATAGAGACATGGAAAAAAGAACTGGGTGGCCATCCCTATGCCCTGTATATGCAATTTAAAACAGCATCGACGTACCCCCTGGCTACCCTGGAAGCGTGGCTGAAGAAAATTTTAGAGGCGGAAATGCGTCTAAAAGGATCTGCCCTGACCCCGGAAATTATCCTGCAGCATCTTCTTATTGAACTGATGCGTATGTCTAACCCGGATTTCTCATGAACAGCTTATCTCATTTAAGAAAACGAAACAAAATGCTCATGAGTAATCCGGACTACACAACTGGCAGGTACAACGAACGATTGACAGCAGGAAACTGTCTGCTGCCCCTCCAGCCCAATATCTTATGCCTGCATGCTCCCTTCATTTCCAAGCAGTTATCAGCCATCACCTTCAGCGGGGCAGGATTGCTGTCTTGAAAAATCGAAACTGGGCATTACTGTAATCACAGTAGGAAGACGTTTAAATAGTCTGAGGAGGTTTCCATTTCCTTTCAATCCACTTTGATTCCGTCTTCAATCCATCTTGAATCCAGAAACACCCAGAACAAACAAGATGGTGACTATTACCGCCAAAAGAGTATATTGAACTGCTACCCTAGAAACTGAAGAAGAAAAAACCATAAAAGCACCTGTTCAACAATGAGCAAAGAACACGCAAACATCCAGGATGACATCCTCATAAAGGACAAGGAAGAGTTGAAGGAACCGCCCATGTACAGAGTGATTCTTCACAATGATGACTATACATCCATGGATTTTGTGGTCATGATCCTTGAAACTATTTTCAACAAAGATACAAATGACGCTACCAAAATTATGCTGGATGTGCATAATCAAGGTAAAGGGATAGCAGGAGTATACACCCGCGAAATCGGGGAAACCAAGGTCGCCCAGGTACGCCGGTTGGCTCAGATGAATCAATTCCCCCTTAAATGCTCTTTGGAAAAAGATGATTAGTTCGTGTCTGCCCTGAATAACGAGAGACCCTCACACTGCTGCAAGCAGACACTCCTTATACGAGGTCATTATGCTGAGTAAAGAATTAGAACTGGCATTGATCAAGGCCATAAAAGAAGCTAAGAATCATCGACATGAGTATGTCACTGTCGAGCATATGCTGTACGGTCTGCTCCATGACGATCTTGCCCGGCATATCATAGACAAATGCGGCGGCAATAACGCAAATATTCTCCAGCGTCTGGAACGTTTTTTCGCAAATGGTATGCCCATTGTCAAAAGCAACCAGGTTGAACCAGCCCAAACAGTTGCTTTTAATCGTGTTCTCCAGCGGGCGGTCAGCCATGTACAAAGCTGTGGTAAAAAACAGGTGGATACAGGCGATGTTCTGGTCTCCATCCTGACCGAACCCGATTCCCATGCCGTCTATTTTCTCGGCTCAGAAGGCATCGCCCGCCTGGAAGTGGTGGAGTACATCTCCCACGGCCTGCCGGAATACCTGAAAAGTGAACCGGAAAAACCGTCCTCCGGATCCCCCGCCCACCAAAAACGCCAATCTTCAGGTAAATCAGGAGATCCCCTGACAGCCTACACGGTCAACTTTTCCAAGCGAGCAGCGGAAGGTTCCATAGATCCGCTGATTGGCCGGGATACTGAACTGTTGCGCATGATGCAGGTACTCTGCCGCAGGAAGAAAAACAATCCTCTCCTAGTGGGAGAACCAGGCGTCGGTAAAACAGCCATGGCTGAAGGGCTCGCACTGCGCATCCATGAGGATGCCATTGCCAGGGCAGACAAGGCTCCCGAGGACGACAAGCTGGTTCCAGACCTGCTCAGAGATACAGAAATATACATGCTGGACCTGGGGACCCTGGTGGCCGGGACCAAATACCGGGGAGACTTTGAAAAACGTCTTAAGGAGGTCGTCTTAGCGATCGAGAGCAAAGAGAATGCCATCCTATTCATCGACGAGATGCATACCCTCATCGGCGCCGGTGCAACCAGCGGCGGCTCCATGGATGCCTCCAACCTTCTCAAGCCTGCCCTGCAGGCAGGTACCATTCGCTGTATAGGTTCAACAACCTACGAAGAATACAAAAACCAAATAGAAAAAGACCGGGCACTCTCCCGAAGATTCCAGAAAATAGATATCGAAGAACCCTCTGTCGAGGATACCACTGCGATCCTCAAGGGCCTCCAGTCGCGCTATGAAGACCACCATCAAATCACCTATACAGGTGAGGCCGTTTATGCCACGGCAGAACTCGCCAACCGCTATATCAACGACCGTTTTTTACCAGACAAGGCCATAGACGTGATGGATGAGGTGGGCGCCGCGTTCAGGCTGCTGGGAAAAACCGGGAAAACGGTCGAGGTCGCTGACGTGGAACAGATTGTTTCCAAAATAGCCAGGGTTCCTGTGAACAGTAGGACCAGTGATGATACCAAAGACCTTGCACGCCTGGCAGGAAAACTGAAAAAGTTCATCTATGGTCAGGATGCAGCTCTTGATGCTGTGGTGCAAGCTGTGAAAAGATCACGTGCCGGCCTCTCCAATCCCCAGTCCCCCACCGGTTCTTTCCTGTTTGCCGGGCCGACAGGGGTGGGTAAGACAGAAGTTGCCAGACAACTTGCCTCAGCCCTCTCCGTGCATTTCGAGCGATTTGACATGAGCGAATACATGGAAAAACATGCCGTCGCAAGGTTGATAGGCGCCCCGCCAGGATATGTTGGTTTTGATCAGGGCGGACTGCTGACCGACTCCATTCGTCAGCACCCCTACTCTGTCCTCTTACTTGATGAGATAGAAAAAGCCCACCCGGCTATCTTTTCCATTCTGCTTCAGGTCATGGACCACTCCACCCTGACGGATAACAGCGGACGACGGGCTGATTTTCGCAATGTGATCATTATCATGACCACCAATGCAGGAGCAAGAGAGGTCAGTGAAAGGCCCATCGGTTTTATAGGGGATTCCAAGGGGAAAGAGCAGAAAGCCATCAACAACCTTTTTTCTCCCGAGTTCAGAAACCGCCTGGATGCGACCATTAGTTTCTCAGCTCTGGATCGTAAAACCATGGAGCGAATCGCAGGTAAAATGGTTGCCGAGCTCCAGGAGCAATTGCAGGACAAAGAGGTAACAATTTCTCTCACCCCGGCAGCGAAAGCCTGGCTGGCTCAAGAGGGATATCAACCTGCCTACGGAGCCCGACCCCTACGCAGACTGATCATGAAAGAAATAGGAGATGTTCTCACCGAAGAAATACTCTTCGGCGCCTTGAAAGGTGGCGGCTCTGTCCGTGTGGGCCGCAGAAATAACAAGATGACCTTTCGATACAGCTGATCATGTTCACTCCGCATGTCTACCTGGGCCCGTGAGCGTTCTGACCTGCAAGCTCCTGATTGCAGTCAGCTTGCTGGAGCCTGTTACAGGTACACCTCCCGGGTCTTGATCCACCAACGACTCTCTTGAGGGACAAGGAGGGGGCATCAGCTCGCCCATCCCAGGGAGATGTCGTTTTCAACAACAGTACCATGATCTACTCAACCAGAGGCCTCCACTACCTGCGCAGCTCCCTGCTCCCTGTACCCCATGGCATGTTTGCCAGAACAGGTGGGCATAGTACTGGTGCTCACGCCTCCCTTAATTTTAGTTTGCATGTCCATGACAACCAACAAAAAGTCCTCCTCAACAGGCAGCTGGCACGGGAGGAACTCGGTCTTACCCATCTGGCGTCAGCCCATCAGGTGCATGGCAATGCCATTCAAGTGGTAACCGAAAACACAAACCAGGAGTATACCGGCTATGATGCCTTGATCACCAACCGCAAAGGCGTAGGGCTACTGATTCAGCAGGCTGACTGCCAGGCAGTATTGCTCTACGATCCAATCAAACAGGTTATCGGTGCGGTACACTGCGGTTGGCGTGGCAGCGTGTGCCAGGTACTCGCCCATACCATAGAACGGATGCAGGTTGAATATAGGGTGCACCCTCGCAACCTGCGGGCTGTTATCAGTCCCTCACTCGGTCCCTGTTGTGCCCAGTTTATTCATTACCAGAAAGAGTTGCCGCGATGGATGCATGCGTATCAGGTACGCAGAGGATTTTTTGATTTTTGGGCAATCAGCAGAGTACAGTTGGTTCATACTGGTGTACCCCGCAATCAGATCGAGACCGCAGGTCTATGCACCAAATGTTCCCAGGAATTCTTTTCCTATAGACAGGACCTTGCCTTGGGACGACCATATGGGGGAAGAGGGGGCAGTATCATCGGGCTGCCGGAAAGGGCGTCAGGTGAGGAGCTTAAGTAAAGTCAAAGTCAAACAGTAAGGGTGCGTGATCTGAGTAGGTCACCCCGGGGATGGTAAAGGCTCTTGCCCGAATCTGCGTACTGTGCAGGATGAAATCCAACTCTCGTCTGGGGCATCTGGAGGGAAAAGTCGGCTGCCTTTCCATATTGGCACTGACAAGCCCGGTTGCCCCGAGAAACAGCTCCAGCTCTCTTTTTCCCCCCAGGATATTAAAGTCTCCAGCCAGGATTAGAGGGCGATCCACTTCGCGCACCAATCGATAGAGTCTCTCCAGCTGGTTCTGTCGCTTCCGGTAGGTCAGGGAGAGGTGCACCAAAAAAACCGTGACCCGTTCTGTACAGGCCTGAATAACAAGCCGCTTCACGCCTTCTTCAAAATAGTGAAACCGATGGCTGATTATGGGCATTCTGGAGAGGATGGCATTCCCCTGTGCTTTTAAAAGGGGCATGTGGTGCACCACTGATTCAAGGCCGTATTTGGTCCTGATCACATGGTCAAGATGAAGATGATTAGCGATATATTGAGCCTGGCAGCACCTGTCTGTCCGGAAGGAGCCACCATCCACCTCGACCAGGCCAATAATATCAGGTCCCAGGTCCTCAATAAAATGGGCGATTTTTTTTAACTGGCTACCTGAACGTTTCAGATAGCCAGCATAAGGGAAGGGTAAATGAAAGGTTGTGCCCTGGCCGGTGGCATATCGAATGTTATACAGTAGAAACCTCACCCCTTCTCCTTACGGCTCGAAAACGTTCAATCAGGATCAATGACAAGGATGCACCGACTGACTCTTCATAAGAACATGAACCGGTACACTATTCTAGTGTCGGCGCAGTCCAAAAACACCTGTTTTCGTACTACTGAAGGCTGGATTCCAGCGCCGCCTGCCATTGGAGGATTTGCTGCTTCCAGTATTTTCGATCATATTCAGGGGAGAGCTGCTGTTGGGTTCTTTGAGAGCAAACCATTCAAAGGGGATATCCGTCCCTTCCATGGCATGCCTGTACAAAGAAAAAAAACGAGTGCCTTCACGAAAATAGCTTTTTCGCTGTAACCATTTGGGCATTGCATGATCCTGGTGCGCACGGTAAAAAACCGGAAAATTAATAAGCAGTGAAGCAATACCCTCTTTTATGCCCCGTTTCATATTGAACTGTTCACAGAAATACTGATTGAGATCAGTACGTATCGCGCCGACAAAGCGCTGATAGGCTCGACCGCGGGGCTGCGCTTCTGTCAGACAAAAATGTCTGAGCGCCCATGCCAGAAGCAGAGTGGCAAAAAGCATGTGCACAGGAACAACCACATTGTTGCCTGCTGCCCTATGGTGATGGACGCGGTCCAGGGCCTCCATGCATGCAAGCAACTGCTCCCTGCATCCAGAATGATTATCTTCTTGCAGCCAGCTGCGGTACATGGGAAAGAGGTGGGTCCACACAGGGGTTTGCAGACAGAGTTCAACCCACGCTCGGCTTGATCCTGACTGCAGATCCTTGAGAAGTTCGTCACGCAGGCGGGCCGACGGACAGAGGTTGAGTTTGCTATGGTGCCTGTCAATGGCACTCAAGGTCTCCGCCTCAAGGGCAAAGCCTGTCCTTGCTGAATGGCGGATCGCCCTGAGCATACGAACCGGATCCCTGGTAAAACGACGATCCGGGTCGCCGACCACCCGGACGATTCTATCCTCCAGATCAGCCACCCCACCGGTATAATCAATGATGGTATGATGCTCTATTTCATAAAACAGAGAGTTTATGGTCAAATCCCTGCGAAAGGCATCCTCTGCCAAAGTACCGTAGGTATTATTCTGGGGCAGTATTTCTTCTGGCCCGTCTAAATCATGCTCACTCTGGGAACGGAGGGTGGAGACTTCAATGACTTTGTTCCCTCGGAAAAACACCTGCACCAGCCTGAATCTTCTGCCAATAGTCCGACTGTTACGAAACAATTTACGCAGCTGACCAGGGCGGGCATCGGTGGAAATATCGAAATCCTTAGGTCTCTTCCCCAGGTACAGATCGCGCACACCACCGCCGACAAGATATCCCTTGTACCCGGCACCCCGTAAACGGTACAGAACCTTTAACGCTTCTCGATCAAGGTGCTTTTCTTCGATGGGATGTGCACCAGGCGGAATAATAACGGCCTCTGCATGCCGATTGTCCACTCCCACCCCTTCTCCAGAAACTTCTGCATCCATTATGATATCGTCTACTCAACCAACCGACTGTTTTTGATCGGTTTCCCTGTACACGGATTCCGCTGCTTTGACAAAACGGTCAAAAATTTCGCGTACAGAAAAAATCTCATTCATTTTATAGGTATTTGACCCGGCAAAAAAAAGGCCGTTATCCACGTCGCCGTTCAGTGCTTTCATGAGGCGATCATTAATACAATACTTATAACTGCACTTTTTCAAACACTTGAACCGGCACTTGCCCATCAGGTCTTCTGCCCCTCGCTCCAGCTTTTCAATAAACGGAGTTTTTACGGCACGGCCAGGCAGTCCCACCGGAGACTCAACAAGTACAACATCCTCCTTGCCAGCGGTAAGGAAGGCCTCTTTGAACTTCTGGGCCGCCGAACATTCCTTGCTTAACACGAAGCGGGAGGCTATCTGCACCCCATCGGCGCCATACTTGTCCATCATTTCTGCCATTTCGTACCCATCCGTAATACCGCCAGCCGCGATGAGCGGCACCTTGGAAACCACCTTCCTGATGGACGGGAAAAGGTCGCGCAGTTTTTTATCCGTTCCCAGATGTCCCCCAGCCTCCGTCGCCTCACAGATGATGGCAGCGGCACCCAGTTTTTCGGCCAGTTTGGCAAAACTCGGGGAAGAAACAATGGAGATAATGGGGATGTTGTATTTTTTCCCTACCTTAAAAATATCCCGGGAAAAGCCGGCACCAGTGACAATCATATCCGCACCGGCTTCGATGGAGCCCATCACCAGTTCGCAAAAATCCCTCATGGCATACATGATATTGACGGCAATGATTCCATCGGTTTCTCTTTTAGCCTTGCGGATATCCGCCTGTAATTCGTCCACCGGAATTCCTGAACCGCCAATGGTTCCTATGCCTCCACATTCTGCGACAGGTATGGCCAAAGCCGAGGTGGATACACGCACGGACATTCCGCCCTGGACAAGCGGTATTCTTGCTCTCAACGAACCTATCTTTAATTCTGGTAACTTCATCCTTGTCTCTTTGTATGGTATTTGCTCGACGCACTGTTCCCTGAATCCGTGACCATGACGCGCCTGTTTTTCATAGCGCATCTCATACGAATGAAAACAGAAAGCGACCGACAGCTATCCGCCTCGCCTCACTTGACTTTTTCCTGAACACCTTGTCGAAAGGTAACAATGAGAAAAATACAATATGCTACCAAGAAATGATTGACAGGCGATTTCTTCAGAATATCCCTAGACATCCGGGCTAACTGTTCTGCGGAGCGCTAAAAAAAAGTACTGCGAAACCATCGGCGTATCCGCTTCTCTTCTTCGCTGGCAGGATATTGATCTCTGAGTTGCCTACTCGCCCAGCGTATTTCCTTGCCTGCACTGTTTGGAGGCGTTCACGGTCTCAGGTGTTTTCTCAGTCATCTTGGACCAGCTGTACCTATACACAATCTACCAGGATTCCGCCACATCAGCTTGACTTTTCCCCTTGTTTACGATTAGATTTTGTTCTTTTTCATCAGCAAGATTGGACTTGTTCACGACGATTGAACGAGGTAAAGAATCATAGACGGAGTAGTTGTTTGAAAATACAAGCAATAAACGGGTTCAAGGACATTCTGCCCGAGAACGTCCTCCTATGGCAATACATCGAGCAAAAAGCCAGGGATGTCTTTCAGCGTTTCGGCCTGCGTGAAATCCGGGTACCCATTCTGGAAAAAACCGAGCTTTTTGTCCGTTCCATTGGTGAGGCTACGGATGTGGTGGAAAAAGAAATGTATACTTTTGCCGATACCGGTATCACCATGCGGCCAGAGGCCACTGCGTCCATAATGCGGGCCTTTATCGAGCATGGGATGCATGTGCAGCAGCCCGTCCAACGCCTGTACACCATTGGCCCCATGTTTCGCCACGAACGACCCCAGAAGGGCCGCCAGAGACAATTTCACCAGCTCGATACAGAGATAATCGGGTCCGTCGACCCGCGCATTGATGCCGAGCTGATCGCCATGGGCCAGATGCTCCTCAACGAACTGGGCATCAACACCAGCCTGGAAATCAATTCCCTGGGCTGCCCGGTGTGTCGGCCTGGATTTCGAGATAAACTTGTCGCCTTTCTGGCAGACAGACAGGATGTCCTATGTGCGGATTGCAGACGAAGAACCCAAACCAACCCCCTGCGGGTGCTGGACTGCAAAAAACCAGGCTGCCGGACCGTTGTCCAGGATGCGCCTTCACTGCTTGATGAACTCTGCACATCCTGCGAAATTCACTTCGCCCGGGTTCGGGACGCCCTGGAGCAAATACGTATCCCCTATACGCTCAACCACTGCATGGTCAGAGGCCTGGACTACTACACCCAGACCACCTTTGAGTTTCTCACCAGCGATCTCGGAGCCCAGGCAGCCGTTGGTGCCGGTGGACGCTATGACGGTCTCATCGAGCAGTTGGGAGGTCCGGCCCTCCCTGGAATCGGCTTTGCCATGGGCATTGAGCGTCTCGTCCTCCTCCTCCAACAACAGGAAAAACCGCCCCAGACAAACTGGGAAACAGACCTGTTCCTGGCAGCTCTTGGCCCGGAAGCGATTGATTTCTGTGGTCGACTTGTTCACGAACTCCGTTCTATTGGGCTGCGGACTGCTATGGATTACAGCGGCAGGAGTCTGAAAGCGCAGATGAAGCAGGCCAACCGCTTGCAGGCGGGATACACGCTGATCATCGGCGAGAAGGAGCTGGAAGAAGGTTTGGGGATCATGCGCAATATGCGCACCCAAGAACAGCGCCCCCTTGAGATGGACAGCGACATTGCCCAACTGAGCCAGACCCTGGCGCAACGAGTACGATAACCCGGAGATCACATCTTGCAACGTCCAACTTGCATCGGTCACAAGGAACCACACAGGGCTAGTGAACAACTGTTCCTGTGCAAATCTGAAGAGAGGTGCATAGTCCCCCCAAGGAGGGGGGAGAGAAAGAATCTCAGGGACGGTTAAAAAATGACAGCGTCACTCCTGCATACAGCTTCGGACCGGCAAGTGTTGTGACGATCAAAGGAAAGACAGGCGCAGCCTGAGACGGGTCGGGGATTGGCTGACTTAATCCAGCACAAGCTGGCCTGCAGATGTGCCGTAAGCCGGTCAATATTTTGTACGGCATGTTCTACCTATAGAGAGTTCCAGTTGAACCGGACACACCCGGCCGACTGATCTACGCGGAGGCAATTATGGAATCAATGGGAGCGCTTCGGCGCACGCATCACTGTAACGAATTGAATGAACAGGCTCTCGGGCAGGAAGTCATTCTCATGGGGTGGGTTCTACGCCGCCGAGACCATGGCGGGGTAATTTTCATCGATCTACGTGATCGACAGGGTATTACCCAGGTCGTTTTCAACCCCGAAATCAGCCCTGAAGTACATGCCAAGGCCCATCAGTTGCGTAGCGAGTGGGTTCTGGCCGTACGAGGCAAGGTGGAACGACGACCGGGAGAGATGGAAAATCCCAAATTGAACACTGGGGGCATCGAGGTCATGGTAGAGGAATTGCGCATCCTCAACACCAGCCAGACACCTCCGTTTCCCATTGACGAAGATGTTGAGGTGTCAGATTGGCTGCGGCTGCAGTACCGCTATCTGGACCTGCGCAGACCCGAAACAGCAAATAATCTCATTATGCGCCACAGGGCTCTGCACGCCGTACGATCGTTCCTTAACAACAAGGCTTTTCTGGAAATTGAAACCCCGATGCTGACCAGGTCCACTCCTGAAGGAGCCCGTGACTACCTGGTCCCAAGCCGGGTGAACGCCGGGAAATTCTTTGCCCTGCCCCAGTCACCCCAGCTCTTCAAACAGCTCCTAATGATCTCAGGTATGGATCGCTATTACCAAATTGTCAAATGCTTTCGCGACGAAGACCTGCGGGCGGATCGACAACCTGAGTTCACCCAGATTGATATGGAGCTGAGCTTTGTGGGTGAAGACGACATCATCCAAATCGTTGAAGAAATGATAACGGCATTGTTCAAGGAAACCATCGGAATCCAACTGTCTTGCCCCTTCACCCGCATGACCTATGACGAGGCCATGCGCCGATTCGGTACGGACCGACCGGACACCCGCTTTGGGCTGGAATTGATCGAACTGAGTGATATCCTGCAAGGCTGCGGTTTCAAGGTCTTCCAAACCGTACTGGAAAACGGCGGGGTTGTGAAAGCCATCAATGCCAAAGGCTGTGCCGACTTTTCCAGAAAAGAGCTGGACAGCCTCACGGACTATGCCGGTTGCTTCGGAGCCAGAGGCATGGCCTGGATCAAGATCAAGGAAAACGAATGGCAGTCGCCCATCACCAAATTTTTCAGCACCCAGGAAATCACTGCCATGCAGCAAGCCCTGGACGCCCAACCCGGCGACCTCATTCTCTTTGGGGCTGACAAGGCGAACACAGCCCACCAGGTACTGGCAGAGCTGCGTCTTGAACTGGCCCGCAGGCTCAACCTAATTAAGGAAGGTGTCTTCGACTTCCTCTGGATAACGGACTTCCCTATGTTTGAGTATGATGAAGAAGCCAAACGCTACACTGCGGTGCATCATCCCTTTACAGCACCGCATGAAAACCAGCTCGACATCCTGGAGACAGAGCCGGGAACCGTCACGAGCCGAGCCTACGATCTGGTCCTGAACGGTAACGAGATCGGCGGCGGTTCCATCCGTATCCATACTCCTGAGGTACAGGAAAAAGTCTTTAAGGCCCTGGGAATAGGACAAGAGGAGGCAGAGGAAAAATTCGGCTTTCTCCTCCAAGCGCTCAAATATGGCGCCCCGCCTCATGGCGGCATCGCCTTTGGCGTTGATCGTCTGATCATGCTCCTAACAGGATCAAGCTCTATCCGAGACGTCATCGCCTTTCCCAAAACCCAGAAAGCGACCTGCCCCCTGACCGAGGCCCCGGCATCGGTAGCCAGGAAACAACTGACCGAGCTGCACCTGCGACCAGACTGGAAAGAACAGTCCTGAGTCAATGACAGAGAATCCGGATTACTCATCCGCTCAGGAGACACTATCTGAGCGGACCTTAGATGAACCTAGTGGCTGCTTACAGCCTTACCTGCATTTATTTGTCTGTCTGTTGTTGCCGATGAACTGCAGTGGTCATGAGCATTCAGGGGGGGTGGCCCACTGGTCACAAAGTGATACCATGACGGGAGTACACAGACAGTATATTACGCACCATGGATCGTAATCCGTATTGGGCAGCCACCGCCTGACGCTGCTGTGCAATGGCCGCCTCATCCCTTTGTATAAAGGCACTGAGATACAAAAGCGCCTCCCTGGCGCCGACCACATCATCATACGCCACAGTTGCATGATGGCTGACCAGATCCAGTGGTTCAAGAATGGACGGCGTTCGCACAGCCAGGACAGGCAGGCCATACAAAAGGCCCTGGATAAAGGACTGCGAGATCCCTTCACTCTCATTGGAAGAAAAAAAGACCATGTCAAAGGCGGAAAAGTATCGCTCAGGCTCTTCCTGGTGACCAGCAAGGATAAAACGATTCTCCAGGCCTGCCTCACGGATCATTCGCTCAAGATGAGGACGCTCTCCCCCTTCACCAACCAGCATAAACTTATACTGTTCAGGCATGACGGCCGCTGTCTTGATAATAAAGGGATGTCCCTTGTAATGCCGTAGGAAAGCTACGTTGCCGACCAGAATATCATCCTCTGCCAGACCGTATTGCCGACGGATCGTCGCACAGTCCTCCTGGTTGAATTGAAACCGCTGTTCATCAATACCCGTGTTCTGGACCACAATACGATGCTGGTTCACCCCCTGCGCGACCAGTTGCTCTCGAATAGAGGCGCTACAGGCAAAAATAACATGCGGAAAGAGATTATAACTGACCGCCGATGATATGGGCGCCAGAACATGACGGGTGCGCGCAATAAGAGGGACGTGGCACAGCCTTGCTGCACATCCCCCCATCCAGGAATCTTCGGAGGAATGGGTATTGAGCACGTCCGGGCGAATGGTGCGTAATACTCGAAACAATGCTCGCCAGGAGCGCAGGCAGAATTTTGAGGTAAACGGAACCGGATACACAGGAATATCCATCCACCTGGCCCTTCTTGCGAGTTCACTGTCCTGGGGGACAATCAGCCCAGTTGAAAAACCAAGCTTTTTCATTTCCTCTAACTCGCTAAGAGTACGCATTTCCTGTCCACCCCAGTCACGGGTCCAGTCGGAGTGTACAATTAAAGGTGTCTTTCTTGCTCGTTTTCTTTTCACTGTCTTATACGCCCGGCATTGTGCTCTGGTGTTCTCTGAAAGGTGATAACCAACCAAGATTTTCGACTGCTCCTATACCACAAGTGCTGCAATATGTCACAGGTATCGACCACTCCCCCCCTCACGAAACACTCCCCCCAAAAAACTCCCGACACTGTCTCTCTCGCTCCACACCCTCTTCTTCATTTCACTTGACTTTTCCTTCAATTGTAGTGCTCATTCCCCCATTCCCAACCACCAATACATATCGCTTCCAATCCGGTTCCCGACTGAAAAGAATACCGGGCGTATGCCTGAATCGAAAAGATGGCAGGAAACATTTCTTTGTAGGCAGATCTGGAATTGCGCCTAGGTCGGCGGCAATGAATTCTCTGTACAATGTGTAGGAAACAGATATGGCTTTCTGACGACAACCCTTGGACGGTAGTGGCCCCAAAAAACTGGACAATGTGTTAACCTCTACCTCAGACTCAAAAAGCAAGAGGATCTGACAATGGGTAAAAAAACAGGGCCCAATTCACGGCCAAAGTGGCTCTTGCGGTAATTCAAAACGAGGCAATGATCTCTCAGGTAGCCAGTCGGCTTTGATGTACCTCGCTCGGTCGCTGAGGCTACCTGATGCTTATTTCTCTTTTTTAACTTCAGGACGTGTAGCTTATCGCATACCCCAGGCTGTCCAATCAATTGGGTCCACCATCATAATCGACCAACGATAACACACTGTCCTCAATGCTTTCTGATTTCTATAATCCGCCAAGCAGGCTTCGAATCTTGTTGCTATGAAAGTTCGTTTTTCAATTTTTCGTCTACCAAACGTTTGATAACCTTCTTTAAATTGTGTACATTCTATTTTTATTGTTATTTTTTTCTCATATAAACTATTATGCTGTACCCATTTTATGGCCCTTTTGTATGCACAAACAAAAAGAATATAGGTTAAACACTCACCATAATTCTCTCCAGGAGTACACCTCCTTAAAGCATACAAAAAATCGGCTGAAGCTGTACAAGGTACAGCTTTAACATTCTTCAAAAACAGAATTATATCGTATCATGCTGAAACAGGAACTACTCGACATCCTGGCCTGCCCCAAATGCAAAGGCCCTGTGGAACTTGACACACAACATACAGGCCTACTCTGTCGTCCCTGCAAGCTCCTCTATGCAATCAAAGACGGCATCCCTATCATGCTCGTTGACGAGGCCAAGTCTTTGGGAGAAAGAGAGGAACGCGCACAGGAAAGGCAGGCTAACGATAATTGAAACGGTTAAGTATAGGCAAGTCACCGAAAAATTCGATCTCAGTCAGGGCGGCATTATCCACCTTAAACTTCCAGTATCCGGTTCCCACATCCCCACAGAACAGATGGGCCAGGAGCGTACGGAGACATCCGCCATGGGAGACTACTGCCAAATTTCTGCCGGAATTGGCAGCCACAAGTTCGGTAACAAAAGTGATGACCCGGTGCTTGAACGCGCCAAAGGCCTCCCCTCCAGGGATGCGGGTCTCCTCCCAGTTGACCAACCAACTCTGCCACTGTTGGGGAAATTGCTGTTCGATCTCTTTGTAATGTAACCCCTCCCACTCTCCAAAATGAAATTCCTGGATGCTGGAGTCCGTTATAATCGGTTGCCCAGCACCGAAAAGAATGGCTGCCGTTTCCATGGTCCTCTGCAGTGGGCTGCTGAAGACAGTATCCACACGTAAGGCATTAATACGGTCTCGCAATCTTGCAGCCTGCTCACGACCATGTTCATTGAGGGGGACATCGGTACTGCCCATGAGTACGCCGGCTCTGTTGGATTCGGTCTCCCCGTGCCGTATCAAATACAGTCGAGTTGCTGTCATAAGTCCATACTCCAGATCAATAAGAAGAAGAACAGGGAAAAAACCTCTGTCAGTTCAATGGTTGCACCAATGGTATCCCCTGTGATGCCACCGATACGCCCTATCATGTACCGCGCCAGGAAAACGGCTATGCAGACACAAAGGGCGTGCAGGCAAAAAAGCAGGAGCAACAGAGACCAAAGGCTGAGCCCGGCAACAGCGAAAACCACACCAAGGAGCACAAACGAGCAGAGGAGAGCGGCCCACCCCTGGCGAAGGGTTGTCTGGTTGACAAAGCGCCCCATGCCTTCCCCTTCTCGGGCATAACCGGCACTGGCAGCGTGCCAGACCGCCGCTGTTCTGCCGAGGATCGGTACCGCCACCAGAACTATGAAACCGCAGGTCTGAGGCATGCTCTGAAGGAGGACGTATTTACTGAGAATGGTAAGACACAGGGCTACGACACCGTTGGTCCCCAGGGTGGAGTCCCGCATAATCTCCAGCACCCGTTCTCTGGGACGATAACTAAACAGACCGTCCGCACTATCTGCCAGACCGTCGAGATGCAGCCCACCTGTCACACCTATCTGAAAAATCAATCCGATCAACACCGCGACCTCATATCCGACCAAAGGAGAGAGGGATACAGCAAGCAGGCTGGCAGGCAGGCCAATGAATAACCCAACAACCGGCATCCATTTCATGCCGCGCACCAAGCGGCTCGCGGTCAACTCCATACACACCGGTATGGGATATCTGGTCATAAACTGGACCATCAGCAGCAGGGTACGCACCTGTCAGTCTCCCTTGATCTTCACTGGTATGCCGGCAACCACCAGGTATACTGTGTCTGACAGCGAGGCCGCCCGTTGGTTGACACGACCGCTGCAGTCCCTGAAAAACCGTCCCAAGGGTGTATCAGGTACGATACCCTGCCCAACCTCGTTGGTGACCATGAAGACAGAACCGGTAAAAGTACAACAGGCAATAAACAACTCTTCCATTGCAAGCGCCACCACCTCTTCCAGGGTATTGAGAGCGCTCTGCTCCGGCGCATCCCAATCAATGCTCTGCTCCCTGAGAATAAGGTTACTAATCAGTATGGTGAGACAATCTACCAAAACAGCTTCACACTCGTCCCCCAATCGGGGAAAAACCGAGGCTGGTGACCAGGGCTCCTCATAGGTTGTCCAGGTAAGCGGTCGCTGCAGCCGATGCCGCTGGACCCTGTCCTCCATTTCCTGATCAAACACCTGGGCTGTTGCTATATAGGCGACCTTGGTGCACAGGGAAGAGATCTGCTGCTCGGCAAAACTGCTCTTACCGCTTCGTGCACCACCTGTTACCAAGGTGAGGGTTCCCATGGGCAGCCGCCACTCCTATCTAAAAGTTTCTGTTGGTCACCACCCCCTACCCTGCGGAGAGCCAGAATGGGAACGGGTGGTCTCTGTGTAGGTCGCTGTATCGATACAGAAAAGGATCAGGAAAGCCCCTGGCCAACTATCTTGGCTATAATACTGGAGGTCGACTGCTGATACGTAAAGGCAATTCGTTCCACCCTGCCTCCGGCCTGTTGTACCTCCCTGGCCCCGACAATCTTATCTTCGGGCCAGTCCGCCCCTTTGACGAGCACATCCGGCATCAGGGCCTTGATCAGCTTAAGGGGGGTATCTTCAGAAAAAAGAATAACGAAGTCCACACACCCCAGCGAGGCCAAAACCCGTGCCCTCTCCAACTCCGTCTGCACCGGACGATTGCTTCCTTTCAGGCGCTGAATGGACTCGTCACTGTTCAAACCGACCACCAGGCAGTCCGCACACCGCCTGGCCCGTTCCAGGTAGCTCACATGGCCTGCATGAAGCAGATCAAAACAGCCGTTGGTAAAGGCTATGGATGCGCCCTGTCTTCTGATTGCCGCAAGCTGCGGCTGCAATGCTGCGAGACTGGTAGTAATTTTATCGCGGTCGGATCTCCTCCAGCCCCTTTCACCTGGTGGACAGAAGGGGCTCCGCTCTGCCTCCAGAGCAAAGAGATCAACAACATGCAGACAACACACTGCGTCCTCTCCTGCCTGGGCTAGGATTTCTCCATGGGGAGAGACGATCATGGAATGCCCGGCCAAAACCAGAGGACCACTGGCACCGCACCCATTAGCTGCCACCACATAGACCTGGTTCTCTATGGCCCGCGCACGCACAAGGGCCTGCCAGTGATCCAATCTGCTTTTGGGCCATTGGGCGGACACCATGATAACCTGCGCTCCATGGTACGCCATTGCCCGTGCGATTTCCGGAAAACGCAGATCATAGCAGACAAAACCGCCAAGAGTTCCCAGGGGAAGCTTCAAAGGAGGACTAGCCGGTCCAGGCTGGTAATGAGCCTCTTCGTGCCATCGACGAAAAAGATATTGTTTCGGCCACTTACCAACCACCCCTTCCCCATCTATACACATCAGGGTATTCAATGGAGGACCACCCTGTTCGGGCAGCTCTGCCAAAGATCCGGCTAAAAATAGAGCATGCTTGCCGGCAATCTCCTGCATCCTGTCGATAATTTCAGGGGTACGCTCGGCCAGGGTACGGGTCCGCTGGTAGTCAAATCCAGTTGCCCACAATTCCGGAAGAACCACAAGCGTGCCCGACATCAGCGCCTTGCGCTCCAGTAATCGGCGTACCTGCCGGATATTTTCTTCAGGGTCTCCGAGAACAACGGGTATCTGAACAAAGCCGACAGCCGGAAAAAAAGAATCTCCCATATTTTCAACCTATTGCACGCAATGCTTCCCCAGCAAGACGGCCTACCGTCTGAGGGGACCAGATGCCGTCCAGATACAGGGACAGGCCTGCATCTTCGTTAATCAGAGCTGACAGCTCCGGTATAAGCGTACGCAGTCCGAGGTTGCCGACTGCCCAGGCAGCAAGCCCCTGCACCTGCTTGTCTTCTTTCTGGGTGAGATAGTAGCGAAAATCCTGGTCGCGGATTTTTTGGCGGAGCAGATTGCCCCGCTTGAGGGCCAGTCTTCCGATCCCCCACATAACGCCCCGCTGCAGAAAGGTATGCTCCAGAAAATTCCCGTCCTGACATATTTCCTCGCCATCCTCCTGAGCATAGGAGAGCAACATGTGATGATACTCCTTTGCCAGCCGATCATTATGATACATGATCTCAGCCAGAGATTCCGGTGCTCCCCATCCTATCCCTCCCGACTCATCGTTGAGACTCCACAGGAATCGACGCATAACCACCCTGGCTTCCTCAAAACTCTCTTCTGCCAGGCGGTCAACTGTCATTCCCATGCAGCTCACGGCAAACCACTTCATATGGGGTTCTTCCCGGCAGATAGCTGTAAAAAGGGCGTGGACGAGATTTTTTGCAGGCAAATCCTGTAAGCGAACCAGGACATCTTCCAGGTTCTTTTCCCGTAACAGTTTTTCGACCGTGCTTTTCAGTCTCCGGCTGCTCAAAAGCAAACTCCTTTGTTCTGTCATGATAAAGACGGGCAGAAGTACAGCAGTACGCCTGTCCAAATCTACAACCCTGTAAACTGGGGCAATAAAGAGTGATCACACATCAAAATGGCAGCTCGCCCTTCCCTCTCATGCAGATACTGGCAAAATTGAAGACTGATTTCTGACATGACATGCATTGGTGTTAATGCCTGCCTATTCCAAAAGATAAACACGATCATGAAACATGACAAACGACAGTACTCAAGTATACCGGTTCAAACCTGTAACCCTGTAAGCAGAGGCCGTAAAAAGCAAGAACAAATCAGCACATCCCAATTCATCCCTCCCCTGCCTGCTCAGCAGAGACAATGTATCAGGATGTCTACCTGCAATTTATCCATAGACTCTTCGTTGCAGGGCGGCTGGGGGGGAACGTACTCCAGCTCCCCCGCCAACGCCTTGAGCTGCGAAAAACCTTCTTGATCAGAGAGGCGGGCTAGAACCTGCAGTCCAGTCGAAGAGAAACAGTGGTCGCCACGTTATCCGCGCCAGCGGAATCACCCGGATAATACCATTGTTCCCCTGTTATCAGATCGGTAATAGTTGTCTCACCCTTGGCTTCATCATAATATTGATAGCTGAACAGGCCTGTCAGCCCCCAGTGTGGAGAGAGCTTATAGGTAAGGGCCAGGTCGGCAGCCCACATCCAGCTGGTATCAAAATCCTCCTCAAACAGGAGATCGCGCATATGATGTATGTCTTTATCCTCCCCTTTAACCAAGGGAGAGCCAATCACACGACCAGAAATATCCCAGTTGGTCACTACCGAATAAAAGGAGAAGCCGACGTAGGGAACGTTCCAGGTCTGTTCATACGTTATGCCGATCTCATTGGCATCAAAGGTACCCTGGGTGTCGTGGAGATCATAGATGGAGTAAACATAACGACCGCCATAGGATTTCCATTCCCAGTTATCGCGTTTAAACCCTATCAGGGCAGTAAAGGTGGTCGCTTGATGCCTGTACACCGGCACCTCCACATTGATGTCAAACATCCCCCCATGCTCCAGCCGGACGTCTTCATGGTGGGACCAATGCGTCCAATCCCAGCCACTCACCGCCCAGTCATAGTCGTCCATGGTATTGTCGCCTTCATTAAGGGCAAACCAAATATCGGCGTTCAACTTGATCCAGGGCCTCGGTCTGACTGAGACGCCAGCGTTAAGCATAAAGACGTTATCCAGTTTCCAGATCAACTGACTCAGTTTAGCGCCATCCCCTTCAGAGTAGACAAGTTCGTTGGATTCACCATTGAGATACCCCACCCCCAGTCTCCCTTCAATCTCAATCACCTTGGAGTGCACATTGATGGACGTACCGCTCTTGGTCTGTTTCTGAAGCTGCGCGGCTGTTCCAGCTGCTGAGACCGGCTGACAAATCAATACGCCAAGCAGCGAGCAGCCAAAAACAGTCAATATTTTCTTTTTCATCTTCCCTCCCGAAGTCATATAGTTATAAGACTATTGCATACTGCAGACTACAACTCATGCGTCTTTTGAAGTAAAAAATGTACCCAAGATGCTCATCATTTCCTGTCATAAAAAAATACAAATCATGCAGCAATGTTCATATGCTTTTAGTGAATGCGCCTAGTAGTAGGCTCAAAAAAGGGCTCGCTGCTCGTACCCCCTTGCGTGTCCATTGATAACAATGATGTTGAGGCCGTCCCCTTCCCAGACTGGGTTCTCTAAACAACTGTACATGGCGACTGATTCTTGCTACACTTGACTTTAGATTACATTTGCCTAACAAGCTGCAATTTGAGAATTTTTCGCACAACAATGTCTTCGTCAAACCGGGAACTGGATATGCGGAATATCTTCTGCGATATTTCGCCTAGAAGTTCTTTTGAAGATTCTGCTAATCTTGCCGAATTTCCGGCAAGATTGAATATTGTACCCTGCAGTTTTTCAACAAAAGAATTAAACCACTGGGCTAAGGTTCCGACCTCGTCCTTTGTTTTTATGTCTAATCGCTTGCTCAGATCCCCCTCTCCCCGGGCAGCATCTTTAAGCCCCTTTTCCACCTGACCGATGGGTCTGACCACTGAGGCAGTAACAAGCCAGAGAATCAGGATCGCTGCCCCCCAGCACCTCGCAAAACTGCTCCCTTATTTTTTGTTTCTTTGCAAAACATCCCTCTCAGCTACCGCCTTACAAGAGAAGAAAAAGCTGTCCGCATTGCAAGGTTACTGAGAAGACAAACATAACCACCTGGAATTCTACACAAATTATTCAAAAAAGAGTTTATTACAAAACGGCAACATTTCATTCAGATAGAGAGATTGGTCGTTTCAACATCCTATTTTCGTGTCTTTTGCAAATGGTTATGATTTTTCCTTATGCACCACAATAAAGGGTTCATTTTACAGGACGTGTTCGGCTGCGGATTTCGGCCCACCATCCTAATCATCACATGCCCTCTTCCAGTAAATACCAACAGATCAATAAACTCAAGGGTAATCTTAAGCAAGTGGTCCAAGGGAGCATTGACCAAAGTAACGGGACAGTAGCAACAAACCAATTTTTCTGCTATGTTTCCTAGTTGAGACTTAAATCCGTTACCGTTTAAAAAATTGTGCAGACGCGAAGCGGTAAGATAATTGACTATACAGTTAGTAAATCAATATGTTACGTACCAGCTTGTAGGCCCCCAATCTTAGGGGAGGGGGTACAATGAGTCGCAGGGAAGGACTCAAGCTCTCCACCGCTTACCCTGAAGAAAAACTCGGGCTCACTGGTCAAAAGTCGGGTTAGATTTTTAGAGGAATGAGTTGGCTGCACGCCACCCCCACATAACCATCCGCTCTGTCGAGCACAAACCGTCCACAACCATGGGTGGCCTCGACTGAATACTGAACCTACATATCTCTCTTCATGCGACGTGCTGTTATAACCGGAATGGGTATTGTTTCCCCCTTGGGGAATAGTGTACAGGAAGTACAGGCCTCCCTTGAACAGGCCAAAAGTGGCATTGCTTTTTATCCTCAATACGAGGAAATAGGTCTGAGGTCCCAGATAGGAGGCTTTACCACTATAGATGTGAAAAAGCATCTTGAAAAAAAACAGCTCCGTTTCATGGGCAATGCCGCAGCATACGCAGCCATCGCCATGAAACAGGCAGTACACGACGCAGGCCTGGTGCCGGAGGACGTCAGTAATCCGAGGACAGGCCTGATCATCGGGTCAGGGGGAACCTCTGCGGAAAACGTCGTTAGTACGGCCGACGTCATGCGCAAAAAAGGATTGAAACGACTGAGCCCTTTCATGGTGCCCAGAACAATGAGTTCAACGGTCTCTGCCTGCCTGACCAATACTTTCCACATCAAAGGGCTCTGCTATTCAATCTCTTCTGCATGCGCCACCGGCTCACACTGCATTGGGGCTGCGCTCGAACAAATCCAGCTCGGCAAACAAGACATCCTTTTTGCCGGAGGCTCAGACGAAGAGCATTGGACCCAGACAGCGATGTTCGATTCCATGGGCGCCCTTTCAACCAAATTCAACCATACACCGCAATCGGCCTCACGCCCTTATGATATCAAGAGGGATGGCTTTGTGGTAGCCAATGGCGCCGGTATCCTGGTGGTTGAGGAAATGAAACACGCCCAAAAAAGAGGGGCGAACATCTACGGCGAGATTATCGGCTACGGAGCCACCGCTGACGGCTATGAAATGGTTACTCCTTCAGGAGAAGGGGCTGTTCGATGTATCCGCATGGCGCTGGCCACCGCCAAAAAGGAAATCGACTACATCAATGCCCATGGTACCTCAACCCCCATAGGGGATATGGTGGAATTACAGGCGATTGCTGAGGCATTCGGCCCCCAGGCCCCGCCTGTCAGTTCGACGAAAGCCCTGTCAGGGCATAGCCTGGGGGCAGCCGGTGTCCATGAGGCCATCTATTCACTGATCATGCTCGAACATGGATTCGTCTGCGGGTCCGCCAATATTGAGGAGCTGGATCCTGCCGCCAAGGGGGCAAATATACTCCGTGAAAACCAGAATAGACAACTGCGCACGGTCATGAGCAACAGCTATGGTTTTGGAGGGACCAATGCCTGCCTGATTTTCACAAAAATGGCATGAACCGAACGTCCTGCAGTTCATCACGGCTCTTGTTATGTGAGCACTGAAGCTTTCCTTCTCAAGGATCGGCCTCTTCATCAATCCGGCGCATGCCTTCCATGATCAGCCCCATAAAACCCCTGATAATAGGCAGTTTCTTTTCCTCCTCTGATATCCCTGAGGTATAAGTAAAACTGCCTTCTGTTTTTCCCAGGATCTTAAAAAAGGCTTCCTTGCCCTCAAGTGCACCATAATTAACCCGAAGCAACTCCCCGCCGTAGAAAATGACAGCAGCATTCCCATTTTCCAAAACCATATCAACCCGCCCTGTTTTGGTACTGGAATTGATCAACTGAAAAAGCTCCACCGGATGGATATCTGATAACCTGCCGCTCATTCCGGAGCTGATGCTGCCGGCTTTCATGGTGTTTGCCTGGGCACGCTCGACCAGTAACCTGTAAAAAAAGACCTGCAACACCGGAAACTTATTGAGAAGATGCTTAAAATCTTTGCTAGTCAGGCTGGCGAGTCGGGTTGCCTCTTTGGAATAGACACTGGTGGTGACGGGTTCGCCTGAAAGAAGACTCATCTCCCCGAAGATCCCGCCCACACCAATCTCAGACAAGAGCACGTTGTCCTCACTCATTATCGCGACCTTCCCTTCAACAATGATATAGAGACTGGTTCCGGGATCCCCTTTTTTGAGGATGACCTTGTTGGGACGGTACTTTTTCAACTCAAGCAGAGAAGATAAGTCTCGCAGACTATCCTCATCAAGAGGCTCAAAGACGTCCAATCCCCTGATGACATTAAAAAACTTATCAACATGGCGCATCCGCTCTTTGAGTTCAGCAGCAGCCAGCAACTTCATCTGAACAGTAGAAAACTCACGCTCTTTCTTAAACTCAAAACGAATAAGCCCCTCGCAACCGCCGCATTCAAACTTGTTGCTTTGTACCCCCTGCGCAGAAAATCGTGCCAGCGCCTTGCGGGTTGAGGCGATCTTGGCCAATTTGCTTACCAGCTTGAGACAGACAGGTTTAGCCTCGGGCACGGTGAGCCCCATCCCCTCAATCTTTAACTCTTCACCCGCATTATAGATGGGACAGGAGCGCTCTTCAGTTATGACAAATATGGCGTCACGATATTCCTGATTCGTCCTTACGCTCCTTGCCATTTGATCATGCTCCATTGAAGAAAACGCTGCACCCTCTCCGATCCGCACCGGTCACCAACAGACCGTACCCCCCTGAACACCAAGAGAACAGTTAGGTTCCTACGCATACCGATCAATTGCTTCTCCCAAAGAGAAGATAAATGATAAAGCCTAAAACAGCGGCACCTCCAAAAAGTACCGGCAATATACGCCCTATTTGCAGTTCCTCCCCAACCACAAGCGTCTGCATATACTCGGTCCCAGAAATATACCACGCGCCCATAAGAAGGGTGAGGATGATAAGGTCTCTCCAGGCCACCTTGTACAACATATACCCCACAAGGCCTATAAAAGGCACCAAAAACCATGGATTGGTAAACAGGCCAGCAGCGTCGACCTCGCGAATCTGTTCCACCAGATGGGTCTTTTCCAGCAACGGAGCCAACGTATTGCCAATAGACGTAAATATTCCTGTGATAAAATCAAGTATCTGAGCAAACATAGATCAACCTTTTTCATTATGATTATTTCAGCAGCCTTTGACCGTAGATAGTACGGCAGCCTTTTTCCTTGTGGTATTATATAAGCTTGAAGAAGCTGTGGCAAACCACTCAAAGCAGAAATTGGTACGTATTGGCAATACCAATACCACACAGGCTCGGTAACGGCTTCCAGGCCGCTTATCTTAGGAAAGCCCCGATTGGCTGTCTAACCAGGGTTGCTCATCAGCTCGGGCGATGCCAGGTTCGGGAGTTTTTGGTAACGCATTTTCCCTGGATATATGTTGCCAAAAGACTGCCGAAAATGATACTGCATGGGCGGAACTTGGGTAAACAGGTTGTCAAAATTGGCGTATGATCACCGACATCTTATCCATCTTTTTTTAGCCTCTCTTTGCTCAAATAAGACAAAATGTTCATGAGAAATCCGGGCTACGCCATGACCCATAAACACTATTCTTGAGGAGAATATGGATTTTCTCCCTTTTATTTCCCCAGATCCTTCCGTGCATCAATCCGACCACGAAGATGATCACAAATATACTCCGCACGTTGCAGCTCACGACGAAGACGATCCGCTTCCAATCCGGAAACCAGGGCAAGGCGATCACGTAATCGATGCACTTCTTTTTGTGCTTTATACAATTCGAGGGCAAGTAAACGAATAGACACTGTTTTCTCCTTTATTGATCAAGCTTATCAAGCGAACCACCACATTGTTCATGAGAAGTCCTCACTGACAATGGCTTGCTGACAAAGACCATCTTGCACAGTATGCTCTCACTATACGGGCCATAGAAGCCATCACCATGACCAAAAGCAATGGCCAGCGCATCAGCATCAGGACAGGCAGGCACCTCACTCACCCTCTGTTTCTCATGAACATTTTGTCTCATTTGAGGAAAACAGAAGAACAATTGCATGTACTACCAATAAACAACCTCCGATTTCAATACATTGGCAACCAAAGGGTAGTTCAGGCAGCAGTTCCTTCGGCACTCTTGTGGCAAAACCAATACCCAGGTATAATATACTGACAAAACTACCAAATCTGGCGCAACTTGAAAAGATGACCGCTCCAGACTCGTGGTGAATAGGCACAAATTCGGACTGCACCCGCCTGCTGAGTGTATGCCTCCCCGAGGAGAAATATATGAAAAAAATTACCCTCCAGAGCCCTCTAGATATGCATCTACACCTGCGAGAAGGTGATATGCTTACCCATGTAGCCCCCTTCAGCGCCTCCTGTTTCAGTGGAGCCGTTATCATGCCCAACCTGATTCAGCCGGTGAACTCTCTGCAAAAAGTACTGGATTATCGTACGGCTGTGGACCAAGCCTGCAAAACGTATGACTTCACCCCCTATATGACACTGTTCTTCAGACAATACAACAGACAGGAGCTTGTAGAGGCACGCCGCCATATCATTGGACTCAAACTCTATCCCGCAGGAATCACCACCCAAAGCGAAGCAGGAGTAAGAAACCTGGACTCCTGCATGCCGACCCTGGCTCTCATGGAGGAGTTGGACATCCCCCTCCTGGTCCACGGCGAAAGCAATGGGTTCACTCTGGACCGGGAGGAGGAGTTTCTGCCTGTCTTCGAAAACATTGCCGCTCATTTCCCAGGACTGCGGATAGTTATGGAGCACATCACCACAGCGGCAGCCCTGCGGCTTCTGGATACGTACCCCAACATAGGCGCCACAGTCACCCTACATCACCTGCTGCTCACCTTAGACGACCTCATTGGCGACATGCTGCAGCCGCACCTGTTCTGTAAACCCATTGCTAAAAGGGCAACAGACAGGCAAGCTTTGTGTGAGGCTGTGTTCCAGGGTGACTCGCGTCTCTTCTTTGGTTCTGACTCTGCTCCGCACCCAAGACACTCAAAGGAATGCAGCGGCTGTGCGGCTGGTATTTTTTCCGCTCCTGTTGCCCTGGCTAAGTTGACGGCCCTCTTTGCAGAACACAGCGACTTCAACCGACTGCAGGATTTCGTCAGCAACAATGCCCGTACCTTTTATAGAATCACACCTGTAAAAAAATTCATTACCCTGCACCGCAAAAGGTGGACTGTACCTGAGAGGTATGGGAACGTGGTCCCTTTTCTCGCTGGTCAGACACTGGAATGGTCCATCGAAGAGCCCCGCTGACAATCGAAGTGGGGCTATAACATTGAACGGCGGTGGCCCCAAAAACTGGACAATCTGCTACGTTATAAGTCAGACCACATTCAGGAGGATCTGACAATGGGTAAAAAACGCAAAACACACAGTCCACAGTTCAAGGCAAAGGTCGCTTGAGCAGCCATTCAAAACAACGAAACAATGTCTCAGATCGCCAGCAGATTCGGTGTCCATCCCACCATGATTTCCAACTGGAAACGACAAATGCTCAAAGGTGCCGTCGACATCTTTGCCAAGAACAACAAATCCAGGAAACAGGCGGAAGCCCAGACCAATGAACCTTTTCGCCAAATCGGCCAGCTGAAGGTGGAAAACGATTTTTTAGCACGAATTATCTACATTCATTTGAAAACGGCAGGTTGCTCCGTGTCGGACTTGCCAAGTGGATCCAGTACTACAATTTGGCAAGAGGTCATTCTTTTCTTGACGACAAAACCCCGGATGAGGTTTACTTTGGTTTGGCTTGCCCGTTCGCCGAGGCTGCCTGATGCCTATTTTAGTTTTTTAATCTCAAGGCTTGCAGCGTATCTCACCCATCAGGCTGTCCAATCAATTGGGTCCACCGCCTCTGCAAACTGTCGCAGATGTCACGGAGACTGACTCTACAAGTAAGTTGCGCGAACATCACAATAGTGAACTGACCCCATCGGTTCAGCGTGTGGTTCTTTCGGCGAGGTCGATAAGGTCCCTTGAGAAGAGCATCAAAATCATGTCTATCCATAAGTTTGAGCAATTGAGCAAATACCGTGTTACCATGAGCCATGGCCTGAATCTCTTTTTATGTTAATGTGTTAGGCGTAACAACATTTTACAAGAAAAAAGCTCTTCAGGCCTTATCTATTGAATGACCTTCGACCTGACCATACTCCTCACCGGCACAAAAGCAAACGAAGACCCTCTTCCTCTTTGCCGGGTAAGATACCGGAAACAGGAAAAGACGAGGCGTTTATCTCCAACAATTTTGACTTGGCAGCGAAAACCAAAGCTGATATCTCTACAAATCACTGGGAGGTGAAGCTGTTATACACAGTGACTCAAGCAAAACCTGAAAATCAAGACGTTTCGCAGGAACAGCCTTACTGCCGTCATGGACCAACTCAGGTTTGCCCGTATTACCATGCTGGTATTATCCTCCATGATGTTTCTTGCCAGGCTTGGTCAATCTCTGCCACGGATCCAGCGATTACAGAAGTTCAACCTATATAACAGACCGGTTTTATGGACATTTTTTCAATTTTCTTTCTACAAAACAGGAAGTCCCAAATGACAAAAAATGTTGTTTGCTTGTAGCTCATCAAACTAATTGGACAAACATCACCACAATAACACCGAGGATCTAACCCATGCTTTGTCAAGATCAAAGTCAGCTTGTTAAGAAATAGACGCATTACCGTATAATTCATTTCAATTGAGATAAGGTTCCCATAATAAATCCGGTCAAATCACCTTTAATTCATCACTGCGGAGAAAAAAGTGGAAGAAAAAGTAACATTTGGAATATCGCACAAATTGTCAGGAATGCTCCTTACCGTTTCCCTTGTGCCGCTTATGACGGTGTGGTTTCTCAATTATAAAAACATTACCAGCCTGACCAATGAGAAAGTCGATCAGGGTCTTTATGCCATTAACGAAAACCTTGTGACCTATATCGATGCATGGATCGATACAAATGAAAGGATGCTGACCCAAAACAGTACACTTGATGCCATGCGGTCCATGGACCCTTACCTTCAGGAGCCCATTCTTAAATCAATCACAAAATACTACGACTGGTCATACCTGACCTTCACTGTTGACACCAAAGGAGATAATATTAGCCGTAGCGATAGTAAACCGCTCAAGTATTATGGTGATCGTTCTTATTTTAAGCAGGTTACCGGTGGAAAGCAAATTGGCAGACAGTTGCTCATCGGCAAGACTTCAGGTAAACCTGCAATGGTTTTAGCTGCCGGTATATACAACGAAGACAACATTCTGAAGGGTGTTCTTGCTCAAGCTATGACCCTGGAAAAAGTTTCCGCAAAAATAGTAAACAAGAGCATTGGGGTAACCGGTTATACCTTTTTGCTGGATGAAAATGGGCTTATTATTGCACATCCTGATGTAGAAATGACCAACTCCAGAATGGATCTCAGCAACCATAATGCTTTTGTCGCCCTCCAAAATGGACAGACAAGAACTATTTTTGACGATTTAAATGGAAACAAAATTATTGCTGTTGCCCAAAAAACAGCCCATGGTTTCACAATGATAAGTCAGCAAAACTATGAAGAGGCCTACAAAGCAATCAAAGAAGAAAACCAGAAAAATTTTATTCTGTTGGGAGGTACCCTGGTCATGATTATGATCAGTACCATTTTGGTATCAAAATGGTTGACCGGACCAATCCGCAATTTGACAAAGGTTGCTAAAAAATACAGCCAAGGGCAACTTGATCTTGAAATAAGCGGCCTCAAACGCAAGGATGAGATCGGCCAACTGAGCCGAACTGTTGAACGAATGGGGACAAGTATTCGCCTGGCTATGAAAAAATTACAGAGAAAGAAGTGAAAAACATAAGGTAACAACTCACAAATCTGAGTGACCTAAAAGCAGTCACAGACTGGAAACAATTGAAATTAGAGCGGATTGCTGATGATCATTTTGTCTCTGATCAGCGACAATTATCATTCCGGTCTGACGGCATTTTTTCCTCCGGATAATGGCAAAATGATTATTCCGATTCCTCTAAGGAGAAAATGAAATGATCACAGATTATCAGTTAAGAAAATAGAAGATTTTTTTATCAGAGGGCAAACCCCTTGAAGTCGAGGCCGCAAGATCCGATATGGATGATGCTGTTTCAGTCTTTGCAACGTCAAGCTCCGTACATTTCAAAGACGAGTCAAAGAGTGGCGTGCACTTCAGGGGTCAGCCCAGGAGGTATATTTCCCCCAGATTTCCCCCCCCCGATAAGTTTTGCCAGTCGGATTTCACACATATGTCTGATCTAAGAGTGACCCTGAACGGTGCATTGTTTGAACATCAGACCTCCTGATCTCTGAAGATTTTGTTAGGACACCAGTTTGTAAACCAGGCGCAAGTTGGTTCCTGGGAAAAACTTGGACTTGATGCGAAAAATAGATGCGTTGTACCTTAAAAATTTATCCTCCGGTAGCCGGACAATCCGCTGCCAATGAAAGCGGTCAGCCACAAACGGATTTAGCGGTTAATGCGATTGATGGGTGTTGAGGCAGTATATCCCAAACCCAGAACCAGTCGTCCCCATCCCCAGCACAAAGTATATCCCTCTCTGCTGAAGGCATGAACCATCAATCGACCGAATCAGCTGGGGCAACCGATATCACATACATCCCCATGGATGGCGGATACATGTATCTTGTGGCGATTATGGACTGGCCCAGCCGAAAAATTTTGTCTTGGCGGGTTTCCAACACAGCCGATTCGAGATTTTGCATAAATGCCCTGGAAGAAGCCATAGACCGTTTTGGCCCTCCTGATATGTTCAATACTGACCAAGGGTCCCAGTTCACCAGCAATGCTGTTGCCCAGGTTCTCCAGGACAACCAAGTGGCCATCAGCATGGATGGTCGAGGCCGTTGCCAAGATAATATTTTTGTAGAGCGGTTATGGTGGACCCTTAAGCATCAGTACATTTATCTACACTAATTTGAAAACGGCGGGTCGCTCCGTGTCCGACTTGCCAAGTGGATCGAATACTCCAATTTGGCAAGAGGCCATTCTTCTCTTGAGGACAAAACCCCGGATGAGGTTTACTTTGCCTTGCCCGTTCGCCGAGGCTGCCTGATGCCTATTTTTACTTTTCTCATCTCAGGGATTGTAGCTTATCCCACCCATCAGGCTGTCCAATCAATTGGGTCCACCGCCCTCCTTTGAAGGCTTCAAACGCCGGGCAGTGTCAACCCAAACGTAAACGCAATCGGTTCCCACTACGTACAAGCCTCGCAGCGAGACAGATAAACTCCTGAGTCACAGTTTTCAAACGCCTTCTTTTTGCCTGATGACGGACCGGAGACATATCAACGAGTAACCCAAGTTGCCCTATGCACCCTAAAATATTATAGGCAAAGGCTCCCATTGCCATAACCACAGCATTGGTTGCAAATTAATCCTTTATCTTAATTTATTATCATAGACAAGAGTTCTTTTTTCACCGGGCTGCAATTGAAATTCCATCAACTCTTTCTCTCCTGTACTGTTCATTACTGAGATCATACCAGCAGGTATTGTGATGGACTCATCATTTCTCAAGATAAAAATTTCTTCACTCTCACCGGCAATCTGACTTTTTCGTTTAATTATAAACGAAGGCTTTGCTCCCCGTCTGAGTGCCTGAGTAAAATCAGATAGACTGCTAACATCGAAATAACTACCGTTACCAAGTAATGCCCATGAACGCATTTCACTTTTTAACTGGGTGTCATCGATTGCAAAACCGATAATATTTACATTGATACCAGCATTTACCAATTTTCGTATTTCTGCAGGAACATCTCCACCACATGTCTCTTCACCGTCGGTTACTAATATAACATTCTTTAACATATCATCATATGTGAAATCATCTGATACTGCTGACAAAGCAGTACCAATAGCAGTTTTTGCATAATTTTCAATATGTATATCATCTATAGTATTTTTTAATAGATTTTTATTAAGAGGTTGCTGGTTAATAAGCTTAATAGTTTGACAAGAATCTTTTTTAATTCCAAAAACACGCAACGATAATTTTGTACTATCCTTAATACCGTAACGGGTTACATTCAAAAGAGCCGATTTTGCAATCGTTATTCTTCTTTTACCGTTTGCCATACGCTTTAGCATTGAGCCAGAACCATCCAAAATAACAGCAACAGAACTACGAAGATCGGCATTTTCAATAACCTTCAACTCTATGCTTGCCAAAAGTTTTTTCCGCTCAACAGGTGTGAGTGTAACAGAAAACTTATATGGCTTTGAAGCACGGAATATCGCAGAGGCAAGCTCAAAGCCATCATCCAAATGCCATCTTCCTTCTACGATACGCATTACTCCATTGTTAATTTTTCCCCAGCTTCTCATCGCATTTGTAAAAAGTTTTTTGTAATTTATGATCGAGAGAGCTACAATTCTAGGCTTCACCTTCTCTGCCAACTCCCAAAAACCAGGATCATACTTTGATTCATTATCTGTAATTACTACAATACCAGCCACGCCCGGACGATTCTGTAACATCTTCACAGCTGTAAACATGGTTTTTTCTGCTTCACTTGAAGAAGTAGGCTCAATTGTATCAATATAGGGCAGAACATCATCCAAAGAACCTGCCCAATTCGACAATATGGGGCTGGCGGCACCAAAAGGAAGAAGCTGGAGCATATCACGCCCGGGCTGAAGGGATTTTGCCCACTTACGAACAGCATTTATAGTGTACGGAATAAACTCTCTCACACTGTTTGAGGTATCCCATGTTATTACTATTGAACGTGGCGGTTCATACACCTTTAAGAAATAGTTTCCAGGAGGGACTGTGGCTCCGTATTGAGCCTGCTGATTTTTTCGCTTTTTTTGATGTAATTCAATTAGTTTTCCCGTTGAATCCTCAAGATTAAATGATTGTTCAGGTCGTATTGTCTCATGAAAGCTAAGGGTTACATCCATTGCCTTATCACCTGGGACAGTAAAACTGTACCAGTCTGCATTTCTTTCCAGCTTAACGGAAGATTCAATTTTCTCGTTTAAGGGTATTACGACACTCTCCTCCTTACTTGCACCACCGGCAATAGTAATTACCTCCATGGTGGAAATATCTGAAATGTCTTCGTAAACAGCTCTGCTGTTTGACTCTTCCCAGGATCCTAGAATTGAATGAAATTCTTTTGCTTCAAAAATTTCAAGGGATGCAGGGGGATAGAAAATTTGAGGAGTCTTTTGGACAGGAGTTACAAACTTGATATACTTTGTCCAAACGGATTTATCCAGTTTAAGAACTCTTGTATTTGTATTTTCTGATTGTAATTTACCAATTTTTTCCCATGGTCCAAACGGTGTTTCTTTTGAAACATAAACGTATGTTTCCAGTTGTCGTTGTTCATGCTTATTGTTTTTCCATCTAATTTCATCAATTAGAGCAGTACGGTCACGGTTAAAGGAAAGAACTGTTATATTTTCATTTCCTTCATCAAGTTGATGTCCTGAACACGCTCGCGGATTATTCTTACAATTGAGAAATACGTCATTCCAATTCGTGCTAAAAGAAGGTTTTGAAAAGACGACGTGAGCACCAAAATCGGGATCTGCAAGATTAAATCTTTCTTTAGGTCGCCAATCCCTGTCAGCCAGTAGCTGAAATTCTTCGATAGATGGCCCCCATGTGCATTTCGGGTTCAAATGGCAGTCATGAATAATCAATTTTGCCTGGCAGGCAGTAACAACTCGATCAAATATAATATATTGCGGTTGACTACTGGCATCCAGTGATCCTGTTGCCACCTTATGCCATCTTCCTACCTCATCTTTTAATTCTATAGAGTAATTATCCGGCCATGTCGCTCTTTCCCGCGAAGATAAAAGATGAAACATAGCTCCTGCAACTGGAGCTGGTAAGCCAATATTGAAAACCAATTCCTTGCCAGGAGCAGCGGCCTGATCAAAATGATGAAGAGCAATACCATCGTGAAGGAACCTGCTGCGTTCAACCTTTCGTTCATCGGCTGGCTTTCCGTCAATCTCAATAAGTCTTGAACCTAAACTATCCCATAAAACATTTATGCTTCCACGCAGCTCTTCGGGAATAGACCAATAATTTATAAATTCAACATCTTTTACCTGCTGGTTTATCTTTAAGGGCACTATCTTTTTCATTTGCTTCCATCCCTGCTGAAAGGCAAATTCCAGGGCTGGATGATTGTTTTCTGCCACAAATGGTGGAATTATAATTTCAAAGGAAATTTCCTTTTTTTCACCGGGATCAAGTGTAACTGCTGGCGGGATATCCAGAAGCTTCCAACCATCGGCCAGGAGTCTGCTGTCTATTTTAGTTATTGATCGTTCCACTCCCCTATTTCCGATGGTAAGATTTCCTTTTATCCTCTGTCCAGCTTTTGCGTATGCGCGAATTTGATTCTGCTGTAATTCTACAGAAACATCCAATAGAAGCCTGGCAGGTATTGGCTGAAAAATCTGCGAATGCATTGAATCATCAATTATAAATCCCGAATATCTTTTTACCTCTTCCTTCATCTTATCTGCAAGAGAACTGGAAACACTCGGTAAACTGTTAAAATCAACCAGGCCACAAGTAATAATACCTTTATCTCCTTGCGTTATCTTTATATTTTCTTTGTTATTATTATTTATAATAGCAAACTTGTATGATTTAGATAAATTAGAGATGGAATTATCGTGATTATAAAGTTTCAATGATTCGTTCGACTCACTATTACATAGTAAAACTCCTTTTTTATAATCAGGAATATCAAGTTTTATAAAAATTTTTCCTTTCTTATTTGTTGTAAATTTTTCACCGAGCTTTAAAACAAAGTCTTTTTCTTCTGAGACAGAAGACACGGGAGTAACATTCAAATCTGGTAAAACCCGTGATTGGCATAAATAATTATTGTTACTATACGACTTATTTTTGAGAAGCAGATATTCTATTTTTTTTGTGAGGTTTTCATAGATAAAAAGACCAGAACTATTTTTTAAAATATTATCTTTATCACCACCCATCTTCTCCAGTGACCAATTCATCTTTTTTCGAGAGTCACATGCAGTTAATATAGTTGTGCCAGGCGAAACAGGAATTATGTAATGATTGGAAAAGTTAAAGCTATCAACTACTCCTCGAGCCGCCGAATCCGGTGGAAATAAACGCCATAGCCCTCTAGAATCATCGGGTTCTTGTACAATTGTTTTATAGTTGAGTGTTGTCTCTATACTGTAGTCGCCCAGTGAATTGTTATCGGGAGACTCTATGTGCAAGGTATAATCTCCAGCCGGTAAATTTGAACTGAAGGAAAACGGCTCTTCATCCTCTGGCCCAACAGTAACAGTTCCACCAACGACTTGCCCCTGCCCGCTCCCCATGTGTGCATAATTAAGTTGTGCTGTGAGGTTACCGTCATCAGGTGGAGTGATGGTAAAACGGACTGGCTGGCTGCTTGCAAGGCTCAGGTAATATACGTCTTTATCTGCTTTTGTGCGTAGAACCCCTTTCTTGGTAGTACCAAGATGTAGTCGCTCGGCATTTTCTATGGAATTGTTTGACTCTTTTTCAAAACCTGGAGTAGGAGCACCAAGTGCTATTGCCCTGAGAGTGTACTGCCCGCTTCCTCTCAGGATAATGGTCTTTGCTCCCCGCAAAAGGGTAAGATATTCGGATATTACGTTGGTATGTCCTGGTTCTACCGAAAAAAGACGGCGTTTAGATCTGTCATATACTTCGAATTTATCAATATCTCCGATAGCTACATACCGCCACAACTCTCCATTTGTTGGTACAATATGGGTAAACACATCTTTATCGCTATGATTCAAATTGCCTTTGACTACAAAATCATTTTCAAATTGCTTCTTTGCTATAAAATCATTAGGTTCCTGATCGAAGATTTCCCCATCATCAATGTATGGAGACATTGCTATGGAATATCTAATTCCTTCATCCCCTTGTCCTTCACGGGTAATAGACATTTCATACGTACCAGGTTCCAAGAGAAGATTAGGTATTTCAATCAATCCTTTTTGACTTTTTCTATACAATAATCTCTCTATTTTGGGCTCAACTTTAGTAATTTTAACTGAAAAAGAACCACTTTTTGTGTCAGATTCAATTTTCAGGTTTTGTGGTATTGTTTTAACAACATCCCAGTTAATTTTATCTACATCCGTTGAAAGAAGAGAACCTCTAATGGTATGATTTAGTTCAACTTTTATACCATGATCAAAACTATTTGGTTCCAGAAGCTCATCTTCATTGAATTTGGACATATGTATAAGGACATAAGGAAATCGAGCAGTCTTGTTGTAACCAGGTATGACATAGATATAATTATCTTTGTCATACACTTTATCTTTAAATCCAAACACATAAGGATATAAACCAGACTTAGGGATTCTTCCGTTTTTAACCTTAACCTCAACATCTTCTCCTGGTTCCTGATAAACAACTATTTTCACTGGCTGTTGTTGAGCAACTGAGGCTTTTATCTTTTTTTTTGTATCTGCCTGAACAACAAGCCATTGATCCAACGAAAGAGTATCTCCACCTGTTTTGACAACACTTTTTTCTTTTGACACCGTCAAAGTTGAATCCTGGTTTGCCACTATTCCAAGGACATAGCTGTTTTTGGGTGTAAGAAAGACCTTTTCTAAGGAGATATTTTGAAGAGCACTGCCTTTTTTCAAAAGTGGAGTAACTCTTTTCTTTTCGCGGTTGGAAACATCTTCTTTGGCAAATAATTGAATAGAGCCGGGACTGTTTATATGAAATGAGTAGACCCCCATTTCGGGGGCCTTATACTCAATAAAGATGGGCGTTTGCTTTTTTAGTGTTATCCCCTTTATATCATTTAGCTTTTGTAAGCCCCCCCCGAAGCTATTGGAGACTGATAGAAACAGGAGAAAAATGAAAAACAGGAGAGCCTTCATGTTAACATCCCCCTTGAGCTCGATAAGCATCTTCAATAAGACTGTTTCCCTGATCCACCATTAATGAACGAATAAATTTATCGGTAGCACCACCATACATTCCCATCATATCGCCAAGAATCTGTCCAAACAGAGCAAAGCCTGTAGTGGTTTTTACACAACACTCAGTTGTACAATTCATAATATTCCCTAAAAAACCACTTACAGTCTTTGCCATCATTGCAACTCTTGCAACTTCAAGAGTTATAAGGTATTCAAGTGATTCGCCACCTCTGCCATATCCGTCGACCGAGATAGTGTTCCCTGTTGTAGTATTAATTCTCCACCATCCCTCCCCTGTCTGTGGTAAAAGGAGAAGATGACCAGAGGTGATATCATTTACTGCCCGAGAGCGTATTGCCTTTTTTTCACCTATTGATGCGGGCAGCTTTCTTTCAGATGTAACCAAACTATAGTTTTTAACCTTTGATAATGTTTTTATCGTACTGACCCTGTTGGCAAAAACCCTTATATATCGCAGTCTGTCAAGCATTTGCCCCTCTCTAATCGATTGATAGATTCCTAAAGCCATAGTCTGTTTCGGGTCAATACAAAGCCCCTTCTTTTTTCTCGAAAGAGCCACTGTCCCGCTCTGCATTATATCAAAGCCAGCATGAACCATATCTCCAGGCCCATATAGAAGAGATGAAAGTCCAATAAATGGTTCATGTTGGTAAGCAAGGAAATGCTTCTCCTCATACGCTCCTGACAGTCCGAGGAAATGCTTAGAAGTAGTCGCACTCTCAATAGGATTGCGAAGCGGCACCTGTTTTCCATTACTGTTGTCAGCTACCGTAGTAAGAAGAGTGGTCAAAAAATCTGCTGAATTTCTTGTGCTATTAAAACTAAAAAGCGTCCATGAGCCAAGAAAAGGCACTGCTCGATCCTGCTCACTTTTTATAAGCGTTGCAGCATCGACAAGGAGTCTGGTCGTCCGCTTTGTTTTTGCAGCAAAGGGCGGTTTATAATTAACCTCCAGCCATATCCCATTAAAAATGGTCTTGCTTTCCTCCTTGGTTGCCAACTGTTTTGACATCTCACCAAGAACTCCTGAAATTGTTTCAGAAAAACGGAGTTGAGGGTTAGCCAGCAAAAGATTTGAGGCAGCTATGGTTTTTCCGTCAGACTTTATAGCGTAACTATATTGAGGGCTTCGGCCATTTATAGCCGGCAGATAATAAAAAGAAGATATAAAATCTTTCCTCTTTTCTGGTTTTGTGAGATAAGAATCGCCAATTAAAGTAATAACAGTTGGATATTTTTGGTTGAAAAAAAGATCTATATCATGTTTTGGTGTGAGTGTTTTTCGTTCTTCCCTCTCTCCTTTCATGTATGATGCAAATAGACGAATGCTTAAACTATGCCTAACCTTATTGTCTACCTTCAAGTCAAAAAAAGACTCAGGAGTAAGTTCATCGGCAGGGAGAAAAATGGTGTGTAGGTTTTGCCACTTTGCCCCAGGTTTTTTTCTAAGTTGCACCCAAACATAATCCTCTGCCCATTTTCTAATCAGTTTTTTGCGTTCCGAATCTCCGGCAATCGATTTTTCTACCTCTCGAGATAATGTATCGCGTAATGACGGTATGAGATTACCGCTATTACCATTGTAGCGAGAAGATTTTATAGTAAAATTTATCAGATCATTTGTAAGGTCTGTATTACCTAAGGTAGAGTTGAGGTGCCCTATTGCCTTTTTAATCTTTTGGCGATTTTTCACCGGGTTTCGCCAGGAACTTGCTCGAGTTGCCTCAAGCAAAGCTTGCAGGTTTTTCCCTTTTATTTTTGTTCTGGCAAGGCGTACATCATATCCATGTAATTTAAGTATGTTGCCAAGAAGAATAGCCTGATCCCAGGCATTACCTGCACCGGCGGTAAGGGTACCATTTGCTCCCCTCAACACACCACTATAGAGATGTGGTGATAAGATTTCACCCAGCTTTTTGGTAATAGTATCCGGTGAATCGTTCAGCCATTGTTCTGCAAGAAGCTGATAATTAAACTGAGTGCTGTCCAGTCCCTTTGCGTATTCACCTAAATATACCTCCCATTTTTCATCGCTACTTTGACCATACACCCTTGGCACACAGACACCGATCATGCAACAAAGAATACAGTAAAAAAGCAAACTGAACTTACACGTATTATACATGTGAACCTCCGGCATATCGATAAATCAATACATAAAATGTATTGGAAAATAAAATCTTCCTGTAGCTATGGGTATAGAAAAAATACTTATTATTATCAATGATACTTATTATTTAATAATATCTCAAGTTCAGAACTCCAAAACTCAGATATCTCGTTCTATCGGTTTATAGCTGTTAAAGGCCTACGATTCTGTTACCGAATTCTAAAAATACCATAAGTTAAGCAGGGTTCCTGGCTCTTTGGGGTGGATATAGCTACGATACCAAGATCAGACCTCCTGACCGCTGAAGATTTTGTTAGGACACCAGTTTGTAAACCAGACGCAGGTTGGTTCCTGGAAAAATCGTCTTTGTAGCGTTGAGTTCGTGGAATATATTGAGCATTGTCTCAGCGCTGGCACGGTTTGCCGGTTGATGCAGCTGGACAATCAGCTTTTTC
>PDWJ01001097.1_pt1 | contig 44709 bp, 30 predicted proteins | sample 1430881 | NCBI WGS metagenome assembly PDWJ01 (sample SAMN01162460, study PRJNA174530) | Oral metagenome, whole genome shotgun sequencing project. | biome: Marine environment; feature: Marine mammal; material: Swab sample of the gingival sulcus; isolation source: swab sample of gingival sulcus...
CTATTATCTTCACGTAACCTACGGCGACAAAACCGAAAAATCACAACTTGTAATCGAGTAGCCTATCTTTTGCATCCTTGCAAAGACAAATTTCTGCCTTTCTCCAAGGGGTTTAAACCCGATGGAGAGCATAAGAAAAATAGTTTTAAGTTCGTCGCGCTTTATCGGACAATATGTTTTGGCAACCTTTGGCGTAAGCAAATCGCTCATCACTCATCACCTATCACTCATAAAAATAAACAGAGAAAAAGGGATAATTCTTGATGCTCTAATTGCTTTTCAACATCATTTTTTTATAAATTTGTCCTGTAATTAAATTCATAAACCTTGCACAAAACGTTTTCGCACAAACTCTGCATAGAAACACACACAGAGCATTGCGAAAAATTGTTTCGTGCAATCTCTATCCTTACTATTATGGTGGCAATAATTCGTTTTTTATTGATACTCGTTATCATTTATTATGTTCTTAAACTTCTGAGGCGATACGTCTTCCCTTTTTTGCTCAAACGACTGATTGAAAAACAATTCAACATGAGCAATTTTGATGAATTTCATGACAAAGCAAAGAAAAAAGAAGGCGAAATATCCATCATAAAACAGGCAGAAAAAAAGACAAAAAAAGACGACAAAAGCGGCGAATATATCGATTTTGAAGAAATCGAAGGCGAATAATTAAAAAATATATTCAGCGAAACAAGTCGGATTTCAGGCATCAAGGCACAACCCGCATTACTTGCAAATAATACGGGTTTGTTTTTTTTATCTCTTCGCGCCACCTGAGCTAAAAGCAAACAATTTTCCTGTCAGCGCATCACCTTGTATTTTAATTTTGTTGGCAATCAGATACATTGTCGGAACAATGACAAGGGTCAGAAAAGTTGCAAAAGACAAGCCGAATATTACTGTCCATGACATTGGACCCCAAAACATTGCATTGTCGCCGCCAAGGTATATTTGCGGTTCAAATTCACTCAATGCGGTTTCAAAATTAATGTTTATACCCAGTGCCATTGGCAGAAGTCCGAGTATGGTTGTTATGGCTGTCAGCAGCACAGGACGCAAACGGGTTTTCCCGCCCTGAATAATACATTCAACAATTTCGTCGATTGGCAGGTTCTTGTCTTCATCAATTCCAAGCGCGCGTTTTCGGTTCGATTTCAGAAAATCAATATAATCAATCAATACAATTGCATTATTCACCACAACTCCGGCAAGAGAAATAACGCCAATGCCTGTCATTAAAATAACAACATTCATCTTAAACGTGGCTATTCCGCCAAAAACTCCAATGGTGCTGAAAAGCACGCTGCCCATTATTATCAGTGGTTTTATGAACGAATTAAACTGACTTACGAGGATTATCATAATAATAGATATTGCAATCAGCAATGCTCTTAGTAAGAAATCGAGGGTTTTTTTCTGTTCTTGTTGTTCGCCGGTCATGTCTATTGTATATCCTTTCGGCAAGGCAAAACGTTTTAACGATTCGGTGATTTTTCCCACAATTTCGTTAGCATTGTAGCCTTCCAACACATTTGACGAAATCGTAACCACTCTTTTCTGATCTTTTCTATTGACGGCATCGAAACTTGAACTGTAACTGAAACTTGCAACAGACGAAATGGGTATTTGCATGACTTTTCCTGTGGTGGCACTTCGGAACGTAATTTTTTGGTTCAACAAGGACGACAGATTGTAACGATATTTCTCTTTCAATCGCAACTGAATGGGATATTCCTCTTCGTTTATCTTAAAATCGGTAACTTCCTTGCCGAAAAGTGCGGTTCGGATTGTGCTTGCAATCTGCACGGTTGACATTCCGAAGCGTCGTGCTTTTTCTCTGTCGATATGTACAAGCAGTTCGGGTTTGCCTGTTTCAATATCTATTTTCAAGCCCTCGATTCCCGGAATTTTTTCTTTATTGATATGAAAGATGAGGGAATCGGAAATGGCGAGCAATTTGAATAAATTTTTCCCGCTCACTTCAAGGTTTATGGGCGCTCCGGTTGGCGGTCCCATCAAGTTTTTGGCAACCGTAATTTCCATGCCCGGAAATCGTTTATGGATTTCGTGGTTTATTTGTTTCAAAATATCTGAAGTATTTATGCCCTTCCTGTCGATATAATCGACAAAATTAATCGTCAGCATTGCTTTATTGGGCGTGTCGCCTATTGCAGATTCGCCTTGTCCTACGACTCCTTGCCCAACTGTGGTCAGAATCGACTCCACAATGTCTTTGTATGGTTCTAACAATTTAAAAACGGCTTCCTCTACTTTTTTGAACTTTTTGTTTGTTACTGCAACATCAGTTCCGACAGGAAGTTCTGCGAAAATATTAATAAAGCGCGGTTCGTTCACGGGAAAGAAATCAACTTTAGGCTTTCGGATTCCTAAAAGCACCAATGTGGCAATCAATAAAACGACTGTCCCAAACAAAAACAAGAACGGGCGTTTGCCAACTAAGGTAAATTTTATGAAATTCAGATAAAAATTTTCTAACTTCACCAAAAAAGTGTTCATAAACCACATTGAAGCGCGGTACAAGGCAAAGACGTGTAAAACAATCAAAATGGCAAAAATCGTTAATAGGTTTGCCATTGTGTAGGCTTTCCCGATATATAATGGAATAGCCATTAAAATGAAAGCGCCTGCCCAAATGAGCATTTTTTTTCTTTTCGGAGCTTGTTTTTCTGTATCTTTATTGACAAAGGAAAACGAGAGTACTGGCAGTAAAACCAATGCGACAAAAAGCGAGGAACTCAACACAATAATCAGTGTTATGGGCATGAATTTCATAAATTCGCCCATAATATCTTTCCAGAAAAGCAGCGGAAAAAATGCGGCTAAGGTTGTTGCCGTTGATGAGATAATAGGCAATGCAATTTCTCCGACCGCCTGACGTGCTGCAACTTTTATCGGATAGCCTTTGTCCACAAAGCGATAAATGTTTTCTACGGCAACAATGGCATTGTCGACTAACATGCCCAAAGCCAAAATCAGAGAGAACAAAACCATCATGTTGATTGTTGCGCCAATGAATCCGAGAATAACCATCGAGAGCAACATGGACATGGGAATTGCCAAGCCGACAAAAATGGCGTTGCGCAAGCCAAGAAAGAAAAACAGAACCAAAACAACAAAGAGCATTCCGATGATCATGCTGTTTTCAAGATTGCTGAGTTGTGAACGAACATGGGTCGATTGGTCGTTTGTTATCGTAACGATTAGGTTTTCCGGAATTTCATTCCCTGCACGTGCTTTGTCTATTTCTCTCAAAACCTGATCTATGGCATGAAGCAGGTTTTCTCCGCCTTTCTTAACAACTTGCAACGAGATGACCGGCTGCCGGTTCAGGCGTGCATAACTTTTCATCTCTTCGTATCCTACCGAAATGTCAGCAACATCTTTCAGATGCACAATGCGTTGCTTTTCGTTTTTTACAATAATATTGCGTATTTCGTCTAAAGACTGAAACTCGCCGATTGTCCTGATGGAACGACGTATATCGCCCATTTTTATTTCTCCGCCCGATATCGACAGATTTTCCGACTCAATGGCTTTCTGAATATCGTAAAAACTCAATTGATAGGTCTCCAGTTTGTGAAGATCTACCTTAATCTTAACTTCCTTGTCGGTTATTCCTTTGATTTTTACTTTTGAAACTTCATAAATCGTTTCTATTTCGTCTTGCAGATACTCGCCGTATTCTTTCAGCTCATCTAAACTAAAATCGCCCGAAAGGTTGATTGTGATCACCGGAAACTCCGAAACATCAATATCTTCGACAACAGGATCTTGATTCAGATCATTCGGCAATTCGTCAAGAGCCTTATCTACTGCGTCTTTTACCTCTTGGACATCTTCTTTTATGTCCGTATCCGGATTGAACTCTATAAAAATCAAAGAAAAGTCTTGTACAGAATTTGATTTCAGCGTTTTGATGCCTTTTACTGATTTCAGTTCCTTTTCGAGTGGTCTGCTTATCAGGTTTTCAATATCTTCAGGAGGATTTCCCGGATAAAGCGTGCGGACAAGAACGGTCGGGAAATTTACTTCAGGAAACAATTCTTTAGGCAGCGTTTTGTACGATAAAGCTCCGAAAAGAACAATTATAAATATTATTAAAAATACGGTATTTCTGTTTTTTAACGAAAGTGTCGTTAATTTAAAATCTCGAATTATTTTTTCTTCCATTTGTATAGTTTTTCTTATTTTACTTACATTTTAGGTCGTTTTTTTGTGTGTTTGCAAGCACCTAAAAACTCAGGCTTGTGCTAAATTTCCACGCCAAATTGTTTTTTATATCTGCCGAAGCATAATGTCCATAGTTTAAAAACATTCCACCACCAAAACCTAAGTAGAAAAAATTAAAAATATTAAATTTAATGACGTTATTTATCAGCAAGCCTGATTCAAAATATCCTTTTTCCGGCGTTTTTATTTCCGCATTTGCTTTTTTTATCGACTGATTTACAGTCCCGAATCCCAAATTATGCACAAATATTATTTCGGGCTGAAAAAATTTGTTCTTGAACAGCAATCTTCTGAAATTATGTGTAATGAATAAATAAGTGTATCGCTGACAAACATATTCGTAAAGATTCATGGTGTTAAAGGTGTTTTGTATAAAATACAAATTTCCTTTCGCATAGCTTCCGTTTCCCGAAAAAAGTTTCTCATGAGGCAAATTCCCCCAAATATAACCCGATGACGAATTAATAGACAAAGATCCTAAATGTCGAATATTGAATGTCTTATCAATACTCAGGTTTATAATATCGTATTCGAGTGAGCCTTTGTATCCGTCAAAACCTTTTGTATAGGAAATATAAACAATGGGATAAATTGTGCCTTTTGAAAATTTTTGTCCAAAGGCAGTGATTATTTTTTCTTTATATGCCCATTTGAGTTTTAGTGCCAAATCTGTAAATGCGTATTTTGTTCCGTATTTATCGTTTGCAATGCGCGAAAATACTTCTTGATTGCGGATTTCTGTTCTGATTGTGAAATAATTTACTTTAAATTCAAGCTTTCCATAAAACTTTTTGTATGAATTTTGCAGATAACTCATGCGGTTTCGGTAAAGGTTTTTCGGTTTGTCAAACGCTGTTTTGTGTAAGTTTGGTTCCTCATTATCTTTACAATATCCAAGCTCTATATTGAATATTCTGTCTTTTTTAGGAAATATTTTTATACTTCCGCCATATTTTAGGGCAGCGTCTTTTGTTCCGTATGCTAAATATCCGCCTGCCGAAAAATACGAAGAGAGATTTTCGTTTGTATATATTTCTACTCCGAGTCTCGTTTTTTCAAAATCATTGAATGCAATGAATTTATCTAAAGTGAAATCAAAAATTCTATACGGGATTTTATTGTCGAAAATTTTTTCAAATAAATAGAGTTTGTGGTCAAAATTTGCTTTTTCGCCAAGACTGTCAAGCAGCTGATAACAGTTTTTGCTTTTTTCGTCTAAGGGAATTTCCCGCGCTTTTTGCCAATAGGCATTGCTTCTCGTGTATGCCGAATCTTGTATTCCGAGTTCGTTTTCTTTCTGTAAAGCATCAATCTGCACATTATCAAACTTAATTTCAGAGAAATAACTCCTGCCTGTTATTTTTATTCTTTTTGACTTCGAGGGATAGCGTTTGTACTGCAACACAAAACCCAATTCGACAGGAAACCATAAAGAATCATTTATCAACTGATATTCTTGATTAATATTAAGCTCAAACAAGGCTTTTTCGTTTGCAGGCGATGCTTTTATATGCTGAATTGCATATTTGTTTGTGTTTATATGCAAAAAACCTTTCAATCCGTCAAAATTTGATTTTTTTCGGGGGTGGTATTCAATTTCAAAAATTGTGTCTTTATCTTGAAAAAGCGTATCTCTTAACACAAATGTGTATTTCCGCCAACTTCCTTTGCTTATGGGATTCAGGTATGATTTATCATAAATAATAAGGTTGTCGTCGTAAAAATGCAAGGATTGCATATCCGTAGCAATCAGAGTAAAAGACGGTTCTTTAAAGCCCGAAACCTTGCTTGCTTCGATGTTTGTATATTCTTTTTTATAATACTTATATTTCCTGTTGATGACAGATTCCATGTACAATAAGTAGGTCGAATCTGCTATTTTTTTCGTTTTGACATACTCTTCCCTTGCCATAAAATTCGGGTTTGGCATAAGGTCGAATGCCGTTTTGTTGTATTCTTTGCAAGAATATTGCAAATAATTTTCAGGATTGTTTATTTTTTTGTTCTTTACAGCTTCCCGAATAATCCGATGTGCAGGATTTTCTTTCGGGAAAACGACAACTTCTTCTATGTCAAACGCTTTTCTTGCAAGATGTATCCTTAACTCCTCATCTGCCGATGCAACATGCACAAGCGTATCTTTGAAACCGACACACCTGACTTCCAGCACGCAAGGCATTTCGATTACCGAAATTTCAAAACGACCATGAATATCCGAAATGGTTCCTTTGTTCGCTTTGTTTTTCAAAACAATGGTAGAAAATGCTACACTTTCGAGTGAATGAGAATCTATTATTATTCCATGAATTAAATCTTGGCTAAAAGCGTTTTGAGAAAGGCAAAACAGAAAAACAATTTTTAAATAAACAATTTTTTCTTTCATCTGCTTATATTTAATTTGCTAAATTTCAAAGATTTCGCAAATATTTTGAAAATTAATTGTTTTGGGTGTATTGTAGAGGCGCAATATATTGCGCCTCTACCTTTCTGTTACTTTTGTTCCTTGTCTCACCAAATTGAATCCGTCAATAATCAATGTATTTCCTATTGCAAGTCCCTGTTTGACCAACGTATTTTTATCGTCCGAAATTCCGGTTTTGATATATACTTTTTCGGCTGTTGTGTTTTTTTCGTTTACAATGTAAACAAACTTTCCGCTGAGGTCTTCTTTTACAATAATCGAAGGAACTAAAATGGCTTTATCCGTATTAAAATCCATTAACTTAATCACGGCAAGCATGTTGGGTTTTAGTTTTTCGTCCTTATTGTGCAGTTTTACCTCCACCTCGAAAGTTCTGTTTTGCGGGTGTATGATATTGCCAATCCGACTGATTTTTGAAACCCGTTTCATTTCAGGATAAGATGGAAATTCTATGTTTACTTCGTCGCCCTTCTTTATCTTTGAAAGATAGGCTTCCGAAACATCGATATTTATTTTTATCTCTGACAAATTCACAAGCTGAATCAGTTGCAAGCCCGCAGCAGCAAGTTCGCCTTCTTTTTGCGTAATCTTGTCGATTATTCCGGAAAAGGGTGCTTTTATCTGCGTCATTGCCAATTGCGATTTCAATGATTTTAGCCTGCTTTCAAGCGTTTCTTTTTTCGTTTGGGTTTCAAGAAATTGAATCTCTGAGCCGATATTTTGCTCGAACAGCTTTTTTTGCTTTTCGTATAATTTTCTTGCCAATGCCAAAGAGGTTTTCGCCTCTTCTATTCCGCTTTTGATTACCGAAGCATTCAAGCTTACCAATAACTGATCTTTTTTTACTCTCTGACCTTCAACTACATGAATCTTTTTTATTTGTCCGTTCATCTCCGGACTGATAAAGGCAGAATTGACCGCTTCAATCGTTCCGTTTACTGTAAAATAATGAACAAATTTTTCCGATTTCAGGCTTTTGACAGAAACAGCAACCCTATCGTCTTGCTGTTCGGTGGCGCGAGGGTTCGTTTCTTTTTCCTCCTGTGGATTTCCGCAGGCTATTGCAAAAAAAAGTGCAAAAAAATAAAAATATTTTCTCATAATTATACCTTTTTCAGGATTTAACTAATTTTTTGGCGTATCCCTTATATTATTTCTCTTATTTTTTTAATATGCAAAATAGTATTCAGAAATATAAATAAAAGAAAATCCATGATTTTGCGCTTGAAGTTTAATTTAAATAACTTATTGTAAATTGTTAATTACAAAACCGTTTCCGGCAATGCATAATTTCATGGAAACTTTTTTTTATTGGTATGATACTTGTTTTGTTTAAGACACATTAATTAATCTTGGTCGAAAATTATGCTAATTCATAATCGGCTGCTAAAATAGTAATTAACGTATAGGTTTTTGAGCTTTTTGAATTTTTTTTATGAAAAATAAGCAGAATATTATCTTGGTAATAAGTTTTGTGTGTTTGTTGATTGGCAGTTTTTATTACGCCCAACATTTTAACACTCAGCTTTATAATCAAAATCCGGCAGCATATTATTTGCATTCAGATTCTTTGTTTCACGATTTTCTACTAAATCCGAAAAATGCAGAAAAAAAGTATCTGAAAAAGTTCGTACAAGTACAAGGCATTGTACAAGAAGTGTATGCAAAGAAAGGCAACAAGCTGAAAATCACGCTCCGACCGAATGATATTTATCATGGAATAAGCTGTATTATCGATAAAGCACATTCCAAAATCAAGCAACCTTTGTGTATTGGCAAGAAAATTACGATAAAAGGCTTGTGTATGGGAAAAAAATCAGATGTTTTACTTCACGACTGTATTATTGTTGCCGAAAAAGACAATCGCTTGGCAAAACATTAATTTTATGAGTGATGAGCGATAAGTGAGAAGCAATATATTCTAACTTTTAACAATCATCGCTTATTAATTTCTTGTCGTAACTTTATCTGATTTACAATTGGAAATTCACAATTGGAAACATTCCCCAACTCTTTCATTTTCAAAAAAATACATTTTATTTTCGCTTTCGTGATGCTTTTCTTCTTTTTGTGGTGAAAATGAGCAGGTTACAAATGAAACCGAAATTTTCACAATTTACAATCCTTTGGTTTTTGCAATTTTCGCCTGACTTCGATACTTTTGCTCCATGAAAAAAAACATCGAAGAAGACGAAAAAACAATGCAAAATACTTCAGAATCAGAAATTACTCAATCGCACGAAGAGGCAGATTCGATAAAAGTTTATGGAGCCCGAGTGCATAATTTGCAAAATATCAATATTGAAATTCCCCGCCATAAACTCTCGGTTATCACAGGTTTGAGCGGAAGCGGCAAGTCGTCTTTGGCATTTGACACCATTTATGCCGAAGGACAACGTCGGTATATTGAAACATTTTCGGCTTATGCGCGCCGGTTTTTAGGCAATATGGAACGCCCCGATGTCGATAAAATTTCGGGTTTAAGTCCTGTGATCGCCATTGAACAAAAAACGACAAATAAAAATCCTCGTTCGACCGTAGGAACAATCACTGAAATTTACGACTTTTTGCGCCTTTTGTATGCTCGTGCAGGCATTGCTTATTCCATAAATACGGGCGAAAAAATGGTCAAATATACTGATAAACAAATCGTGGATTTGATTCTGGATAAATACATTGGCAAGGCTTTGCTTGTGCTTGCTCCGGTTGTGAAAAGCAGAAAAGGACACTACAAAGAATTGTTTGAACAAATTCGGCGAAAAGGATTTTTAAGTGCAAGAATCGACGGAAAAATGAAAGAATTGACACCGGGATTAAAAGTAGATAGATATAAAACGCATAATATTGAGATAGTTGTTGATAAATTGATTGCCGGAAACAAAGATTACAATCGCTTGAAAAATGCTGTCGATTTGGCAATGCAACACGGCAAAGGCGTGTGCATGATTCTTGAAAAAAATACCGATGAAGCCAAATTTTTCAGTCGCCAATTGATGTGTCCGACCACCGGAATATCCTACGACGAACCTGCGCCCAATAGTTTTTCATTCAATTCGCCACAAGGAGCGTGTAAAAAATGCAAAGGTTTGGGCGAAATCAATTTGATTGATATGGATAAGATTATTCCCGACAAAAGCCTAAGCATTCACAAAGGCGGAATACTTCCTCTTGGAGCATATAAAAACAATCTGATTTTTTGGCAATTAGATGCAATTGCCGAAAAATATAATTTTAGCTTGAAAACGCCTATTGCCGAAATTCCGGAAGAGGCATTAGATGTCATTTTGTACGGCACGAATGAAGTCATTCAGTTGCGCAATACACCTTTGGGAGCTTACTCGAATTACACGATGAGTTTTGAAGGCATCTCGAAATACATTATGATGCAACACTCCGAGACATCGAAAAAAGCAAAAAAATGGGCAGCACAGTTTACACAAAGCTTGCAATGTCCCGAATGTGGCGGGACACGCTTGCAAAAAGAAGCCTTGCAATTTAAAATCCACGATAAAAATATTGCAGAATTGGCAACAATGGATATTGCCGATTTAGCTGCATGGCTTTCAAATATAGAACAATTTTTGACAAAAAAACAACTGGCAATAGCCAAAGAAGTTGTAAAAGAAATCAGGAGTCGCTTGAAATTTTTACAGGATGTCGGGCTTGATTATTTGAGCTTAAATAGAAGTGCAAAAACACTTTCAGGAGGTGAAAGTCAGCGTATTAGACTTGCAACGCAAATTGGTTCTCAATTGGTCAATGTTTTGTATATTCTCGACGAACCCAGCATTGGGCTGCATCAGCGCGACAATCATCGTTTGATAGAATCGCTCAAAAGTTTGCGCGATACGCAAAATTCGGTCATTGTTGTCGAACACGATAAGGACATGATTCTGTCGGCTGATTATATTGTTGATGTTGGACCATTTGCCGGACGATACGGTGGAAAAATTGTTGCACAAGGCAAACCTGCTGATATTCTGAAGCAAGATACCTTGACTTCGCGTTATTTATCAGGAAAAAAAACGATTGCTTTGCCTTGCAGCAGACGCAAAGGAAACAAACATACATTGGTGATAAAAGGCGCAAGCGGAAACAATCTGAAAAATATCGATGTAGAGTTTCCTTTAGGGAAATTTATCTGTGTTACAGGTGTTTCCGGAAGCGGAAAATCAACACTGATTAATGAAACTTTGCACCCGATTCTGAGTCAAAAGTTTTATCGCTCCGTAAAATCGCCGCTTGCCTACACTGCTGTCGAGGGGATTGAGTTTATCGACAAAGTTATTGAGGTAAATCAAGCACCGATAGGAAAAACACCGCGCTCGAATCCGGCAACATATACCGATGTTTTCGGCGAAATCAGAAAATTATTCAGCCGACTGCCCGAAGCACAAATTCGAGGATACAAACCCGGACGTTTTTCGTTTAACGTGAAAGGCGGACGCTGCGAAACATGCAAAGGTGCAGGGCTTAAAGTCATTGAAATGAATTTCTTGCCTGATGTTTACGTCCATTGCGAAGACTGCAACGGCAAACGATACAATAGAGACACGCTTGAGATTCGTTACAAAGGGAAATCAATTAGCGATGTGCTGGAAATGACAATAAACCAAGCAAGCGATTTTTTTAATTCAATTCCGGCAATCGTGCAGAAGTTGCAGGCAATGAAAGATGTAGGACTTGGATACGTGAAACTGGGACAGCAATCAACCACCTTGTCGGGCGGGGAATCGCAGCGGGTAAAACTCGCGACAGAATTGTCGAAACGCGACACCGGAAAAACCCTGTATATTTTAGATGAACCAACCACAGGATTGCATTTTGAGGACATCAACGTTTTGTTGTCTGTGTTAAACAGATTGGTGGACAAAGGAAATACGGTTGTTGTAATTGAACATAACATGGACGTAATAAAAGTGGCTGATCATATAATTGATATTGGTCCGGAAGGCGGAAAAGGCGGCGGAAAACTTGTTGCCTGCGGAACTCCCGAACAGCTTGCCAAATGCAAAAATAGCCATACCGCCCAATTTCTTATAAAAGAATTGGAGCAATAGCAATGTGTTTCTGTCAAGGTTTATAAATTCTTTTTGTACAGTTTCTGTTTTCATATTGGGATTGTAAATCTTAAAAAAATCTTGCAAAACGTTTTTTTGTTTTTAGAAAAAAATTATCTTTGAAACTTTAATAGTATAAATAAACAGGTTATGTAAACAAAGACAAAATTAAATAAGATATTGCGTTTAATCGCATTTCTCGTCATGTAAAACGACCAATTTTGAGTGTACAGAGAAATGGCAAAGATGGACGCACCTGCATACAGGGTGTGTTCCTTTGCTTCTTTCAATTGTACACGGGTGCTTGGTCGTACCTACATGACGTTGAATGGACGTAGAGGTCTCGCCCTTTTTTTATTCCACAATTCAGGAGGCGACAACAAAAATTGGGGTGGGGACAGTCAGTAATTATGACCAATAAGTTGGTTTATCAGATATGTAAAAATACCACAATTTGACTCTTTTTCTATTTGATGGAATGCAGAAAATACAATATCTTTGAACTTTGAGAAATTTCTTTTTTTTTAAATTTACATGTACTTTTTAAGCGAATGGCAGAAAATGCAAAAAACATCTGAAATCAAACAGAAAGAAATAAGTTTTGAACAATGGAATAATCAATTTTTCGATAATTGTAATTTAGACGATTTTATTCCGGAGTATGGCACTACTTTGCGCGAATTCAGATACCGAATATACAAAGCTGAAATGGGAGAAGAGATGAACCTGAAAGAATTTAAGGAAAATTTAAAAACATGGTAAAAAAAAGCAATAAAATAAAAAACAATACAACAAATTACTTCGAGAAGTGTTACAGTTACGAACTTTAAATTTAAGATAATGATTTCTGATTCTATTCTTTTTTCACAACTTATCAAGTCCTGCTTCGGATTGTTAATTGCTTTTTTTGTACTTCGCCGGTTATTTAAAAAATCAGTATTAATGAAAGTCGGAGTTATCATCGTTTTTTTAGTATTGATTACCACCGGACAAGTTCGAATCAGTGCATCGGGCTACATTAATGAGATTTTGGCAATGTTTATCACTATCAGTTTATCTGCCCTATCGCTTTTTTTAATTCACCGTCTGTTGAAACACCCCTTAGAAGCCTCTATATCAAAATTAAAGCAATTGTCTGACGGTAATTTGAATGTTCCGGTTCAAAGAGTGGACAATGATAATGAATTAGGCGATTTGAATAATTCATTGTTTGTTTTGGTGAAAAATCTGCGATCTGTCGTCTCCGAAATCAATCAAAATGCAGAAAATCTGACAAATGTGAGTTATCAAATCAATACAAGTTCTCAACAATTATCAGAAAGAGCCAATACCCAAGTTTCCTCAACAGAGGAAGTCTCCTTGACGATGGAAGAAATCTTAAACAATGCAGGACAAAATACAGAAAACTCAAAAATCACCACTGCCGAATCTGCGAAAGTCCACGATGGAGTATTGGAAATAAGTAAACAATCGGAAGATTTGGTTAAAGCAAATAACTTAATCAGCGAAAAAATATCTGTTATCAAAGAAATATCAAATCAAACCAATATTTTAGCTCTAAATGCCTCCATAGAAGCCGCTCGAGCCGGCAAACACGGAAAAGGTTTTGCCGTAGTTGCATCAGAGGTTCGTAAACTTGCCGAACGAAGCCGAACAGCAGCCGAAGAAATCATTTATTTATTTGATAACACCAAAGGTCTATCGGATAAAGCGGGTAATAGCTTGGCTTTGATTACTCCGGAAATTGAGAAAACCTCAGAATTAGTTCAAAAATTAGTTCAAGAAACCATAATTGCCAGCGAAGAGCAAACTAAGGGAGTTGAACAAGTAAATAAGGCAGTCGAACAACTGAATAAATTCGCCCAAGAAAATGCAGAGACCTCAGAAGAATTAGCAACAAGCTCGGAAGAAATGACCTCCCAAGCTGAACGACTAAAAAAATCCGTTTCATACTTTAAACTTAAATAGCCTATTTGAGGGTAAAAGTCGAAAAAAACAAAACATTTACTATATCAATGATTGTAATAATAAATATAAACAGAAAAAATGAAAGTATTAACTTGAAGCACATATTTGGGTTGATTCTACTATTAGTTCTTGGTGTTCTGTTGTTGTGCGCAATTCAGGACTTCGGGGCTTGATTGATATTTTAAAATTGCAGTAACTATGAACTCAGATACAATCGTAGCAGGAAAAACAATTGCAGAATATCAACTTGGAATGAAACAAGAAGAATTAATGCAATACATAAAAGGAAAGTATAAAACAGAAAACCGAATAAACACAACCGTAATATATTACAGCGATTTTATATTTTTTGTGTCAGACGAAACACAAAAAGTATATCAAATAACAGTAGGCAATAACTTTAAAGGCAAATTTCTTGGGAAAATTGGTATCGGCTCAACACTAAAAGACATAGAAGAAAATATTGGAAAGTGGAACGATGAGTTAGATGTTTATATCATACCTGAACATAAAGGAATTTGCTTTGAACTAAAAGACATAGAAGACCTTGACCAAGAATGGCTTGAAGATAAAATGCCAATCGAATGGATTAGCGTGTACGAACCAAAAGATAATGGGGCGTGTTGCACACGAGTATGATAAAATTTATAGCTATTCAGAATTGATATAGAAACGCAAAAAATACCTTTCAATGATGCCTACAAGGCGTTTTTCCGATGTGTTAAGAAATTATTAATTATAAACAAAGCAGACTTCTGTTAAATAATAGTATTAGAAAATGTTATAGTCGTATTTTTAACTTTCAGCTTGAAGTATATATTATTAATCTACAAATTTTGATTGTAGATTTGCAGGCATAAAAAAATAGTATTTCAAATTCGTTAAAAAAAGATGAATATAAAAAACTCTTCCACAAAATTATACGCTGTTATTGTTGCAAGTGTCATCTCATTTTTCTCCTCTATTTTTGTGATTTTTGTTTTTTTTCATGTTTTAGAACAATTTTGGGCATTGTTGCTCATCACATTGCTTTCTTTTTTTATCCTTGCTTATATTCTTACTTATTATACCTTGAATAATTTTATTATTCGTCGGATTGAACCAATTTACCAAACCATCAACAGCATTAAAATTCCGAGCGAAGAGTTGTATCGGAACATTGAAAATAAAGATATTATTACGGAAGTAAACGTTGAAGTAATTGATTGGGCAAAAAGCAGAACCAGAGAAATTGATGAATTGAAAGCAAACGAACGTTACCGAAAAGAGTTTTTGGGAAATGTTTCGCACGAGTTGAAAACTCCGATTTTCAACATTCAAGGATATATTTTAACCCTGTTAGACGGCGGATTGTACGACGAAAGCATAAACGAAAAATATTTAAGTCAGGCAGCAAAAAACATAAATCGTTTGATTTCTATTGTCGAAGAACTTGAGACAATAAACAAACTGGAATCGGGCGAACTAAAGTTAAATTATAAGGTGTTTAACATTATTGCTTTGGCAAAAGAAATGGTTGAGCTGCACGAAATTACGGCGCAAAATTCGCATATTTCAATCATTCTGGAAAACGATTCCTCAAAGCCGATTATGGTTTTTGCAGACAAGAAAAAAATCTCACAGGTGTTTGAAAATTTATTGTCAAACTCAATAAAATACGGAAAACAAGAAGGCGAAACCCGCATACGCATGCGGCAAGATGAAGAACGCATTCATGTTGAAATTCAGGATACAGGAATAGGCATTGCGCCGGAACATCTGACCCGAATATTCGAGCGTTTCTATCGTGTCGATAAAAGTCGCTCGCGAGAACAGGGCGGAACCGGACTTGGTTTGTCAATCGTAAAACATATTATAGAAGCTCACAACCAAAAACTTACCGTAAAAAGCGAAATAAACAAAGGTACGGTTTTTAAATTCACGCTTGATTGTGCGAAAAAGATATAAAACTATATCTTTAGCTTTCTTGAGCGAACAATCTTTTTCGGTCCGACACTCGAAATTACTCCGGACAGAATACTTTTGCTCCAAAAAGCAAACAGAGAGCTGTACTTCTCTCTTGAATATTTAATCTCGCCTATTCTCAAGGGTTTTCTGCGGGTCGGATTATTGGTTTTCACAATTCTGTTTGCCAAAAAACTAAGCATCACATTATGTTCTCTTCGGCGCGCTTTGTTTTTCCGTCTCAACAATTGAATTTTCAGGTCGTTGTAATACATTTTCACATTTCCGTGTGCATAATAATAATTCGCATTGATGTCGAAGTCAAGTTTTTTTAAATGTCCGCTTTTTATGCGAATGTAAGCAATATTCCCAATAAATTTATTGAGCCGACTTAAACTAAAGTTGCTTATTCTCCCTTTTAGTTTGTGTTGCCCGGAAGAGGCATTCATTGGCAAGTCAATATCAATGTACATTTTTCCCCGATTCATAAACTTTGCCGAAATATGCGCCAGAATCGACAAATTTTTTTCAATGGCTTTTTTCGTATTGCTTATGTTTTTGATATTTGCCCTCAATTTGTTGAAATACAACTTCGAGGCAGGATTTCCGTTTGACGGTTTTTCTTCGTATGAAACATATCCCTTGTTCACTTTTGTTGTGTCAAAATGCAGTTTGAAAGGAAAGTTCCGAAGAATTTCTCTCGGCATTTTTACGGGTTTCCCTTTGAATGGCAATGTTTTATCGTTGTAGATGTTCATGTTTAGCGTCGGAATGTTTACATTTCCTGCATGCAGCACGCCTGTTTCTATAAAACCGGCAAAATCGGTTTCGCACAATTCAATTTCGGGAAATTCCAAATATATTCGGCTCTGTTGATGTCCTATTGTTTTTGCATATTCATATTTTGTGTAAAGCGGAACATGCTCAAATTTTACTATTTTTAATGTATTGTTTTTGAAATCAGTGCTTAGTTTTTCAAATTTTAAATAATTTACTTTATTTTTCATCAAAAGATTAAAATTGTGAGCAATTAAATTAATATTTTCAAACTTTATAGGCTTTCTTTGGTTTTGTTTCACGATTTCTAAACTGTCAATCTCAAACCGAAAGGATTCCAACGTAGCCACGACGGCACTGTTTTTACTGTTTTTCAGCACAAAATTTCCGCTATCTATTTTTAATTTACAAATTTTCACAAAATCAATATGCTTTGAAGAGTTTGGAAGTCCAATTTTGGGGGCTTTGTCATGTTTTTTTTTCTTCTTCTTTTTTTCGGGTTTAAAAAGTGTGATTTTCGGCGTTTCCAGCAAGACGGAATCAATAGTCAGTTTTTTTGTTCGGAAAAGTTTCCACATGCTAAAATTCCCTATAAATAAAGACTTTGATAGAATACTGAAAGTGATTTTGGGGGATTTGGGAACTTGTGTCGAATCCGGAGAGAGCTTTACGTTTTCAAGCCTCAAACTTCCGTCAGCGATATTAAAATGCAAATTTTCAAAGTCAATCGTATAAAACTTATTGCTTCGTTTTGCAACTTGTTTTTTGATTTGTTTTGAGAGAATCGAATCAAGATTTTTATATACTGCAAAACCTGCTGTGCCGGAAATAATCAGGATTATAATTATTACCCAAAGTAAGTATTTAATCGTTTTTTTCATTTGTTTATTTTTCAAGTTGGAAGAGGGAAGTTAAAAGTTTTGTTTTCCGGCTTCTGACTTCCGTCTTTGCGTTTGATAATAAATTAGTCAATATTGCGCTAACTTTCAAAGATAGAGAAAAATTATTTGAATATTCGAGTGATTTATAAAAGTTTACAAAAGTAAGAAAAAATGAATGTTTTGAAGAATGAATTTTTTTCTGTTCTATCAGATAAAAAATATTAACTTTATTTGCAATTTAACAAAATATTGACAGTTCATGATTTTTTCTAATTCACATCTAAATAATAAATTACTCAATTTAAAATTCTATTCAAATGAAAATTAAAACATTAGAACAAAAAGCTTGCTTTAGATTTTTATTTGCCTTTTTATTGCTTGCTTGTTTTGTATCTGTCGGAGGAACAAGCGAGGCAATTGCGCAGAAGAAAAAAAAGAAAAATAAAGTCGCAGAGAAAAGTCCTTTCAATGCGGTTATTTTTAATGGTTTGAAATTTAGAAGCATAGGACCATCTTTTGCATCAGGGCGAATTGCCGATTTTGCTGTAAATCCGAATAATTTTTCGGAGTATTACGTTGGAGTTGCTTCGGGGAATGTCTGGAAAACAAGTAATTCGGGCGTTACCTTCAAGCCTGTTTTCGACAAATACGGTTCATATTCCATTGCCGATGTTGAAATTGACCCGTCGAACACAAATGTTGTTTGGGTAGGAACGGGCGAGTATAATAGTCAGCGAGCCATTGGTTATGGCGATGGCGTTTACTTGTCGAAAGACGGAGGGAAAACGTTCAAAAACATGGGTTTGAAGAAGACGGAACACATCGGACGCATTATTATCGACCCGCGCAATTCGCATGTTTACGTTGCAGCCCAAGGTCCGCTTTGGGGAGCAGGCGGAGAACGCGGATTGTACAAATCAATTGATATGGGGAAGAGTTGGAAGAAAATTCTTGACATCTCGGAAAACACGGGAATTAACGATATTGTGATGGATCCGCGAAATCCTGATGTCTTGTACGCATCGTCGTACCAACGCAGAAGGCATGTTTTTACCTTAATAAACGGCGGACCGGAAGGCGCGATTTATAAATCTACGGATGCCGGCGAAAATTGGGAAAAACTCACGAACGGACTACCAACGGGCAATGTCGGACGAATCGGGCTGACCATCTCGCCGGTTAATCCTGATATTGTTTACGCCATTATTGAGGCAGAGGGAAAAAACGGCGGATTTTTCAAAACAACAGATCGCGGTGCCTCGTGGACAAAGGTAAGCGAACAGGGTTCTTCAAGTCCGCAGTATTATCATAGAATATTTGCAGACCCGAAAGATGCCGACAAGGTCTTTTCAATGGATACGCGCTCGAAATATACAACCGACGGCGGAAAAACATTTAAAGGGCTGAGCATGCGAAATCGCCATGTTGATGATCATGCACTTTGGATAAATCCTACAAACACCAATCATTTGCTCATCGGCGGAGACGGCGGCGTGTACGAAAGTTTTGATATGGGAACAACATGGCAGCATAAAAACAATTTGCCTGTAACGCAATTTTACAGGCTTGCGGTAGATAACGATTTGCCGTTTTACAATGTCTATGGCGGAACGCAGGACAACAACAGCATGGGCGGACCCTCGCGAACCATTAATCAGAAAGGTATTGTGAATGACGACTGGATTGTTACAAACGGTGGCGACGGCTTTTTTTCTCAGATAGACCCGAAAAATCCGAACATCGTATATGCCGAAGCGCAATATGGTTGGGCTGTGCGATACGATAAAAAAAGCGGCGAAGCGGTTTCTATTCAACCTCAACCGCCAAAAGGCGAAGCTTATCGTTGGAATTGGAACGCGCCCCTGATTATAAGTCCGCATTCAAACACAAGGCTTTATTTTGCCGCAAATAAACTTTTTCGCAGCGACGACAGAGGAAATTCGTGGAAAACAATAAGCCCCGACCTGAGCCGACAGCTCGACCGAAATAAACTCAAAGTCATGGGGAAAATTCAAAGCCCTGATGCTATTGCAAAAAGTGCGTCAACCTCGCTTTTCGGCAATATTGTTTCTCTTGACGAATCAAAATTTAAAGCCGGATTGCTTTATGTCGGCACTGACGACGGCTTGATTCAAGTGTCGGAAAATGGCGGCGAAAAATGGACAAAATACAGCACTTTCCCGGGCGTTCCCTCCATGACTTATGTTAGCTGCCTGAAAGCATCTGTACACGATGAAAATGTGGTATATGCTGCATTCGATGCACGGAAAAAGAACAATTTAAAACCTTTTTTATTGAAAAGTTCAGACAAAGGAAAAACTTGGACATCAATTGTTAATAATTTACCTGATCGCGGAACTGTTTATACCATTATTGAAGACAACATGAATAAAGAATTGCTATTTGCAGGAACTGAGTTTGGCATTTATTTTACGCTCAATGGCGGAGAAAAATGGATTCAGCTAAAAGGCGGACTTCCGACAATTGCGGTCAAAGATATTAAAATTCAGGAAAGAGAGAGTGATTTGGTCATTGCTACTTTTGGACGTGGTTTTTATATTCTCGACAACTATGCCTTGCTGCGAACTTTGACAAAAGAAGATTTGGAAAAAGAAGCTGTTTTATTTGACGTGAAAGATGCCTTGATGTTTATGCAGGAACGCCCCCGCTACGGACAAGGCGAAACCTATTATGCGGCAAAAAATCCGCCTTTAGGTGCTGTTTTTTCGTACTACCTTAAAGAAAAAATCATGACAAAAAAAGAAATACGAAAAAAAGCGGAAAAAGAAGCGTTCAAAAATAAAACAGACATTTATTATCCCTCGTTTGAGGAATTGCGCGCCGAAGACGAACAGGAAAAACCCTATTTGCTTTTCACTGTAAGAGATGCACAATCAAATATCATACGTCGATTGAAAGCTGCTCCTGTTCCGGGAATAAATCGTGTAGTTTGGGATTTTAAGTATGCAAGCATTTTCCCTGTCTCGAAAGAAAAAAATCCGTTTGAAAACAAAACATTCGGAATGTTTGTTGCCCCGGGCGAATATTCGGTTCAGATGTCGAAAGTGGTCGATGGAATTGAGACAAAAATCTCTGACGAAAAAAAATTCAAGGTCGTTCCGTTGAACAACACAACGCTGCCTGCTAAAGATCGTACAAAATTGACAGCATTTCACCTTGAGGTCGGAGAACTTGCCGGAGCCATCAGAGGTGCTGCACAGGCAACTAAAAATTATATGGACGAAACCGAATTGATTCGCGTGGCATTGCATCATACAAAATCTGACGTAACAGAACTTACAAAACAGACGATTGAAATTCAAAAAACACTCAAAGAAGTCAAACGCAAACTATCGGGAGACGAGAGCATCAGCAGAAGAAACGGAAATCAGCCGCCTTCGATTATGCAACGAATCAGCATCATCTTTTGGGGCGGATATGCTTCTACCTCTGAGCCAACTGAAATCCTCAGACAACAATATAAAATTGCAGGAGAATGCTTTATTGATGTTTTAGAAACCTTAAAAGATGTCGATGCAAAAATTAAGGCTATCAACAAACAATTGGAAAAGCTGAAAGCTCCATGGACTCCGAGCAGGTTGCCCGAATGGAAAATGAAAAAACCATGATTAATTTTTAAACGCGCAAGGGCATTTTCCCCCGACCCTGTCAGGGTTTGAAACCCTGACAGGGTCGGGGGAAAAAACGACAAACGAAAGAAATTTGCAAAAAATATCGTGTAGAGCAACAATAATTCGTTACTTTTTTTACAAAAAGCTGACAATAAGCAGCTTATGTTGTCGTTTTGCGTATATGTTGCAACTGCCTGATTGTGATTATATTAAACTCCTAATTCTTAAACTATTAACTCTTAATTTTAACGAAGTGTTGTTAAATGTGTTTTAAAAAAGGCAAATAGAATTCCTTTGAATGCGATTAATATTCTATTTTTGAACAACATAAATTTTGAATGAAATGATAGGCAAAGTATTTCGGAAATTTCCCAAAACTTTTTGGACAGCCAACACGGTTGAGTTGTTTGAACGTTGGGCTTGGTATGGCATTTTTTCAGTTTTTTCCTTGTATTTGGTTAATTCAACAGAAACAGGAGCACTTGGTTTTTCACAAATAGAAAAAGGGCGAATTTTAGGCATCGGAACGATGATTTTGTATTTTCTTCCGGTCATAACCGGTTCGATAGCCGACAAAATCGGATACAAAAAAGTGTTGCTGATTTCATTCACGATTTATGCAATCGGTTTTCTGTTATTAAACCAATTTTCAAGTTTTTACGGAATCTTTTTTGTATATCTGATTCTCGCGATAGGAGGAGCATTCTTCAAACCAATCATCACAGCCACCGTAAGCAAAACAACCGACAAAGAAAGCTCGTCGATTGGTTTTGGAATTTTTTACATGATGGTAAACATCGGCGCATTCATAGGTCCTATATTTTCCTCGAAACTGATTCCGCACGGCTGGCATTGGGTTTTTTACTTATCGACCTTCATTGTCGGAATAAACTTTATTCTTGTTCTGCTCTTTTTCAAAGAACCGGGCAGGCAAAAAAATACCGAGAAATTCACGGAATCGCTGAAAACAATTTTTAACAACATCTTCATTGCAATGAAAGACCTGAAATTTGTCCTTTTTTTGCTTTTGATTTCCGGATTTTGGACAATGTATTTTCAATTGTTTTTCACGCTTCCTGTATTTGTTGAACAATGGGTTGATACCTCTGTTGTTTACGATGCTTTACATTCCCTTTTACCATGGATAGCTCAAAGCATAGGAACGGCACAAGGAACTATCCGAGCGGAGATAATGATCAATTTTGACGCATTTTGCATTGTAACACTTCAAATTCTTGTATCCTCGTTTGTGATGCGCCTGCGTCCGATTCATTCGATGATGGGCGGCATTCTTTTGAGTTCGATAGGAATGGGCTTGACCCTGACGACACAAAACGGATTATACTTTTTGGTATTTTTATTTTTCTTTGCCATCGGCGAAATGGCAAGCTCGCCGAAAACAAACGAATATGTCGGGAAAATAGCCCCAAGAGACAAAGTCGCTTTGTATATGGGTTGCAACTTTATTCCATTGGCTTTAGGCAATTTTTTCGCCGGTTTTATCTCCGGAGATGTGTATCAAAACATGTCTGACAAACTCGTTTTATTGCAAAAAGAAGTTGCCGCAAGGAAACTCTCAATACCCGAAACTTCAGAAACATTTACAAAAACCGACTATTTTGCAAAATTTCAAGAACTTACAGGAATGAATCATCAAGATATTACAGCACTATTATGGGACAAGTACGAACCCTCGCAAATATGGATTGTGATTACGTCAATCGGGGTTGCATCGTCGATAGGACTGTTTCTGTACGACAAACTTTTATTTTCAGGGAAGAAAAAAACAAGACTTCGTTAAGTTAAGAATCAAAAATCAAATTGCTGATAATCATCAAATTATAAATCTTCAACAAAGTATTGATACAAAAGAGGGAATTTATGAAGTTTTCAGAATTAATACAAAAACGACAAAGTGTACGAGCGTATGAACCAACACCTGTTGAAAGAGAGAAAATAGAGCGTTGTGTTGAAGCTGCCCGACTTGCACCTTCGGCAAGCAATTCGCAGCCTTGGCATTTTATCATTGTTGATGAACCGGAGCTGAAAAATAAACTTGCCAAATTTGCAAAGGCAAAATACCTTAAAATGAATATGTTTGCAGAGCAAGCACCTGTGATTGTTGTGATAGTTACCGAAAAATCAAAATTGATAACACAGATTGGCAGTCGTCTGAAAGACAAACAATACAACCAAATAGATATTGGCATTGCCGCAGAACATTTCTGCCTGCAAGCCACCGAAGAAAATCTTGGCACTTGTATTCTCGGCTGGTTTGACGAAAAAAATATAAAAAAACTACTGAATATTCCCAAACAGAAACGTTTGCACCTTTTGATAACTGTCGGCTATGCGAAAAAAGGTTACAAACAAAGACAAAAAATAAGAAAAAAACTCAACGAAATTATCTGCTACAACGCTTACAAATGAGCAAAAAGCAAGTAAAAAAGTTTTTGTGTAAACATAAATACCTATTGGGAATATTTGCCATTGCCATTATTTACCATTACTCAACCAAAGCGAGGCTTCCCTCCGAAAGGCAATTGCGCGAAAAAGGCAATTTTGAATTAATTCTCACGCAGAATGGAACAGCAAGTTGGTACGGAATCCCATTTCACGGCAGAAAAACAGCCTCCGGAGAATATTACGACATGTATGCGCTTACTGCTGCACACAAAACCGTCGAATTGGGAACTTTTGCAAAAGTAACAAACAAAAAAAACGGAAAATCAGTAGTTGTCAAAATAAATGACCGCGGACCCTATGTAAAAGGTCGGATAATTGACCTGTCAAAAGCCGCCGCAAAAGAAATTGGCATGGTGCAAGATGGATTGGCTGAGGTGAAAATTGAAGTTTGGAAAAAAAAGAGATAAAAAATATCATTTTCTGACGCAAAACATAAGATTTCAATGCTCTTAAAGTCAGAAAAAAAACTACATTTGCATGAATGTTTATAAACAGTTATTATTATGTCAGAAAAAAATAAAGAAAAACTCTTTGCCGAATTTCCTCCGGTTTCGACACCCGACTGGGAAAAAGTAATCGAACGAGACTTAAAAGGAGCGGATTACAATCGGAAATTAGTTTGGCGAACTATCGAAGGCTTTGAAGTAAGACCTTATTACAGGAAAGAAAATTTGAAAAATATTCCGCACCTCGGCGAGTTTCCGGGCGAATTTCCGTTCATAAGAGGAAATAAATCAAACAACAACGAATGGTATATTCGACAAAATATTGAGGTTGAAAATGTTGAAGAGGCAAATAAAAAAGCCTTAGATGTGTTGATGAAAGGAGTTACCTCGCTGGGTTTTACAATTAAAGACAAGGATAAATTTGGCGAAAATGAAATCAAAACTTTATTGCAAGACATTTTTTTGGATAGTATCGAGCTAAATTTCCAATGCGGCTGCGGAGCGGAAAAATTGTTAGATGTTTTCATCAATGAGATAAAGCGCCAAGATTGTAAGGCTGAAAATATAAACGCTTCGATTGATTTTGACCCAATAGGCAATTTCACACTCAAAGGAAATTTTTGCAGCTCGGAAAAAGAGGTGTTTGATATTGCAAAAAAATTGATACAAAAGACGCAAGGATTTCCAAATTTCAGAACCATTACGATTCATGCCGACTATTTCAAAAATGCAGGAGCAAGCATTGTGCATGAATTGGCGTTTGCATTGGCTGCCGGAACCGAATATTTAACAAAACTTAGCGATCGTAATTTGTCGGCAGACGAGATTGCCGAGAAAATAAAATTCAACCTTGCTGTCGCTTCCAGCTATTTTCAAGAAATAGCAAAACTGAGAGCAGCACGCCTGCTTTGGGCTAAAATTGTAGAAAGTTTCGGACTGAAAGACAAAAATAAAGCAAGAATGAACATTCATTGCTTGACTGCACAAATCAACAAGACCGTTTACGACCCTTACGTGAACATGCTCAGAACGACAACCGAAGGAATGTCGGCAACCATTGGCGGGTGCGATTCATTAACCATCGAACCATTCAATCAAGTTTTTGAAAAAACAACAGACTTCTCGGAAAGAATTGCACGAAACCAACAAAATCTGCTGAATGAAGAATCGTATTTCGGAAAAATTGCAGATCCCGGAGCCGGTTCGTACTACATTGAAAACCTGACACACTCAATTATCGAACACTCATGGAAACTTTTCCTTGAAATACAAGAAAAAGGCGGATACATTGAGGCTTTCAAACAAGGATTTATTCAGGAAAAAATCAATACGGTCATAAAAAAACGAAAAGAACGTGTGGCAACACGTCGCGACAATTTGCTGGGAACAAACCAATTTCCAAATTTCAATGAATTAATTGAAACAGAAATGCAAACCTCTGTCCTCGAACCTACGGACAATAAAGCCGAAGATGCTGTTGCAGAACCGATAAAACTTCAGCGTCTGGCGCAAGAATTTGAAAGGCTGCGCTATTCGGCAGATAAATACACGAAAAAACATAAACGCCCGATTGCATTTATGTTTACTTACGGAAATCTTGCAATGCGTCGAGCCAGATCGCAATTTTCGTGCAACTTTTTCGCTTGCGGAGGCTTTGGAACAATTGACAACAACGGATTTGCAAACATTGATGAAGGCGTAAATGAGGTGAAAAAAGTAAAACCGGAAATTGTGGTCGTTTGCAGTTCTGATGACGAATACGCAGACATTGTTCCCGAAATATTTGAAAAACTGAAAGACGAAACAACAATTGTTGTTGCCGGCGCTCCAAAATGTATGGACGAATTGAAAGAAAAAGGAATCCATAATTATATTCATGTAAGATCCAATGTCTTAGAAACGCTTAAAAATTACCACAAAGCACTGGGAATTCAATAAGTATGTATTGAAAACAATGGCGATTTTACAAACATTATTCTAATGATATACAAAAAAATAAGATATGAGACCTGATTTTACAAAAATAGACATAAATAAAACACTAAAATCACAAATTCCGGTAGAAGAGTGGGAAAAGAAAAACAATATAAAAGAAAATTGGAAAACGCCTGAGCAAATACCGGTAAAGAATGTTTATACGGAAAAAGATTTGGAAAATATGGAACATTTGCACTATGCTGCCGGAGTTCCACCTTATCTTCACGGACCTTATTCAGCCATGTATGCCATGCGTCCGTGGACTATTCGGCAATACGCAGGATTTTCAACTGCCGAAGAATCAAATGCTTTTTACCGCAGAAACCTTGCCGCCGGACAAAAAGGATTGTCCATTGCATTTGATTTGGCTACACACCGCGGATACGACTCAGACCACGAAAGAGTAATCGGAGATGTCGGGAAAGCGGGCGTTGCTGTTGATTCAATCCTCGACATGGAAATCCTGTTCGACCAGATTCCTTTAGATAAAATGTCGGTTTCCATGACAATGAACGGCGCGGTTTTGCCTGTTCTTGCCTTTTATATTCTCGCCGGACTTGAACAAGGCGTAAAACTCGAACAACTATCCGGAACCATTCAAAACGACATTCTAAAAGAATTCATGGTTCGTAACACATATATTTATCCTCCGGACTTTTCAATGCGCATTATTGCCGATATTTTTAAATATACATCGCAAAATATGCCCAAATTCAATTCGATTTCCATCTCCGGATATCACATGCAAGAAGCAGGAGCTACGGCAGACATCGAACTTGCCTACACCCTTGCCGACGGATTGGATTATATAAGAACAGGAATCAAATCGGGCTTGACCATTGATGCTTTTGCACCGCGCTTGTCGTTTTTCTGGGCAATAGGAATGAACCATTTTATGGAAATAGCCAAAATGCGTGCCGCACGCTTGCTTTGGGCAAAAATCATTAAACAATTTAATCCGCAAAATCCAAAATCTATGGCTTTGCGTACCCACTCGCAAACCTCAGGCTGGAGTCTTACCGAACAAGATCCGTTTAACAATGTTGCCCGAACATGTATTGAAGCAATGGGCGCAACACTCGGACACACACAATCCTTGCACACCAATGCCCTTGACGAAGCCATTGCCCTTCCGACAGATTTCTCTGCACGTATTGCCCGAAATACACAATTGTATATTCAGCAAGAAACAGACATTTGCCGCGCAGTAGATCCTTGGGCAGGCTCGTATTATGTGGAAAAACTTACACACGAAATTGCTAATAAAGCATGGAAACTGATTCAAGAGGTTGAAGAACTTGGCGGAATGGCAAAAGCCATTGAAACAGGCATTCCTAAAATGCGTATTGAAGAAGCTGCTGCAAGAAAACAAGCAAGAATCGACTCGCAGAACGACACCATCGTGGGAGTAAACAAATATCGCTTAGAAAAAGAAGACCCTCTTGATATTTTAGATGTCGATAACACGGCAGTGCGCGAAGCACAACTGAAACGCCTTGCAAAACTAAGGGCAGAAAGAGACGAACCGGAAGTACAAGCCTCGCTCGATGCCATTACGAAAGCTGTTGAAACAGGCGAAGGAAATTTGCTCGAACTCGCTGTTGATGCTGCACAAAAAAGAGCCTCGCTGGGCGAAATATCTTACGCTTGCGAGAAAATAGTCGGACGCTATCAAGCAACCATTCGCTCAATAAAAGGCGTGTATGCCCACGAATCGAAAACAGATAAGTTGTTTCTAAAAGCAAAAGAACTTGTAGAAGAGTTTGCAAAACGCGAAGGACGACAACCGCGAATCATGGTTGCCAAAATGGGACAAGACGGACACGACCGAGGCGCAAAAGTGGTTGCAACGGGTTATGCAGATATTGGTTTTGATGTCGATATCGGACCGCTGTTCCAAACGCCGGCAGAAGCAGCAAAAGATGCTGTTGAAAACGACGTGCATATTCTTGGCGTTTCGAGCCTTGCCGCAGGACACAAAACCCTGATTCCGGAAGTAATGAAAGAACTGGAAAAACTCGGACGAGAAGATATTATGGTTATTGCCGGAGGTGTCATTCCGGCTCAAGACTATAATTTCCTTTACGAAAACGGCGTAGCTGCAATTTTCGGTCCCGGAACATCTGTTTCTGTCGCTGCCGTAAAAATCATGGAATTACTACTGGAACTATATAAGGAAGAAGATTAGCACAATCCGAGATTCTGCGCAAAAAAACAAGAGGCTGTCCAAAAATTTGGACAGCCTCTTGTTTTTTTGCGCAGAATCTAACTTATTTTAGATACGTATCAAGCCAATCGAAAAATGTACGTTGCCATAAAATTCCATTTTGAGGCGAAAGTACCCAATGCGTTTCCGAAGGGAAAAATAAAAATTTGCTTGGAATGTCGAGCATTTGCGCCGCATTGAAAGCAGCCATTCCTTGCGTGTAGGGGATTCTAAAGTCATTTTGACCATGAATGACTAAAATGGGCGTATCCCAATTTTTGACAAATTTGTGAGGCGAGTTTCCATACGATTTCATTGCCACAGGATTGTTGGTTTCCCATGGTGCGCCGCCTTTTTCCCACGAATCAAAAAACATCTCTTCGGTTGTGTAATATTCCATTTCCGAGTTGAAAACTCCGCAATGCGAGATAAATGCTTTGAAACGTTTTTTGTGATTTCCCGCAAGCCAAAATACAGTGAATCCTCCATAACTTGCACCAACAGCACCGAGACGTGTTTCGTCGATAAAAGGCTCTTTTTTAACCTCATCAATCGCAGCCAACAAGTCTTTCATTTCCTGACCGCCATTGTCTTTGCTTATTTGGTCTGTCCATTTTTGTCCGAAAGTAGGAACGCCACGGCGGTTTGGCGCTACAATGATATAGTCGTTTGCTGCCATCATCTGAAAATTCCACCTGTATGACCAAAATTGGCTAAGTGGCGACTGAGGACCTCCTTCGCAATACAATAATGCAGGATATTTTTTATTCTTATCAAAATTTGGCGGGAAAATTACCCATGTCAGCATTTTTTTGTTGTCCGTAGTTTTTATCCAACGTTTTTCCACTTTTCCCATTTTCAGTTGAGACAACAAGTCTTTATTGATAGAAGTAATCTGCGTTTCGTTGCCATTTGCAGGATCAATGGAAAACAATTCTGCCGGCATCGACATGCTTACTTTTGAACCCACTAATTTATCTCCAGCTAAGGCAACCGAATGATAGTCGTGGTCGCCTTTTGTAACTGCTTTTATCTCTTCGGATTCTATGTTGAGCTTGTAAATTTGAAATGTGGCATTCACGCCCGATACAAAATAGATTGCTTTGGAATCGGGTGTCCAAACCATTCCCGATGCACTATTGTCGTAGTTTTCAAAATAGTTTGTTTTTTTATTTGTTTCAAAATCATGAATAAAAATTCGATTTTGATCAGCTTCAAAACCTGCGCGTTCCATACTGAGCCAAGCGATTTTTTTTCCGTCAGGCGAGAAAACAGGTCTGCGGTCGTATCCATTCATTCCTTTTGTCAGGTTGGTTGTGGTTTTTGTTTCCAAATTATAGATATAAATCTCCGAATTTGTACTGAAAGAATATGCTTTGCCTTTTAGTTTTTTGCATGTATAGGCAATTTTTTTACTGTCGGCGCTCCAATTTATCTCTTCGATTCCGCCAAACGGCTGTAAAGGTGTGTCGTAGGGTTCGTTTTCCATAAGATCAACGGGATTTTCAATCTTTCCGTTGTTGTAGTCTGCTATAAACAAGTGGCTGTAATAAGCGTCTTCCCATTTATCCCAGTGTCTGTACATTAAATCGTTGATGATTTTTCCGTCAGATTTTGGCAAATCCGGGTGTATATCAACGGTTTCTTTATCAACTTTCACGTCCATTACAAATAAAACCTTTTTTTGATCGGGCGAATACAGAAAAGAAGCAATATTTCCGTCGATATTTGATATTTGTTTGGCGTTTTCGCCTGAAATATCCATTTCCCAGATTTGCGTTGTTCCGCTTTCGGCAGAGAGATAGCCGATTTTTTTACCATCGGGTCGCCAGTTGGCTTCGTATTCACCTTTAGACGTTTTCGTGATTTGTTTGAATCCCGAACCATCTGTGCCGATTGTATATAAATCTCTGTTGCTTTTGTTTGCCGGAATATCATAATAACTTACTCCGAACAAAACCGTTTTTCCGTCAGGCGATACTTTTTCCCCGCTTAATCTTCCAAAAGACCATAAAACTTCAGGAGTCATGATATTACTCTTGAGTTTTAAATTTTTTTTACCGATAATTTTTTCTTGTTTTTTCTCTTTTTTTGCAGTATCCGGCAGCAGTTGTTGCGGCGGAGTTTGCTCGTTACACGAAAATCCTAAAAAAAGAATCAGAATCATGACAAAATAAAATGTTTTCATACGCATGTGCTTTAATATTAGGTTAGAACTATTAATGTTTTTTTAGATTATTTGATTAAAATACAAATATTTTTTTGATTATTAGCGTTTTGTTGAAATAAAACAAAATATTGAGTTATTTTATCAGATGTAAAGTTAAATATATAAAACCGCAAGATCCAAACAATAAGGCATCGGAAATCGGTATTCATGTTGTAAAAAAGGTTTCGCATTTTTTTTCGCTTGCCTTACGAATTGAAGACAAATACCTTATGTTTTTGAATTATTTTTTTATACTTTCAACACTTTAATACATCTTTGCATTGTTAATTATATTTTATACACTTGGCATTATTGTGCTAATAATCAGAAATCAGCTCAAACATCAGGAGATTTGTAAAATGTTGATTTTTTTTAGATTTTTTATGAAAATCACGAGAATTATTGAATATTTATAGAGAAATAGAAAAGCGTAATGTATAGTAAAATTAAAAATACTTGGAATAGCCGTCCTTTGCGGATTATTCTTTTGTTGGCTATTGTTGTACGAATTGTTGCAGCCGTGTTTTCTCAAGGATTTGGCATGCACGACGACCATTATTCAATTATCGAAGCGGCACAATCGTGGGTCGATGGAACAGACTATAACGACTGGCTGCCCGAATCTCAAAAGGAAATGAAATACCGCCTGACAGAACGCTCATTTGACAATCTGGCGGAACAGGCTCTTCCGGAAGATGTTTTGAAAAACTTGAAAGGACTCAAAAAAAGACCTTTCCAAAGCAAACAGGCGTTTAAAAAGGCGGTCGAAGAGGTCATTGGAGTTCGTAACAGCCTGATTTATTTTGATTTGATTGTTAAGCAATCGCAACTTGGAGCCGAACCCGACGGGCATAGTTTTTTTTACGTCGGGATTCACTATTTGTTTTTCTCTATCCTGAAAAGTGTTGGCATTGTCGATCCTCAATTTAAAATGTTTCTTGTTCGGCTGCTTCATGCTTTTTTGTCGCTGCTTGTGGTCTTTTATGGTTTTAAAATTACCGAAAGACTAAAAGATCAGGAAACTGCAAAAATTGTCGGCTTATTGCTTGCCATTTCGTGGTTTATGCCTTTTTTGAGCGTTCGTAATCTGAACGAAGTTGCCGGCATTCCATTTTTATTCGTCGGACTTTGGTTATTGACAAAACCGACAGATAAAGAACTGCAATCGTGGGCTGTGCTTTTCGGAGGATTTGTTGTCGGCTTGGCATTTTCTGTACGCTTTCAGAACTCTATTTTCATCGGCGGAATCGGGCTTGCCTATCTTATTCAGCGCAAATGGAAAGATGCCTTTTATTACGGCTTAGGAGCATTGCTCTCCATGGCACTGATTCAGGGAATTGTTGATCTGATAATTTGGGAAAGACCTTTTGCCGAACTTGGGGAATATATTCGTTACAATCTGCGACACAAAAACGAATACGGAGCAAACCACCCGGAGATGTATTTTCTGGTATTAACAGGCATTATGGTTCCTCCTTTGGGTTTGTTTCTGTTTTTTGGTTTTTTGCGAACATACAAGAAAATTTTGCTTATATTCTTGCCTACGTTTTTATTCCTTGCTTTTCACACGTATTTCCCCAACAAGCAAGAACGCTTTATTTTCCCGATTATTCCGTTTTTTATCATGCTCGGGATAATCGGGTGGCGCGAGTTTTACCAACAATCAAGGTTTTGGAATCAGCGTCCCAAACTTTTGAAAAGTATGTTTGTCTTCTTTTGGATTGTCAATTTTATGCTTTTGCCGCTTTTCTCCACTTTTTATTCCAAGCGCGCAAGGGTCGAATCAATGCTGTATTTATCCAAAAAAGATGATGCAAGCACCATTTTGCTTGAAAATACAAACCGAACCGGCGTTACCTTCCTGCCGAATTACTATTCGACAAAATGGCTTCAAATGTATAAACTGCCGAAATACAAAACAATCGACAGCCTTAAATTTGCAAGCCATCAACGCAATACGAGACATGTGAAAATTTTGTATGCCTATGAATATTTTCAGAAAAATCCGAAGGCGGCAAAACCACAATATATTTTATTTTTTGGTGAAAAAAAATTAGACGAAAGGCTTGAAAAAGCAATGAAATATTTCCCGAACCTTCAGTTCGATACGAAAATAACACCGAGTTTTATGGATGCTATCCTGCACAAACTCAATCCGGCAAATAAAAATGTGCCGATTTTTATCTATAAAACCCAAATCGGTAATGAAAAGATAAAATCCTGATAAACAATTAAAAAGAATGAGTAATATTTTGAACAATGAAAAAATTTTTGATAATTCAAACTGCTTTTATTGGTGATGTAATTCTTGCAACCTCTTTGATTGAGAAAATCTACAAATATAACCTCGCCGCACAAATTGATTTTTTGCTAAGAAAAGGAAACGAAAATCTTTTCGCAAGACACCCTTTTATCAATGAAGTACTTGTATGGAATAAACGCAAAAACAAACACAAAAATCTGAGCAAGCTGATTCGTCAAATCAGAAAAACAAAATACGATTATGTAATCAATTGCCAAAGATTCACATCAAGCGGCATTCTTACGGCTTTGTCGGGCGCAAAAAACAAAATCGGCTTCAATAAAAATCCCTTTTCGGTGGCTTTCACAAAAAAAATTCCGCATACAATAGGCGACAACAGGCACGAAATTGACAGAAATCATGATTTAATTGCACACCTGACAGACGCGAAACCCGAAATGCCCAAACTGTATCCTGCTGAAAAAGATTACCAAAAAACAAAAAAACTCCGAACAAGCCGATACATTTGCATTGCTCCGACTTCTGTTTGGTTTACCAAACAATTTCCCGCACACAAGTGGACTGAATTTATCAGTACTTTAGACGAAAAATATAAAATTTTTCTGCTTGGCGCGAAAGGCGATTTTCTTGCTTGTCAGGAAATTATCCGGCAAAGCAAAAGGGAAAACATTCAAAATCTTGCCGGAAAGCTCAATTTGCTCGAAAGTGCAGCCCTGATGAAAAATGCGTGCATGAACTATACCAATGATTCTGCACCACTGCACCTTGCCTCTGCCATGAATGCGAATGTTACTGCCGTATTTTGCTCAACCGTTCCACAGTTTGGATTTGGACCTTTGTCTGAAAATTCAAAAATAGTAGAAACAAAACAAAACATGAAATGCCGCCCTTGCGGATTGCACGGATTCCGACGATGTCCGGAAAAACATTTCAACTGCGCAAACTCCATAGATATTGCAGGCTTGGCATTCTGACATTTTTTGCAAAAAAACGAAACAAACACACACGGGAATTTATACTTGAGGCTTTTTGTAAAAAATTTCAAGAGGAATTTTTATTCTTTCGCCCCAATCACGTTCAAAATGCCGTGCTTTGGAATCAAAGTGAAGAAACAGATCATTATTTTCCTCGTATCCTTTTAGCATCAAAGATTTTATCATGCTGTCGATTCCCGGTTGCAATTTCTTTTCAATGCCGATTCCGCCGTTGTCGATATAAAAGCGAAGGTCTTTTTTCTTTCCGTCAAAATTTGTAACCTCAGCCACACAGTCAATATCATCAATCTTAAAAGCCGGCGACATGCAAATTGCAGTAGAAAATATATTTGGATTTTCCCATGCCAACAGAAAAGAAGCCGCAGCACCGGCAGACGAACCTCCAACAGCAGTATGTTGTGCGTCTTGCATGGTTCGGTAATTTTTGTCGATGAATGGTTTTACGCTATCAATCACAAATTGGCGATACATGCGTCCTTTTTCCGTCTGAGAGTATTCCCGGATCCTGTCTTTCGTGCTGTAAATCCCAACAACAATGATGGGCTCAATTGCCTCTTGCGCGATCAGACTATCCACTTTTTCGTCTATTTGCCAATCTACTTTAAACAGTGCTGTATAAGGATTAAAAATATTTTGTCCATCGTGCATGTACAAGACAGGGAACGAGTCGTTCGGGTTTTGGGCGTAAGTCTGCGGAAGCCAAACGACCAAATTTCTATCGGGAATTTCATCGTTGCCAAGAACGCGATGTATATTTACCTGTCCGGTAACTTGTCCGGAAACGGGTATTTTGCCGTTTTTTTGCCAAAATTTTATTTCATTTGAAACAACCGTATCTTTGCCGGGCTGAATTATAAAGTTTTGCAATGGTCGTCCGTTTTTATCTGCTGCCTCTGTTCTCCATGAACCTTGTGTGTATTTATATTCAAGGATTTCACCTTTCGGGAAAGTAAGGTTCAGTTCCCAGATTTTATTTTCCCTAAAATTCATGTTTATGGCTGCCGGATTCCATTTCCCCAATTTCAGGTGATTGCCGGTAATGAATACAGGCGTTGTATCGGGAATTGTCGGAGCTTTTACAATGAATTTAACCTCAACCGTTTTGTCATTTTTTATTCGGGGGTTGCAAGCTGTTAATAGCAAAAAAACTACAAGTAAGAATCTTATTTTCATGTGTTTGTATTTTATGAGTGATAAGTGATTAGTGATGGGTGATTTGCTTACGCCAAAGCTTTTCGCTTAACTTCCATCCTTATAATCATTCTGTTGTGTGTCTAAAAACTTTTAGTCATGCTTGTTTCATCGGAACTTTTGTATATAATTTTAAACCCCGAATGTATGGTTTTTATTACATTATGTATTTTTTATTTTTTCAAAGATGTATTGTTCTGAACAATAATACCATTTGAACCGTAAATTATCGCATATGAATGGAGTGAAATAAGCCACCTCATCGTTATAAAGCCTAGCTATAACTGCATCTATACCTGTGTTTTATTTATTGTCTTGGACATGTCGTAAAAGCAGAAACACCTTACAATTTTCAGAAAATAAGTCAGGGTGTTTGTTTAGATATTTTTGAGTCAGATTCAATCCAAAATAAAAGACACAGGCTCTGTGTTAAATTTTAAAATTTTTATGTACCTTTACAATAAAAATAACTATGTCAGAATTTAAGGAAAAATATATCAATCCCTTTACGGATTATGGTTTTAAAAAGTTGTTTGGCGAAGAACCCAACAAAGATTTACTTATCGACTTTTTGAACGAACTTTTGAAAGCCGAACAAGGAAAAATCACAGATTTACAATACCTGAAAAATGAAAAACTGGGGAATACAGCATTAAACAGAAAAGCTGTTTTTGATTTGTATTGTACAAATGAAAAAGGCGAAAAATTTATCGTAGAACTTCAAAAAACAAAACAGAAATTTTTCAAGGACAGAGTCTTATATTATTCCACTTTTCCGATACAAGAGCAAGCCAAAAAAGGAAGTGATTGGGATTTTAAACTCAACAAAGTTTATATGGTTGCTATTTTAGACTTTGTTTTTGACGAAGATAAAAAAAACAAAGATAAATATCGTTACGATGTAAAATTAGCTGATGTTGAGACAAATAAAGTTTTCTACGATAAATTGATGTTCATTTATCTTGAAATGCCGAAGTTTAAGAAAACAGAGAAAAAATTGAAAACACGGTTTGATAAATGGTTGTTTGTTTTGAAAAATCTGCACAAATTAGATAGAATACCTGATGATTTAAAAGAAAGTATATTTGAAAAACTTTTTGAAACAGCAGAAATTGCCAAATTTTCAAAAGAAGAACACCAATCCTATGAAGATAGTTTAAAATATTACAGAGACCTTAAAAATTCAATTGATTACGCAAAGGAAGAGGCACACGAAGCTGGTGTAAAAAAAGGTGAAAAAAATAAACAAATTGAAATTGCAAAAAAAATGCTAAAAGATAATATGCCTATTGAATATATATTAGAATATACAGGATTAACAGAAGAAGAGATAAAAAAACTGCAAAAATAACAAAAAAGAACCGCATAAAATGCAATGGCGGACAATGTGTTTATTTTGAACTTCTTCACATATTGTCCGCCATATTTGCTGCATATTATTTTTTACGAGAGAGCATTGTTCGGAGTTCGCGGATAAGGAACTACGTCTCTAATGTTTTTCATTCCTGTAAGATACATAACTACGCGCTCGAAACCAAGCCCAAAACCTGAGTGCGGAAACGAACCGTATTTTCTAATATCAATGTAGGATTTATAATCGGCACTGTCGATATTGTGTTCTTCAAATTTTTTCATTAAGATGTCCAGATTTTCTTCACGCTGCGAACCGCCAATGATTTCTCCAACTCCGGGCACCAACAAATCCATTGCTCTGACGGTTTTGTTGTCGTCGTTCAGTTTCATATAGAAGGCTTTGATTTCTTTGGGATAATCAACAACAAAAACCGGCTTTTTAAAATGCTCTTCGGCAAGGAATCTTTCGTGTTCTGTTTGCAAATCCATTCCCCAACTTACCGGAAATTCCCATTTTTTATCGGTTTTTGACAAAATATCAATGGCTTCGGTGTAAGTAATCCTTGCAAATTTGGCATGAACAATATTCGTAAGCCTGTCGAGCAGTGTTTTATCAATCATTTTGTTGAAAAATTCCATTTCAGACGGTGCTTTTTCCAACAAGTCCGAGATGATAAACTTCATCATATCTTCCGCCAAATCCATATTGTCATGTATGTCGCCGAAAGCAATTTCCGGTTCGATCATCCAAAATTCGTTTGCATGGCGCGGAGTATTTGAGTTTTCGGCTCTGAAAGTCGGTCCGAAAGTATAAACATCTCTGAATCCCATACAAAATGGCTCTACGGCAAGCTGTCCGCTGACGGTCAAGAAGGCTTTTCTGCCGAGCAATTCTTGCGAATAGTCAATCTTTCCCTCCTCTGTTTTAGGCAGGTTTTCCGTCTCGAGCGTCGATACGGAAAACATTTGTCCGGCTCCTTCGGCATCGGTTGCCGTAATAATCGGAGTATGAACATAAACAAATCCGCGCTCTTGGAAAAACGCATGAATAGCGTAGGCAATGAGCGAGCGAACACGAAAAACAGCCATAAACGTATTTGTACGCACGCGCAAATGTGGAATTGTACGCAAAAATTCAAACGACATTCTTTTTTTCTGAATAGGATTGCTCAAATCTGCAAGCCCCACAATTTGCAAATCACTCACCTGAACCTCTACCGATTGCCCTTTGCCTTGCGATTTCACCAACAAACCCTCAAGCTGAATAGCACTTCCGATAGAAACCTTTGTTATGGCTTCAAAATTTGAAAGATTATCATTAAAAACAATCTGGATATTTTTAAATGCTGTTCCGTCGTTTAATTCAATAAAACCAAATGATTTTTGCGAACGTATCGTGCGAACCCAACCTGAAAGCCTCACTCGTTTATCAATGTAGCTTTCTGGAGATTTGAATAATTCTTTTACAGATGTTTTTAATCCTTCCATGATGCTTTTAAATTTAATATTTTTTATTGTTTTAAAAAAAGAACTACAAATATCGTATGTTTCAAAATGATTTACAAATTTTTTCGCTTATTTTTATGTTATAAAATATCTAATCTTGTTTTTCTGCCTTCGGACAGGCTCTATTCTATTTTTTCTCAAGGTAAGACGAAAGCAAAATCTGTTGTTTTTTTTGTATTCGGAAACAAATCTTCCCTCTGTTTTATTTTTTTTAAATTACTGATATTCTTGCGCTAATCCTTTTGCTTTTTTGCAATTTCAAAGCTTCAACAACAATTCCGAAGCTTGCCCTTTTGCCGCGAAAGTGCCTTTTGCTTCTTCAAAATAAAAAATAAAAAAGTGCCGTATTTTCCCATTTATTAAGCTTAAAAAATGATGATTTTTTTCCATTTTTTATTAACTTTGGGATACTATAAAGATTTTTTTTAACTCTAAAAACTTAAACACAATGACACACTACTTTTCATTCCGGAATAGTTTGATGTTGCTATTGCTTATTACAACATTGCTTTTCGTTAATTCTTGTAAGACTTCAGGGACAGACGAAGAACTGCGGCAAATAATCAAAGAAATTGAATCTAAAGTCATTCCGCTGCAAACAAAGATTAATATGGCAGAATACAAAGCTGCACTTTCGGGGAAAGACGCAGACTACAAAAAAGCCGCAAAATTAAACATCGAACTTACAGAGATTTATTCTCAGAAAGACACCTACCGAAAGTTAAAGGTATTTGTAGCAAACAAAAAAGTGGAAGACCCTCTTTTGCTTCGCGAAGCTCAGTTGTATTTTAACGAATACAGATTTCATCAAGTAGAAACCCAAAAAATGGCACAGATGATTCGTTGGGCTTTTGATGCCGAAAAAAAGTTTTCGGTTTACAGAGCCGAATTAGGCGAAAAAAAACTGACCGACACTGAAATTTCAGATATTTTGCAAAATTCGCGCGACAATAAAGAACTGGAACAAGTATGGAAAGCAAGCAAACAGGTCGGGAATCTGATTGTTGATGACTTGTTGAAACTTGTGAAAATGAGGAACGAAGCTGCGAAATCTATCGGTTTTGCAAATTATTACGAAATGCGCCTCACGCTGCGAGGTCAAAACCCGAAAGAAATACAACAACTTTTTGACGAACTCGATTTGCTGACCCGAAAACCTTATGCCCAACTGAAATACGACATGGACGATTATTTGGCGGAACTTTACGGTTTAAAAGTCGAAGATTTGCGTCCGTGGCACTATCAAAACGTATATTTTCAACAAGCACCGGAAATCTACAAAATCAATTGGAATAAATATTACGCCGACAAAAATGTTATTGAAATAGGAAAAGAATATTTTAAAGGCATTGATCTTGACATTTCTGCGCTTGTGGCACGCAGCGACCTCGAAGGACGCAAGGGGAAAACCCAATTTTCGGGAACATTCGATATTGATCGCAAAGGCGATGTGCGCGTCATCGGAAACATTTCCTCAAACCAAAACTCTATGTACGAAATGTTGTATGAATTTGGCGAAGCGATCTACGACGCAAACATCGACCCAAATCTGCCGTACAGCCTTCGTGTTCCTGCCGGCTTTTTTATAACAGACGCTGTTGCCAATTTTTTTGGAAGTTTATCGAGCAACCCTGTTTGGTTGGCAGAAATGCTGAAAATATCTAAAGAAGAAAAAGAAGCCATTATTGAATCTGCAAAAAAAGCCAACCGCCTTGAGAAATTCGTATTTTCCCGTTGGTCGCAAGTAATGTACCGATTTGAAAAAAGCATGTATGAAAATCCGTCGCAAAACTTGAATAAATTATGGTGGGATTTGGTAGAAAAATATCAACTGATCCGTCGTCCCGACAATTGGGACAATCCGGATTGGGCATCAAAAGGACACATCATCACCAAGCCTTGTACGTATCATAATTATATGCTTGGGGAATTGTTCTGTGCGCAACTCAACACCTATATCATCGAAAATATTGCAGAAAAAAATAAGGACAATGAAATTTCATACTGCAACAATCCTGCAATCGGAGCATTCTTAAAAGAGAAAATCTTCCGTCCGGGTTCAAAACAGACTTGGCAAGAAGTCATAAAACAAGCAACCGGCGAGGAACTTTCACCCGATTTTTTCAAAAACAGAATAATATATTAAAATTGTTGTATAAAATACCCTAAAACTTAAAGTCATGATTTCAAAAATTTTAAAAAAACTGATTGTCCCAATCATATTGTTGCTTTTTGTTGCTTCGTGCCAAAAAAGCGAAAATCTGAAAATCGGATTTTGTATGGATAGCTTTGTTGCCGAAAGGTGGGAAAAAGACCGCACGTACTTTGTCGATAGAGTTAAAGAATTGGGCGGCGAGGTTCTGGTGGAAGCCGCACAAGGCGATGAGAAAAAACAAATTGAACAAGCCCGAAAAATGTTTGACCGAGGCATTAGCGTTTTGGTAATTATTGCCGTAAACAGAGATGCTGCTGCCCAAATAGTAAAGGAAGCAAACGAGAAAAACATTAAAGTGATAGCATACGATCGCTTGATAAGAAAAGCAAAAATTGATTATTACGTATCGTTCGACAATATAAAAATAGGAGAGTTGGAAGCCGAATATCTGACAAGGCGAAAGCCCAAAGGAAATTATGTCATCATCAGCGGACCTGCGACAGACAACAATTCATTCCTGTACAAACTCGGACAAATGAATGTTTTGCAACCTTTGATAGAAAACGAAGATATAAACATTGTTTATGATGAATTTGTATCTTCATGGATTGAGGAAGAAGGAGTGAAACACATGAAAAAGGCTTTGGAGAAAACCAAAGGAGAAATAGATGTCGTTTTGGCAGCCAATGACGATTTGGCAAGCGGCGTTATTAAAGTTCTTAAAGAAAATAATTTGTCAGGAAAAGTTTTGGTTGCAGGAATGGACGCGGAATTGCAGGCTTGCAGAAATATTGTTGCCGGCGAACAGACAATTACCGTTTACAAACCCATAAAAGCCATTGCAAGCACAGCAGCAGAAACAGCAATAAGACTTGCCCAAAACCAAGCCTTGAACAATGCAACGCTGCGTGTGAATAACGGCAAAAAAATGGTTCCTTCGATACTATTGCCGGCAATGATAGTAAACAAAGAAAATATCAAAATGACAGTAGTACAAGACGGTTACCTCAACGAAGCAGATATTTACAAAAAGTAAATCTTGCAAAAGAATAAGGATTGCCAACAAAAGAAAAACAGATGTCTGTCAGGCAAAAAAAATGCAAAGGATTTTCAACTTTGAATAAAAAAATTTTAAAATCGTAATTTTAATATTACTTTTACCTGCGCATTTGGAGAGCCTGCATATGTCTGCGACAAATTGACACTCGCAAACAAAATGGCAATACTTTTGTGGAGAAATGAAAAATACTAATTTTAAATATTATACATTATGGCAATTGAAGTAACTGAAGCAAATTTTGAAGAAATTGTAATGAAAACAGACAAACCTGTAATTATTGATTTCTGGGCAGAATGGTGTGGTCCCTGCAAAATGATAGGTCCAATTATTGAAGATATTGGAAAAGAATATGAGGGAAAAGCCGTTGTTACCAAAGTTGATGTTGACAGCAACCCTTCGATTTCAGCGAAATTTGGTATTCGTAATATTCCTACTGTTTTGTTTTTCAAAGACGGAGAAGTTGTAGATAAGCAAGTTGGCGCTGTTCCAAAATCAACATTGATCGCGAAATTAGAAAAACTGCTGTAAAAGCATTATTTTTAATACTCGTTGTTGCACGAAAATTTGAAACCAGAACGTTTTCTTGCAAGTACGAATTAATCAATTACAAAAAAGAGGATTTACAGAAACAGCAGAAAGCAAGGCAGAAAAAATGTAGGATTCTTTCGTTTATAAACGAATATTTTATATCTTTGAGCCCAAGAGATTTGCATTTTTAGAAGTCTTCTTAAACGAAAGAAGCGAGCAATATATTGATTACATCTTTTTTATTTTTTTCATAAGTTTTAAAATTAACAAGTTAAACAGGCTGTTGTATTCAGCACAACAGCCTTTTTTCTATTACAGTGCCAAACAATTTACTTGATATTCAGCAATTCCGACAAATTAACAATTTGGAATTGCTTGCCAAACATATCGTAGAGGGTTTTCTGATTGGTTTGCATCGGAGCCCTTTTCGCGGATTTTCTGTTGAATTTGCCGAACATCGCATCTACAACAGTGGCGAATCGACAAAACATATCGATTGGAAACTTTTTGCCCGCACGGATAAACTTTTTGTAAAAAAATATGAGGAAGAGACCAATTTGCGCAGCTATATCGTTATTGATTCATCTTCGTCGATGTTGTTTCCGCATAAAGAAAAGAAGACACAAACGAAATTGGCTTTTTCCGTTTTTTGTGGCGCAGCACTCATTCATCTGCTAAAGAAACAACGCGATGCCGTTGGTTTGAGTTTATTTGCCGATGACATTTACCTTAAAACACGCTCAAAACTATCGACAACACATTTGCAGATGTTGTTTGCAGAATTAAGCAAACTGCTTGAATCTGTCGAAAAAAACACAATCCCGCCTCAAAAAAACACAAACGTTGCAAACAGCCTGCACATACTCGCGGATAGTATCCCGAAACGCGCCTTGATAATTGTTTTCAGTGATATGTTTGACCACAACGATCCCTCTGAGATATTTTCGGCGCTTCAACATTTACGCCACAAGAAACACGAAGTGATTCTTTTTCATGTAATAGATAGAAATAAGGAAGAGAAATTCCAATACCATAACCGTCCGTACAGGTTTGTCGATATGGAATCGGGCGAGGATATTAAATTTAATCCCAACGAAATAAGGGAGGAATATGTCAAATCAATCGCAAACTATTTTAACGACATAAAGCTGAAATGCGGACAATACAACATTGATTTAGTGGAAGTGGATATAAATGCGTCTTTTAATGATGTTTTGCTTTCGTATCTGATAAAACGAAAAAAAATGTTTTAGCCGCACAGAGATTTTTTGCTTTTTCCTGATAAAAAAGGCGCAAGCAAGTATTTCATTTCTAGGCGTATGATGCTAAATTTGGAGCATCATGCAAATGAAATCGAATGATGCCCCAACAAAGTGAACGTCTAAATTATTCTCTTGTATAAAATAGAAAAAATTTAGTAGCGTGGTCTTGCTTTGTTCACTTTCATGTTTCTGCCCTTCACTTCAGTTCCGTCAAGTTGTTCGATGGCGGCATTGCCTTCTTGCTCTTCGGGCATCTCAACAAAACCAAAGCCTTTTGCTCTGCCTGTAACTTGGTCTATGATAATCTTGACAGACGTAACTTCACCAAATTCTTCAAAAACAGTTCTTAATTCATCTTCTGATAAGTTGTAATTAAGGTTACCAACATAAATGTTCATGGAAATAAAAAATTAAATTTAACATATAAAAACTGAATCATAAATAATGCTTGACAGAAAAGAGCAATTTTTTGACTTCTAAAAATGCCGATTCATTGCAAAGAAACAGGAAAAATGCGTTTTCTTTCGGACACTAAGTAATGATTTCTATAAATTTTCAAAAAACATAAAACAGCCCATGCCCTTTAAAAGACACACAACAGCATGATTACAGGGGACGAAAGTTGAGCATCAACTTTTGGCGTAAACAAATTGCTCACCACTCATCACCTATCACTCATAAAAAACAAACATATGAAATCAAGTGTTGAACGTTTGGTATTATTTCAATTGAGCCTGAATTTCATAAAAACTTTGAAACAGATTAACTGAAATAACAATAATCTTGCGACGAAAAGCGCGCGAGGGGTTAAATCAAAAAAATCAACTTTCAAAAACTACACAAAGTTAAAACAATTTTTAGTAACCGTCAAAAAAGATAGCAGAAATATTCAACAAAAAAACTTATGTCGCAAGCCGGAAAAGTAAACATCTAACAAATAGAAAGATATGAAATACAAACCGAAAGAATTTTTTTTCAACCTGCGGGTAAGCTTTGGAAATGAAAGTGTATGTTGTATATTCTTGTAATTATTTTCACTCTACGCGACATTTTTTTGCAAAAAACGCAATTTTTTTGTCTGTAATAGAGAGGCAGCATGAGCTACGTCTCTCTATTTTTAATTCTTCATTCAAAAGTTGCTTATTTCATCAAAAAGTTAATATCATCGTCGGGTGTTACTTCTCTGGGAGCTTTTCCGTATTTAAAAATGCGTGCATTTTTCGGACCGACGAGTTTCAGATTTTCGTTTTCGTACCAAAGCATTGAGCCTTCGCGCAAACCAACAACCCTTGTTTCTTTGTTTACTTCGATATATTCTTCGATTCTTGCCTCGCGGGTTTCGCCGGCATGTCCGTCGGGATTTGCATCAAGATAGTGAGGATTTATCTGAAACGGAACGAACTTCAAAGCTTTGAAGCCTTTAGGACGAATAATAGGCATATCGTTGGTAGTCATGATTGTAGGGCAAGCAAGGTTTGAGCCTGCACTCCAGCCGACAAAAGGAACTCCGGCTTTCACTCGTTTTTTTATTGCTTTTACAATATCCAACTCAAGCACTTTTCGGTGCAAATGCCATGTGTTTCCGCCTCCGACGATGATGGCTTCGGCTTCGCGAACGGCTTTTTTAGGCTTGTCGAAACGATGAATGGAGACGACCGAATGCCCAATCTCGGCAAAAGCCTTGTTTACTTTGTCTTCGTATTCTTCGTATGAAAACGTAACAGCGGCAAAAGGTATAAAGAGTGCTTTTACGCTTTTTTCGCCAAGAAATGCCTTTATTTGCTGCTTCGGGTGAGCTAAATAGGCTTCGCCCGCGTTGGTTGAATTACTGATCAATAATAATTTCATTGTCTTTACTTTTTTCGTATTTATAAATTAAAATATTCTAAGTATAAAACACTAAATAGTTTATACTAAAGTTAAAGTGGTTTTATGTTAGAAGTTGGGAGAGGGAAACGGAAAGTTTTTGTCTTTTGTCTTCCGCCTTCTGAGCTGTTTTTAATCTGAAAACCAAAACACTATACAGCATAACACTTCAGGATAGTGTTACAATTTCTCCCATTCAAAATTGCTGATATTTTTCTCCTCTTCGTTAAAATTGATTCCTACAAGATAAATTTCTTTGTTTTTATCTAAGAATTTTTCGTAGTA
>PDWJ01000764.1_pt1 | contig 44664 bp, 34 predicted proteins | sample 1430881 | NCBI WGS metagenome assembly PDWJ01 (sample SAMN01162460, study PRJNA174530) | Oral metagenome, whole genome shotgun sequencing project. | biome: Marine environment; feature: Marine mammal; material: Swab sample of the gingival sulcus; isolation source: swab sample of gingival sulcus...
TTTAATGCCTCCCCTTCTCCTATAACCTCATGGCTGTAAAATATATTTTTCCCCTTGGCAAGATCCACAACGACACGGGTTTTCAAATCAGGAGTTCGGTGAAAGCCGGTTCGGATGGAATATGCATATTTTTTCCCGACAAGCTGCTGCGTCTTTGGCCCGGAATAAATTCCATCCTTAAAATCAATAACCAGACGGGGCTTGTCACCCTTCAGGGTAAACATATGAAAAGGCACATCATCGCCCAGGGTAAAAAGAATCGTTTCCTTATCTGCCTCCGAGCGATACTGAATATCTTCCACGGCGACCTTGTCAGCGGCAAAGGCTGCTGTCACCAAAGCCAACAGACAATAACAAAATAGTAATGGTAACAGGCTATTAGTAATTTTCTTCATCTCCTCGATTCCTTATTTTGGGGGAATTATTGGTTAAAGACTCCTGTAATTACTCACATGGTTAAAAACCCGAACCCATTGAAATAACAACTTTAAACTTGGTAAGTACTCATCGACACTTGAAAAGTCAACCAAATTCCAGTAAATGAGGAGCTTCAACATTTTCCGTTTTTTGTTCTGTAAATCTCGACAAATCAGCCTGCCACAAAATCCGGCAATAACATGACACAACGAAGCACATTAGCAGCAATATCACGCCCTGGTCGTTATCTGGGCAAGGAATTTAACTCCATTGAAAAGAACTGGGACAAAACAACCCTTAGCCTGGGCCTGATCTTCCCCGATCTTTACGAAATAGGCATGTCCCACCAAGGCCTACAGATTCTTTATCATATTTTGAATAAGCACCCTGAATTTGTTGCCGAACGCTGCTACTGCCCCGATGTGGATGTGGAAAAACTCCTCAGAGACAACCAGGAACCCCTGGTGAGCCTGGAAACGGGGAAACCACTTGATAATTTTGACGTACTCGGTTTCACCCTGCCCTACGAGCTTTGCTATACAAACATCCTCACAATTCTCGAACTGTCAGCTATCCCGTTTTACGCAAAGGATAGGGATGAATCTCATCCCCTGCTTATAGCAGGTGGAGCCTGCTCCATGAATCCCGAACCAGTTGCCGATTTTTTTGATTTTATTCTGCTGGGAGATGGAGAAGAAGCCATTGTAGAGATAGCAAACCTTCTTGCAGGGTTAAAAAAGGAAAATGCAAGCCGCGATAAAACCTTACTTGCACTTGGTGAAATCGACGGGGGGTATATCCCTTCCCATTTCAAAATCGAATACACGGCAGAGAGTAAAAAAGCGGAGCTCCTCTCCATTAAACGAATCGCCGGCAAACAAAAAGAACTGAAACGACGGATTGTAGCCAATCTTGACGATCTCGATCATCTGCTCAACCCGCTGGTACCAAACGCAAAAACAGTCCATGACCGCCTGGGAGTAGAGGTTGCAAGAGGATGTACCAGGGGATGCCGTTTCTGCCAGGCTGGAATAACCTACAGACCGGTACGGGAACGTACACCGGAGCAGGTACAGCGACTGGCAGAACAGGGACTGGAGAATTCCGGTTTTGAAGAACTGGCACTTCTCTCTCTCTCCACAGGAGACTACTCCTGCCTCGATTCGATGCTGCCGGAATTAATGGATAAGTTTGCGGATCAGTATGTCTCGGTAGCCATGCCTTCAATGCGGGTTGGCACCCTGACTCCCGCCGTGATGGAGCAGGTAAAGCGTGTGAGAAAGACCGGCTTTACCCTCGCACCGGAAGCAGGAAGCGAGAGAATGAGACAGGTCATTAACAAGGGTATCACCGAAAAAGCCCTCCTTGAGACCTGTGAAACCGCATTTGAACTCGGCTGGCGTGTTATCAAATGCTACTTTATGATTGGCCTGCCTACAGAAACAGATGAAGATCTGGACGAGATTGTTGCCCTTGTACGTAAAATACTCGCCACCCGTACCCAACACAAACAAGGGGGACAGGGAAGAAAAAATTTTCAGAAGGCACAGGTCAATGTGAGCGTCGGCACCTTTGTGCCAAAACCACATACACCGTTTCAATGGGAAAAACAGCTGAGTATCGAGGAAAGCAGCAGGAGCATTAAACGGCTGCAAAACAACGTGCCCAGAAAAAACTGTAACCTTAAGTACCATAATCCCAGAATAAGTTATCTTGAGGGTGTATTTTCCCGAGGGGATCGACGCCTGTCAAAACTTATGGTGAGTGCCTGGAAAAAGGGTGCCCGTCTCGACGGCTGGGCAGAGCATTTTAACCTGAGCATCTGGGAAGAAGCTGCCACCGACTGTGGTCTGGATATGGATCATTATCTCCGAGAACGCAGATTGGACGAAATTCTCCCATGGAGTCATCTCGACAGTGGTATCGATACCGCCTTTCTCAAGGCGGAACTTGAGAGATCCAGGGTTGGAACATACACTCCAGACTGCCGTTACAATGCCTGCCAGAAATGCGGACTCTGTGATTTTGATACGATCAAACCAATTGTCCATAACAAAAATAAATACAAGGAAGCCGCTGCCACCACTCCAGATACTGACACAAGACCGTCCCCTGTTACAACGAGTACAGCGGAAACAAACGCCCAACATTTCAAGTATATCGTCCACTACCAGAAAACAGGAAATATATGCTTTCTGGGCCATCTGGAACTATTGCAGGTGGTTTTCAGAGCCCTGCGGAGGGCGGGAATCGAAACTCATTTCAGCCAGGGCTTCAATCCGTCGCCAAAAGTTTCTTTTGGCCCCGCACTTCCAGTTGGAACCGAAAGTCTTGCCGAATATTTCACCATGGATCTCAAGGCACCGCTGTCTTCTACCGAAAAAACACTGGAGGTAATGAACAGGACTCTTCCTCCCGGAATGAAAATCAGCAGAATTGAAATCCACTCACAGCGACTCCCTCAAAAGATTAAACAGGATTACACCATCACCCTTCCCAAAAAATCAGCACCCTCGGCAGCGGAAATTACAGAGCGAATATTGACCTTTATGAACGCAGCACAGTTTATGGTAAAGAAAACCCGCAAGGGCAAAACCAAAGAAATAAATATTCGCCCTCTTGTTGAAAATCTCGTTTTTGAAGCTCCCCAAACCATTAAAATCGAGATGATATCAGAAAGTACCATGCCGGGGGTCAAGCCTGTTGAGGCTATTGAACAAATTCTGGGACTATCCCGAGAAACCATGGAAAAGCTGTTTATTCAGAAAACAGCCTGGACATCTCTGGACCAGGGTAAAGAGGCTAACTGACGTGCTGCAACGCTACATATCACTATATGCTGCAACAAGGAGAAGCAGGAAGGCATTCTGGTTCTCCAGATTTTTCCTTTGCCTGCCACTGGTATTTTCAGCTGCCTTGCTCTGGCCACAAACCGGTAATGGCACCAATCTTTACCCAAAGCTTGTGGAACATGGTGCGTATATTGTCGGCCCGGTAAAAAATCAGCGAAGCTACAATGAAAATGAACTCCTTACCCCCGCATCGACCCTGAAAATTGTAACCTCCCTTCTGGCCATAAAAACTCTTGGAGAGGATTTTCGGTTCACCACCTGTTTTTATCTTGATAAACAAAGCAATCTCTACATTAAGGGATACGGTGATCCCTTTCTTACCTCCGAGATAATTCTGAGAATTTGCCAAAAACTCCGCAAAAAGGGGCTGACAAAGATTCGCACTCTATATCTGGACGACTTCTCTTATCTACCAGACAAAAGTCAGATCACCACGGGAAATTCCCATAACCCCTACGATGCCCCCAATGGGGCCTTATGCGTCAATTTCAACTCTCTTGCCATATATAAAGACAACAATGGTCAGGCAGACTCTGCCGAAAAACAGACCCCATTGCTGCCAATTATGAAACAGGCTGCACGTCTGTTATCCAAGGACAGGAAGAGGATCAATATCAACAGCATTCCGGGTATTGCCAATCCAGTCCGGCAATACGCGGGAGAGCTGTGGCTGGCACAATTGCAATATGCCGGGATAGAAACAGGTCAGCTGTTTGCGGGCAGAGAAACACCGAAGAACCTGCTTCCCCTCTATATCTACAGGGGAGAGAAAACTTTACTGGAGATTGTCAGCTCCTGCCTGCTGTATTCCAATAATTTTATTGCAAACCAGCTTTTTTTACGCAGTGGAGCCAAAGTCTTCGGTTTTCCCGCAACCTGGGAAAAATCAAGGCGGCTGGCAGCCCGATATTTACGAGAGGAGCTGAATCTTACAGAAAATGAGATTCGCCTTTATGAAGGTTCAGGATTATCAAGAAAAAACAAGGTCTCCGCCAAAAGCCTTTATACCGTCCTTGGCAAATATATTCCCTACAGGGCGACACTTCCGAAAAAACACGGCATTCTGGTAAAAAGCGGAACGCTAACGGGCAGTTATTGCTACGCGGGCTACCTGCAGCCAGCACAGACACCACAGCCCTTTGTGATCCTTTTAAATCAGGATCGTAACACCAGAGACGCCCTGTTAAAAAATTTCATCGCAGATTTCCAGTAACCAGCATGGCTGGAGCAAATGCCTCAGCCACAGCGACCACTGAAAATCCCGGAAGCAGGCTCCGAACCCTCAGCAATGGCTTTCATATAAACCCTTATTTTCAAAAGGGCTTACTGCAAGAAATAAAAGACACAAATTACGCGTAATAATCAGCATCCTTGAAGGCGACACCTTGCGCATCCTTGGCGGAAAGAACGGGATCAAAATCAATAGGCCAGTCGATAGCCAGTTCAGGATCATTCCACATTATGCACCGCTCATAGTGAGGCGCATAAAAATCAGTAGTTCGATATAAAAACTCGGCTGTTTCAGAAAGCACAACAAAACCATGCCCGAACCCCGGTGGAACCCAGAGCTGCTTCTTGTTCCCTGCTGTCAAATGAGCCCCCACCCACTTGCCAAAGGTATCAGAGCTGCTGCGCAAATCAACAGCAACATCGAAGACCGCTCCTACCGTTACCCGGACAAGCTTTCCCTGGGCCTGCTGGATCTGATAATGAAGCCCTCTTAACACTCCTTTAACTGATTTGGAGTGATTATCCTGGACAAAATCCACTTTCACACCGGTTTGCTCTTCCCATGTTTTCTGGTTAAAGCTCTCGAAGAAGAACCCCCTTTCATCACCAAACACGGTGGGCTCTATGAGTAAAACGTCAGGTATTTCTGTCTGTATCACTTTCATGTTCCGAAACCTTCTACGCCTTATACATTTTTTCGTAATAGAGCTTGTAGTCACCGTTTACGATGTTTTCGACCCACTGCTGATTGTCAAGATACCAGTCAACGGTTTTTGCAATCCCCTCTTCAAAGGTAACCCTGGGTTCCCAGCCCAGCTGGCTGCTAATCCTGGTCGCATCAATTGCATATCTGCGATCATGCCCCAGTCTGTCTGTAACATAGGTTATCAGGGAACGTCTCGGCTCTCCGTTTTCCAATGGCCCAAGCTTCTTATCAAGCAAATCACAAATTATGGTCACAACCTCGATGTTCTGCTTTTCATTATTGCCGCCAATATTGTAACACTGTCCGTTCTCACCTTTTTCAAGAACTTCGGCAATTGCTTCACAATGATCCTGAACAAACAACCAGTCACGGATATTTTTCCCATCCCCATAAACAGGCAGAGCTTTGCCCTTTACAGCGTTATTAAAGACAAGGGGAATGAGTTTTTCAGGAAACTGGTATGGACCGTAATTATTGGAGCAATTGGTTATACGAACAGGCATCCCGTAAGTATGGAAATACGCACTGGCAAGATGGTCGGAAGATGCCTTGGACGCAGAGTATGGAGAACGTGGATCAAATGGTGTCTCTTCGGTAAAAAATCCGGTTTCTCCAAGAGAACCGTACACTTCATCGGTACTTACATGAAGAAAACAGCCCCCTTGGGGGAACGACCCATCCTGCTGCCAGTTCTTTCTGGCCGCCTCAAGCAGGGTAAAGGTACCCACGATGTTGGTCTGGATGAAGTCTGCTGGCCCTGTAATTGACCTGTCTACATGAGATTCTGCGGCAAAATGAACAACGGTGTTTATTTTTTCCTCGGTAAAAAGAGTCTCAAGCAGTTCCGCATCACAAATATCGCCCTTGACAAACCGATAGTTCTCACCCTCATTCAGCCCGTCGAGATTTCCCAGGTTTCCTGCATAGGTCAGCTTATCCAGGTTAATAACACGCCAGTCATATCCCGACCCAGTTACTAACCGAACAAAATTTGCCCCAATAAAACCACAGCCGCCAGTTACAAGTACAACCTTTTTATTTTGCATAAAACTGATTTATTATTTGCATTATTCGTTAAACAACATATTCTAGCCCGGGTTCCTCATCCCTAAAGGATCGCCCCATACTACCTCGAAAATAAGGAAACGGGTTATTCTCTTTCCTGGGTGTCCTTATAATAGGGATAAATATTTATTTAAAGTTAATTTTACGCAGTCATGAGCAAACAACTTGAAATTGAAATAGCTAAGCGACGAACCTTTGGCATTATCAGCCACCCCGATGCCGGAAAAACCACCCTGACCGAAAAACTCCTTCTTTTTGGAGGTGCCATTAACATGGCCGGGGCTGTAAAATCAAGGAAGGTTGAGCGTCATGCGACCTCTGACTGGATGGCCATCGAGCAGGAAAGAGGTATCTCTGTCACCACCTCGGTTATGAAATTTACCTACAATGGATTTGAGGTGAATCTTCTCGACACCCCCGGCCATCAAGACTTTTCTGAAGATACCTATCGTGTCCTCACAGCCGTTGACTCTGCGGTAATGGTTATCGACAGTGCCAAGGGTGTCGAGGCCCAGACAGCGAAGCTGATGGAAGTATGCCGGATGAGAAATACTCCCATTATAACCTTCATCAACAAACTCGACAGGGAAGGACAATCCCCGATTGATCTTATGGGAGAAATCGAAGAAAAACTCCAGATCGAATGTGCCCCACTTTCCTGGCCTATTGGTATGGGGAAAACATTCAAGGGCGTTTACAATCTCTACCATAAAACCCTGCATCTTTTCACCCCCGGCCAGAATACGAGGGATCAGCAGGGCATCCTTATCGATGACCTGGACGACCCGAAAGTAGATGAGCTTCTTGGTTCACAGGCCCAGGATCTGAGAGACGACATAGAACTGCTTGAGGGTGCTGCCAATCCTTTTGATTATGACGAATATCTGAAAGCCAGTCAAACCCCGGTTTTTTTTGGAAGCGCCATCAATAACTTTGGCGTTCAGGAGATGCTGGACTGCTTCGTCGAGATGGCTCCAGCTCCAGGAGTGCGCCAGACAGCAACCCGTGACGTTGCCCCCGCGGAAGAATCCTTCTCCGGCTTCGTTTTCAAGATCCAGGCGAATATGAATCCAGCCCATAGAGACCGCATCGCATTTCTTAGAATCTGCTCTGGAAAATTTACCAGGGGTATGAAGGTCAGGCACCACCGGCTGGGGAAAGATATTACGCTCTCCAATGCCACAATATTCATGGCACAGGAACGGGCAAATGTGGAAGAAGCGTACCCTGGTGACATCATTGGCCTTCACAACCATGGCACCATTAAAATCGGCGACACCTTCACCCCAAAAGAACATTTGAAATTCACAGGGATTCCCAATTTCGCACCGGAACACTTCCGCAGGGTTCTACTCAAAGATCCGTTAAAAATGAAGCAACTGCAAAAAGGATTGATTCAGCTGGCTGAAGAAGGAGCGATTCAGGTTTTCCGACCTGTAATTGGAGCGGACTATATTATGGGAGCAGTGGGCATACTCCAGTTTGAGGTAACTATGGCCCGACTGCAAAACGAATACGGCGTCAAAGCTGTCTATGAACCGGTGGATTATCAGGCAGCCCGCTGGGTCAGATGCGACGACCCAAAAGCACTTAATGAATTTGAGAGAAAAAATCAGGCCTCCCTGGCATACGACTCAGAGGGCTTTTTAACGTATCTGGCCCAGAATGAATGGATGTTGAACTTTTTTATGGAAAAATGGCCCCACATTATCTTTGATAAAACCAGAGAGAACATATAAAGAGCAACCTAAAAACTACTCATCGTCAACAAAGACAATTGCATATCCCCTGGCAAGAGCTGTAGAAGTTTTTTTTCTGGCGACGGTCAAAATTCGCTGAATTGTCCCCCGGGATACACCCATGGACTGGCCAGCCTCCTCCTGGGTTAACCCTTCTGCATCGCAAAGCCGTAGAGCTTCCAGCTCGTCTCTGTGCAGTTCCACTTGCCGCAACTCCTTTAAAGGCGTTCCAGTCGGTTTAAACGCATTTCCGAAAAAAATGCCGTGACATTTTCTAGTTTTCTTTGGGCGGGGAGACATAGGATATAAAAAATGATAATTGCAATGAAGCCATCATATTCGGCAATATAAAATCAAATAAATTTAAAATCACAACAACCCTTTTTTATACAAAAGAGCAAAAAATAATTCAAGCCATCAAATGGCGGTTCAAAATTATACACTGCATCATGGTTGGTAATAGACAACATCTTGTTAATTGGGTAAATTACCTTCCCAGACTACTCATTTCAGAGCCCTTTGTAAAAGTAGAATTTCAAGAAAACACAGCCCATGCGTCGATTATTCTCCCCTCTTTTGATAACTCTTCTCCTGTTTTCCCAATCAGCAATTATTGCACATGGAGCCACAGAACCAGCCCCGGAAATCAAGGAATTCACAGCCACGACAACAAAGAGCCATTTGATATTATTCGCCACCTTGAAAAACAGCCTGACCAAAGAGATGAAAGAAGTGCTGCACAGCGGCCTTCCCCTTAATTTTACTTTCTATGTGGAACTTTACAAAATACAGGGAAGCTGGTCGGATGAACAGATCATCGCCTATAGTTTCAAACATTCCATGAAATTTGATACTCTCAAAGAAATGTACCAGGTTACTCTCGAAGAGGGTAATAACAAGACAGTATCATTAAAAAATCTTTCTGACGCCGAAAAACGGATAAATGACGTTAACGGTGTCAAGGTTGTTTCCCTGGATCAATTGATTCCAGACAGCCGCTACAAACTGAAGATCAAGGCAAAACTCTTCCAAAAGACACTGCCTCTCGGTCTTCAATCAATTTTCCCTTTTCTCTCATGGGGTACCATTGAAACAAATTGGCGCAACATTGAATTTATCTACTAACCAGCATGGCTGGAGCAAATGCCTCAGCCACACAACGACCAGCAAAAACCTCAATTACAGGCTCCAGACCCTCAGTAATGACTTTCATATAAACAGTATGATTAACAAAACAACACCCTGCTGCCAAAAATCCAGGCTATAAAAATGCGGTCATGAGTAAGACAAAGACACAGGCAAAAAGCATGAAGGAGAAAAGACTGCACATCCTTCATCTCAGAAAAATGCGGAAGATAATCCGTCGCAGGATTATCATTTTCTGTATCCTGCTCATACCTTTGTCCATTTACATCCAAAGCCTCCTTTTTAAAGGAAAGACAACACTTCCCGTTGACAATAATATCCTTATTTTTGCCCTTATAAATATCAACGTTCTCCTGGTACTTGTCGTTCTTTTTCTTGTCCTCAGGAATCTTGTAGACGTACTCTTTGAGAGACGAACCAATAAACTCGGCAACAAACTAAAGACCAAACTCATTGCGTCTTTTCTCTCCCTTACCCTGGTACCGACAGTTCTGCTTTTCTTTGTTTCCTTGCAATTTGTATCAACTTCCATGGACTACTGGTTCAATTCCTCGATTGAAAATTCACTGACAGAATCCCTTGAGCTTGCCCAGTCCCTGCTCCACGAGAAAGAAAAACAGGCAGCCCTGATCAACAACGCCATGGGAGAACGATTGAAAAACCTGGTCTTGACGGATTACAGTATAACGGAATTACAACAACATCTTGAGGATATTTTTTATTTCAATCCCATTAACGGTCCAGATGCGATCAGGCTGCTGACCAACAATAAAAATCTGGAGATTACCGTCAAAGGCACACAGCTGCAAAACAGTGTTCTGCCCAGAATCCCCTCCAGTATCCTTAAAAAGAGCCGTACAGAAAAAACCACAGAAACCCTGATTCAGGAAATGAAAAAGGGTGATCTGGTAAGTTGTGTCACCGAAATCACCATTGGCAATTCCAGTAAATCACAGAATAATATTGGCAAATCCCTGCTTATAACCTCGCTGCTGGTTCCAAAGAAACAACTAACCAAGATGAACGTCATCTCTGAAGGGATTGAGGGATATAGACAACTGAAACACTTCAAGGAACCTTTTAAATTCTGGTTGCTGATCATACTTATGATAGTCACCCTGATGGTCATTTTCGCTGCAATCTGGTTTGGGGTCTATATATCACGAGGCATTACCGAACCCCTGGAAAACCTGGTACTCGCCACCATGAGAGTTGCTGAAGGTGACCTGGAATTTGAAATAGAGAGGGAATCAAACGATGAAATGGGACTCCTTGTGGAATCGTTTAATACGATGACCTCAAACCTCAACCAGAGCAACCTGAAGCTGGAAGAAACGCACAAGGCCCTACAGACAAGCTCCCAGGAATCTGAACAGAGAAGACGCTATACCGAAATCATTCTCCAAAACGTCTCCGCCGGAGTTATCTCCATTGACGAGAATGGAAATATTACAACCATAAACAGATTCGCCGAGGATCTGCTCAATATCGATAAAACGCTCTTTCTGGGTGTCAACTACTCGGAAGTCCTGCCCCCGTATCAGACAACAATTATTGACGGCTTCATCGATGAACTGAAAACTACCGGAAAAACAACAGTACAGCAGCACATAAGACTTAATATTCTGGAAGAACATTTCTCTTTGCTTATTAACTTCACCAGACTTGAAGATGAGGACGGTCGATTGATCGGATTCGTTCTCGTGTTCGACAACCTGACCAAGCTGGAAAAGATGCAGAGAATGGCCGCATGGCGAGAGGTTGCCCGACGAATCGCCCACGAGATCAAAAACCCGCTCACCCCCATCCAGCTCTCGGCACAGCGCCTTAGAAGACGCTATCCAGAAATACTGAAGGAAAGCGACAGTGTTTTTGACAAATGTACCAGCACGATAATCACTCAGGTGGATGAGCTGAAAAAGCTGGTAAGTGAATTTTCCCAATTTGCCCGAATGCCCAAGGTTAAGAAGTCTAAAGGCAACCTTACAGAACTGGTGAAACAGACCCTTTTCCTCTATGAAGAAGGACACAGGAATATACATTTCTCCTGTAAAGAGATCGAAACGATCCCTGAATTCAGCTTTGACAAGGAACAGATCAAACGCTGTCTTATCAATCTGCTTGATAATGCTGTTGGAGCACTGTCAGCCAATGGCAAAATTGATATTGAACTCTCACTTGACCAAGACAAGGAAAATGTTTTCCTGAAGGTTCTGGATAATGGCCCCGGAATAGCTGAAGAAAACAAGGAGAAGCTTTTTGAACCCTATTTTTCCACCAAACAAACTGGAACAGGCCTTGGACTGGCCATCGTCTCAACCATTATCGCTGACCATAACGGATATATCAGAGTGCAGGACAATAAACCGACAGGCACAATTTTTACCCTTGAGCTTCCCCTGCACCCTGTCGTCAAAACCTGACCTGCAGCCCATGATTTTTTGTTTTATACTTTTAAGAAGCCCATATTTTCAGAATACAACGATTGAGTAAACGCTTGACCATAATAACAACAAAAGGAGAGAATAATGGTTTTTCCCGAATATCGTCCCAGAAGGTTACGTAAAAATAATGCCTTCAGATCCCTCATCAGAGAGACTCAACTTTCTGCAGCACAGCTGATTTACCCGCTTTTTGTCATGCCCGGCAAGAATAAGAAAGAAGAGATAAATGCCATGCCCGGCGTTTACCGGGTGACCGTTGACCTCCTGAAACAAGAAGCAAGGGAATGTCTTAATCTTGGTATTAATGCTGTTATCCTTTTTGGTCTTCCGGAAACAAAGGATGGAGTTGGCTCCGGCGCCCATGCTAAAAATGGTATTATTCAACAGGCTATCCGCGAGCTGAAGAAAACGGTGCCAGAGATTCTGGTCATTACCGATGTATGCCTCTGCGAATATACAGATCACGGTCACTGCGGCTGTATCATCGACAAGTACGTAGATAACGACGCAACCCTCGAAATTCTTGCCAAAACGGCACTCTCTCACGCTGAAGCGGGGGCAGACATGGTTGCGCCATCGGATATGATGGATGGACGTGTTGCAGAGATCAGGGCAACTCTTGATGAGAACAATTTTGAATCAATTCCAATTATGTCCTATGCCGTGAAATATGCATCGGCATTCTATGGCCCTTTCCGGGAAGCTGCCGACTGCTCTCCCCAGTTTGGCGACAGAAAAAGCTACCAGATGGATCCGGCAAACAGCAGGGAGGCACTGCGGGAAGCTACTCTTGATGTTGATGAGGGCGCGGACATCCTTATGGTAAAACCCGCAGTGGCATATCTGGACGTCATCAGCAGATTAAAAGATGAATTTGATCTGCCCATTGCGGCATACCATGTCAGCGGAGAGTACTCCATGATCAAGGCTGCGGCCCAAAAAGGCTGGATAGATGGAGACCAGGTAATGGAAGAGACCCTCCTTTCTATCAAAAGAGCCGGGGCTGATATAATCATCACCTACTTCGCAAAGGATATGGCAAGAATTTTGATAGACAAATAACGCTGAAAGCACGCTTGATGAGGCAGACATCCAGCTTCTGCCTCACCATCTTTATCGTAGGACCAACACGTGCAGGCTCCCTGCACGGCTCCCCTTTTATTTCCCCAGGGTTGTACCGTAACGCAAAATCGGGCAAAAAAGAAAAAGTTTCACCTTAAAAACTCTGCATGGCGTTCCCTGGAAATCGATTGACTTTCAAAAAGAATAATGTTTATGTGAATTGAAAAAATTATTGATACTAAGTAGTTTCTGTAATGCTTTGCTGACTGACAGTCTGACTGCCTGATATTGTTTTGGAGGTGAATTCCTTTCGGATTTCACCATATCATTAACACTCACTGGAGGGAGGGACTATGTCTTCTAAAATGCGTGCTTTCGTTATGAAAGGTATCGGTAAGGTTGGTATCATGGAAAAGGAAATTCCTACCCCCGGCCCCAATGATGCTATTATCAAAACCACCACAGCCTTGGTGTGTACCTCGGATGTCCATACTGTGGCGGGAGCCATCGGCGATCGCAAGAATCTCACTTTGGGCCATGAAGCCTGCGGTATTGTCCATGAGGTTGGAGAGGCCGTGACCATGATCAAACCTGGTGACAGAGTCGTCGTTGGTGCCATCACCCCCTGTTATAAATGTGTCAATTGTGTCCGTGGCTTTACCTCCCAATGTAAAGAAATGCTTGGCGGCTGGAAATATGCCAATATCAAGGATGGCATTTTTGCTGACTATTTTCACGTCAACGATGCCGACTCCAATCTTGCCATTATTCCTGATGATGTCAGCGATGAGGCGGCTTGCTACGTTACCGATATGATATCCACCGGTTTCAAGGGGGCTGAAAATGCCGATATTCCTCTGGGGGGAACTGCAGCGGTTTTTGGCTTGGGAGCTGTTGGACTTATGGGGGTTGTGGGCTGTCGTCTCCAGGGGGCAGCGGTGGTCATTGGTGTCGACAATGATCCGAAAAGACTTGAACTGGCGAAAGAGTATGGGGCTGATATTGTCATCAACTTCAACGAAACCGACGCAGTAGAAGAAATAAAAACACTAACCGAAGGTTTTGGAGTCGATGCTTCCCTCGAGGCAGTGGGTGCCCAAATCACTTTTGAAAACTGCATAAAAGCCACTCGTCCCGGTGGTACCATTGCCAATATGGGATATCACGGCTCAGGTGAGTATATCAAAATACCTCGAGCGGAATGGGGGGTTGGTATGTCCGACAAAACAATAAAAACTCAGCTCTGCCCCGGTGGCAAAGTACGAATGAGAAGGATGCTGCGTTTGTTGCGTAACGGACGGGTAGATCCCACCAAGATGACTACTCACCGATTTACTTTTGCCGAGATTGAGGATGCGTATCAGTTAATGGCCAGCAAGGAAGACAATGTTATTAAGCCATTGGTCTCTTTTGAATAAAAGACTGTAATTGCGTCAACATCATTGTCGCAAACCCAAAACGACCTGTAAAAACAGATCCAACCTGTCTGCGGCCCAGCGGAAAGTTATTTATCTTTATGCCGGGCCGCACTCTTGATGGTGTTTTTTACCCCAGAGTTTAGAGCTTCAGAATCTGGCTCTTCTTCTCTTCCCCAGAAGCCCTGGATTCAGCGATCATCGCTTACTGTTTTCCTTGGGGGATATGCACCTGGTCCAGCTGCTCCTGTGAGAATTTTTTGCGAATACGTCTCATTGCAGCACTGAGTTCTTTCGTTGGTGCTTCCTCTTCAATATGTACCTTCTTGTCTCCATAGGCGGTAAGCTCCAGCTGCTTGTTTTTCACCTCAAAAGTATGAGTCCAGTCGATTTCAATGGTTTCTGGATTCTCATCAATCGGGACATCCAGCGTTTTTCCACCTTCTGCAACCTTAACACAGTCACAGGCAGTCATTTCCAATATCCAGGCATCGCCACTATCTGTTGCATAAAAGAAAAAGACACCAAGTTCACGACAACTCTGTTTCTTCTTTTCAGCATCCACCTGTATCTCTTTAACAGCACCCATCAGGGTCACCCTGGCTGCCGCCTCCGGGCTCATTTGCCTCGGAACACCCTGTCCTTTTTTTGCACAACAATGCTTGTACTTCTTGCCGCTCCTGCACGGGCATTTCTCATTTCTGCCTATTTTCACCATTTTAAAACCTTTATACTCTTTTACGAACAGTTACTGCCCCCGCAGTAATGAAACGTCTTATATCCTTTTTCAAAACAAAGCACTCCAGAACAAATCTGGCCAGGTTACGGAAAAACCACCCTGAGTGCCTGTCATAAAAGATTCAAGCAACCTGCTCAACTGAGCGGGAAGTTCTAGCAGATGACCGCTTGACCTGTCAAGCGGTTTGACCCGGATATTTCAGTGATTATACACAAAAGGATAAAAACGTACAGAAACAAGGGAGACACACCGTATACAACAACAAAACAGCCGCATGAGAAAAAGTTCCCATGCGGCTGTTTAAGACAAAGTATCAGTTGCTTTGTAAACTAGAATTTAAAGCGAACACCAAAACCAAAGCGGCCATAATCAATAAATTCATCGAATTCTTCAAATGCCGCTCGAACCTCAACAAACAAGGATGCGTTAAAATCGTCGGGTTCGCCATACACACGCGCACCCATGCCTGCAATAAAATCAAGCTGACTGTTTTCTGTGGCAAGATCCTCATCACCATCAGAAATCCAGCCGCCCACACCCATGTTCACGAAATATCTGGAACCAAAGGCATATTCACCCAAAAGATCTACAGTAAAAGCGGAAACACCGTCAATTCCGTCAATGTGCGCCGCACCACCGACCATACCGAGAACTGACCAGGATTCATCAAATTTGTACTGCAAACCAAAGCGACCAAAAAGGTAGTTGCCTGGATCAGGCATATGATAATATCCCGCATCAACAACAGGAACGAGTCGTTTTGCACCGGTAACCTCAGTAGTGCACATGCTTCCGGCACTCATTTCGCCTTCATTATCAACAACAGTTGCCCGAATTGTGCTGGTTCCACAGGGAACAACAACCCTGGCCACAGAAACACCATCCACTTCCTGGGTACTGTCAACAGTTCCATCAGGAAAAACGACCTCAACCCTGGTTTTGACGATTTCGCCATCAGGATCGTTTGACGCACTCGCATCAACCATAACGGTATCACCACAAAATGCTTTTGCAGGAGTTACACTCATTTGGCAATTAGGCGCCTGATTAGGTATAACCGGAGCAACAACTGGTTTCGATACAGGTCGAACACCCATCAACGCAATATTACCGCAGCCAAAAGGAACAACGAAAGTATAAATCATTCCGTCATCTTTAATATCAAACTGGTAGCCGGGAAAAGTTTCATCACTTCCCCAGGTAACATCCTTTGCCACCCGAACAGAACCCTTTCCCTTCTTTTTGAAAAGCATCCACTCAAAATGAGAACCTTTTTCATAGTCAACACGAACCACGTTGGCAGTAGCGAGCTGCTCAACAAAAGGCTGATGCAACTGAGGCAAACCGGCCTTGATAAAGCCTCGCCTTATGTCATCATTTTTCATTTCCACCATGTTGAGTAATGAACTGACATCAGTCAGCGGCGGTTGATGGAAGGGGCTTCGCCCTATTTGCATCAAAGTCGTTGCACTGCTGGCATAACCGGCAGACGTTATCAAGGTTGCAGCAGCAATTACAGATATGAATGATTTCTTCATAATTTCCTCCCCACTTTTGTATTCAGGTTTTGTGTACCCAATATCAATCTATATGCATCAAAACGCAAGCCCCTTTCAAGCCAGAACATGCGCACCATTTGCAAATTACTACTCTGAAATTAACCGGGAAGATACTTCAAAACAATAAAATTTCCCAGTAAACATTTCATAAAATTACAGAAAAATTATCCTGCGATCATCTTTGGGCAACAGAATCTTTGCACGCCCCACTCAAGGGCTTCTACCCTGTCAATTCAAGAAATTTGATCAACGATTCATTTTTTCGCAATACTCCTGCCACTCAATGGGCATCATGGATTTTTTACGATTATTACATTCCTTGCAGCAGGGAACCAGATTTTCCTTAGTGGAACGTCCGCCACGGGCAAGAGGCAGCAGATGATCCATGGTCAAGTCCCTGTATTGTACTTTCATTCCGCAATAGTAGCACTGCCCGGACGCAGTCTTCTGCTGCCACCAACGGGTCTTTCTTAGTTTTTTTGCTTTTTCCCGTTCTATCCGAATCTCTTTCTCATCCGGGGCAGTAAAATCAAAAAATTTTTCTCTCACGACACCAGCTCCCCAAGCAGAAGTTTGCGGACGTCTCCCACCAAATACAATGAACCGGCTATAACAACAAGAGATTTTTCCGCACCTGCTTCAAGCGCAAAGGATACAGCACTGCTCACGGCTTCTTTTACTGTTGTTCCACAAACAGCCCGTTCCCTTGCCGTACGGCCAAGAAGATCATACAATTTTTCGGGTACAGCAGCTCTTGCGCTATTGGCTCGCACAAAAACAAATTTGTCGAACAAAGGCTCAATGATTGCCAGAACAGCTTCCAGATCCTTGTCAGCCATAGCTCCCCAAACAGCGACAAGTGTAAAACCGGCAAATCTCTTCTTCAGGGTCAAGGCCAGATTTTCCACCCCGGCCGGATTATGTGCACCATCAAGCAAAAACTGCAGTCTTCCCGTTTTTGGCAAAATCTCCATTCCCAAAAGCTGACAAACCTCCTCCCACTCAAGAGAAAAACTCTCCATTCGTCCCGGCCAGGAAACATTTTTCACCCCGGCTACCAGCTTCTCTCTGCTAACCCGGAAGCCTTTTGTTTTTAAAAACAACAAGACGGCACAGGCAAGGGATTCATTCTCCTGCTGCGCAAGACTTATACTGTTTGAACGCAAATCAACAAACGATCTCTCATCAGGAGCAGCAAGCCTTTGATTATGAAAAAAGAGTTCCCAGCAATCCCCTCTGGTTTCATAGGAAAAATCTCTGTCCAGCAGATATAATTCCGAGTTTTTCTCCCGGCATTTTTCTTCTATTACCGCTCTCGCCTTCGGGTTTTTCACCGAAGCTATAACAGGAACATTATCCTTTATAATCCCCGCTTTCTCCCCGGCGATTTCCTCGATAGTATTACCCAGATACGCCTCATGATCCAGGCTTATACTGGTAATGACAGACACAAGAGGACTAACGACATTAGTTGCGTCGAGCCGTCCGCCCATTCCTGTTTCCAGAAGCACAAGATCCAGCTCATTTTCAGCAAACCAGATCATCCCGAGAGCCGTTGTAAACTCGAAGTACGTTATGTGATCCCCGTTAAGCACCTCATAAATCAGGGTGCCGATCCGTGCAAAATCGTCCTCTGAAATATAGGTGTTGTTGATACGAAACCGCTCTCGAACAGAGCTCAGATGCGGTGAAGTATAAACACCAACCCGATACCCTTCGCCCTGCAAGACCCCGGAGACGACAGCACAAACCGTTCCTTTGCCGTTTGTTCCGGCAAGATGCACAACGGGAACTGCTGTTTCCGGTCTGCCGACCTTAGCCAGGAAATTCTGCATGGCTTCAAGCCCCAGTTTGATTTTATGCATTTGCAGCCGTTCAAGATATGCAATGACATCATCGTAGTTCATGACAGGAACGATACAGTGAAGGGATGGTTAAAGAATTGTCAGTTTGGCGTAATCAAGATGCAGAGTCTTTATCCCGTGGCGATCAAACCTGATATCAAGGGATCGTTTTCCGGTCGTCCTCTTGACAACACCCTCCCCGAAGAAAGGATGGCTGACTCTGGTTCCAACAGCCAGATCGGACATGTGCAGCTTCTTCATCTTTTTGTTCCGAACGGGTGAAACGTATCGTTTTGCAGCGGCGGCAAAAGGGACTTGATCATGGCCAAAACTACAAACGTTTTCCTGATCATCAACTCGTTCATATAAACCATTTGCGATCTCGCACAAAAATGGCGACATACCCGTCCGCCTGAACTGCCTGTCCGGAGTCATCACCTGACGGGGGTAGGTCAGGTAGAGAAACTTTCTGGCCCGGGTTGCGGCAACATACAAAAGACGTCTCTCCTCTTCCCGCTGCTCTCCAAACATCGCCGCCTGATGAGGAAAACGGCCATCAGCAAGCCCTATGATGAACACAACATCAAACTCCAAACCTTTGGCTGAGTGTATGGTGGAAAGCACAATACGACTTGCGCCATTTGCATCGGCAGTATTCTCTTCGGGAGGGTCAAGGGTTGTATCATCAATAAAGGCTCGCAGATCATCATAGCCTTCCATCAGGGCCTTGAGCTGATCAAGATCCTTTTGTCTTTTAGGAAAATCATCATGGTAAATTCGCTCAAAAACAGGCTGGTAATATTTGAGCGTAATTTCGTATATTGCGCCCGGTGCATGAGAGTCAGAAGCAAGCTCTGTAAACAATTGTACCAGATTCTGAAAACCAGCCTTCCATGTACTGCCCGGCTGATAATCCTGCAGAGCCTTCAAAAAATCATCTGCAGCGGCGACAGCACTGGATATTTTTTGCGCAGTTGCCGGACCAACCCTTTCAAGCTGCAATAAAACCCGGTTCCAGGAAAGCGTATCCTGAGGGTTCACCAAAACCCGCATAAAGGCAATCATATCCTTCATATGGGCAGACTCCGTCAGCTTTAATCCTCCCCGTTTTTCATAATCAATGGCCTCTGCGCCGAGTTCAAGTTCGAGTTTATAGGAATGAAAACTTGAGCGGAAGAGTACTGCAATCTCGCGGGGGTCAATACCGTCATCCAGAAATTTTCGTATCTTTTTTACGATAAATACCGCTTCTTCCCTTTCTCCGCTTCCCGCATAAACCTTTGGCAGCTCATCCCCCTCAATCGAGGTAAAAAGGGTTTTGGCATACTTCTCGACAGCATTTTCTATGATATTATTGGTAAGAGAAAGTATTGGCTGGGTTGAGCGATAATTTTCCTCAAGCTTGATAACCTTTGTATCGGCAAAAACCTTTGGAAAACGCATTATATTATAAAAATCCGCCCCCCGAAAAGAATAAATAGACTGGGAATCATCTCCAACAACCATCACATTACCATGAGAATGACCGAGAAGCCTTACGATATCTGCCTGAACAGGATTAGTATCCTGGTACTCATCGACCATGATATACGAAAATCTCCTGGAAATTACCTCGCAAATATCAGGATGCTCTTCCAGCAGCCTTTTCCAGTTAACGAGCAGATCATCGTAATCCATCAACCCATGATCAAATTTGAACTCCTCATAATGCCTGCGCAGGTTTCTTATATCATCAAGATGCTCCAGGAGATGAGAATATTGTTCCTGAATAAGCTCTTCCAGCGCAACAGACTGATTAATCGAGCCGGATATTATGTTGATAATCGCTCTTTTCGTTGGAAATTTCTCACCTTTTTTGCCAAGCCCCAGAGAAGATTTAAGCAAATTGATTATACCTTCAGCATCCAGACGATCGATAATGGTGAAGGAAGAGCCAAAACCCAGCCGGGCACCATACCGCCTGAGCAGCATATTGGCCACACTATGAAAGGTTCCCCCCACTACCCGTGAACAGTTTTCGTTCAGCAAACGCCCGGCACGCCAGAGCATTTCCTGGCTCGCTTTTCTGGTAAAGCTCAACAATAATATCGACTCAGGCGGAACCCCCTGAGTAACAAGATAGGCAACCCGATAAACCAAAGTTCTGGTCTTTCCACTCCCGGCACCGGCAATAACCAGAACCGGCCCTTCTGTTGTGGTGACCGCCTCCCGTTGAGGAGGGTTAAGATCGTCAAGGTTTACAAGCTCATTACGCTGAAAACTTGTCTGTGTAAATGGATCATTGTTCATGGCAGCTACTGTAACACAGGGTAATCCGGCCCGCAACGCTGGTTGACAAGAAGGGTTCCCGTTTTATATTGGGGTGAAGTTTTTGTACTATACAGGTAGTCACCCAAAAAATGAAAAAAATAAAGACAACAGCGATGAACCACGAGACTATTATCAACGCTCTGACAAAAGAAAAATTACAGGAAATATTTCCACCAGAGAGAACAGACGATTTTTTTGAAGCCCTTTTTGGCGATGCCAGCGAAGGAGCATACAATATAGAGCTTGCCTTTCGAGAACTAAAGGATACAGAGCTTGTTCTGGAATTACGACTCAATCAGCGCCCCGGCTGCTGCCTTGCCTGCAACCTTACCCAGGGACTTCCCCAGGTATTTTCAAGGCATCCTGTTATAAACATAGATGGTGTTGTCAAGGATATAGACGATCTCCTGGGAGAGGAATGTTCCTGCAAAGAGTGGCAGCTGGGTTATACAGAGCAAAGAGACAGCTCCCTTCATCTGATTCCTTTATCAATTCAAATCAGCGCCACGTAAAAGATTTTTATTACAACAGCAATAAAAAAGGCCAACGGTACACATACCGTCAGCCTTTTTTCTCTTTACTCTTCTCGTTACCCTGTATCAGTCGACTTCCACTCTTGAGCGTCCCTCTGCTTTGGCGTGATAAAGAATGTCATCGGTACGTTCAAGCCATTGAGTGAGGCCCTCATTTTTCTCCATCTCGGAAAGCCCAATTGACACGCCAAGTTTAACACCATCTGCAGCCCAGATATTAAGACCGTCAACAGCGGCGCACAGTCTTTCAGCCAGGATTCGGGCACTTTCCATCCCCGTCTGATCCAGAACAATGATAAATTCGTCACCGCCCATCCGCACCAACAGATCAGTAGATCGAACAGCTTGCTTGAGAACGTCTGCAACAGCAATCAGGACCTCATCGCCTCGTTGATGCCCGAGGTTATCATTGATTTCCTTAAACCTGTCAAGATCCATGGAAATCATGGAAAGTGGGTGGTTATAGCGATTTGCACCATCCATCATTGCATGAATCCGCTCCTCAAAGACCCTTCTGTTAAACAGCCCTGTCAGCTGATCGCAATTTGCCTTTGCAATGAGCTCATCATATTCAAGACCGCGCCGTAAGCATTCAGCAAGGACCTCAAGCGATTGGCTTATAAGTTCAGTCTCATGATCGGAAAATTCCTGATCTTTCCTCAGGATAAGAAAAACCCCCGAATCCTCAGAAGTCTCGAACACCCATTTATAGGCAAAACGGCCGTTACGCTCAATGCAGGACCCAACCATCTCACTGCCACCCGCAATAACCTCTTCTGCGAAAGCAACAGCTTCCCTTCTGCGGGGACCATGATAGGAACAGAACAGATGTTTTTTCCTTCTTGCTTCGTTGTTGTATCCGATGAGTTCGTGAGCGACATATGGAGATAACCAGATAGAATATGCCTCAATTATTCCTGTAAAACTGAGCACTCCTGCCAATCTCTCATGCAGTTTATTAATTCGATCAAGTCTTTCGGATTGTCTCTTCAGATGATCAAGCTCAAGCATCATTTTTTCTAACTCAACCTTTTCCTGTGTGGAGCTAAAATTATGATTTTGATTAACTGATATTCTCATGACCATTTACCTTTTCAATCTTGAAATTCCTGCCTGTAGTTCACGTATCGAATACTTTTTATTTTTCTTTAGTTTTTTTTATTTTTTTTCGGCTCTTCCATTTTCAGCAAAATTCACACCATATACAAAAAAAACATCAACCTAATTAAAAATCTTGCAACAACTACCTGATATAGCTATAAAATACCAAATCATCTTTCATAATCTCTGTATAAAAATGCAGCAAAATAATTATTATAAAATTGTTCATGTCAAAAAAACAACACCACCAATTCCTTGATAAACAAGAAGAAACAATGACCAGCACACAGCACAAAAAAAACCTTACGCAGCAACTGGGTCAATTATTTATATTGGGCTTCAAAGGAGAAAAGGTTTTTGAAAATTCTCCAATTATCCGGGATATAAAAGAAAACAATCTTTCGGGAGTCATACTGTTTGACCGCCACCTGGCAACGAAATCAGCCACCAACAATATAGTATCTCAAGAGCAAGTCAAGGAACTGACACGCCAATTGAAAGACGCTGCAACCACCCCATTGCTTATCGCAGTAGACCAGGAAGGCGGGCAGGTCAGCCGTTTCAAAAAAAAACATGGCTTTACAGAGCAACCATCACCGCAGCAGCTCGCTCTGAAAGAGGGATATCATAGTACAGTCACAGCTGCCGCACAAACAGCGTTTTTTTTACATAAGCACGGAGTGAATCTTAATTTTGGACCAGTTGCTGATGTTAATATAAATCCTCAAAACCCGATCATTGGCAAACTTGGTCGCAGCTTCTCCCCAGATGTCAAAAAAGTGACAAAACATTGCCAACGCTGGATAGAGGAACATAAGAAGAACAATATCCTTACCAGCCTGAAACATTTTCCCGGGCACGGAAGTTCCCTTGCAGACTCTCATCTCGGATTTGTCGATATAACTGAAACCTGGCAGGAAAACGAGATTACCCCCTACAAAACACTGATAAAAGCGGGTATCTGTGAGGCGGTAATGGTAGGACATCTCTACAATAAAAATCTTGATGAAACCTTTCCAGCAACATTGTCAAAGAAAATTATCACAGATATTTTGAAAAAATCATTGCATTTTGCAGGTCCCGTTATCACAGACGATATGCAGATGCGGGCAATTACTGCAAAATACCCGATTGAGGATGCCTGCTGTATGGCAATAAAGGCGGGGGCTGATCTCGTTGTCATCGGCAATAACCTCGAATACACTCCTGACATTCTACCTGAAATAACAGCCCGACTGATCCGCTGGATAGACGAAGAACGTCTGGATATATCACGGATACAGGATGCGCTGGGTCGTGTGCAGCAGTTTAAAGCTCAACTCAAGAAAAACAGGAGATGATACTTATGAATAACGAGAGCAGAACAACTCACTCCATCGTAATTGGCTATATTGTCTGGATTTTTGGTTTTCTCGGGGCACACCGGTTTTACTATGGCCGCCAGATTTCTGGAACAATCTATTTTTTCACTCTGGGGCTTTTTTTCATCGGCTGGATTGTGGATTTATTTCTTATCCCCTCTATGAACAGGGAAGCAGATATCCGCTATCTGGAGGGAGATGTGGATTTCAATGTCGCCTGGCTGCTGCTCGCCTTTTTAGGAGTATTCGGTATCCACCGGATGTACATGGGTAAGTGGCTCACAGGATTTTTGTATCTGCTTACGGGCGGCTTTCTTCTTATCGGCTATATATACGATTTCTGGACATTGAACGATCAGATAACCCTCATCAACGGCCAAGACAAAACCAGGTAAGGAAACTATTTACCTGGTTTTGTTGAGGACTTTAGCTACTACTTCAGATAATTGCTGCATGGAGATCGGCTTCATGCAGCACTCATAAACACCTTTTTCCCGGGCAACGTCTTTTGCTAACTTCTCCGAGTAACCAGTTAAAAGAATTACCGGAATGTCCTCCCTTATGGATGTAATCTTTTCACTTAACTCCATACCCGTCAGATCAGGCATCATCAGATCACTAAGAATCAGATCAAAGTCCAAAGGCTTTTTAGAAAACTCATCCAGAGCCTTGACTGCCGAACTAAATCCACTCACAGTGTACCCCAGATTTCTTAAAATCTCCCCGATGACCTGAACAATCTGTTCTTCATCATCTACAAGAAGAATTCTCCCGGAACCGCTCTCAAACCTGTCATAGGCCAAAACCTGCTTGACGTCTTCTTCCTTATCGGCAAGAGGGAGATACACCCTGAATACTGTTCCCTGTCCAGGCTGGCTCTCGACCTCAATCTGCCCGCCCGAATGAGTAACAATACCGTGAACCACAGCAAGCCCCATTCCTGTACTACTGGTCTTCTCCCGCGTGGAAAAATACGGTTCAAAAATTCTTTCAAGCATCTCTGGAGCTATACCCTTACCGGTATCCGCAACAGAAAGCTCCAACCACTCCGAACCGTATTTACCTGTAGCCCCTTTCTTCAGACTGATCTTCAACTCGCCATGATCTGCACCTATAGACTGGAAAGCATTGGTACAAAGATTGATAACAACCTGATGAATCTGAACAGGATCAATCATAACCTGGCCACAGCTCTCATCAATGTCCTCACATATTCTTATGGTCTTCGGCGAGGTCGCCTTTACCAGCTTCACAACCTCCTTGATTATCAAATGCAAATACTGGGGTTCTGCTTTTTTTTCGGAAGTCCGGGAAAAGACAAGTACCTGCTGCACCAGGGATTGGGCCCTTTTGGCCGCTTTCAGGATTTCACCAAGAGACTCAAAGACTGACTGTTCTTCGTACTTATCATTTTTCAGTTTCAGCCTTATTATTTCTGTATAGCCCATGATGGGCGTGAGCACATTATTGAAATCATGAGCGACACCGCCAGCGAGGGTTCCAATGGCCTCCATTTTTTGAACATGCCGAAGCTGCTTCTCCAGATTATATTTTTCTGTAACATTTTGGGCCGTCAAGACCCATCCACTTACTTCTCCAGCCAAATCCTTTACCGGGGAAACAATAACATCAAAGACAGATTCTTTTTCGCCCTCCACTGCAACTTTCAAGGAGTCTGACTCAATTTTTTCTGTAAACAAAGCCTCATTAAGCACGCAGAAATCGCACCTACTACTTTCTGGATAAAAAATTTCGTGGCACTCTTTCCCGATCACATCTGGAAACAAAGATTCTGCGGCATGATTACTCCATTGTACTTTCAGGTCGCGATCAAAAAAAATCAAAACACCGGGAAAGCCTTCAACAACAGCATTCCTGTGTGCTTCGCATTCGAGCAATGCTTTTTCAAGATCTTTTTTTTCCATGATTTTAAACTTGTTGTTCTGCTATGTGAACAGGGCTGACACTATCCCGAAGCATATCAAAAACTGCCCCGAGTCTTATCGCTCCTGACTTCTCTTCTTGACTCTTGCCAGGACACCAATTATTAATCTGCCTCATAGGCAAGTATATGGAGGAATAAAGAAAATAGACTGTACCACAAAATCTCTCTAATCGACAAGCCATGATAACTGGAAACAGTAAAAGCGGACAGGAGCGACCAGACATCGAGTATCCCTGCGATTGGGTTTATAAGGTTATTGGTGAGGACTGTACCCTGCTCAAAGACGCTATAGAGGAGTGTTGCGCTCCCGCAGAAGTCACCATCACCCACTCCCATGCCAGCTCAAAGGGCAAATATCACAGCCTGAATGCAGAGCTTGTTGTTCAGGACGAAGAGCAGCGATTAAAAATCTACAACGACCTCAAGGCATCGCCAGCCATAAAGATAGTTTTGTAAAAGAAAAAAGAAAATTGATATGAACGACAAAAAATCATCCCGGCTGATCCCGTCCCTGAGAGAAGGAATTGACCTGGTACAGATGATACTTTTCAAGGAAATAAAACAGACCATCGAAAAGGAATCCCTTATTGCTGCTCACGAGGTTTCCATGCTGACAGGAGCAGTCATCAACGAAATTTTTGGAAACCACAACCCTGAAGAAAAATTCTCAGCCTTCCGTGAAAAGCATATCGGCGAAATTGAACAGACACTCCTTGGTCTGAGAGAGACACACAGCTTTTTGTGCCGCCATATCACAGATGCCCTGCGCATACAGACCCTGTGTGATAATCATGAAGGACGAGACAGCACCAGAATATTGGTTAAGGCGAAAAACTTTGGCTACCTTCTTGAAGACAGGGAAGTCCCTCTGCCATCAGTCTTTATGACGACCATTCGAGAGCTGGGGAAACGGCACAATCTGATAACGCCCCCAAGACAGATCACCCCGGAGGAGGATCAATCCATTATTCATTAGCCAGCGCAACAGCCAGAAAACAACTCAGCCCGCCCTCATAACTACGTCCTTTTCATCAACTGCACCAATATCCTGTATCCGGCTTTGTCGAGAAGAACTTCCGGTGCAGAAAAAAGACATCATTCCGAAACGTAACAGACTATTTTCCGACAGATAGATTTGAGTTATCCAGGTTTATCCAGTCGGTTTTAGGGGATGAACCGAAAATTATTTTCCCGGAGGATGATTTAAATTTCGTGGTTCTAAAAAAAACCCCGGAACCAACGGCGGCAAAACCTGGTTACAAACGCAGGCTTACAAAACAATCTTTCCCAAGACAAATAAATAAGTAAACACATAATCAAATCGCTTTACAGAAAAATAGTGATTGTTTATTTTTTCTCTGTCTTCAAAAAAGATAACCAGATTACTCCTTAACCTGCGCAAAAAGCAAACAGCAAGTAACAAACAGAAATAACATGATTTTTTACACGTCTGGACTCAACGTATTTCCAAAAACAAAGTCCTTTATTTCTCCTGAAACAGCAAGAAAATCATCGAGTTTTTGTTTAGCATATTTATGTTTTTACATCTTAGACTTTTCTAAAAAAGTAACCCCTTACAGACAATAAACACTAATATCTAATATATCACGACCTTGTTCTTAAACTTCACTTATTATACCAATCAAAAAAACTGACAAGTTGCCACAGCTCAATAAATACTCTATACTTACGGCTGAAAATTACTCTATATCTGTTGTAATAGAGAAACTCTTGAACTATTATCAAAAACAATTTGCAGCACGACAGAGTAGCTCTTGATGTCTTCATACTATTTTTGCATTTTTCTATGAAACAGGCCAGTCCAACAGTAAAAAGAAAGGAGAACGAATATGTCGCGAAAGATGGTAACCATTGACGGCAACCAGGCATGTACCCACGTTGCCTATGCCACTAGTGAGGTTATTACCCTCTACCCCATCACACCATCCACCCCTCTTGCAGCCGAGGCTGATATCAAATCAGCAACACTGCAGGAAAATATCTGGGGTACAGTTCCAGTTGTAAACCAGATGCAGTCAGAGGCCGGAGTAGCTGGAGCTATTCACGGCTCCCTTACGACTGGAGCACTCTGCACAACTTTTACCGCATCCCAGGGTCTGCTCCTGATGATCCCGAACATGTACAAAATAGCCGGTGAGTTGACCCCGACTGTTTTCCATGTAACGGCTCGTGCTATCGCCTGCCAGGGTCTTTCTATTTTTGGAGACCACAGTGACGTCTACGCGGCCCGGCAAACTGGCTGGGCAATGCTCTGTTCACAAAATGTTCAGGAAGCAATGGATATGGCTCTCATATCCACCCAGGCAACTCTCGCTTCCCGCATTCCTTTTGTTCATTTTTATGACGGTTTCAGAACATCTCACGAAATTCAGAAAATCGAGGAAGTAGGCTACGACCAGATGAGAGAAATGATTGATGAAGATCTCATATTTGAGCATAGAAAGCGTGCTCTTTCTCCCGAGCGTCCGACCATCCGCGGCACAGCCCAGAACCCTGACGTCTACTTCACCGGTCGCGAAACAGTGAACAAATATTATGAAGCGGTGCCGGCAATTGTTCAGGAAACAATGGACAAATTTGCCAGAATAAGCGGTCGTCAGTACAATCTTTTTGACTACCACGGTGCTCCTGATGCAACAAATGTCATTGTAATGATGGCTTCAGGTTGTGAGACCGCTGCTTCCACCATCGACTACCTCGTAAGCCAGGGGGAAAAGGTTGGTCTGGTTATGGTACGCCTCTATCGCCCATTTGATTGTAAGGCGATGGTTAATGCACTTCCTGCAACGGTTGAAAAAATCACCGTTCTCGACAGAACCAAGGAACCAGGAGCTCCCGGTGAGCCACTGTATCTTGATGTTCGCGCAGCAGTTGGTGAAGCTGTTGAAGCTAACAGTTCCATATACCCGCCAATAATTTTTTCTGGTCGTTATGGTCTTGGTTCTGCCGAGTTTACCCCGGCAATGGTCAAGGCTGTTTTCGATAACATGAACGCCATGGCTCCAATGACCAAGTACTGCGTTGGACCGCACGATGATCTTGCCCTGACCAGCCTTCCATATGACGAGAGTTTCAATATTGAAGGTGATGATGTTTACCGTGCAATGTTCTACGGTCTGGGCTCTGATGGAACCGTTGGCGCAAACAAGAACACCATCAAGATTATCGGAACCGAAACCGATAACTCTGCTCAGGGTTACTTTGTTTACGACTCAAAAAAGTCCGGCTCTATAACAACATCTCACCTCCGTTTTGGTAAAAATCCTGTTGTCGCACCGTACTTGATCAACAAGGCAAACTTTATCGCCTGCCATAATTTTACCTTTCTTACACAGGTTGACATGCTCTGCAACCTCGAAAAAGACGGAACCTTCCTCCTCACTACAGGTTTTGATAAGGATAAGATATGGGAAGAACTTCCACAAAAGGTTCAACAGGATCTCATTGAAAAAAATGCGAAATTCTACATTATTGATGCGGTATCCTTAGGGCTTGCCCTTGGTCTTGGTGCACGGATCAATATGATCATGCAGACTGCATTCTTTATGATCTCCGGTATCCTCACCCAGGAAGAAGCAATAGCGTCCATTAAAAATGCGATCAAGAAAACCTACGGCAAAAAGGGTGACAAGGTAGTTCAGATGAACTACGACGCAGTAGACGGTGCAATCAAGAACATCGTTGAGGTTCCTCTTGGAACAAGCACTGACGGCAAGGCAATTCCACCTGTCGTTCCTGATTACGCGCCCAAATTTGTCAGGGAAACTACTGCGAAAATCATTGAAGGAAATGGTGCCAGGCTCAAGACCTCTCAAATTCCTGCGGATGGAACCTGGCCAACAGCGACCACCCAGTACGAGAAGCGCAACATTGCAGTGTCTGTACCTCAATGGGTTCCTGAGAACTGTATCCAGTGTGGTCAATGCGCACTTGTTTGTCCACACGCCGCATGTCGAATCAAGATTGCTCCTGAAGCAGAAAATGCTCCTGAACAATTTGCAACCAAGGATGCAGTTGGTAAGCAGTTCAAAGGGCAGAAATTTGCATTACAGATTTTCACCCAGGATTGCTGTGGCTGTACTCTCTGTGTTAGTGTTTGTCCTGCAAAGAACAAGGCGCTTGAAATGGTTCCCAACACTGAAGAGATCAAGCAGGTTCAGTCTGCCAATGTTGAGCATTTTCTTAGTCTTCCTGAAATCAATCCGGCAGACATCAATGTGGCATCCATAAAAGGAAGCCAACTGCTTCGTCCGCTCTTTGAATTTTCAGGTGCATGTGCCGGTTGTGGTGAGACGCCCTATGTCAAACTGGTCTCCCAGCTCTTTGGTGACAGGCTCTATATAGGCAATGCTACAGGGTGTTCTTCCATCTACGGCGGAAACCTGCCCACAACTCCGTATTGTAAACGTGAAGACGGTCGTGGACCAACCTGGTCAAACTCCCTGTTCGAAGATTGTGCGGAATTCAGCTCAGGTATGAGAGCCACCGTTAACAAACTCGGCCAGCAAGCAGGAGAACTGCTAAACAAGTGTGTGGCTTCCGGTGCCGTCGAGCAAGCACTTGCAAGTTCAATACTTGAGGCAGACCAGTCGTCTCACGTACTCATTGAAGAGCAGCGTCGTCGAGTAGACGAACTCAATGCAGTTCTTGCAAAAAGCCACACAAAAGAAGCACAAAGACTGATATATCTCACTGAGTATCTTGTGAAGAAGTCCGTGTGGGCATTCGGTGGTGACGGTTGGGCATACGACATCGGATATGGCGGTGTTGACCACGTACTTGCATCCGGTGAGAACATCAACCTCCTCGTCATGGATACCGAGGTTTATTCCAACACCGGTGGGCAGATGTCAAAATCCACCCCGCGCGCTGCAACAGCTCAATTTGCTGCAAGTGGAAAGACTGTACCAAAGAAAAACATGGGTATGATCTTTGCTACCTACGGCAATGTGTACGTTGCACAGATCAGTATCGGGGCAAATCCAAATCAGGCAATCAAGGCAATTACAGAAGCTGAAGCATATGACGGACCTTCTCTGATTATAGCCTATGCACATTGCATCAACCACGGTATCAACATGGCTCTCGGCCTTGAGCAGCAGAAAAAAGCTGTCGCCTGTGGTCATTGGCCGCTGTATCGCTTCAACCCACAACTTGAAGCACAAGGGAAAAACCCGCTGATTATCGACTCTAAAGAACCTGAAATCGGTTTTGAAGAGTATGCCTTTGGTGAGAACCGCTACAGGACCCTGAAGCGAGTTAACCCCGCTGAAGCTGATGCATTGATAGCACAATCTCAGCAGGATACCTTGAAGAGATGGAAATTTCTCAACTCTCTTGCAGCAGCTCTTGAGCCTGCTGGCGAAGAAGAATAAGATATTTCCACATAACTCTCAGCTCGCAGTGTGAGCTGGGTGAAGAATAAAAGAAAGGCTGTATGGTTAACCCCATACAGCCCTTCTTTATTATTTTTTTGCAGCTATACCCCTAATTTGGAGTTTATTTCTTACCTTCAACTCCAGTTGCGGCCTTTTCCTTTTCAAGAGCTGACTTAAACTCCTCATATTCCTTTACAGATTTAAGAACCGATTCGTCCTGCTTCTGCTTCATCTTCTTTACCTTCTCCCTGATTTTTTCCTCCCTTATTTTCATAGCATGGGCCCCAAACAAAGAAGAGGCCAGATATTTAAAGGAGAAAAGCATCAACTCCACATCATCTTCCTTAAGTTTTTCGATCTCTTCCTCTTCAAGCTCGTAGGTTTCCAGAAAAGAACTCTCAAAAATAAAACGTCTGAAGGTATGCAAATCCGTCGAAGCCATAAAAAACATCCTCTTTGCCTGCTCGGACAGAGAGGCCTGATGGCCAAAAGACTTTCGTCTCATCACAAGACGAAGCCACTCCTTGTTCATCTCATCACGTACATCGACGCCCTGATCTGCACGCCATTCACGAATGGTCCACTCCTTATCCTCTTCAAAACCTTTGCAGTGATCCTCGCGAACAACAAAATAAAATTTTTCCTCTTTGGCTACATTTTCATTGCCGTCGGCATCCTTACTCCCACCTTCGTGAAAATCTGCCATTCCCACGGGATAATAACGGCATGCGGTCGGTCGATCTTCATAGACAGTACAGCCCTCAGGGGTTACAAACGGGCATTTATTATCCTTTTCTCTCAATTTAATCATAACACCAGGCATATCCGTTTTTTCCAGATAAGTTGGTGTAGTATACTCATGCAGAAACTCATGTGCCGATATGCCAAGCCGTTTGCAAAGAGTGAGAATATCGTACGGAGTCAACACGATTTTAATATCTCCACAACAGGCAGTAAAACAGCTCACCCCAGGATGACAACGGAATTTGATGTAACTGTCCAGTGTCAGTTTTTTAGGCTCAATAGGGGAAGGGTTCTTTTCCTTGCCAAAGATGGCCTGCTCTTTGATGGTATTTTGTCTGTTCATGTATATCACCTTGTTTAAATTATTGTAAAACCCTCCAGTGTAGTCTGAAAGAGAGTACTTTATTATCCAGAGTCCCGCATAATAACACCTGCAAGATATTAGTAAACCTAATTCCAAAGGACTCCAATGCAAGGAAAATACAGGCTGAAACAATAAATAATACGTTTTGGAAAAACGATGTTATAATTATGCTGTGTTTCTGTTTCTTCTTGTTTTTTTATTTTGATTCGTATATGTCTTAACGCCTTGTGAGTAGCTCAAACCAGAATGCTTCTCATCAAAAACTATTATCCAGATCCACCCCTAAATTGCAGTAAGGAATTTCTTGATGAAACTTTTTTGTCCCCCTATAGATCTTTCTTCCGTTGAAACCGTTGTTTATCACTTACCTGACGGCCCCGCTCTCGCCCTGAAAATAGACGGAATCGAAGAATATATGGATTTTGAACTTGAACAAGGGCATTTTTGCGACACCTCTGAGATTGACGGGGTTCTCCACTTTTTTCCAAAAGGCAATGCCTGATATATCTCCCTGTTCAGGGCACATTTTCACCCATGATCATCACATCCACACCTCGCTTTGTAACCATGCTCAAGGGGAAATGGAGGAGTACGTCCAGGCAGCCATAGCAAGGAATCTTACCGGTATCACCTTCCTTGAGCATATGGAACAGGGAATTGTCTGGGACAGGAAAATATGGCTGAATGAAAATGATTTCGATCTATATTTTGAAGAGGGAATGCGTCTTCAAAAACTATACAGTTCACAACTGATAATTAAACTTGGGGTCGAATGCGGGTACAACCCTGAAGAAAGCAAAACAATTCTGGAACGACTGAATAATAGCAAATGGGACGAAATTGGAATATCCTGTCATTTCCTGAAAAGAAATGATCGAAAAAGCCATCTCAACATTTTTTCGCGTAATAAAAGCGATATTGCCTATATAAAATCTACGGCTTGCAGCTCACTCTGGAGCCAGTATTTTGAGCATTTGCAGGAAGCAGTTCGCATCTTGCCGGGTACATTTCTGACACATCTTGACGGTGCGTTTCGCCATATCCCGGAACTCAAGCTGGAAAGCTCACACTTCAGGCAAATTGAGACATTACTACACCTGGTAAAAGAGAAAGGAATGGCTCTGGAGATAAATACCTCCGGTTTACGGATACGTAATGAACAGTTCCCTTCCACCCGTATTCTTGCTATGGCAAGAGAAATGAATATCCCCCTTCAGCTGGGTTCAGATGCCCACAAACCAGGCGATGTCGGAGCCGGTTTCGCTGAATGTAGAAACGTGCTCTACCCCCTCAATATCTAATTTTCACCAAACACCTTGTTCATCGCCTTCCTTAAGGAATCCGCGCTAAAAGGCTTGGACAAAATTGAATTTACCCCCGCTTCCAGCGCTGCCTGATTATCGTTAATTTCATTTTGAGTGGTAACCATAATAATTGGCAGCAATTTCTTTGAATACTTTTCCCTGATTTTTTCGGTCAGCTGAATCCCCGTAATATCTGGCATATTCAAATCAGTCAGAACCGCAAGCGGTTTTTCTTTTTCCAACCAATCCAATGCAGAAACCGGGAACTCAAACAGTACAGGCTCGTAGCCCAGCTCATGCAAGGTAGCCTTATAAATGTTGAGAATCATCCTCGAATCATCAACGGCGACAACCTTTGGTCTGACGACGCTATCCTCATCCTCCAGTACTTTCTTGGCAAAATCTTCCCTACCGTTTTCAACCAGCAGTTGATGGTAGTGACTTCGAGTATCCTTGTGGGCATGGGGTAAATAAAAGAGAGCCAGCTCAGCGAACAAATCATCATCAACCAGGAATAAAAAGACATTATCAACCTGGGCATTCACGATAATTTTTACAATGTGACGTGCCTCTTTATCCGGCCCCCGAAGAAGATTTTTAATTCCAACCCCGAGTATAGACGAAAAATTTTTATCAATTGCTCTGGCTGCTGCAATACAGACATGGTCTTCCGGATCAGTTAACCCCGCAGTTAAGGTATAAGCACCCTTCTTAAGAGGCAGCAGTGCGAGTGCCTCGTAAGCAGCAAAACGCACATTAGGACTCTTCGGCTCATTCATCAGCAGCTTACGAATGGGGCCTACCGCAGATTCATCGCCAATCTCTCCAAGTACATTCAGAGTATGAATGAGAAAATCCGTATCATCATGCAATAAGTTTGAAATTAAAACCGGAACAGCCTTTGGCCCGATACGAACCAGCTCCGATTTTGCAAAAGTTCTCATATGGGCATAATGAGACTTGATTGTATCGCTCAACTTCTCCAGAGATATCTGATCTTGAACCGAAGAAAAAATGGAGAGAATCAGATAGTCAATCTCGTTATCCGTACCCATACGCTCAGCAAGGCGATGCATTGCCGAGGGAGTTCCCACCTGCCCCAGAGCTTGAATTGCTGCAATAATCAACTCCCTGTTTGCTGCATAGAGATAATCGGTAAGGGTATTGATGGAATCGGGATCACCAATCAATCCAAGGCTTTCTATAATCTGGATCATTTCCGCCTCATCTTCGGAAAAAGCGACCATATCCAGTAATGGGGCAACAGCCTCTGCCATTTTCAACTCACCAACCAACCGAATTAACTCTGTTTTATCTTCAATTTTTTCAGAAGCCAAAAATTCCAGGATCTTTTCAGGATAGGCGAGTAGTGTAGAGACAAGGGTCTCGCGTATGATTGGCATTTCATCAGCAACATCCACCAGATTTTTCAGAACGTACAGCAGCAGAGGAACAGAAAAATCAGCTTCCGCCCGGCTGAGAATGTACAGCAGAGTTGTACGAGTCTTCGTGTCGACTTCCCCCATATGCGCAAGCACCAGTTGAGCCTTCAGGGCATCACCCGTTTTTACATTATCCTGAAGTTCTTCTATCATATGTTTTGGATTTAACTCAGCCATACTTTTTCACACTTTTTTATAGACACAAAGACTGAACCGTACATTGCAATCAGTTCAGTCATTCTGAATAGCGAATAATTTTCAGCAAAGAAATCCGGGAGCCCCGCATTTCTTCACCTTACACTTAACTACAAAACTCAATGGATATTGAACAACTTGCCGATCTACAGACAGACCGACTTTCCATCTGATTGATGATAGCAAAAAAACTCGCCAGTCACAAGATTGACGAGTTTTCAGAAGATAAGGTCAACAAACGATACCTGTTATTTTACGGGTAGCCAACCAACACCCATCCTCCTGATAAGGTTAAAACCGCCAGGTAAAACCCTTACATCTTCGAAACCGGCGCTATCCAGAAAAACCTGTACTTCAAAGGATCGAGAACCGGCATTACAAAAAACAACAATCTGCTTGTCCCTTGGCAGAGAATCTACGCGATCGCGAACCTGCTCGTATGGCATGGAAACCCAGAAATCAGAACCATATTTTTCAATATAGGGCTCAGCCTCAACGGCATGACGCACATCAAGCACAATCTTGTCAGGATACTGACCGGGATCACTCATCCACTCGTTAAATTCATCAATACTGATCTGCCTCATACGATTATCACAGAGGTTATCTGCAATATATGCTGCTGCGTTGATCGGATCAATTGCGGGAGAAAATGGTGGAGAGTATGCCATTTCAATATTCGAAAAATCATCAATAGTCGCACCATGACACAAGGCAACAGCTGCCGCATCAATACGGGCAGACAGACCATCATTTACCGGTCCAGCACCTTGGAAACCAAGAACCTTTCGTGTTCTTCTGTCAAAGACAAGTCCTACACAAATAACGCTCTGACCAGGGAAAAAATGTGCCCTGTCAGCAGGAGAAGAAAGTGAGATATCGGCATCAAAACCTTCAGCTTTTGCCGCCGCAAGACTGAGCCCTACCGCGCCAAGAGCCACATCAAAAGCCTTCACGATAAAACTGCCCACCCCGCCCCTAAAGGTCGCCGGAATTCCCGCCATATTATTAGCAGCAACCCGTCCTTCACGATTTGCCATGGAACCAAATGATGCTCTAAATTTTTTCCCGGAAACCAGATGAGTGATTTCAACACAGTCTCCGGCGGCATAAATATCAGGGTCAGAAGTCTGCATTCTCTCATTTACAATGATACCACCGGTTCTGCCCACCTGGAGTCCAGCTTCAGACGCAAGCTCAGAACGGGCGCGGATTCCAGTCGCCATAACAACAAGATCAGCATCCAAAGAGCGGATTCCAGTCTTAACTCCAATCGCTGTCTCTCCCTCTAAAATAATCTCCTCAACACTTTCCCCAAGAAAAACATTGACATTATTGTCTCTGAGGTTTTTCTCAAGAATACGGGCCATCGGGTTATCAACAATTCCCGGCAACAATTGATCCGCATACTCAACAAGGGCGGTTTCCACACCCCACAAATCTGTCAGTGCCTCTGCCATTTCAATACCAATAGCGCCGCCACCAATAACAACAGCCTTACCAACCTTGCCTTTAGCAAGCATATCCTTAATGGCGATAGCCTTATGCAAATCACTGATGGTAAAGACATTAGGAGCTTCGGCCCCTGGTACAGCCAGGGGCACTGGAGTACTTCCCGTGGCAATCATCAGGGTATCATAAGGTAAATCCTTTTTTTCACCACTTTTCAAATCCTCGACTAAAACAGTCTTTTCCACCCTGTTGATGGAAAGAGCCCTGGTTGAAGTCAACGCCTTGAATCCTTTCGCTTTTTCAAAGAAAAATTCGTTACGAACCATGTGAAAACTAGTGGATCTCAAATCCGTTTCGTCGGCCACGTCCCCCGCAACATAATAGGGAATTCCACAACCTCCATAGGAGATCAGACTATCTTGATCAACAAGGGTAACTTCTGCGTCGGGGAGAAGCCTCTTCAGCCTGCTTGCGGCCTTTGGACCAGCAGCTACACCTCCGATTATTACAATTTTTTTAGCCATAGTCATTCACCTTTTTCGAGTTTTCCCGAGTACTTGTTTTGCTACATTGCTCATCCGTTTCGATCATATGAACAAAAGAGCAGATACGTTATTTAAATTCAAGAGAGAATTTCAGCTACCTTGCAAGAACAATAGTAAAGACTGTTCCCACGTTTTCTTTCGATTCCACGGTGATTTCGCCGCCATGATTTTCAATGATTGTTTTCGTTATGGAGAGCCCAAGTCCGGTTCCTTTATTCTTGTCAGTATAAAAGGGTTTAAAAATTTCCCGGCATCTCGCTTCAGACATCCCGACACCGCTGTCTTTGATGCGAATCAGGGTTCCACCGTTCTTATTTGCTGCCGAAACCACTTTGAGCTCACCACCTTCGGGCATTGCCTGGATAGCATTGACCAAAATATTCAACAAGGCACGATACAACTGATTCTGATCAATACGATTATCTGAGATAGCTGGATCAAGATCAGTGACCAGCTCTATCTTTTTTTCTTTCAACTCTGCCTGCAAAAAATTGAGAACCTTGCCAATAACGATATTTACGCCAAGGGATTCCAGGTTCATTTTCTGTGGCCTTGCAAAATCCAGAAATTCGACAACAATCGCATTCAATCGTACTGTTTCATCAACAATAATTTTTGCTAAATGTTCATTACCTGGAGCTATCCTTTGAATCCTTTTAGCAAGTATCTCGGCAGTACTTCTCACAATCCCCAGAGGACTTTTGATCTCGTGGCTTACAGTTGCAACCATGGTTCCCAGATGGGCCAGTCTTTCGGCGTGGTTCAATTTTTCCTCCAGACGCTGCCTTTCTAAAGCTCGACGTTCAATTTTTTCCCCGGCCCGGGCAACAATATAACGCAGTACCAGAAAAAGGATTCCCATAACAACAACAGAAACAATAATGATACGTCCCTGAAATCTCAAAATATTGCTATAGCTGCGGGAGAGATCTTTTTCAATCTCGATAACCCCCATTATCAACTCACCTTCCTCTCCATCGATCTTGACCTGCCTGAACGGGATAAAGGTTTTGAGACGGCAATTCACCTCCTCTGCAATATGAAGCAAGCTAAGAACAGAGCCGCTATAGCTCAGACTGGAATTAGCTTTTCCCTCCAGAGCCTTTTGGTATTCCGCCCCGCCAACATCTTTTTTTCCCACCATCTCCTTCACCGTTGAATAGGAAATGATATTCATGCTGGAATCATAAATAGTAACAGAATCTATCTTTAACCCTTGGGTGATACTTTTTACGATTTTATCCAACATTTCAAACTGCTCAGGTTTTCTCAAAGCAATCCTGCCATAGCGGATAACCACAGGAAGAACAAAACGGCGAAACACTTGCTGATTAAGATTTTCAGCAAGCAAGAGCGAATACTCTTCATTCTGTTCCAGCATCACTTTCCGTGCGTTATTAGAAATAAGCCATGAAAAAATGAGGGTACTTACGAGAATTACAGCCAGACTTGAAAAGGAGAAATATTTTACGAGGGTAAAGGAACCAAGTCCGGCCTTTTCTGATCTTGCAGTTTTTACCGACCTGGCAGACGGGGATGAAACTTCTTGAAGAGGTTCTTCGGACATCATGCAATTCTCCGAAGACTTTAGACTAAAAAAGAACTGTACAGGCCCATAAGGCCTGTACAGACACGTTGTAAAAACAGATAAAAGACAAAATCACCTTGATTTTTTTCTTAAAAATGTAGGAGTTTCCAGATAATCGTCATTCCTGTTCAGAGAGGACGCAGCCGTCTGACCCTCATCACTTCCTTCGGATGCAGCAACGTTATCCATATTATCAAAAGTAGACCCCGGTAACTTGGCTGTACCTCTATTTCTATTCGGCTGGGCAGCAACCCCCTTACCTAAAATGCCAGCTTCTCTTCTTGGGTACGCTGCAGGCCGGGGTTTACTCATATGATCCTTAACCGAACTTGTCCCCCCCTTGTTCCCACCAACACCTGTTGCAATTACGGTAACATGCAGCTGATCTCCCAGAGCCTCATCATACAACGCACCAATAACGACATTTGCCTCGTCATCAACTTTTTCCTGAATGAGTGCAGAAGCCTCCATAAACTCATTCATTGTAAAACTTTCCTGAGAAGCTGAAACATTCACCAGCAGTCCCCTGGCACCATCAATACCACATTCCTCAAGCAGCTGATTGTCAATAGCGAGCCTTGCAGCTTCTGTTGCTCTATTTTCGCCACTTGCAGCCGCAGATCCCATAATCGCCGGACCAACCTCCTTCATTACAGCCTTGAGATCAGCAAAGTCAGCATTGATAAGTCCGGGAACATTAATAAGATCGGTAATCCCTTTTACCGCCTGAAAAAGGACATCATCTGCCATGGCAAGCATATCAGACAATTTCGAATCCTTCTCCATGAGAGAAAGCAGACGATCATTGGGAATAGTGATAATGGTATCCACATGTTTCTGCAACTCCTCCCAACCACGCTCTGCATTCCTGGCACGATATTTTCCTTCAAAGTGAAAGGGCTTGGTCACAACCGCAACAGTCAGTATACCCAGTTCTTTACTTGCCTTGGCAACAACAGGCGCAGCCCCGGTTCCGGTGCCTCCTCCGAGCCCACAGGTAACAAAAACCATATCACTGCCTTTGAGGGATTCCTTGATATCTTCAAGAGATTCCATGGCAGACTGATTACCCGTATCAGGATCAGCACCAGCCCCCAGCCCTCTCGTTGTACCAGGCCCGATCTGCAGGCATAAATCGGCCCGGGATTGATCCAAAGCCTGCTTGTCTGTATTGGCGGCGATAAACTGCACTCCCTGAAGCTTGTTCATCACCATAGTGTTAACAGCATTTCCACCGCCGCCACCAACACCAAACACCTTAACAACTGCCACTTTATCAGCCTCTGCCATTCTAAACGGCATATCCACCCCCCTGAATCTTATCAATAACCACCATCAACTGTGGAGATAAAGTAAAATATTTCCGACGTCCAGTATAGCACCTTCATTTTTCATATAAATAAAAAATGGGGTATTACATAATTTTTTTAAACCACTCTTTTAGCCTTGACATAAAGGACCCTGCCTTTCTGGCCTGCTCATCTCTTTTACTTTGACCAAACATCACCAAACCGGCGGCAGTAGTACATCTAGGATTGTACAACTTTTCGATTTTTCCACTAATTCCTGAAGGATAACCAATACGAACAGGGAGCTCAAAAATCTGTTCAGCCAATTCAACGATATCCGCAAGAAGAGCTGTTCCTCCGGTAATAACCACTCCACCATTAATGTTATTCTTTTGACCAGATGCAATGAGCTCAGAGTTCATCATCTCAAAAATTTCAGTAACACGGGCCTCAAGAATCTCAACGAGCTCCCTCTGGGTAACCTCTCTTGGCTCTCTGTCACCAACAGTTGGAACATCCACGACGAGATTAGGCTGAATAACAGTGGAAATTGCCCCCCCAAAAGTCTCCTTCAAACGTTCCGCCTCCTGCAAAGAGGTACGCAAGCCAACAGAAAGATCGTTAGTAAGATTATGTCCACCAATACCAATTTCATAGGTATGACAAATGGTACCATCACAGAAAACAGCAAGATCAGTAGTACCGCCACCAATATCAATAAGTGCAACGCCAAGCTCTTTTTCATCCTTACTCAGGACAGCATGAGAAGAGGCAATTGACTCAAGCGCAATTTCCGCAACATCAAGCCCTGCCTTATCGCAGCAGGTCATCAAATTATGTACAGGACCAACATCTGCGGTAACGATATGGACGTTGGTAACCAATCGAACCCCGGTCATCCCCAGAGGATTCTGAATTCCAGTATGATCATCCACCATATATTCATGAGGAATAACATGGATGATTTGCTGGCTCTCCGAAATCTTAACGGTACTGGCAGCAGCAATAACATCATCAATATCAGACTGGCGAATTTCACGGTTATTTACAGCAACAATGCCCGGACTGTTAAATCCCTTGACATGACTTCCGGCTATTCCGACATACACATCAACAAAGCTTAAATCGCAACCGGAGTCCTCTTCAGCCAACCTTACTGCCTCCTTAATGGACTCAACGGTACTCTCAATATTGACAACAACGCCCTTCTTCAACCCTTTTGCGGAAACAGCTCCCACGCCAAGGATATTCATTCCGTCTTCAAGCGCTTCACCAACAACACAACAAATTTTTGTGGTTCCAACATCCAGTCCGACAATGAGTTCCGAAGCGTCATACTCTTTGCGAGCCCTGCTGTCATCCTGTACCCGAGCTTCCTGCTTAAGCTCTATGTCAATGTTATTATTTTCTTCCATAATACCCGTTTATTCGATATCTGTCTGAGCAATAAGTACCTTATCCTGCGAATAGTCCATCTGAATATATTCAATACCCGAAATAAGACTTTTACCTTTATTCTTCTTATACAATACTTTCAATACGTCAACCAGGCGAGAATATTGCTGCTCTGTATCCCTGTTCCCGAAAAAAATCGGAAATGGATAGTCAACCAGATAAACAACAAGTTCTCCAGCCGCATCCACATGTATCTCAGAGAGAGAATGGGCAGGCAGATGAGGGTCATTTCGTCTCACCTTCTGTAAAAGTACCAGGACATCCCTAAGTGCTTTTTGCCGCAGCTCTTCGTCTGTAATTCCGAAAAGACCGGTTACAACCGGAAAGTCAACATTACCACCAGGGGAAACTGGCAAAAAGGCAACACCCTTTTCATCAATATAATGTAGCTGTTGTTCCGGTTCGTTGTCATTATGAATCAGGGCGAGGGGGATGTTTTCCCTAACCTTGATATAAACAGCATCCGGCCAGTCTCTTGTAATTTCAACATCTTTAATCCACGGAATCGAAACGATTCGCGTTTTAATATCATCAAGATCAATTCCCAACAGACTAGACTGATGAAGAACAATCTCTGCTGCATCCTGAATAGCCTTTTTCTCTACTGTCAAGTTTCCGGTAATCTCACATTTTGTAACCTGAAACATATGAATGGAAGAAAGAAAATCACGAATTTTATTTTCTCCATCCAACGTAAAGAACGAGACGCACGCTAAAGATAAAGAGACCCAGACAACAGGTTTTATCCTGCTCCTCTTATTTACTCGAAGAGGCGTAAACGAAGAAGCCCTCCTCTCTCTTTTGCAGAACCATTGTCTTGCCCGGAGTAATCTTTTAAATTTAGGCAGGCCCCCCGATCTCAGAACAGAATAACTGTATGAGCGGACTTTGCTATTCGCTTTTTGGCTGTGTATCCCCTTACCAATACTACTTAAAATTTTATGCGATGAATTGTTGTTACTCATTATATCAAAGAAAATGGACTTCCGGTTCCAGTGTTATTCCACTCTGTTTTTTCACTTCAGCAACAACGTATTGCATCAAGTGAACAACATCTTCAGACTTTGCCCGGCCCCGATTTACAAGGAAATTAGCATGATACTCAGAAACAGCCGCATCACCAACAGAATAGCCTTTCAACCCGGCTTCATCAATCAACTGCCCAGCACTTTTGCCGCCACCTTCACCATCTGCGGGATTTCTAAAAAAAGATCCTGCATTGGGTTCTTTTATTGACTGCCTGCATTTCCTTTCTGCAAGCAAAGTCTTCATCTTTTTCTGAATTTCTTTCCGTTTTCCAATTCCTAGAGCAACTTCAACTCCGGTAATCACTGCTGACCTGGAATAAGTAGCATATGCAGGCCATTTTCGATAGGAAAAATTCAGCTCCCCGCCATTTACCATGAAACGTTTTGTAGCTGACTGCATTTCGACTCCGGTTATGATCTGGCTCATCTCTCCGCCCCAGGCTCCGGCATTCATAACCACCGCGCCGCCGACGGTTCCGGGAATACCTGCACAAAATTCACATCCAGAAAGCTCTCTTTCACAACACTGCCTTGCAAAACGCCCCAAACCAAGCCCTGCACCAACAAATATTCTCTGCAGCTCTCTCCCATTCTGGTACAGTGAAAATCTTTTAAATCCTGCTCCAAGAAGGATTATTACACCATCAAATCCTTCATCAGACACCACCAGATTTGTACCTTTGCCAATTACCCGCCAGCGAATTTTCTCAATATTGCAAAAACAAAGTATTTTGACAAGGGTCTGGTACCCATCAGCCTCAATCAGCAACGAGGCTGGGCCGCCAATCTTAAAAGAAGTGTAATCACGCAGAGCACAACCAAGATGGCAAATCTCCCCAAACTCTTTTTTCGCTTTTTCTACCCAGCCCCGATCCATTAGCTATCCTCTTTTTCGAGGAGCTCAAGTAAACTCTCCCCAACCCTGGCGATATTGCCAGCCCCAAGCGTCAGAACCAGATCCCCTGGTAAAAGAAACGGTCTCACGTCCTGGGCAAGTTTTGCCACATCAGCAAAATACATAGTTGTACGCTGGCCGTGTTTTCTGATTGCTTCAAGCAGTTTTTCACTTGTCACTCCAGAAACAGGCTCTTCACTGGCAGCATACACCTCGGTCATAACCAGGACATCCGCCTGATGAAAACAGGTTTGAAATTCCTTAAATAAGGCCTTGGTTCGACTATACCTGTGAGGTTGAAACAGCACAACAAGCCTCTTCTCAGGCCAGGCTCGTTTCATCGCAGCCAGAGTTGCCTTTATCTCCGTTGGGTGATGTCCATAATCATCAACCACAGTTATTTCTCTTGCCTCACCCACAGGCTGCATTCTCCGCTGGACACCAGCATAACTTTCAAGGCCGGCCTTAATAAGCTCAAAGGAGATCTCCAGCTCAAGACCAACACAAACCGCGGCAAGCGCATTGTAAACATTATGAATCCCCGGAGGAGAAATCGTTATCTGTCCCAGCTCACCTTCGATGTTTTTCACAACAAAGCGGACTTTACCGTCAATCCATTCCATACTGTCTGTATAAATATCCGCCTGGGGAGTCATACCGTATGTGGTTACCCGCTTTCTTATTTTGGGCAGGATATCAGCAATACCGGGGTCATCAAGACAAACTATCGCCGTCCCGTAAAAAGGTATCTTATCAATAAATTCCAGAAAGGTTGCCTTGATATGGTCGAGATCACGATAATAGTCGAGATGTTCAAGATCAATATTGGTAATAACCTCAACAACCGGAGAGAGTTTCAAAAAAGAGCCATCACTCTCATCGGCTTCGGCAACAAGAAATTCTCCCTGTCCGAGTTTTGCGTTGCCTCCAAGGGCGTCAACCTTCCCGCCAATAACAATGGTCGGATCCAGCTTTGCATTGGCAAGCATCCAACTGACCATGGATGTGGTTGAGGTCTTGCCGTGACTTCCGGCAATGGCAATCCCGTATGTTTTCAGTCTCATTAGCTCTGCAAGCATTTCTGCCCGCATGATTACAGGGATCTTATCCTTTTTCGCCGCCACAACCTCTGGGTTTGTTTCTGCTATGGCCGAGGAGGTAACAACAACCTCGGCCCCACGAATATTCTCGCCCTTATGACCAAGAAATATCCTACCGCCAAGGGCCTCAAGTTTCCCGGTAATTGGAGAGCTGTTCAAATCAGAACCAGAGACAGAATAACCGAGATTAAGCAGAAGTTCGGCTATCCCGCTCATGCCGATTCCGCCGATTCCGACAAAATGTATATGCTTTGTTTTTCGGTACATCTACACCAGCTCTCCTTTCTGTTCAATCAGCTCCATGCAGCATGCGACAATATTTTCTGCCGCCGTCCTGATACCAAGCTGACTCATAGCCCTGCCCATTTGCAACCGTTTTTCATCATCGTTCAGCAG
>PDWJ01000765.1_pt1 | contig 44662 bp, 30 predicted proteins | sample 1430881 | NCBI WGS metagenome assembly PDWJ01 (sample SAMN01162460, study PRJNA174530) | Oral metagenome, whole genome shotgun sequencing project. | biome: Marine environment; feature: Marine mammal; material: Swab sample of the gingival sulcus; isolation source: swab sample of gingival sulcus...
AGATCTCGTCCAGATCGGCGAGGATGTGGCTCGAGATGAGGACGGCCTTGCCCTGCTTGGCGAGCAGCCGGATGAGCGCGCGCAGCTCGACGCGGGCGCGCGGATCGAGGCCGGCGGCGGGCTCGTCGAGGATGAGGACGTCCGGGTCGTGGACGAGGGTCCGGCCGAGGCCGAGCCGCTGCTTCATCCCCTTGGACAGGGCGGTGATGAGCTTGCCGGTGAGCCCGCCCAGCTGGCAGAAGTCCACCACGTCGGCGACGGCGCGGCGGCGGGCGGCGCCGCGCAGGCCGTAGGCGCGAGCGAAGAAGTCGAGGTACTCGGCGACGGTGGTATTCGGGTAGGTGCCGAAGTCATCGGGCATGTAGCCGAGGCGACAGGCGACGCGGTCGGCGTCGTCGATGGTGGACAGCCCGCCGACGCGGCAGTCGCCGCCGCTGGGCTCGTCGAGGCCCGCCAGGATGCGCATCGTCGTGGTCTTGCCGGCGCCGTTGGGGCCGATGAACCCGAAGACCTGGCCCGCATCGAAGGAGAAGGAGACGTCGCGCACCGCGACGGTGTCGCCGAAGCGGCGCCAGAGGTGGTCGATCTCGACCAGGCTCATGGGGCCTCCACGGCGGTCGGCTGCAGGGGGCCCGTGAGCCAGGCGCGGGTGGGCTCCTCGTCGGTGGCCTCGGGGCCTGGGACCGCCGCGAGGGGGGCGGCGAGCTCGGCGGTGAAGTGGCCGGGACGCTGGCCGCGCTGCCACGCGCGGTGGGCTCCGGCGCCGAGGCGGTCGAGCTCGGGCCCCACCGCGGCGACGGCCTCGGGATGGAGCGCTCGGCGGGCGCCGTCCTCCAGCGTGGTCTTCAGCGCCCACCGTGCGCCCTGGGGGTCCCTCCAGGCGAAGCTGTACAGAGCCGCGCCGAGCCCGTTGACGAGGGCGTAGCCGTCGCCCTCGCGGGTCAGCGTCAGGCGGCGCCGCTCGGCGGTGGGGACGATGAAGACCAGCTGGGCGTGGCGCCGAGCCCGGATCCAGTCGCCGGTCAGCCGCTGGGCTGGCCCCGTCCAGTCCGCGGCCAGCCGCGAGACCATCGGGTCGACCGCGCCGGGCTCGAACAACTCGCTGTGGCCGGTCCGAAGCCTGCTTACGAGGGCGTCGGCGGGCAGGTCGAAGGCGCCGACGCCCAGCCCCGCGAAGTAGCTCGCGCCCGTCCAGGTGATCGCCTCGTGGCGGTCGCCGTCGAGCCAGGTGAGCTGGGTGGCGGCGCGGCGCAGGTCCAGCCCCTCGTTGAGGATGTTGTAGCCGAAGAGCACGACGCAGGCGCCGAAGCTCAGGATCGGCGTGGTGATGAGGAGCAGGTGGCGTTGCTTGCGCTTGTTGATGACCCACCACAGGTTGAGGGGGCCGACGAGGACCGCGAAGAGCAGGGCCAGCAGGGTGAAGCCGACGACCGGGATCTCCTCGGTCCCGGGGACCGCGTAGCGGCCGCCGGCGCCTGGGTGTGCGGGGGCCTCGGCGCTGAGGGCGCGGTCGACGGCGGCCTCGAAGGTGACCGGATCCGCCTCGACGATGGCCCCGCGGCCTCGCCACCGGGCCGCCAGCGTGGGGTCGTCGGCGAGCAGGAGGTGGCCGCCGGCGCGGGTCCAGGCCGCGATGGCCGCGCGCTGGGCATCGTCGAGGGCCTCATCGGCCTCGGGGCCGAGGACGAGGGTCATGCCCAGCGGGTAAGCCTGCCAGCGGTCGGGGAGGCGCTTGGCCGATAGGTCCGACAGGCGCCAGGACGCGGGGACGGAGACGTCGGGGTGGGGCGTGGCCAGCACCAGGTCCACCTCATAGAGCGCGCCGGCGCCGCTCGCGACCCCGCGTTGGCCGTCGTCGCTGGCCCACTGGACCCGCGGCGCGCAGCCGTAGTCGCCCCGCCCCGACGCCGGCACCAGCACGGTGGTGACGACCGCGTCGCCGGGGCGGCGTGTGGCGACCCGCGCGCGGGCGACCCCTTCGCCGCAGCTGACGGTCAAGTCGAGCTGCCGCCGCGTCGTCGCGGTGACGCTCACTCGGGCGGCCACGGGGGTGCCGGGGATGTCCCAGGGCGCCTCGACGCTGACGCGGACCGTGCCCGCCTGGGCGGGGGCCTGCGGGGCGACCAGGGCGACGGCGAACAGGGCCGCGGCCGCGCGCCGCGCGCCGATCATGGCGCGAGCTCCGGGACGGTCGACGCGAGCTCGGCGACCACGTCGAGGGCGGTCATGCCGCGCAAGCCGGCCTCGTAGCTGCGGATGAGGCGGTGAGCGATGACCGGGGCGGCCAGCGCCTTGACGTCCGCGAAGCCGACGGCGGGGCGGCCGGCGATGAGCGCGGCGGCCCGGGCGCAGCCGGCCAGGGCGATGGCGGCGCGGGGGCTGGCGCCCCAGCGCAGGTTCTCCTTGACCAACGCGGCGGCGCCTGGGGCCTCGGGGCGGGTGGCGTCGACGAGGCGCGCGATGAACTCGGCGACGGCGCGGGGCAGCGCGATCTCCTCGGCGGCGCCGATGAGCGCCATGAGGCCCGGCGCGTCGAGGAGCGGCGCCGGCGGCGCGGGGCGGCCGTCGGGGCGCTCGACCAGGATGCGGGTGAGCACGTCGGGGCCGACCCCCGTCACCTGGAGCTTGACGTGGAATCGATCGAGCTGCGCCTCGGGGAGCGGGTAGGTACCGTCGAGCTCGACGGGGTTCTGGGTCGCCAGCACGAAGAAGGGGCGAGGCAAGGGGTGGGTGGCGTCCAAGACGGTGACCGACCGCTCCTGCATGGCCTCGAGGAGGGCCGACTGGGTCTTGGGGCTCGCCCGGTTGATCTCGTCCGCCAGGATGATCTGGCCGAAGACCGGGCCCGGGCGGAACACGAGCTGGCGTCCCTGGCCCTCGATCTCCTGGAGGATGTGGTTGCCGGTGATGTCACCGGGCAGGAGATCCGGGGTGAATTGGATGCGCTTGAAGTCCAGCCCCGACAGGTGCGCGAGGCCCTTGACGAGCTCGGTCTTGCCGAGGCCGGGCAGACCCTCGAGCAGCACGTGGCCGCCGGCGAGGAGCGCGGTCAGGACATGGCGGGTCAGCCGCTCCTGCCCGAACAGGACGGCGTCGAGGCCGGCCAGGATGCCGGCGGCGCTTGCCTGATGTCGCTCGAGGTCGGCCTCGTTGAGCATGGGGTCGATCCTGGTCGAGAGGGAGGGGCTCTAGTCCGCGGCCCCCGGCGCGTGGGGGCTGAAATAGCGCCCGACGGCGCCGCGGTGGCGGGGCGCGACGTGGGCGCGGCGGGCGTCGGCGTTCGCCGGGGCGTGGTGTTGGAGGCGGCCACGGGCGAGGGCGCGCAGGGCCGCCTCGTCGAGCTCGGGGGCGCGGGCGGTCTCGGCGATGGTCACCGAGCCGTCGGGGTTGGCGTGGGCCCCCGGAGGTAGGCGGGCGATCCCACCGGCCTCGCCCGGGTCCTCGCCGCTACGGGTGAGGGCGACGTGGCCAGGGCCGCGGGAGACGGCGGCCGCGGTGGCGCCGACCATGAGCCGGGCGATGAGGGCGTCGAGGTCGCCGCCGGCGCCGGCCTGGCCCAGGGTGACGCGGCCCGCCTTGAGGGCCTGCTCGAGCTCGTCGAGGAGCTTGTCGATGTCCTCGGCGCCGAGCTGGGCGAGGCCTTGTTCCGGACCAGCTCGCGGCCCGTCGTGGCCCTGCTCGCCCCGTCCTTGTCCGCCCTGCGCGCCGGGGGCCTCGGCGGCGCGGCGCATCAGCGCCTCGAGGGCGCGCAGCGCCTCGTCGTCGAGGGCGCCGCGCGCGGCGGCCTGCTCCATGAGGCGTTCGAGGGCCTGATGGGCCTCGGGGGACAGGCGCGGCGCCAGGCCCGGGGCCTGAGCGCCCAGCTGCGACAGGCTCTTGGCCAGGCTGGACAGGCGCTCGCGCTCGCGCTCGCGGGTGAGGCGCTCGAGGAGGCGCCGGGCGGCGACCCGCTGGCTGTCGATCTCGTCGCCCGCCGCGTCGGGGCGCTTCGGCTTCAGCCGGTCCCGGTCGCGCCGGCGGCGCGGGCCGTCGGGCTCGTCGGGGTCGAGGGGGGCGCCGGCCTCGGGGGGCGGGTCCTGGGCGCGCGGCATGTGGGCGGTGGAGGCGGCGGTGATCGCCTCGGCCAGGCGCGCCTCGGCCGTCTCGACGGCGCGCTCGATGGCGCGATCCGCTCGATCCAGGCCCTCCCAGCTGGCCTGGGACATCCCGCCCTCGGCGGCGATCTCCTCGAGGCGAGCTATCTGATCGGCCAGGCGCCGGCGCTGGGCGTCGGGCATCAGCCCGGCCTCGCCCGCGGCGTCGAGGCGCGCGTGGGTGCGCTCGAAGTGCACCTGCCAGGGCGGCGGCGCAGGCGGGGGCTGCTCGGCGCGCTGGGGGAGCAGGAGCGCGCCGGCGAGGCAGGCGGCGGCCAGGGCGACCAGGGGCAGCCGAGACCAGTCGGCGCGGGGCCAGGGGACGGCCTCGAGGCGGCGGCGCAGGCGGTCGGTCCACCCGGGATCGCGGCGGTCGGCGGGGCGCTCGGCCAGGGCCATGGCGAGGCCGCGGGCGTCGATGAGGTTGTCGAGGCGGCCGGCGAGCTGGGCGCGGCGCTCGGGGCGTCGCCCCATCGAGGGGGCCGCGAGCAGGGGCGCCGCGGCGGCGACGGCGGCGATCCACACGTCGGCGCGCGCCAGCTCGGGCAGGGCGAGGCGGACGGTGAGGACGAGGACGGCGCCGAGGCCGAGGCTGACCGCGAGGGCGGGCAGCAGGGCGGCCACGCGGCGGCGGCAGCGGCGGCGGCGCGCCAGCTCAGCGATGGTCTGGTCGAGGAGGTCTGCCATGTTTTTCGTTCGACTCATAACAGACGCGAGTGGTCTTCGATTGCAAGCGGAGTCGTTTCACGGCGCTCGACGGACGAGGGCGCTCAAGCCCGCGGGTAGGCGGCAGGCTCCGTCGGAACGCAGCGAGGCGGGGGGGCGACCAGCGGGACCTGGTCTGCCGTTGGCATCGCGGCGAAGCCGTCGTAGGACTTCAGGGGCAGGAGGCACAACTGATGAGCCGACCGGTCCCGACCCTCGACCCCGTCTTCGTCGCAAAGCGGCTCGCCGCCCTCGAGCATCATCTGGCCGTGCTCGACCGCATCTTGGCCGACGAGCGCAGCGACGACGACTTGCCCGGCATCTTCTCCTTCATCGCTTCGGTGGAGGCCTGCCGCGAGGTCGCCGCCCACGGCGTGGCCAAGGCGCGAGCGCGGCGCTCCTGTGGCGACGCCGACGCCTTCGCGGTGCTGTCCGAGGCCGGGCTCCTGGACGCCGGGCTCGCCAAGGCCCTCGGGCGGGCGGCCCGCGCCCGCGACAAGTACCTGCACCTGTACTGGGCGATCGACGGCGCCGAGGTCGCGGCCGCCATCGCCCAGGCCCGCCCGGCCCTGGGGGACTTCGTCGCCTGGGCGACCGCGCGGGTCGCCACCTGAGGGGACCTCAGGGGCGGACGGCTTGACGCGGCGGCCTGCTGGCTTCATCAAAGCCTCGACGGGAGGCGTGTCATGAAGCTTGCGGTGCTCACCAGCGGTGGAGACTCCTCGGGGATGAACCCGGCGGTCCGCGCGATCGTGCGCGCGGGGCTGTCGCGAGGGGACGAGGTCTACGCGGTCTACGAGGGCTACCTCGGGCTCGTCGAGGAGGGCTCCGCGCGCATCAAGCGGGTGAGCTGGGAGGACATGAGCGGCGTGCTCCAGCGCGGCGGCACGGTGCTCGGCACCGCGCGCTGCAAGCGGTTCCGCGAGCGCGAGGGGCGCCGGCGCGCGGCCTTCAACCTGGCCAGCCGCGGCATCGACAAGCTGGTCGTCATCGGCGGTGACGGCAGCCTCACGGGCGCCGACATCTTTCGGCGCGAGTGGCCCTCGCTGCTGGCCGAGCTCGTCGCCGACGGGTCGCTGCGGGCCGAGGTCGCCCAGGCCCACCCGAGCCTGTCGGTGGTGGGGCTCGTGGGCTCCATCGACAATGACATGGCCGGCACCGACATGACCATCGGCGCCGACACCGCGCTGCACCGCATCACCGAGGCCCTCGACGCCATCGGCAGCACGGCGGCGAGCCACCGCCGCGCCTTCGTCGTCGAGGTCATGGGGCGACACTGCGGCTACCTGGCGCTCATGAGCGCCGTCGCGGGCGAGTGCGACTGGGTGCTGTTGCCCGAGCACCCGCCGGCGGTGGACGACTGGGAGGCGCGCATGGTCGCGTCGGTCAAGGCGGGGCAGGACGCCGGCCGGCGCGACAGCATCGTCGTCGTCGCCGAGGGCGCCCGCGACCGCCATGGCGACCCCATCTCCAGCGCCTACGTCGAGCGGGTCCTGGCCGAGGGGCTCGGGGTGGACGTGCGGACGACGGTGCTCGGCCATGTCCAGCGCGGCGGATCTCCCACGGCCTACGACCGCAACCTCGCGACGGCTCAGGGGCTCCACGCGGTGGAGGCGTTGGCCGAGGGGCGTGCCGACGCGGAGCCGATCGTGATGGGGTGGCGCGGCAACCGCGTTCAGACCACGCCGCTGTCCCAGTGCCTCGCCGAAAACCGCGCCATCGCGGACGCGATCAAGGCCGGGGAGTACCAGACGGCGATGGCGCTCCGGGGGCCGGGCTTCGTGCGGACCTGGGGCGTGTTCCGGTCGCTCGTGCGCGCCACGCCGCGGCCGCCCGAGCCGGGGCAGCGGCGCCTGCGCCTGGCGGTCCTGACGGCGGGCGCGCCGAGCCCTGGTATGAACGCGGCCGTCTACGCGGCGACCCGCCTGGCCATCGCCCGAGGGCACCAGGTGTTTGGCGTCCGCGGTGGCTTCCAGGGGCTCGCGAGCGGCGGCGACCAGGTCTTTGAGCTCGGGTGGGACGCGGTCGCGGGCTGGTCGGCCCTCGGCGGCTCGGAGCTCGGCACGCGCGTGCGGGCGCTCGAGGCGGGCGACCTCTATGGGATCGCGCGCACGATCGAGCAGGAGCGGATCGACGGGCTGCTGTGCGTCGGCGACTGGTCGGCGTATCTGGCCGCGTCGCGGCTGCACGGCGCGCGCGAGCAGTATCCGGCCTTCGACGTGCCGATCGTGTGCTTGCCGGCGACGATCAACAACGACCTGCCGGGCTCGGAGCTCGCCGTCGGCGCCGACACCGCGCTGAACGCCATCGTCGACGCGGTCGACAAGATCAAGCGCTGCGCCGGCGCCCAGTCCCGCGTCTACGTGGTCGAGGTGATGGGCGGGCGCTGCGGCTACCTGGCGCTCATGAGCGGGATGGCGACCGGGGCCGAGCGGGTCTACCTGCACGAGGAGGGCGTCAAGCTGCGCGACCTGCAGGCCGACCTCGAGGATCTCGTCGCCGGCTTCGAGCGGGGCAAGCGCTTGGGGCTCGTCATCCGCGCCGAGGGGGCCAACGACGTCTACGACGCCCGCTTCATGGAGCAGCTCCTCGAGGAGGAAGGCGGCGACCTCTTCGACGTCCGGGTCTCCATCCTGGGCCACCTGCAGCAGGGTGGGGACCCCTCGCCCTTCGACCGGGTCCAAGCGACGCGGCTGGCCGCCTTTGCCATCGACCACCTCATCGGTGAGGCCGAGCGCGACGCGCCCGAGGGCGTCTTCCTCGGGGGCGTGGGCGGTCGGATCGAGGCCATCGACTTCGGCGAGCTCGAGCGGATGGCGGACATGAAGCACCGGCGGCCGCGACGGCAGTGGTGGGAGGAGCTTCGTCCCGTGCAGCGCCTGCTCGCGCAGGCCGAGTCCGCCGGGCGCGACAACGGGGCCGAGCGACCAGGCTAGAGCTCGCGCAGGTCCGCCTTGGGCCGCTCGTTGGGGGGCGTCGCGTGGCGCACGCGGGTCAGCGGCGCTGGTGAGGCCTCGCCCGGACACGGCCCCCCGAGCCAAGCTCGGTGCGGATCGGGGCTGTATGGACGGCTCGCGCAGGCGCTACGCGGCCACCGCCACCTTCTGCAGCCGATCGAGCAGGGCGTCGGTCAGCCAGTGGACGTGCTCGCGGCGCTCGACCAGGGCGGAGGCGCCGAAGGGGTCGAGGTCCCACAGGGGGCCGAGCACCTGGCCGTAGGTGTAGTAGTTGATGACGATCCCCGAGATCGAGATGAACAGGTGGCGCGCGGACAGCGGCCCCTGGTCCGGGGCGACCTCGGCCAGCGCATCGCGCACCCACTCGTACAGGGGCGCGAGGTGCTTGCGGATGAGCTCGTGGAAGACCGGCGCGCCCGCGACCTGCTGCTGCACCAGACGCGGGTAGCGCAGGTTGGTCTCGATGAAGTCGAGGTAGGCGTCGAGCACGCGGTGGAGGCGCTCGCACAACGGGCCCTCGGCGGCGAAGGCGTCCTCCAGGGCCCGGAGGTGGCGCCGATAGTAGCGCTCGATCACGCGCTCCACCAGGCCCTCGATGCTCCCGAAGTAGTAGAAGACCAAGGCGTTGTTGACGCCTGCACGATCGGCGATCGCCCGGGCCCGCAGGCCGTCGCGGCCGACCTCCACGAGCAGCTCGTCGGCGGCGTCGAGGATCTTGGCGGCGGTCTCGTTTCTGTTCTCGGGGGCGCTCTTCATGCGGTCCACCGTACTTTCAGCGGATTGTTTAAGCAAATGATTTGAGCATTCGCTTAATCCCTGCTAGACGAGCCTTTGTCCCGGTGTCGGGACGCCGAGGCAAAAGCGAGGAGAGCATGGTTATTCAGGCGATCGACAACATTCGTGGGCGCAAGCAGAAGGTGCGCGGCGGCGAGATCATCTCGCTGATGCTCGCGGCCGAGGGCGTGGAGCGCGCCTTCGGGATCATCGACGGCACCTACTTCGGGATGCTGTCGACCTTTGGCAAGCACGGCATCAAGCTCATCACCCCACGCCACGAGACCAGCGCGGCCCACATGGCCGGCGCCTACGCCCGCGTAACGGGCAAGCTCGGCGTGTGCATCGCCTCGAACGGCCCTGGCGTGGCCAACATCCTGCCGGGGGTCGCGGTCGAGCAGGCCGAGGGCAACCGGGTGCTCCTCATCACGAGCTCCCGGCGGGTCGGCATCACCTACCCGGACCGCGGCGGCGCCTACCAGTACTTCCCGCAGGTCGACACGATCGGCGCGATGGCGAAGTGGTCCTGCTGGGTCCCCTCGGTGGATCGGCTCGCCGAGATCATGCAGAAGGCGCTCCGCATGAGCTTCACGGGTCGCCCCGGCTTCGTGCACGTGGACGTGCCCGAGAGCATCATCAACGGGACCTTCGACGCGAGCCCGAGTTGGTTCCGCGAGCCCTCCCAGTACCGCTCCCTCGAGCCCGTCCCGGCGCCCCACGCCCAGGTCGTCGAGGCGGCGCGCATGCTGCGCGAGGCCAAGCGGCCCGTCATCCACGCCGGCTCCGGCGTCGGCCACGCCCTGGCCGAGGTCGAGCTCGACCGCCTCGCGAGCCTCCTCCACGCGCCGATCACCACCAGCTGGGGCGGCCGCTGTGTCGTGGACGAGCGCATCGACGAGGCCGTCCCGATGCTCTTCATCGACGCGGTGAACACGGCCCGCCGCGAGGCTGACCTGGCGCTGGTCCTCGGCTCTCGCCTCGGCGAGACCGACTGGTGGGGCAAGGCCCCCTACTGGGGCACCCCCGCCGAGCAGAAGCTCATCCAGGTCGACATCGACCCCGAGATCCTCGGCGCCAACCGCCCCACGGATCTGGCCATCCACGCCGACGTCAAGGCGTTCCTCCAGGCGCTCATCGTCGAGCTCGACAAGACCCCGATGGGGCATGTGCGCGAGCGCGACGCTCAGCTGCGCAAGCTCCGCAAGATGAAGAGCGAGCGCCGCAAGCAGCTCGACAAGCACCTAGACGACGACAGCGTCCCGATGCACCCGGCCCACGTGCCGGTCACCTGCCAGAGGGTCTTCGACGACGACGCCATCCTCATCATCGACGGTGGCAATACGGCGCTGTGGGCGAACTTCTACCACGAGGTCCGCAAGCCCCACACGGTCGTGTCGACCCCGAAGATGGGCATGCTCGGCGCGGGCGTCGGCCAGACCCTCGGCGCCAAGGTCGCGTTCCCGGACCGCCAGGTCTACTGCATCATCGGCGACGGGGCGATGGGCTTCCACCAGCAGGAGGTGGAGACCGCCGTCCGCAACGGCCTCCAGGTCATCTGGATCGTCCTGGCCGACAAGCAGTGGGGGATGGTCAAGATCAACCAGAGCTTCATGCTCAAGCCCGTCAAGACCTTGCTCTTCAAGGAGCTCGACCCCTCCGAGACCATCAACACCGAGCTCGACGAGATCCGCTTCGACGACCTCGCCCGAGCCATGGGCGCCCACGGCGAGCGCGTCAGCGACCCCAGCGGCCTCGAGGGGGCGCTCAGGCGGGCCCTCGCCTCGGGCAAGCCGGCCGTGGTCCACGTCGACGTCGACCGCAAGAAGCACATGTGGGCGCCGAACCTGAAGACCTTCAAGGACATGCACGCGGAGCCGGAGGGCAAATGATGGCGGCGCAGCCCCGCCCTGCGCGCTCGGTGCTTGTCACCGGCGCGTCGGGCTACGTCGGCCGCCTGGTGGTGGAGCTCCTCGCCGCCGAGCGCACCGAGGGCGACAAGATCGTCGCCAGCGACCTCCGCCAGGCCCCGGCGGGCGAGCGCCTCGCCGGGGTCGAGTACGCGGCCCTCGACGTCCGCGACGAGGCCGCGGTCGACGCCCTGGTCGCCGCGTCCGCGCCCGAGGTCGTCGTGCACCTGGCCGCGATCGTCACGCCGCCCAAGGGAGGCGAGGCGCGCCAGCTCGCCTACGACGTCGACGTCCGCGGCACCGAGCACATCCTCGAGGCCTGCAAGGCCCACGGCGTCGGCAAGGTCATCATCACCTCCAGCGGCGCCGCCTACGGCTACCACCCGGACAACCCCGACTACATCCGCGAGGACGCGCCGCTGCGTGGCAACGAGGCCTTCGCGTACTCGCACCACAAGCGGCTGGTCGAGGAGCTGCTCGCCCAGTGGCGCGCCCACACCCCCGCGCTAAGGCAGCTCATCCTGCGTCCCGGCACGATCCTGGGTCCGACGGCCAACAATCAGATCACGGCGATCTTCGAGCGCCCCGTGATCCTCGGCCTCAAGGGCTACGCGACGCCCTTCGTCTTCATCTGGGACCGCGACGTGGCCCAGGTGATCGTAGCGGGGATCCGCGACGCCGACCTCGACGGCGCCTTCAACCTCGCCGGCGACGGCGTGATGACGCTGCGCGAGATCGCCAAGGCGCTGCACAAGCCGTTCCTGGCGCTGCCGACGGAGGTGGTCCGCAAGGCGCTGGCGCTCCTCGACCGCCTGAAGCTGTCGCCCTACGGCCCCGAGCAGGTGATGTTCCTGCAACACCGCCCGGTGCTGGCCAACCAGCGCCTCAAAGAGGTGATGGGCTACCGGCCGAAGACCACCCGCGAGGCGTTCGAGATCTGGAGGCGCGCCCGTGCGTGAGCCCCTCGCAGGGCGGGCCGCCGTCGTCACCGGCGCCGCCCACGGGATCGGCCGCGCCCTCGCCGCAGAGCTCGTCGCCCGCGGCGCGCGCGTGGCGCTGCTCGACCGGGACGCCGAGGCCCTCGAAAGCGCCCGCGCCGCCCTCGGCCGCGACACCGCCGCCTGGGGCTGCGACGTCACCGACGCCGAGCGCTGCGCGGCCGTCATCGCCGAGGTGATCGAGCGCTTCGGCGGCGTCGACGTGCTCGTCAACAACGCCGGGATGAGCCACCACTCCCTGGCCGCCGACACGGCGCTGTCGGTCACCCGCAAGGTGATGGACGTCAACTTCTTCGGGGCCGTCCACTGCACCCTTGCCGCCCTGCCCTCCTTGAGGGCCCGCCGCGGCGTCGTGGTCGCCATGTCGAGCGTCGCGGGCTTCGCGCCGCTGGTCGGCCGCACCGCCTACGCGGCCAGCAAGCACGCCCTGCACGGCTGGTTCGACAGCCTCCGCGCGGAGCTGGCCGACGATGGCGTCGCCGTCATGGTGGTCTGCCCCAGCTTCGTGAACACGGACATCGACAGGCGGGCGCTCACGGGCGACGGCCACGCGGGCTTCACAAGAAGGCCCATCGGCAAGCTGGCGCGCCCCGAGGACATCGCCCGCGCCGTGGTGGACGGCGTGGAGCGCCGCCAGCGCCTGCTGGTCCCCACCGGCGTCGCCAAGGCCTCGCTGTGGCTGAGCCGCCTCGCCCCACCCATCTACGAGCGCGTCATGCGCAAGCAGCAGGCCGGCCGCTACCGCGGCTGAGCGGCGGCCGCGGCCCCATCGCGAAGGCGACCGCGGCTGACGGCGGCGCGCGTCGTGGCGACGCGGAGACCCCAGGCCACCGCCGCCCCCGGCCGCCCCTACCGGGACTCTGGACACCCGCCCGCACGATCGGTTAACTCCGCGGGACGCCTCGCCGGCGCGCCTGTGTTGGCCCCCCCGCACCAGACAGAAGAGGGCTGCGGCACGATGACAAAGACACTCACCTACGCGCTGGCGCTGGTCGCGCTGCTGCTGACCGCGGCGGGGCCGGCGCTCGCGACCGAGGGCCACGCCCCGGTCAAGGTCGTGGTCCTCCTCGAGACCGGGATCGGCGGCGGCACTCAAGCGCAAGGCTTCCTGGACCGGTTCCTCGGGGTCGTCGCCGAGCGCTCGGGCTGGTCCGCCACCGAGAGCAAGTACACCACCAAGCGGTCGCGGGCGCTCAAGTACATCTCCAGGCAGTCGCCCCAGCTGGGGCTCTTCTCGCTGGCCGCCTTCTTGGAGCTGCAGGCCACCCAGCAGCTCGACGTGGTGGGCGAGGCGATCGCGACCGCCGCCGGCGGCCGCCGCTACTACCTGGTCGCCAAGACCGGCGCCGGCCTCGACACCTGCAAGGGGCAGACCCTGGCCAGCAACCACCTGGGCGATCCGCGTTTCGTCGACAACGTCGTCTTCGCCGGCGCGGCCCGCCTGGCCGAGTTCCGCACGACCAAGACCCGCCGCCCGGTCCAGACCCTCAAGGCGGTCATCCGCGACCAGGCGCGCTGCGCGCTGATCGACGACGCCCAGCTCGCCGCCCTCGAGGGGATCGAGGGGGGCGAGACGCTCGAGCCCGTGTGGACGAGCGCGGAGCTGCCGCCGATCCCCATCGTCGCCTTCCCCAACGCCCCCGCCCCGCTCCGCAAGGAGTTCGTCGCCGCCCTCGAGCAGGTCTGCGTCGGCGAGGGCGCCGAGACCTGCGCCAACATCGGCGTGCAGGCGCTCCGCAAGGCCAACCAGAAGGTCTACGACGACGTCATCGCGCTCTACCGCTCGAACGAGGTCGCCAAGCCTTGAAGCGCGCTGCCGCCGGCCTCCTCGCGGCCCTGGCCTTCGCGGCGCCGCCCGCCTGCACCTACGGCACCTCCGCCCCCCCGCTGGACAAGGTCAACCCCGCGCTCGTGGCGCTCAGCAACGCGGAGCCCATCGCGCTGGCCGACCGGCTGGAGGGCCTGATCGCCGAGGGCCGCGACACCAGCGAGGACCGCGAGTTCGCCTACTGGGTCATCGCCCAGCAGGAGCCCGGCAGCGCCCCGAGCGCCTTCGCCCGCGCGTCCACCGCCGGCCGCGTGGCCGAGCTCAAGGGCCTCAACGCCGGCGTCCAGGTCGCCGAAGCCGAGCGCTATGCCGCGGTCAGCCGGCGCCTCGATCCGGACTTCCGCCAGGGCGCGGCCCAGGCCCTGCTCGGCTCCCTGTACGTCCACGCGCCGGCCTCGATGGTCGCCCACGGCGACAGCGAGAAGGGGCTGACGCTGCTGCGCGAGGTGCACGCCCGCTGGCCCGACAACCCGCGCCACCGCCTGCGCCTCGCCGAGGCCTACGTCGCCCTCGGTGACGACGCGCCCGCCTACGCGCTGCTCTGCTGGTGCCGCGCTCGCGCGGACGTCTACCGCGCCGACGAGCGCGCGCTGCTGGTCCAGATGCTCGACGACGTGGACCTCGAGGCGGGCGACTGCGAGTGAGCCCGGCGTGCCCGGCGGGCGCGACCAACGGGCTATCGCAAGCGAGGGCTATCGCAACCGCGGCTCAGCCTGTAAGTTCCCGCCCCATGCGGCCACAGGACAAGCGGTGAGGGCGCGGTTCGCCCGCTGGGTCACCTACGCGACGCGGTCTCCGCGCGTCGCGGTCGCGGCCGTGCTCGCGGTGGCGCTGGCGGCCTCGGCCCTGGCGCTCTTCGGGCCCCTCGAAGTGAGCACCTCGCGCACGGGGCTCGTCTCCGAGGACGAGCCCGGCCAGGCCGCGCTGGTCGCCTTCTACCAGCGCTTCGGCCGCCCGGACGCGATGGTCTTCGTCATCGAGGGCGGGCGCGACGTCGCCAGCCGCCGGGCGGTCGCCGGCGCGCTCATCACCCGCCTGCAGGCGGTGCCGCAGCTGTCGAGCCGGGTCCTGGGGCGCCTCGACATGAGGCTGCTGGCCGAGGTGCTGGTCGTCAACCACCCGCCGCTCCTCGACGGCTTCGGGACCGCCTCGGGCGGACGCGACGAGGGCGCGGCGCCAAGCGCCAGCGGGCTCACGGCGATGGTCCGCTCCCTCGAGGCCCGCGTCCTCGACGCCCTCGACGCCGAGGGTGACGACGGCGCAGGCGGGGGCGCCGCCGCCCCCAGCGAGGTGGACCTGGCGCGCCTGACCCCGCTGGTGAGGGCCTTCGACGCCGCGCTCCGGGGCGCCCCAGCCGGCGGGCTCCTGGGCCTGGCCGAGGGCCACGGCCTCGCCTCCGGGCAGCCCCTCGACGCCGAGGGCTACCTGACGAGCAGCGACGGCCGCCACCACTTGGTCATCGCCTTCCCCGAGGTCGACAGCGACGAGGGCGCGGTGTTGTCGCCGCTGGTCGCTCGGATGCGCGCCATCCGCGACGAGGTGCTGGCCGCCCACGGTGACCCGACGGTGACGGCGGCGCTGACCGGGATGCCGGCGCTGGCCACCGACGAGCTGCGCGCGATCGGTCACGGCATCCAGGTGACGTCGCTCTTGAGCGCGCTGGGGATCCTGCTGCTGTTGATGTTCGCGTTCCGCTCGCTGCGAAAGACCATCGTGGTGTTGGTGCCGCTGGCGGCGGGCGTCCTCATCACGCTGGGCGTCGTGGAGCTCTTGTACGACGGGCTCAACCTCATCACGGCCAGCTTCGTGCCGGTGCTGATGGGGCTCGGCGTCGACATCGGCGTGCACCTGATGTACCGCTTCGGCGAGGACCTGCGCGGCGGCGCGGACGCGACGGGGGCGATGCGGACGGCGCTCGTGCACGCCGGCCCGGGGGTCGCGACCGGCACGGCGACGACGGCGATGGCCTTCGTGACCGTGGCCACCACGGAGTTCACGGCCTTCGCCGAGCTCGGCGTCATCACGGCGATCGGGCTGGCGGTGATGCTCGTGTCGGCGTTCCTGCTCATCCCGCCGCTGATGCGGCTCGGGCACCGGCCGCCCTCGACGCCGCCGGAGTTCCCAGGGGCGGCGCTGGGGCTGCGGCTCGTGGCGCGCTGGCCCGCCGGCGTGGTGGTCGCCGGGGTGGGCCTGGTCGCCTTGTCGATCGTCGTCTTCCTGCCCCGCGGGCCAGGGTTCAACGGGCGCTACTTCGAGTTCTTGCCCGACGACACCGAGAGCTACAGCGGCCTGCTCGACCTCGAGCGGGACGGGATCATGGGGCCGGCGATGGTGAACCTGAGCGCGGCCTCGGTAGCGCAGGCGCGAGCCCTGGCGGCGGCGCTGCGCGCGACGCCCGAGGTGGGCACGGTCCACAGCCCGACGGATCTGTTGCCGCCGCTGGGCGGTGGGCGGCTGGCGACGCTGCGGGCGAAGCTCGCGGCCTTGGCGCCCGGGGCCCTCGAGCGGCTGACCCCGCCGGCGGCGCCGACAGCGGCCGAGCCCCTGGCCGTCGCCGTGACCGGGCTCCTCGACGCCTTCGACGAGGTCGCGTTCGCGCTGTCCCAAGCCGGCCGCTCGCCGCGGGTGGCGCGCGAGGCCTCCGAGGCGCTGGGCGCCCTCGCGAAGACCCTGCGCGGCCTCGACGACGCGGGGCGCGCGCGCCTGTCGTCGCTGGAGCGCGAGGTGGTCGAGGTGGCCCGCCGCGCCTTGGCGACGGCTGAGGCGGTGGCCGCGCGGGGCCGCTACGCGCCCGAGGACCTGCCGCCGCTGTTCCGCGTCCGCTACGTCTCCAAGGACGGGCAAGCGCTGGCACTCTTCGCGCACCCGGCCGGCGACCTGTGGGACCACGCCTTCGCAGGGCGCTTCACCGCGGCCATCCACGCCCTGCAGCCCACGGCCAGCGGCCTCGGGCTGGACGTCATCCGCCACGAGCAGATGATCACCTCGGGCTTCATCCGCGCGGCGCTCATCTCCGCGGCGCTGGTCCTGCTGTTTCTGCTGTTCATCTTCCGGCGGGTGTCCGACGCGCTGCTAGCGATGCTGCCGGTGCTCGTCGGGTCGATCTGGATGCTGGGCGCGATGAAGCCCGTGGGCCTCCAGCTCGACATCGCCAACATGGTCGCCCTGCCCTTGCTCCTGGGCATCGGCCTCGACTCGGGGGCGCACATGATCCACCGCTACCGCGAGAGCCTGGCCGAGGGCGGCGACCGCGCCCGCCTCAGCGACCTGGTCCGGGGCACGGGCGCCGCGGTGATGGTGTCGTTCCTGACGACGATGGTCGGCTTCGGCGCCCTGATCGCCGGCGACTACGGCGCGATGAAGAGCCTGGGCCTGCTCCTGGTCCTCGGCGTCGGCATGGTCCTGCTCGCCAGCGTCCTGCTCCTGCCTGCGGTCCTGGTGCTCCTGGGCCGGGCGCGCTGAGCGGCCGGCGACCTCAGCGCGGCCGCCTCAGTGGTAGTGGAAGGGGTTGGCGTACTCGGCCGAGGTCGTGATGGTGGTGTCCGTGAAGGTCTTGAGGAACGCCACCAGGGCCGCCTTGTCCTCCTCGCTCAGGTTCAGCTCGTAGCCATACTCCTCGCCGTTCTGCGTCATGATCGGGTCGAGGGTGGAGGTGGCGTAGACGCCGCTGTTGTAGTGCTCAACGACCGCCTCGAGGGTCTGGAAGCGACCGTCGTGCATGTAGGGCCCGGTCAGCTCGACGTTGCGCAGGCTGGGCGTCTTGAAGACACGCCTGTCCTCCATCTCGCCGGTGACCACGAAGCGACCCAGATCGAACTCCGTGGTGGGCACGAAGCCGACGACGCCGTTGTTGTGGAACTCGTTGTCCGTGGTCAGGGGCAGGGTGTGACAGCTCGCGCAGTCACCGGAGGTCTCGTAGACCACCTTGCCGCGCAGCTCCTGCTCGGTCAGCTCCTCCTCGCCCTGCAGGTAGCGGTCGTACCTCGAGTCGGCCGACACCAGGGTGCGCAGCCACTGCGACATGGCCCTGGCCATCAGCTCGGCGTCGACCTCGCTGGTGCCAAAAGCCTCGCAGGCCAGCGCTTGGTAGGCGGGATCGGCCCGGAAGAGCTTGACGTTCGCCTTGAAGAACTCCTCGACCTCAAAGAGCATCACCTCTTCCAAGCCACCTTGCACCTTGCCGTTCCACAAAAAGTCCTCGGTCCAGTTCAGGTTGACATGGGGCAACACCGACACGCCGGGCGTGTTGTTGGCAAAGTTGGTCGCTTGGACATGGCAAGAGGCGCAGGCCATCCCCTCGAGGGGGCCACCCCGCGAGAGCATGGTGTCGTAGTACAGCCGGCGGCCCAGCTCCACCCCCTCGACCGTGGTGGGGTTGTAGGCGGGCACGTCGAAGGCGGGAAGGTGAGCGGGCAGGTCGAACGGGTAAGGGGTGGGGTCGCTCGGGGTACAAGGCGCGATGTAGACGCCCTCGTCGTCGGCGCAGCCGACGCCGCCGAGGGCGAACAGGACCGCACAGGCCAGCAGACCAAGCGCGTCGAGGCGACCGGGGCCAGCCGCCCGCCTGCCTACTCGAGCCCCCAGCGCGGACCTCACGAGGTCGGACCTACGAAGATCGAAGAGCCTGATGCCACCGTGTGTGAAGACGCTCATGTTTCCCCATGCTCAAGCAGTCGAGTCTTGTTTGCACTCGGAAATATTCTTCTAGAGGCACTGCTGGACGCCAACTCGAGCTCACGCACCGCCCAGCGGCCGGCCACGCTCCGCATTCGAACCGCGCCGACCGCCGCAAGCCCGTCGACGCGATCCACGGTTATCTACCTGTTAACCTAGTCATCGTCAACTAGATGACTCTACAAACCGTACCGACCGGTTGCGGGAGGTCGGCGCCGGGACGGGGGGCCGGAGCGCACACGGAGGCCGGCGGCCGGGGTGCACACGACTGAGGAGCGTCGCGCGAGGCGATGAGGATGGATTCATGTCCGCTCCCTCATCGGCGCCCGGCGGGCGGACAGCACGACCGAACGGCTAACCGGACACGCTCACCTTGCGGACGCCGCGAGCGCGGAGCCAGTCGGCGACGGCGGCGCGGCGGTCCCCCTGGAGCATGAGCTGGTCGCCCTCGACCTTGCCGCCGCAGCCGAGCGCCTTCTTCAGGTCGCGGAGCCAGCGCTTCATCCGCGCCTGGTCGAGGCCGAGCTGTTGCACCAGGGTCACGGTCTTGCCGCGGCGGCCCTTCTTCTCGCGCCGGACGACGGCGCGCGCTGGGACCTTGGCGGCCGCGGCGCTCGGGGGACCGGGCGGGGGGGGCGGCGCCTTGCCTGCGGGCAGCGCGTCGCGGAGCGAGGCGAGCGCGGCGAAGGGGTTGTCGTCATCGGGTGCCGCCATCGGCGCTACTCCGCGAACAGGATCTCGAGGTGGGCGCTGGCCCGGTCGGGGACCTCGTCGCCGTCGGTGTCGACGTCGAGGACGATGAGCGAGTCCGCCACGTCGCGCAGGACCTCGTCCATCGAGGCGAGGAGCGCGGCCTTGTCGACGAGGCCGCGCAAGATGTTGGTCTCGGGGTCCAGGTGCGCCTGCTCGATGGCCGTCGACACGAGGTTGGGGACCTCGAAGGGCATCGAGTCCGAGAACACCGCCGTGCAGTCGGCGGCGCGGTCGGCCTGGCCCCGCATCCAGGCCAGCGCGTGGGGGCAGCCGGGAGCGTACTCGCCATCGACCCACAGCGCCATCGCCAAGGTCCCCTCGTCGTAGCCGGCCGCGATGACGGGGTTGGCCACCGTGGCCAGCTGCGCCAGCCCCGCGCCGCTGTCGAGCACGACGAGGCCGGTCACCGTGAGCTTGACCCTGGGCTCGCGGCAGCGGGCCTGGGACGCCTCGAAGACGCCGGCGAGGGGCGCGCAGCCGGTGACGTCGCCGCCGGCCCCGCCGGTGGCCGCGGTGTCGGTGAAGCTGACGACGTCGACGGCGTCGGCGGCGCCGGGGCGCTCGAGGCTCGCGGCGACGGCCGCCTCGGACTGGCAGGTGCCCGCGGGGGCACAGAGGAGCCCGGCCTCGCAGTCGCTGTCGACGCGGCAGCCTGCGCCCTCGCCGCCCAGGGCGCAGGCGCCGAGCAGGGCGGCGGCCGAGGCCGCCAGGAGCGCGCGCGCATAGGGGCTCATAGGCGGGCCCTCGCCTGGACGAAGACGCTGGTCTGACCGGCGGCGCGGCTGTCGAACTTGTTCGCCTCGTCGAAGCCGGTGAGCGCCGACGAGTAGATGAAGGTGCCGAGGATGAGCTCGCCCCCCTGCCAGGGCTTCACCGACAGCTGCGGGTAGAGCACGAACGAGCCGTCTTGAAGGTTGAAGACGTTGAAGAAGCGGATGAGGACCTGGTCGTGGGCGAGCTTGATGTCGCCGCCGGCGACCAGGTAGTCGTCGAGCTCGCGGGCCCCGAACTCGTCGATGAAGCCGTGGAGGTACTGGACGTTGAGGTACAGCCACGGCCACGGCGTGTAGTCGGCGCCGACGACGGCCTTGACGAAGCTCCCGGCGTCGTGCTCGGCCTCGACGGCGTCGACGCCGATGGCCCCGGTGGTCAGCACCCGGTACAGGGCGTCGTGCAAGGTCAGGCCCACCTCGGCCCACAGGCCCACGCCGTCGAGGAAGTCGAGGCTCGTGGCCAGGTCGAAGCCCAGGACCTGGACGCGGGGGTACTCGAGCTGCAAGGCGATGTCGATGTGGGGGGCGCGGTCGGTGTCGGCGACGATCTTGGTCACGCGCGGCACGTCGTCGAAGCCGCGGAAGTAGGTGAGGCCGAGATCGACGCCCAGGACGCGGGCGCCGAGGCGAGCGCCCAGCATGGCATTGTCGAGCTTGGCCTCGGGGAGCGCGACGCGGGGCTCGAAGTCGAAGCCCCAGCCGACGTCCCGCTCGAGGACGCGGATCTTGGCGACGAGATCCCGCGTCAGCGCCGTGTTGGCGCGGTGGTAGAAGACGCTCGTCTCCGTGAACGCCAGGCCCGCGCTCTGGGGCAGCTGGGCCGGCTTGAACCAGGGCACGAAGGCGAGCTGCAGGGACAGCTCGTCGAGCCAGGGCTCGCCGTCGTCCTCGCCACCCAGCGCCAGGTCCGGCCGGTAGGACGCGGTCACCATCTCGTTGGCGATGACCTTGCCGAACAGGATCGGATCCTCGAGGTCGAGGGGGTTGAGGTTCGACACCGGGTGGAAGCGGTCGGCGGCGCCCCAGATGAGCGCCTGGCGCCCCAGGCGTACGTCGAGGCCGTCGAGGCCCAGGTCGAGCAGCTCGATGAAGAGCGCGTCGCTCTCCCAGCGGTAGGGGTCGATGAGCGTCCGGTCGGTGAGCCCCGAAAACGTCCGCGGGGCCGACGCCTCGGTGAAGATGAAGGAGACGTCGCCGACGGCGTTGACGTGGTCCGAGAGGTAGGCGGACAGCTGGGCGCGCGCCGTCGTCTCGCTGCGCTCGAAGGTCAGCTGGTCGTCGGCGCTCAGGCGCAGGTCGGAGCTGAGCTGGCCGCGCCAGGCGAGGTCGACCTCGGCGCGGGCGGCGGGCGCGAGGGTCGCGAGCGTGGCGAGCGCCGCGGCGACGCGCGCCGGGCGCCCAGGTGGCGGGGGCCAGGTCACCGGCCGCGGATCAGGTAGCGCTTCTTGAACATCTTGTCGGGCAGGTCGAGGCCGATCTCCTGCTCGAGGACGTGGAGCTCCGTCACGAGCCCGGTGTCGACGCTCTTCATCTCGATGTCGCGGTAGGTCGGCACGCCGCCCAGGACCTCGAAGCCCGAGCGCGTCTGGACGCGGGCGAGCTCGCCACCCTCGTAGTACTCGATGACCTCGGCCATGGCGGTCTTTGTGGAGATCCCGACGCGGAGCGTGTCCCAGCTGGCCTCGCTGGCGGCCTTCCTCTTCAACGTGAGCCAGCGCCGGCCGGCGTCAGCCGGGCCATCGAACCTTGCCTCGTAGTCGTTGGACAGGTCGACGGAGGCCATGTCCTCGTAGTTCATGTTCGAGCCAAGGAGCGTCTGGCGGCGGGCGCTGGTGCCGACGCGCCGGGCGTTGTCGGTGTCGGGCGAGTAGACGTACATGACGGTCTTGCTGGCCGACAGCATCGACAGGCCCTTGACGTCGCCGGGCTCGTCAAAGCGCACCAGGCGCTTGCGCTGCCCCTTCTGCCAGACCCTGAAGACGAGGGTCTTGGCGTCACCGCCCGGCGGCCTGATGGTCATCCTCATGCGCCAGCGCTGGGTGCCGTGGTGGTTGGCCAGACGGTCCGCCTCGGCGAGCACGGACTGGGGACCTTTCGACGCGAGCGCCGCCCAGTTCGCGGCGGGGCCGGGCTCGGAGGCGGCCGCCGGGAGCGAGGCCGCTAGGAGGACGGCGGCCGCGGCGAGCGCGAGGCTCGCGCCGGGGCCACGTCGAGCGGGAGGGACCATTCGTTTTCTCCGTGTCCTTGTTGGGGGGCAGGGGCCTCGTCCTCGGGCGGGTGCCAGCCCGACAGCAGCGCGGGCAGCAGGACGAGGGTCGCGGCGGCGGCGACGCTGAGGGTGACGGCCGTGAGCAGGCCGAAGCGGCTGAGCGGGGCGATGGTGGCCCAGGCCAACACGATGAAGCCGCCCGTGATCTCCACGGCGTTGATGACGATGGAGCGGCCGGTGGTCCGCATGGCCGCCTCGAGGCCGCCGCGCCGGTAGCGCCACATGAAGTGGATGGCGTAGTCGATGCCGACGCCGAGGGCGATGGAGGCGAGCATGGACGCGGCGATGTCCATCGGGAGGCGCTCGGGGAACAGGCCCATGAGGCCGAAGGTGACCAGCAGGGTGAGCCCCGCCGGCAGCACGCCGAACAGGCCCGCCAGCGGGCTCTTGAAGACGGCCCAGAGGATGAGGAAGACCAGCGGCAAGCTGACCGAGATGGACAGGGCCTGGTTTCGCTGGACCGACCGCGTCATCGCCTCCTGCAGCACCGGCTGGCCACTGACGGTGACCTGAAGCGGCGGCGCGCTGGCGGCGGCCGGGTCGGCGGCCATGACGACCCAGCGGGGCTGGGCCAAGGAGGCGACGATGGCGGCGGCGCGGTGGCGCACGCGCGGGGGCAGATCGCCCAGCTGCGGGGCCAGGCGCGCGAGGGCGTCGGCGGCGAGCAGGGGGGCCGCGGCGAGCTCGAGCTTGGTGAAGACGTAGCGGGCGCCCTTTTCGAAGGCGGCGCGCTCGTCGAGCTCCGCGGGGTCGACCAGCGGGACGAGCGCGGCGACGAAGGCCCCTTTGTCCATCGTGGCGTCCATCAGGCCGGCGGCGACGCGGTCGGCCAGGGGCGCCCAGGCCTCGGGATCGGCGAGGGCGACCATCTCGTCCTCGACGACCTCGCGCTCGAAGACGGCGCGGACGGCGCGGGTGACGGCGGCGCGGGTGTCGGTGGAGGGGCCCGCGCCCAGGATCGCCTTGACGGGGGCGACCGCGTCGACGGGGGCGCCGGCGATGGCGACGAGGCGCTCGGCGGCGTCGCGGATGACAGCGGGGGCGAGGGCCTCGGAGCGGGGCGCGAAGGTCGGGCGCCCGCTGAGGTGCTCGGCGGCCAGCGCGCGCACGTCGCCGGTGATGCGGTCGACGACGCCGGTGTCGAAGGCGCCGATTCCGACCTGGATGACGGCGCCCTGCCAGCGGTCGTCGACCAGGAGCGCGACGGCGGGGTCGGACTGGCGGGCCAGAAAGCCCAGCTGCTCGACCTCGGCGCGGGAGCGGCTCAGGCGGCGGCGCTCCTTGAGGCCCTCGTGGACGATGGCGAGGACCTTGGCGATGCTCTCGGAGCGGGTGACGCCGGGGAGCGCGGCGAGGCGGTCCTCGAAGGCGGCGAGGCGATCGAGGACGGCGGGGTCGCGCATGTCGCCGTCGACGAGGACCTGTAGGAAGACGGAGCCGCCGAACTTGTCGGCGAGCAGGTCGTCGGCGCGGGCGGGGGCCGAGCCCTGCTCGAAGAACGCGGCGGTGTTCATGCGGGTGTCGATGGCGGTGAGCTGGGTCGACAGGACCACGGCGGCGACGCCGGCGATCGCGAGGACCCACACGCGGCGGCGGCGGCAGGCGACGGCGACCCGGACGAGCCAGCGGTCGATGGCCCCGGCCTCGACGGGGCGCGCGGGGATGGGCTGCAGGGTGAGCAGCGCCGGGATGAGGGTCAGGGCGACGCCGGCGGCGATGGTGGTGCCGGCGGCCATCTGCCAGCCGAACTCGCGCATGGGGCCGAGATCCATGACGACAAAGGAGAGGAAACCGGCGGCGGTGGTCAGCGCGGTGATGACGATGGGCCAGCCCATGTTGGTCAGGGTGTCGACGGCGTCGGCGCCGCGCTCGCGGTACCACACGAGCAGGTGGACGGCGTAGGCGGAGCCCAGGGCGACGAGGAGCACCGGGAGCGAGGTCGACACCAGGGTCAGCGGGGCGCCGAGCCAGGCCATCAGCCCCATGGTGAGGACGATGGCGAGGCCGACCGCGAGGACGGTGAAGAAGGCGGCGGCCAGGGAGCCCAGCGAGAGGATGACGAGCAGGAGCGTGATGCCCACGACGAAGGGGGCGAGGCGGGCCAGGTCGTCCTGGGAGCCGTTGGCGGCGGCCTCGGCGATGAAGGGGGCGCCGCCGTACAGGAGCTCGGTGTCGGGGGGCGCGGCGAGCGCGGCGGCGGTGGCTTTGACGCGCTCGGCGGCGTGCTTCGACGAGATGGTGGAGCCGTCGAGCAGGGTGGTGCGGAGCTGGGCGATGAGGACGGCGGCGCCGCCGTCTTCGGAGACGAGGACGCCGGTGAGGTAGTCGAGGGCGAGCACCTCGGCGCGCAGGGCGGCCAGGGCCTCGGCGGTGTGGGGCAGGGCGCGGGGGACGAGGGGGACGTGGTGGGCCTCGCCGTCGTCGCCGGCGCGCACGACGGACAGCTCCGTCATCGAGGTGACGTGGGAGACCTCGGGGAGGCGCTCGAGGCGCTGCGACAGGGCGCGGACGTAGGCGAGGCGCTCGGGGGTGAACAGGTCGGGGGAGTCGACGGCGACCAGCGCCACGTCCAGGCTGCCGAAGCGCTCGCTGAGGCGATCGAAGGCCGCGACCTCGGGGTCGGAGGCGGGCAGGAAGCGGACGACGTCGTCGTCGTAGCCCAGGGGCAGCTTCACCAGCGACAGGGCTGCCAGGCCGGCCAGCAGGAGCAGGGCGGCCCAGGGGCGGCGTGTCACGAGCTGGGCGAAAGAGCGCATCCCGGGTGCTATGCCCCACTATCGCGTCCGTGAAAAGGTGTAGAGGCACGAAGCGGCGTCCGTTATAAGGCGCGCTCGCCGCGGCAGGTCGGAGGAGAGGCAGCATGCGCGTAGGGCTCTGCGGATACCCGGGTTCTGGAAAGTCGACGGTTTTCGGCGCGCTCGCGCCCGGCGCCACGGGCAGCCGCTCCGGGGTGGCCTTTGGCAACATCAAGGTCCCGGACAAGCGCGTCGACGCGCTGTCGGGGGTGTTCGACCCGAAGAAGAAGACCTACGCCGAGATCACGTTCGTGGACGTGGGCGGCGGGGGCCGAGCGGACACGGGCGCCTTGCCGCCGGACGTGGTGCAGCACATGCGCAACGTCGACGTGCTGGTGCACGTGGTGCGGGGGTTCGCCAACCCGATGCTGGCGACCGAGGCGGATCCGCGCCGTGACGTGCGCCTCTTCGACGAGGAGCTGCTCCTGATCGACATGGGGGTGCTGGACAAGCGCCAAGATCGCTGGCGCCGCGAGCGCCGCAAGGGGCTCGAGGTGGACGTCCTCGAGCGCTGCGTGGCGCACCTCGGCGAGGGTGAGCCCCTGCGCACCCTCGAGCTGAGCGAGGACGAGGCGGCGACCCTCAAGGACGTGCAGCTGCTGTCATCGAAGCCGCTGATCGTGCTCTACAACCTCAGCGAGGACGCCTGGGGCGACGACGGCCACGCGGACCTGCGCGAGACCAAGGAGCCCGCGCCGAACGCGCTGACGATGGCGCTGTGCGGCGAGCTCGAGGCCGAGATCGCCGAGCTGCCGCAGCAGGACCAGGCCGAGATGCTCGAGGGGCTGGGCCTCGGCGAGCCTGCACGCAACGAATTCATCCGCGCGGCCTACCGCCTGCTCGACCTCATCAGCTTCCTGACGGCGGGCGAGGACGAGTGCCGCGCCTGGCCCATCCGCCGCGGCATCTCGGCGCGCCGGGCGGCCGGCAAGATCCACAGCGACATCGAGCGGGGCTTCATCCGCGCAGAGGTCTACCGCTGGGAGGACCTCATCGCGCACGGCTCCGAGTCAGCCCTGAAGTCCAAGGGCCTGATGCGCCTCGAGGGCAAGGACTATGTCGTCGTCGACGGCGACGTGATGAACTTCCGCTTCAACGTCTGATCGATGGGGTAGGCCCCGCTCAGCGCCCCGTTTCGCGCTGGGTTCCCTGGCCGTGTCCGCTCCGCGGTGCCGGCACGGGTCGGCGCGGCGGGCGCGTGGTCATCAGGCGCCAGCGTGACGCGGCGCCAGCGCGTGACGGCGCGGCGGGTGGGGGGCGCGAAGACCCGCGAGGGCCCGCGAACACCCGCGAAGGCTATAGCGAGACCGATGTCCTGCGCGCCTGGTCGCCGACCCGGCCCGCGAGGAGCTCGGCGACGGGCCGGGTGGTCTCGTAGCGCTTGAAGACCACCCGCAAGATGGCCATCAGCGGCGCCGACAGGAGCATGCCGATGACGCCCCAGATGGCGCCCCACAGGCCCAGGCCGATGAGGATGGTCGCCGGGTGCAGATCGAGGCCAGCCCCCATGAGCTTGGGCTCCAGGCCGTTGCCGATGACGTTCTGGACCAGCACCAAGATGCCGACGACGCCGAGGCCGAGCAGCGGGTCGAGGGTCACGAAGATGAGCGGCAGCGTCAGCAACACCGCCAGGATGGAGCCGATGGTCGGGATGAAATTCAAGAGGAAGGCCAACACCCCGAAGACGAACGCCAGGTCGACGCCGAACCCCAGGAGCACCCCGCCGAAGGTCGCGCCGATGGCCGCCGAGGTGACCAGCTTGGTGCGCAGGTAGCGGTTGACGCTGCGGTCGATCTCCTCCCAGATGCCGCCCTTGCCCTCCCAGGGCGACTTGCCGACCACCAGAAAGATGAAAAAGATGAGTGTGAGCGCGACGTTGCCGCCAAAGGCCGCCAGGGAACCCAGCGCCTCGGTGGCCAGCTCCCGCACCGGCAGCTTCTGGAGCTCGCCGACGATGCTCGCCTGGTCCACCGGGACCCCGACGCCGTCGAGCCAGCCGACGACGGTCGTACCGAACTCGGTCACCTTGTTCTGATACAGGTCCGCGTTCGCCTCGAGCCCCACCACGGACTGCACGACCAGCAGCGACAGCCCCAAGAACAGGCCGATGCCGATCAGCATCGTCACCACCAGCGCGACGCCCCGCGGCGCCCGCAGCCGCATCTCGAGGTAGTCCACGACCGGCGTGACGATGTACGTCAGCAGCAGCGCCATCACGAAAGGCAGCGCCACGCTGCGCAGCGCGAACAGCGCGGTCCCGAAGGCGACGCCCGCGGTGATCAGGATCCCCGCCGTCATCAGCAGGCTCTGCTCCCTGATCAGGTCCTGTCTCTGCTCGGTCTCTTCGCTCACACCACACCTCCTACCCGTGCGTCGCGGTGCTCGGCGAGCGCCTCCGCGAGCCCTTCGTCGCTGCCGCGCGGCGAAGAGCCCAGGTCTCGCCGCGCCGCCATGGTGTCGTACCTCACCCACAGCGGAAGCGGCAACGGCAGCAGCCACGCGCCGCGCCGCGCTCGCGCGCCTGCCGGGCTTCGGGCTGCGCGAACTGCTCCTCGAATCGGCCCGGAGAGCGCGGGCGCTAGTGGACGGTGGCCTTCTTGCGCGCGTCGTCCTCGGCGCCGACGCAGCCGGCGGGGATGCCCCCCTTGGAGGCCGGCGGCTCGCCGATGGGGTGGTCGTCGCTGCCGTCGGCCGCGACGCAGCCGAGCAGCTCGAAGGGGTGCTCGAGGGCGTCGACGACGGCCTTGATGCCGAAGCCGGCGTTGAGGCCGTCGGCGATGCGCTCCTCGAAGGTGAAGCGCAGGGGGATCACGCGGCGCACGACCACCTGGCCGTTGTCGACCATCGGGCGCTCCTCGACGGCGCCGATCATGACGAACAGGGGGCAGGTGCCCCAGTCGTACAGGTGGTGGTAGCCGGCCTGCATGCCGACGCTGCCGAGGTTGGCGGCGAAAATACTCGTGTACATGGCGTCACTCTTGATGAAGCTGCCCGGCAAGAGCCCGTAGTAGTCGAGCCACATCAGGAGCTTGACGCCGAACTTGAGGACCGGCCGCGGGATCTTGGACAGCAGGTCCAGCTCCTTGTCCTGGTAAGTCTTCTCGCCGGACCGCTCGACCTTGATGCTCTCGTTGAGGCCGGTGACGAGCTCGTAGAAGCTCTGGTCCTCGGGGACCTCGCGCTTGACCGCCGACAGATACGCCTTCTTATTCAGCTTCTGCTTCTTCATGCTGAACGTGATCCAGATCCCCTTGCGGCGGTAGAGGCGCCGGCCGACCACGAACTGGTTCATCAGCGGCGCCTTCTTCATGCCGTTGGCGATGGCCGCGACGACACAGTGGGTGTAGTCGACGTGGAAACGCTCATTGATCTTGCTGATGTAGCGGTCGAGCTCGTCGGCGTAGGCGAAGTCGTCGTAGAGCACGGTGGAGTTGTCCCGCACGGGCAGGGTGTGGATCAGCAGCTTGCGGAACGGCGGGATCTTGCGAAGGTAGGTCCCATCAGGGCGCGACGTCTTGAGGTTGAGCAGCGACAAGATGACGACGACTGCGCCGATGACGATCAGTGTAGCGACCATGGGGTCCTCCGTGGGAAGGCTGGTACCTTCCGCGAACACGCCCCGCTGTCAACCGACCAGGCGCTCGGTTCGGGGCGCGCAGAGGAGTCAGAGATGGAGGTCACGTTCCACGGCGCCGTAGGCACCGTCACGGGCTCGCGCTTCATGGTGTCCACGGCCACCACCAAGGTCCTCATCGACTGCGGCCTCTTCCAGGGCGTCAAGGTCCTGCGCCGCCGCAACCGCCGCCCGCCCACCTTCGACGCCGCTGAGCTCGACGCCGTCGTGCTGACCCACGCCCACGTGGACCACAGCGGCTACCTCCCCGCGCTGCTCGAGCGCGGCTTCGACGCCCCGGTCTACGCCACCGCGCCGACCTGCGATCTGTGCCAGATCCTGCTCCGCGACGCCGGCCGCCTCCAGGAGGAGGAGGCCCGCTACGCCAACCGCAAGGGCTACTCCCGCCACAGCCCGGCGCGCCCCCTGTACACCGAGCAGGACGCCATCGCCGTCCTCGACCGCTTCGAGGCCCGGCCCTGGCTCGAGCCCTTCACCGTCGGCGACCTCTGCTTCGAGTACCTCCCGGCGGGCCACATCCTCGGCGCCGCCAGCGTCCGCGTCAGCGACGAGGCCGGCCACAGCGTGCTCTTCTCCGGTGACCTCGGCCGCGACGACGACCTGATCATGTACCCCCCCGTGGAGCCGCCCCGCGCCGACGTCGTCGTCATGGAGTCGACCTACGGCGACCGCCTCCACCGGGACCAAGACCCCATCGTCCAGCTCGGCGCCGTCGCCAAGCGAACCCTCGAGCGCGGCGGCGTGCTGCTCATCCCCGCCTTCGCCGTCGGCCGCGCTCAGGCCATGCTCCTGGCCCTCGACGAGGTCTTCGCCCGCGGCCTCGCCCCGCGCGCGCCGATCTACCTCAACAGCCCCATGGCCAACGCGGTCAGCGCGCTCTACCACACCTACACCCAGGAGCACCGCCTGACGAAGCGCGAGATCGATCGGCTCTTCGGCAAGGTCCGCTTCATCCGCTCCGAGAGCGAGTCCCGCGATCTCAACCGCCAGCGGGGCCCCATGGTCATCGTCTCGGCCAGCGGGATGCTGTCGGGCGGTCGCGTGCTCCACCACCTGCGCGCCTTCGGCCCCGAGGCGTCGACCACCATCGTCATCGCCGGCTACCAGGCCGCCGGCACGCGCGGGCGCAAGCTCCTCGAGGGCGCCCAGTACATCAAGATCCACGGCCACTCGGTGCGCATCAACGCCGAGGTGGTCCCCATCAACCTCTTCAGCGCCCACGGCGACCGCGACGACCTGACGCGCTGGCTGCGCGGCCTGCCCCAGCCCCCGCGCGAGGTCGTCCTCGTCCACGGCGAGCCCGCCGCCGCCGACGCCCTGCGCTCCCACCTCCAGTCGGAGCTCGGCTGGCACGTCCACGCCGCCGACGCCGGCGAGCGCGTTCAGCTGTAGCGCGCGTGCAGCGCCAGGCCGCTCTCCAGCAGGCGCCGCTCGCCGCAGGGCGGCCCGATGAGCTGCAGCCCCACGGGCATCCCGACGAGGCTGAGCGGCCCACCCGCGCCCCGCTCAGGCGGGCTGGGGGGTCGCCCAGGACTCGAGGTACGGCGGCGGCAGCACCAGGACGGGGACCGGTGAGCGCTTGACCAGAGACTCGGTGACGCTGCCGAGGAACAGTCGCCGCAGGGCGCCCTTGCCCGTCGAGGGCAGGCAGATCGCGTCGGCGCCGACGCGGTGGGCCTCGTCGAGCAGGGCGGCGACGGTGGAGGTCCCCCAGACGGCGCTGGCGGGGAGGTCGCGGCCGACAGCGCCGCGGACGTGGGCGCGGAGGCGCTCGAGCCAGTGTCCCTTGAGGGCGTCGACGGTCTGGCCTGGCAGGGTCGCGTAGCCCTCGCCGCCGTGGACCGGGACGAAGGAGGGGACGTCGAGGGCGTGGGTCACGGCGAGCTCGGCGCCTAGGCGCTCGGCGAGGGCGACGGTCGCCCGCAGGCCGCGTTCGTTGGCCTCGCTGAGGTCGCTCGGCGCCAGCAGGCGCCGGAATCTGGGGCGCGCCTCGGCCGGGGGCTCGGCCTGCTCGGCGTCGTCCACGGGGATGACCAGGACCGGGACGTCGCTGGCGCGGATGACCCGCCGCGTGGTCGAGCCGAGGAGCTTGCGCAGAGGCCCTTGGGTCGAGTGCTGGGCCATGACGACCAGATCCACGCCGTGGTCGCGGACCCAGGCGTCGATGACCTCCTCGGGGGTGCCGCGCTCGATGGTGAAGCGGATCTCGACGCCCAGAGCGGCGAAGTCCTCCAGGAGCTCCTCGACGCGCATGCGGCGCACCATGGACACCATGTCCAGGTAGTCCTCCATGCCCGCGATCGAGTAGTCGAGGCGCTCGGTGCAGATGTCGTCGACGTGGAGCACCGACAGGTGGGCGCCGAGGCGACCAGCCAGCTCAGCGGCGGGCGCGTAGCACTGACGGTCGGGGCCCGAGAGATCGGAAGCGACGAGGATGTGGTCGACGTGCACGGGAGCCTCCCTGGGCGGGGCCTGTGTGGTCGCGTGCCAGCGCCAAGGGTAAGTGCCGTGGCGGCGCGCGCCACCCGCGGCAGGTCGATCGGGGCCCACCAGGCTGATCGCGCGGCGGTCGTCTTCCCGCGCGGGAGGGTGTACCATCGCACCCCGACAGGCGGCCGCGTCGCCCTGCGCGTGGCCACCCCGCGCGGGCGCGGGGACCGAGCGTCATGGGTCCGTCGTCTGCAACGTTCCCCCAAGGAGGGTCTAGCGCATGGACTTCACGAAGATCACCGGCGCGGTCGTCCCGGTCGACCTGTCGGAGCCGTCCTTCGCCGCGCTCCGTGCCGCCCTGGGCCTCGTCGACGCCAACGCGGTGCGGCTCGTGCACGTCATCCGGCCCTTCTCGCGCCCCGAGCACGAAGGCATCTGGGGCCACTATGACAACGAACAGCACGCCCGCGACGTGACCCTCCAGATCCAGTGCGCGCTCGAAAGCCGCGGGATCGGCTCCATGCCCGTCGACATCCACTTCGGCTCTCCCGGGCCGCTCATCTGCGAATACGCCGAGCGCATCGACGCCCAGCTCATCGTCATCGGCTCCCACGGCCGCACGGGGCTCAAGCGCATCATGATGGGCTCGGTCGCCGAGACCGTCGTCCGCCACGCGCCCTGCTCGGTCCTGGTGGTTCGAAGCGACGCCGAGTAGCCGCGACGCCACCACGTCCCGGCGCGCTGGTGACCCGCGGCTCACCGCTCGCCGTGCCACATGTCGCGCAGCCGCGCCGCGCCACCAGCCTCGCAGATCCGCACGGCGCGGCGCCCTGACGCGACCGCCAGCGCGATCCGGTGGTGCGGCGTGACGTCCCACCGATCGAAGCGCCAGCGGGCGGCGACGTCGCCCAGCGCGGGATCGAGCCGGATCTGAATGGGATCGGCGTCCACCTCGAAGGCAAAGCGGGCCAGCGGGATCGCCAGCCCCATCCCGCGCGCCTTGATATAGGCCTCCTTGAGCGTCCAGTAGTCGAAGAAGCGGTCGCGCCGGCGCTCGGCGGGCAAGCGCCGCAGCGCCTCGACCTCCGCGGGCGCGAAGAAGCGGTCGGCGATCTCCACGGTGCGACTTCGGCGCTCGGTGAGCTCGACGTCCACCCCCACCTCGACGCCCTCACCGACCACCGCGAGGGCGACCAGCCCATGGGTGTGGCTGAGGTTGAAGCGCAGCCGGCCGTCCCCCGCCGCCGGGTCCAGGCGCGGCGCGCCCCACCGGTTGTGTACGAAGCGCAGCGCCTCGGCGGGGCGCCCCAGCCGCTCGCCCAGGGTGGTGCGCACCAGCCAGCGCCCGACCAGGAAGCCCTGGCGCGCCCCGGGGTGCTGAAACAGAGCCTCGCGCTCGCGCTCGCGGGCGTCGAGCAGCGCCAGCCCCCGCGCCGCCAGGTCGTCGTCGGGGACGACCCAGCGGACCTGCACCTCGACCGGCGGGAGCGGCCCGTCCATCGCCTAATCGCCGCTCGAGCTGGCGGCGGCGTAGCGCGACAGGGCCGCGCCCGCGGCGACGACGAGGGCGACGCCGGCGCCTGCCCAAAGGTCGATGACTTCGTCCCAGACGACCAAGCCGACCAGGTAGGACAGGACGATGGTCGCGTAGGAGAAGGGGCCGACGATCTCGGCGCGCTCGACGCGATAGGCCCACGTCATCCCCATCTGCGCGCCCGTGGCGGCCACGCCGATGCCGCCGAGCAACAGCCACGCCTCGGCGCCGGTGGGGAGCCCGGCGGCGACGGCGAAGGGCGCGACGACGGCGGCCGAGATGAGGGAGAACCAAAAGACGATGCGCGCGGGCGGATCCGTCGCCCGCAGCTTGCGCACGCTCAGGTAGGCGAGGGCCGCCATGAGCCCGGCGGACAAGGCCGCCACGCTGCCCCACGTCACGGGCACCGAGCCCGGCCGCACGACCAAGAGCACGCCCCCGAAGGCGAGGGCCGCCAGGACGTAGGCGGCGCGGCGCGGTCGCTCGCCCAAAAGCGGCCCAGCCAGGGTCACCGTGAACAGCGGGTGGGTGTAGATGAGCGTGGTCGCCGTGCCGAGAGGGATCCGGCTGAGCGACCAGAAGAAGCAGACCATGGCGCAGACGCCGATGAGGGACCGCCAGAGCATCAAGCCCGGGCTCCCCGCGCGCAGCGGCAGGCGCTGGCGACGCACGAGCCCATAGGCGACCGCGGCGACGATGAGCGAGCGCCACAGGACGATGTTGGCCGTGTCCACGTGGTCGTGGGCGGCCTTGGTGAGCGCGCCCATCGCCGTCGACGCCACCGAGGCGAGCAGGATCAAGGTGACGCCGAGCAGCCGGCGGTGCGTTGTGCGTGCTGGGGCGGAGGCGCTCAAGGCCCCTCGCCATAGCACGATTTGGCGGGCGCTTCGCGGGCGCTACGAGATCAAGACAGCAGGTCGCGCGCGTAGTGCATGAAGCTCGACAGCAGGCGCTGCCCCTGGTGGGTCAGCTCGTGGACGCCCGCGTTGGCGCCGTCCTTCGCCACGGTGAAGGTGCGCCCGACGCGCCCGCGGAGCTCGTGCTCGACGAAGCGCGCGAAGTGGCTCAGGCGCTCGGTGGCCTCGCCGACCTTCTTCAGAGGAGAGGACCCGCCGCGATGGACCCCCTTGGAGGACGGCGGCAGCTTCGCCAGGCGGGCGGCGGCCTGCTGGCGGACGCGCTCGAAGAGCTCGGGGTCGTCGCGGTATTGTGCGACCAGGGCGCGGCGCTCGGCGTGCTGCTCGGGGGTGACGTAGCCGCCGTGGGTGCGGAGCCCCGCGAGCTTGAAGCCGTGCTTGATGGCGAGGCGGTAGATCTCCTTGACCCGGTCCATCGAGATGTCGCGGCCCAGGGTGTAGTCCTCGAAGCGCCCATCCATGGCCAGCAGCGCCGTCTCGGCAAGGCAGGCGTAGGACACCTTCGGCGGCAGCCCGATGTCGTAGCCGAAGTCGATGTCGCCCGGGATCAGGATCTCGCCGCTCTCGATGACCAGGACGTCGGGGCGCAGGGCCGCCTCCTCGGGGCCGATGTCCGGCGGGCGCGCCACGTCGCAGATGATGGCGCCGGCCTTGCAGCGGCTGATGTCGATGATGCGCTCGCCCATCGCCGAGGTGGCGGTGACGACGACGTCGCACTCGGGCAGGTGCTCGTGGGCCTTGGTGGCGATGGTCACCGTAGCGTCGGGGGTCTCCTCTTGGATGACGCGCTTGAGCTCGAGCAGGCGCTCGGGCTCGATGGACACGAGGACCACGTCCTTGATGGCCTGGGCGAGCAGGCGCGAGCAGACCGAGCCGATGGAGCCCGTCGCGCCGACGACCATGACCTTGCCGCGCGTCAGATCCTGAAAGCCGCTCTCGATGGCGGCCCTCTTGGCGGCCTCGAGGGTGGCCGCCACGGTCAAGCTGTTGCCGCTGGTGATGGCGATGTCCGAGTTGTGCGCGACCGTGACGCCGGCGTCTCCGACGACCGAGGTGAAGGCGCCAAGGCCCATGATGCGCGCGCCGTAGCGCTCGGCGGCGCGGGCGCACTGCTCGAGCTTCTTGTAGGTGAAGTGGGGGTCACGGGCCATCATCTGACGCGGCGTGGCCCCGAGGCTGAGCAAGAGCCCCTCGATCTTCTGACCCGTCTTCGGGGACTGGGCGCCGCGGATGCGCGAGATGTACATCGGCGGCATGTGAGCGGAGATGTTCTCGACGACACGGTCGGGCAGGTGCTTGGTCCAGCGGAACTGCTTGTGCTGGTGGATGAAGCCGATGTGGAGCGGGTGGATGACGAAGGCAAAGCGGTTGATCTGCGCCTCCTCGCGGTCGAGGTAGCGCACGGCCGGCGACCACTCGAGCTCGGCGAGGAGCTCGAGGTAGGTGTCCTCGGTCAGGGGCTTGCCCTCGGGGCGCATGGCCGCGAGTACCGCCTCGACGGTGGCCGCCGACCAGCGCCCGAGCTGCTCGCCGCTGGTCAGCGGCGGCATCATCGTCACGGCGATGGTGGCGCCGCGCGCGCGCAGGTCGTCGAGGTCGCCCTCGTCGGCCCACTCGACGACGACGGTCTTGTGGCGCAGGTCCTCGGGCGCAAAACGGCGGACGGCGCCGATGTCACCGGCGATCACATCGGCCCACTCGAAGGCGCCGGTGATGGCCGGGGTGGGCGTGGCGCCCGGCTGCGGGTGCAGCTGCTCGAAGGGGGCGTCGGCGAGGTGCGACAAGGTCCGGCCGAAGCCCTCGAGGACCGACTGGGCGCTCAGGCCCATGGACGGCGGCAGAGCGAGGGTCATCGCCGCCAACCCCGAGCGCCACGACGCGACGTCGAGGACCGCGCCGTCGGCGTAGCGGAGCTCACAGTGCCGGCGGGTCAAGGCCTGGGCGAGGCCGCCGTGGTTGAGCCCCGGCACCATCAGCACGCGCTTCTGGCTGAGCATCCCGGGCTGGGCGCGGTCGGCGAGGATGACGCCCCAACGCTCGAGGCCCGCGCGCACGCCGCTGCCGTCGACGACCGGCGTGCGGCGCGCCGCCCCCCGCAAACCTGCGGCCAAAGCGTGCGGCACTCGCGTGTCGCCGAGCTCCAAGGTGGTCGGCAGGTCCTGCAGGCCGATGGCGTCGACCTTGCCATCGTTGAGGTAGACGATGGATCGCGCGAGCGCCGCGTCTGCGCCGCAGCCGATCCGGTGGATCTCGATGGGCTGCCCGAGGAGCTCGACGTGCTCGATGTGCTCGCCATGTCCGAGGTCGATGACGACGATGTGCTTCATGGGGGCCGTTCGGCGTGAGGGGCTGAGGTAACGGCGGACGGGACCTCACGCGCACCGAGACGCTACCACAGCGCCGGCGCCTTTCGAACCTGCGCGCGCCGCGCCGCCCCCCCCCCCGAGCGGCGCAGCGGGACGGTCACCGGGCGAGGCAGCCAGGGTCTCGCCGCTGGAACCGACCCGCGCCGAGGACCGCTAATCGTCCAGGTGGACCTGGCCGGCGTTGGCCATGATCCGCGCCTCGACGGCGGCGACCTCGACGAACCCCTGGGAGCTGACGGGGTTGAGGCCGTCACTGGCCTCCATGGAGGCGTCGGCCGGGCTGTACAGGGAGTTGGGGCAGTCGGTCAGCGCCCGGAAGTACATGTTCCCCTTGTAGAGTCCGACCTTGACCGTGCCGTGGGCGAACTCGGTGAGCTTGTCGATGCCGGCCAAGGCGGCCTGGCCCGCGGGCTCGTAGAGGCGGCCATCGTAGACCTGATCCGCGACCAGGCGGGACAGGTAGGCGAAGAGCTTGGTGGAGCGGCGCCCCATGGTCGCCTGGTAGACCGCGCGCAGGGCGAAGGCGATGAGCTCCATCCCGGGGGCCTCGTAGACGCCGCGGCTCTTGGTGCCGATGATGCGGTTTTCGAGGGCGTTGCGCATCCAGATGCCGTTGCGGCCGCCGATGGCGTTGGCCCGCTGCATGATCTCCAGCGGCGTCCCCGCGACCCCGTTGATGGCGACGCAGCGGCCGGCCTCGATGCGCAGGGTCACCTCTTCGATCTCGTCGGGAGCGTCCTGGGGCCACACGCCCATGATCGGATCGACGATCTCGCAGCTGGTGTCGAGCTCCTCGAGATCCTCGGCCTCGTGGGACAGGCCGGCCAGGTTGGCGTCCGTGCTGTAGTGCTTCCTCGGGCCGGTGTCGGCGTCGACGCCCTGCTCGCGGAGGTAGGCGACCATCTCCTTGCGGCCGGCGAACTGCGCCAGCAGCGTCGGGTCGCGCCAGGGGGCGTAGACCTCCATCTCGGGGGCGAGCACATTGGTGTAGCGCTCGAAGCGGACCTGGTCGTTGCCGCGACCGGTCGCGCCGTGGGACAGCACCGTGCAGCCGACCTTCTTCATCTCCTTGAGCAGCCCCTTGACGGTGACCGCGCGGGCGATGCCGGTGGTGTTCCAATAGCCGCCGTCGTAGCTGGCGAGAGACTTGAGGACCGTGAAGCAGGCCTCGGCCATCTCGTCCTTGAGATCCACGAGCGTGGTCTTGGCCCCCACCGTCGCCATCTTGGCCGCGACGTTGTCGATGTTGTCCTCGTCCGGCTGCGCCAGATCGGCGGTGAAGCAGTGGACGTCGAGGCCCTCGTCGAGCAGCCGCATGGCGACCGTGCGGCTGTCCAGCCCGCCCGAGACACAGAGACCGATCTTGTGATTGCTGAGCTCTTGGATCTTCATGATGGAGCCCCAATAGCAGAAACGGGCGCCGACGCGGTCAGAAAACGTCACGCGCCGCCCCGTTTCGGTGCCGCTGACCCAGGTGCACAGGCACGCCGCGGCGACCGCTTCGGAGCCTGAGCGCGGCGGCGCCGCAGGGCGAGCGCCCGAAAAGCGCATTTGGCGCGACCATCGGGGCGCTCTCCCTTGCGGAGCGCGGTCGCATCTGGCATCAAGCGGCGCACTCTTCGTGATAAATACACGGGCGAGCGTCATCACAGCCGCCGGGAGAAGCGACATGACCTCGACAAAGGAAGAGATCGACCGCAGCTACAGCGTGTCCAACGACTTCTTCAAGCTGTGGCTCGACGACAACATGCACTACACCTCGGCGGTGTTCGACGACGAGCACACGACCCTGGAGGCCGCGCAGGAGAACAAGGTTCGGCGCCTGTACCGCTTCGCCGAGGTCACGCCCGAAAAGCGCGTCCTCGACATCGGCTGCGGCTGGGGCTCGGCCATCGACGTCATCACGCGCCTGGGCTGCAAGGAGGCCGTCGGCATCACGCTCTCCGACGAGCAGGTCAAATTCTGCCACGACCGCAACATCAGCAACGCCACGTTCAAGATCCAGGACTACGCGACCTACGAGCCCGCCGACAAGTACGACGCCCTCGTGTCCATCGAGATGATCGACCACCTCGTGTCGCCAAAGCAGCAGCGCGACGGGCTGGCCGTGGACATCTACCGCCAGTACTTCAACAAGCTCGCGAGCTGGGTGGAGCCGGGCGACTGCTTTGGCTTCCAGGCCATCCTGCGCAACCGCATCCCTCGCAACCGCGAGCACCTCGACGACCTGCGCTTCACGGCGGACGTCATCTTCCCGGGCGGCCTCAACCCCCGCATCGAGGAGCTCGTCGCCGCCATCAGCCCGCGCTGGGAGCTCATCGAGTTGCACATGATGCGCGAGGACTACGGCAAGACCACCGCCGAGTGGTACCGCCGCCTGCGCATGCACGAGGCCACCATCCGCGAGCGGTGGGGCGATCAGGTCTACGACGACTACGACCGCTACCTCAACGCGTGCGTCCGCCAGTTCCGCCTACACTACTCGGGCGACGTCCAGATGAAGCTGCGCCGCATCGACTGAGGCGGCCGTGAGGCGGCCTCAGCGCGGCCGCACCAGCAGGCTCTGGGCGGTCCGGGCCAGCTCCCCGCGCATATCTCGCACGGCGCTCTGAGCCAGGCCCACGCCGTCGGGGCCGGCGCTCGAGCGGATGTCGAACCCGAACCAGTCGCCCTCGGGGTCGCGGTCGAGGTAGGCGCACATGTCCGGGTTGACGAAGGTGTAGCGCATCAGGTCCACGGGCACGCCCATCCCGCTCTGGGCGTCGGCCAGGATCAACAGGCGCTCCAGAGGCAGCGGCTCCTCGCCGGCGACGAGGGGGACGACGGTCCGCGCCCAAAATCCGATGGGCGTGGTGCCCCACACCCCATGGGCGAGCCGCAGCTCCACCGCGGCGCCGTAGCTGATGGGGTGGCGGAAGAAGTCGAAGGCAAACGGTGGCGTCGCCTCCGGATCGGGCCACGGGGGCGCCTGGTGGGTGGTCGCCTCAGCCAGGGGCGCCCGCGCGAGGCGCAGCGTGCGGCTGGCGACGAGCAAGGCGCCGTCGGCGTCGTGGAGCCCCGCCCACAGGCGCTGGGCCGAGCGCCCCCCGCCCTCGACTCGGACCTCGATCCGCAGCGGCGCCAGCGGGACCGGGCGGTAGAGCTCGGTGAGGACGCGGGCGACCTGCCAGCGGGCGAGGCCCTCGCCGTGACGCGCCAGCCGGCCGGCGAGCAGGGCCGCGGGCGGGCCGCCGTGTTGAAAGCGGCTGTCCCACGGACCCCGGGTGTAGCCGGTCGGCCGAAAGACCTCCCCGTCGCGCTCGTAGAAGGCCTTCGTCTCGGTCTGTTGCGTCATGGACGGAGCATGCAGGGACCGGACGCGAGGGGGCAAGCGCCAAACCACGGCGTGCCCCTTCGCGACGACGGCTCCGCCAAGGACGGCGCCGCCTCCGACCCGCGCGCTACTTGCCGGCGCGGATCTCGGTCAGCGTCTCGGCGACCTTGTCGGCCGTGTAGACCAGCTGCTCCTCGGTGTGCAGCGACGTCAGGAAGAAGCGCAGCCGCGCCGCGTCGTTGGCCACGGCCGGGAAGATGATGGGCTTGGCGTTGATGCGGTGGTCGTAGAGCAGCCGCTCGGACAGCTTCAGCGCGTGCATCGAGTCGCCCGTGATCACCGGGATGACCGGGGACTCGCCCCGCGCCGGGCCCGTGTCCATCCCGCGCGCCTTCAGGGCGTCGTGGAAGAGCCGGCAATTGCGGTGCAGATCCCGCACGCGCCAGGTCTCCTCGCTCCACAGCTCGAGCGCCGTCAGCGCCGCGACACCCAGGGTCGGCGGGATCCCGGCCGCGAAGACGAAGCCCGGCGTCGTGTACCGAACGTAGGTCATCAGCGCTTTTTTGCCCGCGACCCAGCCGCCCATGGCCGCCAGCGACTTCGACATGGTGCCCATCCAGATGTCGACGTCCATGCGGTCGATGTCGACGCCCAGGTCGAGGAAATGCTCGCCCACGCCATAGCCGGTCTTGCCGACGGTGCCGAAGCTGTGCGCCTCGTCGACCATCAGCATGCAGCCGTACCTCTTCTTGAGCTTGATGTAGCCGGGGAGATCGCAGATGTCCCCGTCCATCGAGTAGACGCCCTCGACCAGGATCAGCACCTTGTCGTAGTGGCGCCGCAGCTCCTTGAGCTGCGCCTCGAGGTGCCCCAGATCCTCGTGCTTGAAGCCCCGCCGCGCCGCGCCCGACAGCTTGATGCCCTGCAAGCACGAGTCGTGGATGAGCTCGTCATGCAGGATCAGGTCCTTGGGGCCGAAGAGGTGCCCGATGGTGTTGACGTTGGTCGCGTGACCGCCGGCCATCACCACGGCGTCCTCGACGCCCTGAGCCTGCGCCAGGGCGGCCTCCAGCTCGCGGTGGAAGGGCCGCTCGCCGCTGGCCACGCGCGAGGCCGACACGCTGGTGCCGTACTTGCGCATCGCCGCCTCGGTCGCGTCGAGCACCCGCGGGTCACCGGACAACCCCACGTAGTTGTACGAGGAGTAGTTGATGATCTCGCGGCCGTCGATGAGCGTCGTGTTGCGCGCGGTGCCTTGGTGCAGATCGAAGTACGGGTTCTTGAGCCCGATGGCCTCGACCGCGTGCAGCCGCAGCGCCAGGTCCTTGTACTCCTTCCACTCGGTGGGGTCGACCCACTCCCGCTTGATCTCGAAGCCCAGGTCGTCCTCGCCGGCGACGTCCTCGCCGGCGACGTCCTCGCCGGCGACGTCCTCGCTGGCGGCGGGCCGCTCGACCTCGCGCAGCTGCGCCACGACGCTATCGGCCAGCGCGATGACCTCCCCCGCGCCGTCGCGGAAGACGATGTCCGCGCTGAAGCGGTCCTCCTCCCTGTCGCCAAAGCGCGCCTCGGCCTCGATGAGCTCGCCCTGCGGCCAGGGCTTGAGCACCACGAAGCGATCGAAGCCCACCGGCGTCCCCGCGCGCTGGTAGCGCACCCAGGCCACATAGGCCGTCAGCTGCATCGCCGAGTCGAAGGCCAGCGGGTCGATGCCCCACGCCTGCTGGGCGGTGCCCGGGATCCACTCGGCCGGGGCGCCGCACCTGATGTGGCCGCGCACGAAGCCCTCGCCGATCCCGTCGATGGAGGCGATCCCCTGCAGCAGCGGCCCGTGGAAGGTCACGCCGCCGTAAAAGTCCGACAGCTGCAGCTCCGTCGGCGGCGCCCCGCCGCTCAGAGGCTCGGGCAGCTCCGGCGTCGCGGTCAGCTCGCGCACGCCGGCCCGATAGGACAGCGTGCCCTTGTCGCCCTGCTTGATCTCGCCGCGGTCGTTGTCGACGACCACCTCGAGGGACAGCGGCGCCGTGACCGCGACCCCCTGGTACAGGGTCAGCTCCGTCACCTCAAACGGCGCGCTCACCCCGGCCGCGTCGGCGATCATCGTCGCCGCGCTCGCCAGGGGCAGGACCGGCACGTCCTCGATGGCGTGATCCAATAGGAAGGGGTGCGTGTCGGCCGCGAGCGTCATCGTGACCCGCGCCCGCCGCAGCACCGCCGGCACGCGCCGGCCGCGCACCACCGCCCCGGCGCCGGTCGTCAGCTCCTCGAGCAGCGCCGCCTGACCGGCCGCGTCCCCGACGAAGTCGACGCCCTCGGCGCGCATCGCCTGCTGCACCGCCGCCGGGATGGACTTGACCATCTGCGAGCCCGACCAGGGCCCGAGCTCCGGCGCCGCCGCCAGGATCCCCGCCGGCAGCCGCTGCACCAGCTCAGCCATCAGCGCGTTGGCCGCCCCGTAGTGGGCCTGGCCCGCGTTGCCGAAGCGCCCGGCCCACGAGCCGACCGCCACGACGCGCTCGAGCGCCCCACCGCACACGGCGACCGCGTTCAGCAGGCCCTGGACCTTCACGTCGCGCGCCAGCTGGCCCTTGGCGGGCTCCACCGCGCCCAGCGGCCCATCGGCGAGCAGGCCCGCCGAGTGCACCAGCGCCGTCACCGCCGGCTGGCCCTCGAGGGCCGCGGCGAGCGCGGCCCGGTCGGTCACGTCGGCCGCCAGGTACGAGATGTTGTCGTGGGCGACGGGCTCGGCGGGGGCCGACCGCCCCAGCAGCAAGACCCTGGCCCCCGCCTCGGCCAGCGCCGCCCCCAGGGCCGCGCCGATGCCACGCGTGCCGCCGGTCACCAGCACCACGTCGTCGGCCGTCGGCGCCCACGGCGTCGCCGGCCCCAGCGCCGTGGTCCCCCGGATGAGCCGCGCCCCGTCCGCGTAGCGCACATCGACGCTGCGGTCCTTGGTCGCCAGCTCCGCGACCACGCGCTCGGCGTCCAAGGAGCGCCCGCGGATGGACTTCACCACCGCCTCGGGCCACTCGCGCGACACGCTGCGGGCGACGCCCGACAGGGCCTCGCTCCACGGGTCGTCATCCCGCCGCAGGACCAAGAGATCCGGGCGCCTGCCGGCCTTGGCCTGGGCGTCGAGGGCCGCGATGAGGTCCCCCGCGTGGTCGGGCGCCGTCGCCTCGCCGGCGAGCACCGCCGACACCGGGACCGGGTCGTGCTGGGGCGCGCCGTAGATCACCAGGTCGACCGCACCGTCGGCGACGCGCTCGTAGCCGCGCCCCTCGAGCAGCCGCGCCACGCCGTCGACGCCGTCGCCGATCGCCAAGAGCTTGCCGCCCGGCAGCGCGCGATCGCCCCACGCCGCCAGGGGCACGTCGACCCAGCGCAGGCCGTAGCGGCCCAGCGGCGCGTCATCGTCGTGCTCGCCCTCGGCCGCCACCGCCGCGGGGCTGCCCGCGTAGTCGATGATGTCCTGGATCGTGGGCGAGTTGATCAGGATCTCCTGAGGGATCCCCGCAAAGCCCGCGATGGCCTTGCCCAGGGCCTCGGCCAGATCCGCCACCATCATCGAGTCGAAGCCGAGGTCATCGCCCAGCCGCATCGTCGGCCGCAGGGCCTCGCGCGGGTAGGCGCTGGCCTGGGCCACCGCCGCCATGACGGTGTCCGCCACGCCGTCGTCGGCCGCCCGGCCCGGCGCCGCGGGGGCCGCCCCCACCTTGGCCGCGCTCGCCGTCGCCTCGCGCGCCTCGATGCTGCTCGCCGAGGCCCCGGCCAGCTTCATCTTCATCGTGGGGTCGTCCTTGACGACCCAGTACGGCTTGCGCGGCAGGGCCAGCGGCGGCAGGCTCGCCACCGGCGCCGCGGCCGCGATGGCGGTCACGTCCACCTCGACGCCGGCCGCCCACAGGCGACCGAGGCCGAGCAGCAGCGAACGCCCGCCATCGTCGTCGTCCTTGGACGCCAGCGTCAGCACCGTGGGCCGGGGCTCCTTGGGCAGGGCGCCCTTGGCAAAGGACTCCAGCGGCCCGCCCGCGCCCACCTGCAGATAGACGCTGGCGCCGTGCTCGTGCATCTGGTCGAGCGCGCTCGTCCACAACACCGGCCGCCGCGCATGGATCTTGAAGACCTCGCGCGCCTCATCGGCGTCGGCATAGGCGTGGCCGACGATGCAGCTGGCGACGGGCAGCTGGGGATCGCTCAGGGGGATCTGATCGACGACGGCGTCCAGATCGAGGCCGTCGAAGACCGCGGAGTGGAAGCCGTGAGACACCCTCAGGATGACCGCCTTGAGCCCCGCGGCCTCCGCCCGGCGCGCCACCTCGTGGACCGCGTCCGTCAAGCCCGACACCACCAGCTGCCGCGGGTGGTTGACGTTGGCGATGACCGTGCCGGCGACCAGCAGCGACTCGACGGTCTCGCGGTCGGCCACGATGGCCACCATCGCGCCGCGGTCCCCGCTCATCGCCGCCATCCCCTGGCCGCGCCGGGCGGTCCAGGCCAGGCCGTCGGCGGCGCTCAGGACCCCGGCGGCGTAGCTCGCGGTGAACTCGCCGACGGAGTGGCCCGCCACCACCGCCGGCTTCACGCCGACCTGGTCGAGCAGCCGCGTCAGCGCCACGCCCACGGCGAACAGCGCCGGCTGCGTATTCTGGGTCTGGGTCAGCTCGCCAAAGGCGGTCTCCTCATCGACCCGCTCGGGGCGCCGCTCCGGGTAGAGCAGGTGCGACACGGGCCGCGCGATGACGCCCTCGGAGGCGGCGTCGAGGGCGTCGAGGGTCTCGGCGACGACCGGGAAGCGGTCGCGCACGCCGGCGATCATGCCGAGGCGCTGGGCGCCCTGGCCGGGGTACATGAAGGCGACCTTGGGCACCTCGTGGGCGTCCGCGACCGTGCCGTAGGCGATGTTGTCAGGGAACTCGCCCTGGCCGAAGGCCTCGAGGCTCGCGATGAGCTCGGCGCGCGTGCTCGCGACGACGCCGACGCGCACGGGCTGGCGGCGCCGCACGGCCCATGCGCGGGCGACGCCTGCGACCGTGACCGCAGGATCGGCGGCGATCGCGGCCGCGGTCCGCCGCGCCACCTCGCGCAGGCTGTCGAGGCTGTGGCCGCTGATGAGCACCAGCTCGGCCTGCTCGACGACCTCGGCGGCGGGCTCGGCGGCGTTGCCGACGACCAAGTGGACGTTGGTGCCGCCGAAGCCAAAAGAGCTCACGCCCGCCAGGCGCGTCTCGGCCTCCCAGGGCACGGGGGCCGTGGGGACGAAGAAGCGGGAGCCGTCGAGGTCGACGTCCTCCTTGACCGACTCGAAGCTGGCCATGGGCGGGATGGTCTTGTGATAGATGGCCAGGGTGGCGCGGATGAGGCCCGCGACGCCGGCGCCGCTCATGGTGTGGCCGAAGTTGGCCTTGGAGCTGCCGATGGCGGTCCGCTCGACGCGGTCGCCGACGGACTCGACCAGCCCCTCGAACTCGATCTTGTCGCCGACCAGGGTGCCGGTGCCGTGAGCCTCGATGTAGCCCAGGTGCTTGACGTCGGCGCCCCGCCGGGCGGCGTCCTCCCAGGCGGCGCGGATGACCTCGACCTGGCCGGACTTGACGGGCGCCATCGGGCCCGTGCCGCCGCCGTCGTTGTTGATGCCCAGGCCGTGGATGACGCCGTAGACGCGGTCGCCGTCGCGCAGGGCATCGGAGCCGCGCTTGAGGAGCAGCATGCCGCCGCCGTCGCCCTGGACGAAGCCGTCGGCGCGGGCGTCGAAGGGCAGGCACAGGCCCTGCTTGCTGATGGCGCCGACGCGCGAGAACGCGATGTGGTGCTCGGGCGTGACGCAGATGTAGGCGCCGCCGGCCAAGGCCGCGTCGATCGAGCCCGAGCGCAGCGCCTCGACGGCGCTGTGGACGGCGAC
>PDWJ01000992.1_pt1 | contig 44626 bp, 38 predicted proteins | sample 1430881 | NCBI WGS metagenome assembly PDWJ01 (sample SAMN01162460, study PRJNA174530) | Oral metagenome, whole genome shotgun sequencing project. | biome: Marine environment; feature: Marine mammal; material: Swab sample of the gingival sulcus; isolation source: swab sample of gingival sulcus...
CAGAAGCATTGTCGGGATCACCTCGGTCGGGTTGACCAATCAGCCCAACCTGCAGCTTCCGGCACTCAATAATCAACAGGGGGAAACCCCGAAGGAGGATCAATCCATGTGGAGTTTAGTATCAGAGGCCCTGGGGCTGCCCGAAACAGCAACGGAGCAGGACGCGGCAGCAAAGATTAAAGAGCTGAAAAAAGCGCTGAACACGGCAAAGATGCGGGCGCAGCACCCTGATCTCGCCAGATTCGTCCCACGGGCAGACTATGACGCTGCTGTGGAAAAGGCCAGCAATGCCTGCCAGCAGCTCGCTGATGTGCAAAACCAGCAGCAGGAGGAGGCCATTACAAGGGCCATTGACAAGGCACTTAAAGAGGGCAGGATCACGCCTGCCACCAGGGAGTATCACATTGCCCAGTGCCGCAGTGAAGGCGGCCTTGAGAGGTTTAACGAGTTTTGCCGGACCGCTCCGGTGATCGCAGGTGACAGTGAACTGGAGGGGAAAAGCCCTGAAAAGAATGACAAGGCGTTAAACGCTGTTGAAAGGGAAGTGCTGAAAAATCTCGATATATCTGAAGAGGCGTATCGCCAGGCAAATGTGTCAGTGATGTGAAGAACAACAACAAGAGCAAACCAAGGAGCATAGTATGGCTGCATTAACAAAAGAAAGAGATACCAAGGCCAGGGCAGGAGAGACCATTGCTTTAGGCGCGGCTGCCTCGGTGACTCTGTACGCCGGAGCTTTGGCCGCTCTGGACGGCAATGGCAACGCGGCCCCTGGAGCTGCCGCGACCAGCTTGCGTGGACTGGGCAGGGTAAAAAAGACGGTTGATAACTCGTCAGGGTCTGCTGGTGATGAGGTTGTTGAAATTGAAAAGGGCATCTTCCGTTTCGCAAATTCTGCTGGCGCTGATGAGGTGACCGCTGCTGATATCGGCAGCGACTGCTGGATCGTTGATGATCAGAGCGTTGCCAAAACAGATGGCTCTGGCACCAGGTCTGTTGCGGGCAGGGTCTTTGACCTCGATGCCAGGGGCGTCTGGGTCAAGTTCGATTAACCTGAGAGACAGAATACATCCATGAGAGAGAGGAGTAAACAATGATACTTAATTCAGGCAATCTGGCAGTGTTGTTCAGGGCGTTCAACACTGCATTTCAAAGCGGATTTTCAGGCGTTGACTCGCAGTGGGGCCAGGTGGCCACCATGGTGCCGTCAACAACAGGGACAGAAGATTACGGCTGGCTGGGGAATATCCCCGGTATGCGGGAGTGGATCGGTGACCGGATGATCCATAACCTGGGCCAGCATGACTATTCTATAAAGAACAGGAAGTTCGAACTTACCGTGGGTGTCCCCAGCGAAAAGGTTGATGATGATCAATACGGCGTGTACAAGCCGATGTTTGAGATGCTGGGTAACGCTGCGGCAACGCATCCTGATGAGTTGGTCTTCGCGCTGCTGGCAGCAGGCTTTACAACCGTGTGTTATGACGGCCAGTATTTCTTTGATACGGATCACCCGGTCATTGATGAGAACGGTGAGACCAAGTCTGTGACCAACGTACAGGGCGGCAGCGGTAATCCCTGGTTTTTGCTGGATACAAGACGGCCGCTTAAACCGCTTATCCTGCAGATGCGGAAAAAACCGCAGCTGGTGAAAAAGGATGACCCGAAAGACGATAATGTCTTCACCAAGGGTGAGCTGATCTACGGTGTGGATGACCGCAAAAATGTCGGCTTTGGCTTCTGGCAGATGGCGTTCGGGTCCAGGGCTGCTCTTTCAGCTGCCAACTTCGAGGCAAACTATGACGCCATGGCCTCGGTCAAGGGTGATCATGGCAAGCCGCTGGGCGTCAAGCCAAGCCTGCTTGTTGTCGGGCCGTCCAATGCCAGCGCCGGGCGCAAGATCGTTGAGGCGCAGCTGATTAATGGCGGCGACTCCAATATCAACTTCAAGCGGGTGGAACTTCTGGAAGTACCCTGGCTGGAGTAAGGGGGGGATATGATTGAAATCAAAAGCAAACGCGAGGGGTTCAGGCGGTGCGGAGCTGCCTTCAGCACACAGCCGGTGGCGTATCCCGATGATCGTTTCAGTGATGACGAGCTCGCGATATTGCGGAGAGACCCGATGCTGATAGTCACTGTCAAGGGGGATGACGACGGTATCCCCCGTGGTTTGGCCGCGAAAGAGACCATCAGGCTGGTTACCCAGGCATCTGATCTCTCGTCACTTGATGCGCTGGCCGAAGGTGAAGGGCGCAAGAGCGTGCTGGAGGCAGTCAGGATCAGGCGGCGTGAACTGGAACAGGGCGGTACGGAGGCATAAATCATGTACGCGAGCCTTGCTGATATTCTTGAGCGTATTGATGCGTCTACCCTGATCGCCCTGACAGATGATACGGGCAGCGGCGCTCTCGATGAAAGCGCCGCTGCCCGTAGTATTGCCGATGCCCAGGCGGTAATAGACAGCTATTGCGCAGGTGTATACAAGGTGCCCTTTAGTGAGCCTGTTACCGCCAGGGTACGGCAGTGTACCGTTGATCTTGCCGCCTACAATCTCTATTCCCGCCGTGCTCATGTTGATACACCCGAGACCATTGTGCGTAACCAGCAGCAGGTGCTTGATCATCTGCTGCGGGTAAGCAAGGGGTTTGGCTCAATGGGCCTTCCCCCGGATGGTGGTGCTGGCAGTGAGAGCCACGGTGCCCTGGTGTCTGGCAATGAGCGCATTTTTACCCGCAAGAAAATGAGGAATCTATGATTACGACAATCGCGGGCGCCATGACAGCAACAATGAAGGGGCTGGGCATCTTCAAGGCGGTGGAGCGTTCTGTCCTGCCCAATATTGTTCAGTCGCCGCCGGGTGCCGCCGTGATACTGGCCTATGACAAAGAGGTCGAAAACCGGCCAACGAGCAGAGAGCTGGGCTGGGACGTTATGGTAACGGTCTCTGCCCTGGGCAGCGGCAAGGGCATTAAAACGGCGGATGATATTATCGATCTGTTGCGGGAGACGTTTATCAACTATCGGCCACTGGACGAGGGTGTTCTGCCTGCCAGAGTACCCACGATCACGCTTGAGGGCATACAGGGGCAGCTGCTGGTCTATACGGTGCGGGTCACTATGGTGATCCTGCCGGCAGTCATTGACGCCAGCCATCAATAAAAAAGAGCAAAAAACGAGGTATATCATGAGTGATTTTTTTGGATTTGTCGGCCAGGCGGATGCGTATATCGACATCCTGACTGATGCCGGAGTATCCACCGGCATGGTGCTGAAAGGAAACTGCAAGGCCTTTACACCCGAACCTCATTTCGGGACCAAGGAACTGATCGGTAACGGGCTGAACAACTTTGGCCAGGCTATCTGCTCGGTCACTATCCCAAAGCCAATGACCGCGACCATTGTCTTTAATCAGCTGGACAGGGACCTGTTTGCCCTGGCCTTCTTTGGAACGTCTTCAGCGGCGCAGACCTCCGGAACCATGACCGATAAGGCGATTACCGCCATAGTCGGCAAGGGGGTCAGTCTGGGCAGGTACCTGGTGTCCGATGTGGTGGTCAAGGATTCTTCCGGTGCCACGACCTATAACGCCGGCGATGATTACACGGTCAACACCAACCTGGGCATGATTACGGTCCTGGCTGACGGGGCTATCGGAGAGGGTGACGGCCTGCTGGTCTCCTGCAGTTATGCCGCAGCTGGCGCGTCCATGGAGGCCATGACCAAAAGCAATGTGCGCATCGCGGTGAAGCTGGACGGTAAAAACTATGCAGACGGCAAGACCTTTGTGACCGAGATTTACAAGATGCGGCTTGCTTCATCTTCAGATTTTTCCCTGGTCGGCTCAGATTTTGTGGAGGTGACGTTTAAAGGGACCCTGGAGACTCCAGAGGGTGGCAGCACGCCCATGAAGCATGTCTGGTTGAGCTGAAGCGCGGCAGGCCAGGCAGAAGCAGAAAACAACACCGGAGGACAAACCCGGTGACTGATTACGAGGTGAGTGATGCGTAGATCCAGGATTGTAAATATTGAAGGTGTGGGTGAGGTCACAGTCAAAGAGGTGTCCCCCATGGCCCTGTACAAGGCAGTAACCGCTGATAACCGGGTGGAAGCGCTTATGGCCATGGTTGATGAATGCGTGTCCCTTGACCGGGCAAGGCTTGAAAGTCTTTATGCCTCGGAGCTTGAGCAGCTGATAGACGGGATCAGGGAGGTGAACAGCTCTTTTTTCAGCCTGGCCGACAAGCTGGGCATAGCGAAACCAATCATGGAGGTGGCAGCAGAGCTGACCGGGAGCTTGCCACCGCTGTTTGTCGGCTTATTCAGAGAGGGCATGGCCGAGGCGCCTGGGATTACGGTTGGGAGTTCTTCCTGATCGCGCTTGAGGAGTCGTCCGGGTGAGGGGTAAAGCAGAAATTCACCACAATGACAGCAAGGATGACTGCTGCAGGTGCCCATAACCACCATGAGCCGACATGCAGGCCAAAATTGAGCAGCAGTAACAATATGCCAACAAGGCTGACTGCCCCGACTACATCTATGATGTTGGGTGAATTTCGTGTCTCCATACCGTTATTGTAGTCGGAAAAAAAGTTATGTCAAAAAGGAACCAGATAGAGATAGTCCTGTCCATCATTGACAAGGGGGTAAAAAACGTAGTCAGCGGTGTCACTGACCACGTCAGGCAGGGGACAGGGGCGATTAAGGTATTTAATTCTGTGGCCGATAACGGCGCTGTGGCTGTGGGCAGGCTGGAATCGGCAATTGGCGGGCTGGCCGGGGCGTATCTTGGGTTGCAGGGTATCAGCTCTGCTGTGCAGCTCATGGAAAAAGCGGGCACAGCTGCTTTTACGCTGGAATCTTCACTCACCGCAGCTTCCAGGCAGTTTGCCAATACCGGCAGCCTGGAGCAGTGGGAGGGCGTCATTGGCCGTCTTTCTAAAAGGCTGCGTATCTACTCTGAAAGTGATCTGAAGGTTGCCTCTGCCAGGACCGTGGATATGACCAAGCGGCTTGGTTTTACGCGTGAACAGATGGAAGAGCTGATCCGCCTGACCGGTGATCTCTCAGCCGGACGAGTTGATCTGGAAGGCGGCATTGAGCGGGTGACCGCTGCCATGCGGGGCGAAGCTGAGGCCTCTGAGTACCTGGGGCTGACCCTTAACGAGAACTATGTCAAGGCCTGGTACGAGGCCAGGGGCGCTATGCAGGGGGCCTGGAAAGACCTGGATGATACGCAGAAGGCCCAGGTACGTTATCAGGTGTTCCTGGAACAGGCCATTCCCATGCAGGGGAAGGCCGCAGAAAGCGTGCAGACCTTTGCCGGGGCCATGCAGCTGGTACGTACTCGTATCGAAGACGCTCTCTCAGGCAGCAGTGACGTTACTGAAGCCATGTCGTCCCTGGCCACGGTGCTGAACACTAACAGTGAGGCCATCGGCGGCATAGCTGCCAGCATGGTGAAGTGGGCTGCCGCAACGGTGCAGTGGCTGGTTGAACACCAGTCAATGGTTGGGGTGCTGCTCAAGATCACTGGCGGGCTCTACGCAGTGTACAAGGCTTTTAACGTGGTTGGCGCCGGTATCAATGTTTTGAAAGGGCTGCGCGCCGCATTTGTCGAGCTGACCGGCTTATCGCTCAAACAATGGGCAGCCCAAACCATCGCCTCCACGCGTGCGGTCAACCTCTCCACCCTGACCCTCAAAACTGCCTTGAGATCCCTGTTTGGCCTGTTGTCAGCCGGATTTATCGGCTGGAAGATTGGGCAGTGGTTAAACAAATTTGACATCGTGAAAAAGGCTGGACTGACTTTTGTGCATGCGCTGACCATGAGCTGGCTGCAGCTTAAGCGTGTGTGGGCTGCCCTGCCGTGGACAGACGGCAGCTTTGACCAGGTCAGCAGAGAAATAAAAAATCACAGGCAGGCCTACTCGGAAATGCTGGCAGAGATCAATGCTGGTAAAGGTAAGGGGAAGGCAGCCAGAAAAGCTGCCCCTGCCGAGTCTGCACATCTCACCAACGATGAAAAAACCGATCAGCAAACCCGGAAATTTGAGCAGGAATCAAGCCTTGATCAGGAAAAACAGAAAGAAGAAATCCCTGAATGGGCCAATGCCGAAAATGATCCGGACAATGTTTTTGGCTATCGCTCTGACAAAGAGGTGGCAAGGGAAAAGGCCCGGCCAGAACAACAGGAGCAGACGTTGAGCCTTGAAGAGCGGTACGGCCTGATCTCTGAGGAAGAACTCAAAAAGGCCGGGAAAGGTGTTGACCAGGCGGTCAGCCAGGCCATCAATGACCGGATCAGTGAGGTCTGGGACAAGATTGATACCGGCAGGATCACGGGTGAAGCCAATATTGCGGCAGCGCTGAGGGCTGCCCAGGGCAACAGGCACGAGACCAGTGTGCGCGTGGCCCCGCAAGAATCAGCGCCGACAAAAGAGGTGAAGCTCACCCTTGGTCAGGCCAGCCTGAAGGGAAGCGAGGATGATGTGGAAGCCTTTGTGCGGGAGCTGGAAGCAGCGGGGGCAACCGCATGATTACCCTGGACGATATTACCCTGCCGGGCGAACTGGTATGGGTGGATGAGCTGGACTGGACGCCGGTGGCGCAGGCCGTCAGTTATACCCTGGCCGGCAGCCTGATGGTGGAGAGTTCTGCGAAGCTGGCCGGGCGGCCCATTACCCTGTCTCGGGGCGATGGCGACGCCTGGATTACCAGGGCCACGCTGCTGCTGCTCATGGCCATGGTGGAAGAGCCGGGCCGGGTGATGACCCTGACCCTGCATGACGGCCGTGAATTCTCCGTGATGTTCCGGCAGGGGGATAAACCCCTGGAAGCGCAGCAGGTGGCGGAACGCAGCGAGCCCCAGTCAGGACATTACTATACCTGTACGCTGCGTTTGATGGAAGTGGCAGCGTAATGAATAATTCCCCGGAATAATTTCCACAAAATGAAATGTCCACGAATCGTAGACAAAATGAAATGTCCACGAATCGTAGACAAAATGAAATGTGTCCCAATGGGGGACAAAACCTCCGCCATGGCGGAGGTTTTGTCCCCCGTTACAACACAATAAAAAAACAATGGCAATCACAACTGACGACATAAAAATACGGGCCAGCCAGATCGCAGAGCAGGCAGCAGACCCTAATGTCTCTGTAGCCCTGTTTACAACCGGATCAGACAGTGACAGGCGGGCAGACGCGGTAAATCGACTCGAGAGTTATGTGACGCTTGGCCCGAAGTTTGTGGGCTGGTTGTGGGGTGATCAGCCTCAAGGGTCTCGCCAGCTTTTGATCTTTATGCCTGTCTCGGTTGATACACCAAAAGTCAATGATGTGCTCTGCCTGTTTAACAATAAGGATACGGCAAACGAATATTATCAGTATGTCCGTTTAACCGCCGTTGAGGCAGAGGAGCGGGAGTTTACGCTCAATGACAGGGCAATCAGGCGCAAGGTCCTGACCGTGGACATCGGTGACCCGCTGCAGGTGAGCTTTGCAGGTGTGGAAATGCACTCAAACGATGCTGAAGAGACCTCTATCTACACGACCACAGTGTCTGATGCGGCCAGCTATTTCGGGGTGATGAAGCCGACTGCCGAGATATCCAGCGGTGATACCACCATCATGGTGGACGACATTTACACGCAGCTGGTACCGACCAGCCAGGCTGAAACAGCGGTGACAGATCAGGTGCCTGGTGAAGCCACACCAGTAGAACAAAGCGGTGAAAATATGTCGTACGAGTTTTCCGGCTTTTCCGGCACCACCCTGCATTTATACTCGGCCTTTGTCCCTGGCACACTGGTGCTGGTGCTCGCGGGTGTAGAATACAGTGATCAGGGCAATGGTGTGCTGATGCAGGGCAGTAATCAGGCTGGTACGATTGATTACGGGGTTGGCACCATCACCTTTATCAGCAGCAGAAGCGGGAATGGTTACGCGACCTTTGACCCTGGGGTCAGCATGAGCCTGACTGGCACCACCCTGCCTGTTCCAGTCCCGGTTACAGGGCAGGGATACACCTATGTGGGGATTATGTGGCCCCTGCCTACCCCGAATACCATTACGGTTGATTACCTGGTAAACGGCAACTGGTACAGGCTAAGAGATGATGGAGCGGGGTTCCTTGTCCCGGATCTGGCCGGAACAGGGACTGGCAAGGTGAATTACGAGACCGGGCAGATGCAGCTTACCTGTGCAGCAATCCCCGATGCCGACTCAGCTGTTTTGCTCAGGTGGGGCGTGCCCACTGAAATTATTAAGCTGGCCGGCGGGGTCGATATTGAGATTGACCCTGTTTCAGTGACGCTGGCCGAGGCACCGGTCAAGCCGGGTTCAGTTTCCATCTCCTGGCCTGCCGGCGTGAGCAGCACTGCCACGGCAACAGATAACGGGAGCGGCGTGATCACTGGTGACGCGAGCGGCTGGATAGTGTACGGCACTGGTGAACTGTATTTCACTCCTGCCTCTGTTCCCGTGGCTGATTCGGATTTTACCATCAATTACGAGCAGTACCCTGGCGAGGTTGAGACCCCGTCTGGCACAACCTTTACGCTGGCCAACGCGCCCAGGCCAGGAACTCTTGCCCTTGATGTGACCCTCAATGTGAACGGTCGTACACATACCTACACAATGCGGGACAATGGCAATGGGGCGATGTATGCGGAGGGCTTTACGGTGGTACTGTCTCAGTGCAGGGCGAGCCTGGAAGACTCACTCGAATATGTAACCAGCTCAAAGAAGGGCTCCTCTGGCAATACCTTTACCCAGGAGGACACTGAAAAGACCATTACGTTTTCTGCCGGGCCAATCTCTGGCACCGTGGATTACGTAACCGGAGATGTGGTGCTGGACCTGACAACAGCGATCTCTTCAACCTATACGCTGGCGACAGAGGCCAAATCTGCTACCAAGGGTGACACGGATCCGGTGGACATTGACAGCATTTACGTGACAATAGGAGGGTAGCAGTTATGCCGGTGACATCAGGAAACAGTCAGTTTGAACCGAATACTGCCTCAGGATCTTCAGGCGCAGGAGGGGGCTATACAAAGACATCCAGCTCCTCAGGTCCGGCCACCCTGCCGTCAATTTCCACGAGCACCAGCAATACGATCTCGGTTGAGAATCATGCCGCCCCGACCAGTGTTCAGTCGATCGTTGCGCGATATTCCTTAAATAATGCGACCGCCAATGCCAAGGCCGAGACCATCCCGGCGCCGCCATTTACGATCAGGTTGACCAAAAACATCGTCAATGTGCCAATTGTGCCTGGCTCCATCTTTTTCAAATGGGGAGGCCGGTATTACTACGACTATCTTGGAGGCATCTACACTAATAAGGATCCGAGCTCTGGCACAGGTGCGCTGGCTGGTTCCGTGGATTATCTGACCGGGATAGTAACGCTGGATGTCTATGATTCAGGCGATAATGATCTGAGCGTATATTCCCTGGCTGGTCGCCTGGGAAGCCAGTATGTAACAGTGCTGACGTTTCGGACGCCTGCTGTGCCGCTTCGAGCGGCCAGTTTAACCATCGCCGGGGTAACCATGCACGGGGAGCGGTTTTCCGTGATGGCCACGGAAAGCGGAGACCTGACCGGTGAGTATGTCAAAGGTGTTGTGGATGTTGAAACCGGTATCGTTGCCCTGAGTTTTGGGCAGTATGTAGACGATACAGAGGCCGTACAGGCTGAGGACTGGTATAACGAAAACACGGTGACGGAAGATGGTAAAGTGTGGAAGCCGGAGCCGGTATATGCTGATTCAGTAACCTATGCCTGCGTCTCGTATACCTATATCCCGCTGGATGCAGAGCTGCTTGGCATCAATCCGGTCAGGCTGCCTGTTGATGGTCGTGTCAATATCATTAAACCGGGGGACGTGGCAGTCATCCACAACACCAAGGCCATGGTTTATGAGGGCTCGACTGCCGGCGGGACCTCGATCAGCCTGCCAAGGATAGCCAGCTCTATTGAAATCTATGATTCCAGCGATCCGCCGCTGCGTGTCCCTTCCTCGATGTATGCCTTTGACGCGGAGACCGATACCGTCACCATTGATGCCGCAAACAATGACTTCAGCGCGTACACCCTGCCTCTTGTCATTATGCACAAGGTTGAGGATATGCGCCTGGTCAGCGCAACACAGATCAACGGGCAGATCAGCTTTTCCACAGGGGTCAGTCATGATTACGAGGTCGAGGATACATTGGTCTCTTCGGCGCTGTTGTTTGGTGATCTGCAGGCCAAGGCGTATGGTATGTTTGACCAGAAAACCTGGACAGGCAGTTTCTCTGATGACCTCGCAGGGCAGGTCGCGACCGGGACGTATAATGAGATTGATTATCCGATCGAAGTCTACAACTCTGGAGCAGTTGATGAGCGATGGGCTTTGGTTTTTGATTCGAGTGAACACTTTACAATTATCGGTGAGACGCGCGGGGTAATTGGTGATGGGTATGTTACCCAGGATTGCCAGCCTGTTAACGCCTCAACCGGCAACCCGTATTTTTTCCTTGATTACCGGGGGTTTGGTTCTGGCTGGGCGGCAGGCAATGTTATCAGGTTTAATACGTTGTCGGCTGCCGCGCCTGTATGGGCAGTGCGTTCTACGCTGCAGGGGGCTGAAACCGAGCCTGAGGATCATTTTACCATTCAGCCAAGAGGAGATGCACGCTGATGGCTTTATCCACTGAAGCAAAACTATATAGATGGGACGATGATAACGCGCCGGTGTTGTCAGGTACAAGAGGGAGCCTGTGCGCATTACTCAAGGCGTGTCTGGTAGATGGGTACGGCAGCAAGGTGGCAGCCGGGTGGTCTGTGCCGTACAGCTCGGCCGATGACCTGATCAAGGTGTATCAGGGCAGCAGTGACAGCAATGGTTTTGTCCTGCGCGTAGACGAGCAGACATCAGCTGACGCGAGGTATCCAACCCTGCAGGGCTTCGAGGCAATGACAGATATTGACAATGGGCTGCAGGGGTTTCCTTCAAGCCCTCTCACCTCGGCAGCAGATACCTGGGGTCACATGTTTATCAGTGACGCTGCCTCGACTGCATCGCGCGCCTGGGCGCTTATTGCAAATGAGGCCTGTTTTTATCTGTTTATTTTTACCGGGACAGATGATCCGACCGCAGACGACAGGGTGAAATCGTTATTTTTCGGGGACATTATAGCGTTCAATCAAAACGACAGCTACAATACCGTCCTGTCACTATGCGGTGGAGGTAACAGGAGCTACTATAACCAGAAGAAATGGGATATGGGAGGCTTTGTGGCCCACTGTCCTGGAGACGATAACGAAGAGGGCGTGTACGTCAGGGAAATTGCGGATGCAACGCAGCCGTTAATATCTTCCCCCAGAGGGGCGAGCGGCGACGCACTGGCCGGGCCAGTTGAACAAATGGTGATGATTACCGGCGGCGGCCCTCGCGGGTGTGAGGGGGCCTATGGCCGTCTTTGCAGAGGTTACCATAATGGTGAGGTCTTGCATCTTGGGCGGCCAATGGTTCCTGACTACAATTTTAACATAGCGCGGGGGTGGCTCCCCGGACTGTATGTGCCCTCTGCGTATTTTTCGTACCCGCCTTGTGTTGTCTTTTCGTATGACGATCAGGAGTATTTTTATGTGTGCGGATACCCGCAAGGCGGTACAGACACAGGTCAGAAGCACAAGACATATATGCTGATCAATCTTACTCATTTCTGGGCATAATTGTGGCTGATTATCAACTTGATGCAGTTGTTGCTTCTGCAGATGTCATCCTGTTTGAGGACGCGCTGGCGTCGGTTCATCTGGGTGTTTCTGCTGATGTCATCTTGTTTGAGGACGCATTTTCAGGGGTGTGTCTCGCCGTGTCCGGAGACCAAATGCTCTTTGACGCACCACGCACAGACAGGCATATCCTGGGCGGTACAGTCACTGTTGACGGCGACCCCGCCAAAAGACTTGTGCTGCTGTTACACAGATATACGCTCCAGTATCTGGCCGCAACATGGAGTGATCCGCAAACCGGCAAATGGCTGATCAGGGGAATACCGGAATACCCGGAGCGATCGCTTTTTGTAGTGAGCATGGACAACATTGGGACGTATAATGCTGAGGTCGCAGATTATGTGTCACAGGTAACTGCTGCCGAGGCTGCGGCGGCGGCCGGGTAGAGAGATGTATGAGCCGCCGGTTGGAGTCGCGCTGCAGCTTGCCCACGAAACGCTTTTACTCGATATCAACCGTGATATTGATATTGTCCTTGATTTCGGTGGTACAGCAGTCGCCTGGCTGCCGACTCCCTGTGTTGGCAACAGAAAAAGCGTGGGCTGGAAATCGCTGCAAGGTACCCCCGGCGGGACAAAGAGCGTTGCCGCACCCTGGACAAAGTACCTGTTGCGTGATCGGAACGCGATTATCCACAGCAACCAGGCCGAGCGTGTTGTCCAGTATCAGTGCTGTCTTCCCTGGGGCACGACAGGGCAGGTAGACAGACGAAACAGGGTTTCCTGGATGGCTGCGCTGCCGGAGAACGGGTACAGGGTACAGACGAACTGGAGTGCGCTGACAAAAGAAGACGTGAGCCTGTCTGGAATATGGGGCGATGCCGCCTCGATTGACAGTGCCTGCGTCTTCCCGTGGATCAACACACTTGTTAAAGGCGACTTCGCCAGTCATTTTTTATGGGGATCGACAAAAGAAATCAATAACCGGGTGGTCAACCCCTGGCGCAACACGACTCCTGTGAAGGATCTGCTGCATCGGGTGTATTGGGGAAAGGAACTTTATGAACGGATATGCCTCAGGGAATATACGGCGCCTGTGGGGTGGGATCTTGACTTTATTCTTGACACGCCGCTCACACAAACCGACGACAAAACCCATATCAGGCTGCGTTTCGACCAGATGTCCTATGATTTGCGCTGCAACCAGCAGGAACCCTCTGGCTGGCGGGACAACTATATCAGGGTGCCAGTTGCAACCTGGCCGATTACCCCAACCCTGCTGGTTTATTACGTCATGAACAGCGCGACGTTGATACGAACATCGGACAATACCGAGATACCTGTGCTGGGCATGAGCGTGAAGGCTGATATAGATTCATGGTGCTGGCGTTTCAGCGCAACGATACCAGAAGCAGCCCTGCCCCTGGTTACGCCTGAGTCTGGCCCGGTTGAAGTAATGGCAACAATCAATGGGTACAGCTGGCTGATTATGATCGAGAGCTGGAAAGAATCCGTATCATTCAACAGCCACAAGTTCGATGTCTCAGGACGCAGCACTTCAGCGGAGCTGGCTGCCCCTTATGCTCCAGCAGTATCTGGCGTATATGAAGACACCATAACCTCAATCCAGATTACTGAAGATCAGCTGCTGAATACTGGCTGGACAATTGGTTGGGGTGATATTCCCGGCTGGCTGGTGGATGGCGGGGCTTTCAGCTATCAGAACTGGACGGCTCTCAAGGTTGTCCAGGCCGTGGCAGAGGCTGCTGGCGGACGTATCCAGACAGCCCGGAATGCTGCGGAGCTGGAAGTGGTCAGAAGACTGCACAGCTTGCCCTGGACGTGGAGTTCGGCCACTCCTGATCTCTCTATTTCTGATTATGTGACTAAACAGCTCACCAGGAGCTTTGTTCCCGGGGTGGCATATAACGCTGTTTTTGTGTCAGGTCAGAACCAGGGCGTATTAGCGAAGGTATACCGCCAGGGAACAGCTGGAGATGAAGTGGCCAGGATGGTAACGGATGCCCTGATTACGGATGTCGAACCTGCCAGGGAACGGGGCAGGATGGTTATAGGCCGGTCAGGCAGCTGGAGCAAGGAAGCCCTGACCTTGCCCCTGACTGCTCCCGCTGATCTTCCGGGACTGCTGGAAATCGGCATGCTCATCTCCATGAGCGAGGGCAGCCAGATATGGCGGGGCCAGGTGGCAGGGGTAGGTGTATCAGCAAGATGGGACATCCGGGAAGGCTTAAAAGTTGACCAGGTCATAGACGTGGAGCGATACCGTGGCACTTAACATTTGGCGCAGGTTCGAAGAGCTGATTGCTCCAGCTGCTGAAGAGGTGGTCACTATTACGGCTGTTCACAGCGACGGCACTGTAACCGCCACCAGCATGACCGGCAATACCATCCGGCTGCGAAGCGCTGTTGACATATCAGCCGGAGATAAAGCTTTTGCCGCAGCCGGTGAGGTCAAGGCCAGGGCCCCTGCACTGATTTACTACGAGATTGAGGTGTGAGATGATGAAAAATGGCCGATTAACAGCCTGCCCGCGTGGTTTAAAGACAACTGTTTTATGGGGAGTGAATAAATGAGAATTGATTTGAGAGACGGAAAAGTCACAGCTGACCCGCGCTGTGACCGATTGGAGCATTTTGATGAGCGCAGCAAATCATATCGTGTGGATCTGCTGGGGGCAGAACAGCAAAAAACCGTGCGGTGGGAGGTCCCGGTGCAGCTTGATCAAGGGATGGAAGGGGCGTGCGTGGGTTTTGGTATCAGTCATGCCTTGGCCGTGCATGGCGTGAGGGTGGATAATTTAAGTGCCAGGCAATTGTATTGGGCTACACAGCTTTCTGATGCGTGGCGTGGTGGCGCATACCCTGGAGCGTGTCCGCATTACGAAGGCACGGCCGTGTTGTATGGTTTAAAAACAACCAAAGAACTGGGACTGATCGGCGGCTACACCTGGGCTTTTTCCCTGGCTGATGTGATTGATGGCCTGCAGCATGGACCTGCTGTGCTCGGCTGCAGATGGTCGCAAGGTATGGCCAGCACTGATGCCCACGGATTTGTTGTCTACGATGATCAGGCCCTTGTCGGTGGCCATTGCGCGTGCATCACCGGTGCTGATATCCGGTATCGGTTCCTCACGATTAAAAATTCCTGGGGGACTGGCTGGGGTGCTAACGGCTGTTGCCACATCAGCTTCCCCGATTTCGAAAAATTGCTCGCAAACAAAGGTGAAGTCGCCTTTATCCAACAAGTCCAAAAGATCCAAAAGGGAGAGTGAGTATGGAAAAGAAAATGATGACGTTACTATTGACAGGCGCAATGATGCTCTCCAGTTGCGCTGATTACGAAAAATACACTGCTGCCGTCCAGGAGCGGGACACCGCTGTCGCTGATTCACAGGCTACAAGCTATGCCTTGCAATACGATTCCTGGAGCAAGGCAATGGTCTCCGCTGGCAAAACAGACAACACTGCGCTGCTGGTAGCTCTGGCCATAAGCAAACCCGAGCCCATGGTAGTCAAAACACAAACCATCGCAGCACCGGCCACCGGCCCGGAATGGTTGAAGGGGGTCGGAACGGTGGTAGGGATTGGATTTGCAGGAGCTTCCGGATACAGGATGGTGGATGGCCTGGCCGATGCTGCCAGCGCAGTAAAGAACTATACAAACATCAACTCCGGAGGTGGAGACATCTCTGAGTCTGGAAATATAGACACATCCTCGCAGCAGATCACGTCATCTGGTGAGGGCAATGTCACTATGGGCGATCCGGGTGATTCTTCGTCGAGTGAACAGGCTACAATCGAAGAGGAAGAAACTTCTTCGTCGAGTGGACAGGTCACAACCTATCCGAATGATGAGTGGTTTGCTGAAGGCTGCTCCATGGAAAGCCACGAAAATGGCGATTGCTGATGCGTAAAGAACTATGGCAGGGCATCGCTGCAAAGGCGTTGGACAATGGCGTGCGCGGTATGATTCCTGTCTCTACTATATATAAATGGATAAAAAATAAAAAATGGAGATTAAAAATGACAACTGATAACAGCTATGATGACGATTTTTTTGCCGGGTTGGCACCGGCCCCACCATTGATGACCAGCGGCATCAATGGTATGGTGAGAGGTATGCTCATCAACATGGTCATGCCCATCGTGCTGGATATCGTCGCTGACATGCTCACCGCCGAAAACATTCATGCCGCAACTGACACGTTGCGTAAGTTCGGCGTCAAAGTCACAGGTAAAACCGCCACCGAATTTGATGACAAAGCCTGGGAGTCAATAGCAAATAAAGTGCTGGAGCCGTCTTTCTATGCCAAGTATGGCATCCAGTTTCTGGAGATTGTCAGCGGGTATGCAGCTGGGGTGGATACAATTTGGACTGACGGAGCCGTGCAGGTCATCAATGCAATGATCAGCGCACTCTCTGAGTTTTCCGACAGCGGCGAGTTCGCCGAGCTGGCAGGTCTGGCATAGCAAACCTGCACCTTCTTCTATCTCGATCCACCGTACTGGAAAATCGATGGTTATAACCATAATTTTGTTGAGCAAGATTTCATCGACCTGGCAGAGTTTCTTTCCAGTATAAAAAGCCAGTTCGTTATGAGCCTGAATGATGCTCCAGGTGCAAGAAAAATATTCGCTGATTGTAAGCTGGAAAAGGCGTACTCCATAGGCAAAAAAAGGAAGCAGATCAAAGGTCAAAACAGAGCGTTTAATTCGCAATTAAATGGGGTGTTTAAAAAAAATAAATTTCTGAGTTTATCTGCAAAAAATTCTGAGTTCATGTGACTGCTTACAACGGATCTTAAAAAACATAGCACTTCTCCATTATTATATCTGGAAGCCAAAGACAGTTGTTGCTCTTGTCTGCTTCTGTGGCAGACAGTTAAAAAAATCCTGCAACTCGTCGCAGGGCATACAACTTCCTGGTTTCACTTGTTTTACGCCTGTAACTGCTTTCAGGCTGCCCAGATTTGGGCAAGCGCGGTTGACAGGTTGACAGCTACAGCTCCTCTATGCGGGCAATCGTGATCTTGTCAGAAAAGGGGGGAACAGGGAGCAGTTACAGGATTACAGGATCATCTATACATGCTGAGGCGCAAGAATATGGAGACAACAAAACGCCTGGAATATCAGTTGCTGATTGCCTTGAGTTGTTCCAGACTCATGGAGTCGTCATAAATTCCTGCTGAAACCTGGTATGGTTGTCCCGGCACCTGGATGACAAAGGTGATCTTGCGCGAAGCTTTAGTCTCGCCTGCCTTGGGCCACCAGTATTCAACCCAGTCTCCATTAGGTTTTTTGGCAGCATCACAGATCATCCTGGTAATCCGGTTCCCCTTTTTATCCACAATACTGTCAAATTTTTCAGGTGTCCATTGGCGCAGGGCAGGGTTAATTTGACCAACGATTCTGCTGGCACCGCACTCATACACCTGTACATAGGTGTCCTTCCAGACAAATTCACCCTTTGGATCGTTAAAGGCTGGCAGCCCTTCGGCCCCCAGAGCCTGAAGCACTTTCACCCCCTTTAACACGTTTTCGTAGATCTCCTCCGGGGTTGCAGGTTCAGCAGCAGAGGCTGAAGCAGCAAAAAAGAGGCAGAAAAGGGTGACAAGTTTGATTTTTTTCATATAATTACCTTTTGTTCATTGTTAGTCATTCGCAGGAGACCAGCATTTAAAGGGCACTGAAATGCTTAATGTACTTCTTTGTGGTTCTGTACACATTCAACAAGCAAGATGGTTCAGACAACACGGTTTCAGGAAACGAGATTGATTACTTCAACATCCTTAATAATAAGTTATTTTTTAAGCTTACGTGGATAAAGTTAGAAGTTCAAGTTTTTTTTTGACAGATAGCTGAAAGATCGGCGGGAAAAATTTTGTAATCCTCAATGAATACAGAAAAAGTTCTTTTTCTGAAGCAAGTAAAATAAAGGTAACCAGGGGGGCACATGCCCTGTAAGATGTTACAAGGAGACAAGACTATGCCAGACAATAAAAAATACCTTGGGATGACTGTCTATGAAGAGTCGGGAGGCAATTTTTCAAGGGTAATAGAGGAAAAGGACCTCAACGCTCTTCCTGAGGGTGACGTTCTTATCAGGGTGCAATACAGCTCCCTGAACTATAAAGATGCCCTCTCTGCCTCAGGTAACAAAGGTGTCAGCAGATATTATCCTCATACCCCGGGGATAGATGCAGCCGGCATTATCGAAGAGAGCACTGCTCCAGACCTTGCTCCTGGAGACGAGGTCATCTGTATGGGCTATGATCTCGGCATGAATACCTCAGGAGGCTTTGGGCAGTATATCCGGGTTCCTGATAACTGGGTCATACCCAAACCATCTTCCCTGACACTCAAAGAGACCATGCAGATAGGCACGGCTGGTTTTACAGCGGCGCAATGCCTGCTTGCATTTGAAGAAAACAATGTGCTGCCTTCCAATGGGCCGGTTCTTGTGACAGGCGCCACTGGTGGTGCAGGGTTAATCAGCTGCATGCTTCTTGTCCAGCTCGGCTATGAAGTACATGCCCTGACCGGAAAAACAGATCAATCCCCTCTGCTTAAGGAGCTGGGTGTTTCCAAGGTACATGACCGCAGCCTTGGCATGGAAGGAAGTGATAAGCTGCTTTTAAAAGCACGATGGGCCGGAGCTGTTGATTCAGTGGGCGGTCAGGTACTTGCCAATGTTATCAAGTCAATGCAGTATGACGGCGTTGTGACCAGCTTTGGCAATGCCATGTCTGCTGATCTTCCTCTCAATGTCTATCCTTTTATTCTTCGAGGGGTACATGTAGTGGGCATTTATTCTGCTGAATGCCCTATGGAAAGGCGAAAAACAGTCTGGAAGCGGCTGGCGTCCGACCTGTATCCGAAAAAGCTTGAACAGATATGCTCGTCTGTCACTCTTGAGAAAGTAAGCGAAGCAATAGAGCAGATGCTGGCCGGAAAACTGGTTGGTCGAAAACTCGTTGAGGTAGACAATGAACTGTCCGCACATCTCGACTGAAGAACTTGGTAAGGTTCACATCATCAACGAACAGGGAGACCAGATAAAACTGTCATCCCTGTGGCGTGAAAGAACAGCGGTTTTAGTTTTTGTCAGGCATTTTGGCTGAATTTTCTGTCATCAGCAGGTTGCTGACCTTGCCCGCCATGCAGACAGATTCAGGACAAAAAACCTGGATCTGGTCGTCATAGGTTCTGGTGAACCTTCCCGCTTCAAAATGTTTCGTAAAAAAACCGGGTACAAGGGGCTTCTTTTTACTGATCCGTCACTGCGCTCTTTTTCGGTCTTGCACTTGTCAAAAAACCTGAAGGGCATTATAAGCGCAAAAAACTTGTTTAAGGCTGCCGCAGCATTACAACAAGGTTATCGTCAGGGATCAATGCAAGGTAGTACCTTGCAGCTTGGCGGAGCAGCGATAATCGACACATCAGGAACCATTCGTTATTATTATGCCGCCTCTACAGCAGGTGACCAGCCAGATATCAATGAACTGTCCCGTCTTTCTCATCAACATTTCACCTGCTCACCGTAACGTAACGTTATATCAAGAACAAGCACCTGCCTTCACCTTACATTGCTGTGTCAGTCTGCATCAAGCTCCAGTGCAGCCTTTTTTATAATACATGCTCCTGCTCCATGCTCTCTGGTCATGGTCGAGGTTATCGTAACCACTTCATATGACCGCATCAGCGCGAGTATTTCCTGCCCCAGGCGGCCGGCAGCCACCCCCTTTGTTGCCGCAAGAGTATTTATCAGCCACTCTGTTACACTTTGCAGTTCTTCAGCCAGCCTGGCTGGATAAATAACCACAGAGCCCGTACGGGAGGATACAAGCTGCTTTTCTGCATCGTTACCAAGGGCGTCAGCAACAGTTTTCTGCAGCGCATCACGTTTTGTTTCAGAAGAGAGTATGCTGGTTAATGTTGATTTTCCATTACAGATATAGAGCATATCCTCTGTCAACATCATGGCCAGTTCGGTTGCTTCACCCGGCAGTATTGACCATGAGTAAATAGTCTGTTCTCCATCTTCGGTTACCTGCTCGGCAGCAAGGCCGCTAAGGTTGATCTGTTCACGAAGTGCGTCGATATTTTTTGCCAGTGCTTCGCGGTCATGTGTTTCTACAAAAAAGAGTACTTTGGGAATAGGCACGAGCCCGGTGTTGACAATCTCGTTTATGATAAAACCGTATTGAGGACCGACAGTTTGAACCAGGGTCTCTATTGAAATGCCGGTTTTCTGCTGCACCATTTCTTCCATCTCAGCCAGTTCTTTCGCTCCGACTCCTCCTTTTTGCGGCAAAATAAGCTCAGGGATAAGTGTCCCTGCCCAGTCATACAAAAGTGTCTTTCCGTCAAGAAGATGAAGCGTGGCGTTGGCAGAAGGCTGCCTGGCAATAACAGTTTGAAGGTTCGGGTGCAGCCTGTCGTAGACATAATCAATCCTGGAGTCAATACGAACAGTGTCTCCCTTTTTATAGGTAATAGAAGCAGCACAGGAAATCCCGTTCAGGTACTCTGCAGCCAGCCTGGTATTGTCCTGGTCAATCCCGGCTATCAGATCCTGCAGTGCTTTGATATTGAAGAAGTTTTTCCCGTATTGCAGTTCCTGGGCAAATCCCTGCCAGTAGGCTTTTGCCTTTTTAAAAGAATTGGTCCGGGCCAGATCAGTATCCAGTTGTCCCAGCGTCAGACACTGAATAATAGTTTTGGGATCGAAAGAAAACATGACAGTTCCTTCATGGGTATAACCATATATATTCTCCCCCTCTTCAATGCGAATTCTCGTCAGGGTATAGCCAGCCACCTTTTCAGAGCTGACCTGGTCCTTAAGAAACATTTTGGCAAATGACTCCAGGGCCCCGGCCATATTAGTCGTAGCAAAGGCAACCAGGATTCGCTTTAATTCACGCTCAGGCTCTTTTGCAAAACGTTCAGCATCCGGCGTTAACACAGCAATGGACGTATCATCACCAAAAACAGCCTGAAAAGCTGGATTTTTAACGGTCTCCATAAAGCTGTCATAATTCTGGTTATATTGGGCAATAATCTCCTGTCTGGCGTCCAGCTCAGCAAGAATTGCACCCATTGTCTCCTTGCTGAGCAGATGCCCCAGCGGCGACTCGGGAAATTCATCGACCATTGTATCAACGTTCATGGCACTCATCGTCATCAGGGTGTCAGACGGGAGATAACAGGCATATGAAGTTTCTTGTGCCGACTCTTGAGAAATAAAATAGTACCAAACGCCAAACCCAATGACTGCCATAACAATAATAACAGCAAAACGTTTATTCATAATCTGCTCCGGTGCAATGCCTTTTCAGGGCGTTAACAATCAATAATCAAAACTACGTTCAATCTCTTCAAGAGCTGCCTGCGCCTCTTCCCAGGTCTGATAGGCACGTTCCAGGAGCCTGTCAACCTGGGAGTATTCCCTGCTTACTTCAACCCAGGCATCCTGGTTTCCGTACAAATCCGGGTCTGCCATTTTCACTTCCAGCTCGGCCTTCCTGCTCTCATGACGTTCTATTTCCAGCTCGGCTTTCCTGTTTTTCCTTTTCCACGGCCCCAGTTTTTCATTGAGCATGGCTCGCTGCCTCGCCCGTTGTCGCCGCTGTTCTTTTTTGTCATTTTTTTTATCGTTACACGAATCCGGGAAGTTCGTCGCCTTAACAGTTTCTCTTCCTGAAGCGCCCCGCTTTTGTCCCTGTCCCGGTTCCTTTTTCTTCCGGCTCAGGTAATCATCGACGTTCCCTTCATACAGGATAGCCTTGCCAGCGCGAATTTCCAAAACTTTATTGACAAAGGAATTAACAAAAAAGCGGTTATGGGAGACCACAATAACAGTGCCATCATATTGGATCATGGCTTCCTGCAGTACTTCCTGAGAGCTGATATCAAGATGATTGGTCGGTTCGTCTAAAAGCATGAGATTTGCTGGCCGGACAAGCATCCTGGCCAGCGCCACTCGAGATTTTTCTCCGCCGGAAAGAACCCGTACTTTTTTCTCCACTTCGTCACCGCTGAACAAAAAGGCTCCCAGAAGCGATCTCACCTGGGTTATGCTCATTTCATCAGCGGCCTGATAGACGGTATCAACAACGCTCAACTCGCCTGAAAGCTCCTGCGCCTGATGCTGACCAAAGTAGGAAAAGGTAACATTATGTCCCAACCTGATCATTCCCATGGCTGGTTCAAGACCGGCTATTATTTTTAAAAGCGTTGTCTTTCCCGCCCCATTTACACCTACAACGGCCAGCTTGTCCCCTCGCTGCAAGGTAATGGATGCGCCATCCAGGACTTTCTTTTTCCCAAAAGTCTTCTTCACGTTCTCCAGGACAAGGACATCACGTCCGGACGAAGCTGCCTTCGGAAAGGAAAAGGCGATACCCCTGTCGCTTTCCGACAGTTCGATACGTTCCATCTTCTCCAGCTGCTTTATCCGGCTCTGCACTTGCCGGGCCTTGGTGGATTTGGAACGAAATCTGGTGATAAATCTTTCGGTCTGACGAATCATGGCCTGCTGATTATGGTATGCCGCCCTCTCCAGCTCCAGCCGCTGCTCTTTTTCCACCAGGTAATGAGAGTAATTCCCCTTATACACTGTCAGCTTACCCAGGCTAAGCTCCCAGGTAGTTGAGCACAGGCTGTCAAGAAAAGTGCGGTCATGGGAGATAATAACCAGTGCTCCCTGATATTGACTGAGAAATCCCTCCAGCCAGGTCAATGAATCCAGGTCAAGATGGTTGGTCGGTTCATCAAGCAGTAAAAGTGAGGGATTACATAATAATATTTTCGCCAGCAAAAGGCGCATAATCCAGCCACCGGAAAATTCCCTCGCTGGTCGTTCAAAATCAGCAGGAGAGAAACCAAGTCCAGACAGGATACTCTCTATCCGGGGACGAATCCTGAAAACGTCACAGCCATCGAGGACATGCTGTAATGTACCCTGCCTTTCCAGCAGCTCATTCATCCTGGCATCGTCCTGGTCTAGCAAGGCAAGTTCTTCGCTTACCTGAAAAAGCTCTTTCTGGCTTGCCAGGACATCATCAAAGGCACTTTCAGCCTCTGCAAAAAGGGTTCTTTCCCCCAGCTCAAGGGGCACCTCCTGCGGCAGATAGGCTACGGAAAACCAGGATGCTCGGGAAAGAACATCAGGCTCAGCTTCCATTTCTCCGCACATGATCCTCATCAAGGTCGATTTGCCGGTTCCGTTCACACCGACAAGACCAATCCGGTCGCCTGTATGTATCTGGGCCGAAACATCACGAAAAATATGTTTGCTCCCGTACTGGAGCTGTAGATTTGTGATACTGAGCATACTCTTTTCTACCCTCTGTGGCGGATATTTTGTAACGAGGCTGGGAAATATCTGTGACAAGTTCCATCCGTTCAAGCAGGCCCAGTGCTGATAATATGTCAATATTATGTGATCGCATGCCTTTGAAGATCGACATATCTCCAGGATTGATTACCAGGCGTTGTTTACCTGTCCCGTTTTCCAGCAGGCGCCTCGTCTGTTGCAGCATCAGTCTGGAGGCCACAAGTTCTCCAAAAGCGGGATGATAAGGCCCGGCAATCAGGGAGTCTTCCAGAGACTTGCCTGACTGAAGTCCCATGCGAATAACCTTGATCTTGTTGTGCATAAAAATCTTTTTTAGCAAGGCTGCCTGCAGGACGGCCTTCTCCAGGGAAAGAGGCGAGAATTTTCCTGCCCTGTACGCCTTTGCAAGCCCGCTTCCTGCAACCACTAATGCCGGATATATCCTGACACAGTCCGGGTGGAGAGCCACAACCTGCCTGAGCGTACTGCGTAGTGACAAAAAATCCTGCCCTGGCAGGCCAAGCATAAGCTGCAGGCCGACCTGCATTTTGTTCATCTGCAATACATGTACGGCCTGATGAACATCTTGACTCGTATGGCCCCGACCCGAACAACGCAAGACTTCATCATCCAGCGATTGTGCACCAAGCTCGACCAGTTTGACTCCTGACTCCTTCAACTGCCCTACCCTCCCGGAATCAATATAATCCGGCCTGGTGGACACTCTAATGGAATGAACCAGCCCCTTGCTGATAAATGGGGCCACCGCGCCCAGTAGTTCGTCCTGGCGTCCCTGGGGCAGACAGGTAAAACTGCCGCCATAAAAGGCCACTTCTACTGGTGCTTTTCTCCCCGCCCGGTCAAGCCAGATTTCAATCGTGGAAGCAACCTCGTTTACATGCACTTTTTTTGCTGTTTGACCACTGATGGCATGCTGGTTACAGAAAATACATTGATACGGACACCCTTCGTGGACAATAAAAATAGGGACAATACTGGACATACCTTAGAATATCTATTCTTTTTTTGTAATCTTATGCTGGCGTAGCTGCTTCAGTGCAGCCTGCGCAGCCCGCTGCTCAGCCTCTTTCTTGCTGGTTGCCCTGCCTACCCCCAGCTCTTCACCCTGAAAGCTGGCAGCAATAGAAAACTGGCGTGCGTGCGCCGGACCCTCCTCGCCCACAAGCACATAACTCGGGCCCTCGCTGAACTGTTCCTGTAAAAGTTCCTGCAGAGCACTCTTTGCATCGGCAGTAATAAGGTTATCTACCCTGGAGTCGATATGAGGCTGAAAAAAACGCCGGACAAAGTCAAGGGCGGTATTGTAGCCGCCATCAAGAAAAATAGCCCCGACCAGTGCTTCGTAGGCGCATGAAAGGATAGAAGATTTTTCTCTTCCGGCTGAGGCATTTTCTCCTTTACCAAGCAGGATATACTTGCCAAGCTGTATCTCCCTGGCCATCAGTGCCAGTCCAGACTCATTCACCAGGGCGGAGCGGATGCGGGTGAGTTTTCCCTCCCTCAATTCAGGAAAACGAAAAAACAGAATGTACCCGACCGTAAGGTCCAGGACAGCATCCCCCAGAAATTCCAGGGTCTCATTATGCCTGTTGTCGTCAAGACGCTCAAAGGCATACGAACTGTGAACCAGAGCAAGTTGCAGGAGTTCCTGGTCACGAAAGGTGTACCCTGCCCGCTCCTGAAGCTCCTGCAACTCTTCCTGGTGTTTCTGTACCAGGGCCGCTATGGTTGTCCCCATGATCTTATTTTCCTCTTGTCAAATATTTCTTTTGTGGTATAAAATGTCGCTACATAAGTATCGGCGACGTAGCCAAGCGGTAAGGCAGAGGTCTGCAAAACCTTTATTCAGCGGTTCGATTCCGCTCGTCGCCTCCAAAAATCTCAAGCGGCTGCACCATACTGCAGCCGCTTTTTCTTTTCAGCTCACCCTTCTTCAAAATGCCCATCAGACGGTGTTCCGGCCAGCCACATATTCCTGTTCAACCGTATGCCGTGCCCCTTTTCTTCCCAGCACACTTGAATACAACAGAAAACGCTTAACAGTAAAAGGCTCGCTGTAAAACAGACCGTATTCCTCCAGAAAGAGTCCTGCTCTTTTTGGAGGGGTATTCTTCAGGCGGGCCAGGGTAATATGCGGCACAAATTTTCTTTTTTCAAGGGAAACACCTTCGGCCAGCAGACGGTTATAAATTTTTTCCCGCAGTGTTTTCAGCCTCTCGCAGGGAGCCACACCTGCCCAGACTACCTGCGGTCGTCCCCTGGGCGGGAAGAAACCAAGCCCATCCAGCTGCATGGAAAAAGAAGAAAAACGTATGTCACCCAAGGCCTGGCGGACATCAAGATAAACCACACCCTCAACCTCACCGATAAAACACAGGGTCAGGTGCAGCTGATGCATATCCGTCCACCTGGCCCCGGGCAGCCCCCAGCACAAAGGCTTGAGCCGCTCTTTGACAGGTTCCGGCAGGTCAATGGCGACAAATAAACGCTTTTTGTAATTACTCACGAAATGCCATTTAAGTTAACAAGCAGGTTTGCAGCAGACGTGGAAGCGGTCGCTGCGGTTATGAAAATTTCCTGGCCTTGTGCAGCGCCAGAGTTGAAAAAGGTGCGCTCATAACCTTTTGTACTGATGCAAAAAAAACAAAATCATGCTCACAATTTTAAGTTCAGTCCGTAAACCGTACACCTGATCTCGGTGATCTCAAAGCCGGTTTAAGCCAGGAAAAATATTGGTGACAGAGCTTTTCTTTTTTTTGAACCGAAGTGCTCCGCCAAATATCCGTGCATTTTTATGGCTCGGGCCTTTCCCGGAGTCATCTACAAAAGTGAGTTCCACCTTTGGCAGATAAGGGTTATCCCCTGACGGATGGTCCGTCCCGTTAAAGCCTGTCTTGGTATCAGTTGAAGGCATGAGCTGTCTCCTCTTTTAATCGGTACTTGCCCTGTTAGCTGGATTGCTGGTAAATACCCGTCTCTTGAAATACCTGATGATTCTCTTGAAATCACCTCTCAGGATAAGATGAAAGCCTTTAATGGCCGAGCGTACAAACTCGCCGATACTGTGCGCGGCCTGATAAAAGGTCTGGGGGGTATGTCTGGAAAAAAAAGCTGCGACGTTATGATGCATCAACACCTTGAGGATCGACTTTGGAAAATAAGGAAAAGTCAGCAGATACAGTAAAAATCCAGGGTAATTTTTTTGATGAGGAATATAAAAAGGAGGATGAAATGCTTCATCTTTTTCGAGAAAGACTAACCCTTCGTCCCGAGCCCTTTCAAACAGGCCGGTGTCAGGAAAAAAAATCAGGCTGGCGACGGCAAGGCCGAAGGGCTTGGGAAAATCCGCGATCAACCTGACGGTATCCATTTGATCTTCTTCGGTTTCCCAGGGGTTATCGATAATAAAATGATATACCGGCATCATGAGCCTGGGGAAGTAGCTGTGAATCAATCTTACTCCGTCCAGGATCATCTGGTTTGTCTCTTTACGCCGATACAGCTTTCTGATCTTGTCACTGCCGGTTTGAATACCCATTTCAATGAAAACCAGACCGGCATCCATTAACAGCTCCAGCTTTTTCCGGTTAACAGTGGTCGGGCTGGTCTGGCAATAGAAAGGAAGGTCAATCTGTTTCTTATATTCGATCGCAAATTCTTCAAACCACCTGGCGGGCCTGGAAAAAAAGGTGTCATCAAAGAACTGTATCGCCTCAACAAAAGGATATTTCTTGATTATATAAGACAGCTCTTTTATGACATGCGCCGGACTTCGATGGCGGAAATAGGGAACATTGCATGGTTCGAAAAGACGCTTGAGAGCGGGAGCATTGCAATAGGTACAGACATGGGGACAACCTCTGTCCGTAATGGTCCTGTAGGTGAGCTTTAAGGTGTTATTGAAAAAGGGCATGGGGGTCAGGTAATTCTTGAAGCTCTCCTCATTCATGATGGAAATCCGGTTAAATTCCGGTTCATGAAGATAATGATGCTGGCTTGAGAAGTCATAGAAAGGCAATTGATCCAGATCCTGAATCGGTGGCCGGATACCGTTATCGATGATGTGTCCGTTTTTTCTGGTCCAGATCCCTTGAATATTGTCGACGCTCTTTTCTGCCGTAATCTGCTCTACCAGCTCCAGGATAGCCTCTTCCCCTTCTCCCACCAGAATTAAATCGTGATAGTCCAATACAGTCTCAGGCTTCAGCATGGTGTGCATGCCTCCCCAGAGGACGCGGGCCGAAGTGTCTTTCCGGATGGTAGTGGTCAGCTGAATGGCCCGTTCCAGATAACTGGTCATAAAGGAGATCACCACCAGGGAAGAGTCGCTGCAGATCTCCTTTACCTGAGTCAATATTGTATCGTTGTAATATTGGCCGCTTGTGCCTTCCCCACCTTGCAGCCCTATAACTCCCGGAAAAAATATAATGTTTGTCTGGTGTCCCTTTGAACGTAAAAAAGAGGAAATACTTCTCGTCCCAAAGGCACTTATGTCCGGCGGACAGGGTGTTATCAAGGTCACTGTTGGCATGGAATATCTCTACCTTATTAAATGGTAACTCCTCACAGGTTACCCCTCTTTGAACGATCACGACCCGCCGCATAGAGGGGCTATAGCTGCCAATCGTGCTTGTCCAAAGACGGGCAACCTGAGAGCAGTTACAGGTTTGAGGTATGTACAAAAAGAGCGTTACACCCCCAGTGAGCAGCTACTAAATGGTAACTCCTCACAGGGCATGTATAACCCTGGTTTCACCTGCTTTTAAGCCTGTAACTACTTTCAGGCTGCCTGGATCCGGGCAAGCACGATAGGCAGCTGCAGCCCCTCTATGCGGCCTGTCGTGACCGCCCGAAGACGGGTGAGCTGAGAGCAGTGACGGTAAAACTAAAAAATTGGCTTCATGGCTCCCATGTAGGAACGAAGTTCTTCCCCAACCTGTTCCACCAGTAAATAGCGGATTTCATCATTGATCCGGATCAGTTCAATGTTATCAACGCTGTTATCTGACGTTTCCAGCCCTTTACCGATGACATCGGTATTGATCCCCTTCATGAAGTCTTCCAGCAGGGGAACGGCCCTGTGGGCAAAAAGATAGCAGCCGTACTCCGCAGTGTCAGAGATAACCACATTCATTTCATAGAGTTTCTTGCGGGCAATGAGGTTGGCAATGAGTGGTGTTTCATGGAGTGACTCATAATAGGCTGATTCCTCCTTGATGCCGGCTGAGACCATGGTGTCAAAGGCGAGCTCAACGCCGGCCTTGATCATGGCGACCATGAGGATACCATGATCAAAATATTCCTGCTCGGAAATCTCTGCGTCAGTAGATCGAGATTTTTCAAACGCGGTTTCAGCCGTTTCACTCCGCCACTTAAGCAGGTTGGCATCGTCATTGGCCCAGTCCTCCATCATGGTCTTTGAAAAGTAACCGGACATGATATTGTCCATGTGCTCGTTAAAGAGTGGTGTCAGAATATCCTTGAGGTCTTCGGCAAGATAAAATGCCTTGATCTTTGCCGGATTGGACAGGCGATCCATCATGTTGGTGATGCCTCCGTGCTTGAGTGCTTCAGTGATGGTTTCCCAACCGTACTGGACCAGCTTTGAGGCATATCCTTCTTCAATACCCTGCTGGATCATCTTGTTGTAGCAGAGAAGAGACCCCATCTGCAGCATGCCGCACAAAATGGTCTGCTCACCCATAAGATCGGACTTGACCTCAGCGACAAAGGAGGACTCAAGGACTCCGGCCCGGTCTCCTCCCGTTCCGGCTGCGTACGCCTTGGCTATATCCCAGCCAATTCCCTGGGGATCGTTTTCACGATGAACGGCTATGAGGGTCGGGACACCAAAGCCGCGCTTGTACTCTTCCCGCACTTCGGTGCCTGGAGATTTGGGAGCCACCATGATGACGGTCAGATCTTCCCTGATCTGCATACCTTCTTCAACGATGTTAAAGCCGTGTGAATAAGAGAGGCAGGCGTTTTTTTTCATAAGCGGCATTACTGCAGAAACTACCCTGGAGTGCTGCTTGTCCGGGGTCAGGTTGATAACCAGATCTGCGGTCGGGATCATCTGCTCGTAGTTCCCTGCGGCAAAGCTGTTTTCTGTTGCGTTTTTCCAGGATTGACGCTTCTCTTCGATGGCACTTTCCCGCAGGGCATAGGATACATCAAGTCCTGAGTCCCGGAGGTTCAGCCCCTGATGCAAACCTTGCGCACCGCATCCAACAATAACAATTTTCTTGCCCTTCAGGGCCTCTACGCCGTTAAATTCCGAGGCATCCATGAAGCGGCATTTACCCAGCTCTTCTAACTGCAGCCTCAGCGGTAAGGTGTTGAAATAATTCTTTCCCATGTTGATCTCCTTGAATATTTCTTTGTTTCGTATATTTGACAACTATAGCCTGGAATGGTCAAGTAAATAGTAGACAGGTTTTTCATGCGCCCATGTTCGACTTCATCCAGTTCTTGAATAATTCGCAGCTACTTACAGGGTATGTAACCTTACAGCGTAACACCTTGTCCGGTTTTTGGGGGCCGCCGCCCTTCAACAAACCGATATTTTCGGATAAAGGTGTAAAGCTTGCCGCAGGCCGGAGTATCGTTTGATTCGCCGTTTCATGGTCTGCAGCAGCAGTTGTGTCGGCGCAAAGATGGTCAACTCCCTTTTACAGCGGGTTATACCTGTATAGAGTAGTTCTCGGCTCAGAACAGGGGAGTCCCGCTCCGGCAGGGCCAGCAGTACCTGTGAAAATTCAGAACCCTGAGATTTATGGACAGTCAGGGCATATGCGGTCTGGTGAAGGGGAAGCAGGTGGGGGGAAAGACGGCGAAGACTTCCGTCTGCTGCGGGAAACCATCCCTGCAGCCGGCCTGATGCATCAGGCCAGAGGATACCGGTATCACCATTGAAAAGCTCCTGGTCATAGTCGTTTTTCAGGATGATAACCGGTTGTCCCTGATAATGCTGGCCGCCTGACCTGTTTTGAATGGCCAGAATTCTTTCCACTTGGCTGTTCAGGGCATGTACCCCCAGGTTCCCGTGATGCACAGCGCATAAGATGCGGCTCTTTTCAAAATGCTGCAGGGCCTCTTTCGCTGATCCGGCTGCAAGAACAGGCCGGTACTCTTTTTCAACAAATCTCTTCAGCCAGTCCTGATCTTCCTCTGGACAACATCCTCCATAATGAAAAAAATCTTCATGCCGGCTGGCAAGACAGGCTGTCAGCGTCTCTTCTTTACCTGACTGGATAGCCCTGGCCACTTTGCTGATGCCGGACTCTTCCCGAAAACGAAAACTTTTTTGCAGCTCGATAAGACTGTCATCCATGGGGGAGGCGTTGACATTGGGCGAAAACATATAGCCGGTAAGCAGCTTCATCTGCCTGCATCGGTCAGTTGACCAGCCGCCTGTTGCGGCGCCACAGATGTCACCGAACAGGTTTCCGGCCTCCACCGAGGCAAGCTGATGCCTGTCACCAAAAAGGACGAGACGGCATGAAGGCGGCAGGGCCTCCAGCAATGCCGCCATAAGTGGTATGTCGATCATGGAAGCTTCGTCGACGAGCACAAGATCGAGGTGGAGCAGGTTATCCCGATTATGGGTAAACTGACCGCTCCCTGGTCGAAACCCCAGCAGGCGATGGATCGTCCGGACATCGTCTGGAAAATGCCGGCTGACAGTTTCATCAAGACCGGAGAGGGCGCTCAGCATTGACTCTTTCAGTCTGGCAGCAGCCTTTCCGGTGGGCGCTGCCAGTTGGATTCTAAGCGGCCTCTCAGCAAGCGCGATGTGTGCCGCCAGTATTCGGGCTGCGGTATAGGTTTTGCCGGTCCCCGGCCCGCCAGAGACAACAAGGAGAGGTGAAATCAGGGAGAGGGCGGCGGCACTCAGCTGTAGATCAGGAGTTGCCATCCCCCCGTACCCTGAAAAAAGACTTTCAAGAATAGAATGGATGGCCTGGACATCGAAGGACTCGCTATGCTGGCAGCGTTCAAGCAGTTGCCGGGCGATAACCCTTTCGTAGCAGTAGTAGCGATACATGTAGAGGTTATCCTGCGAATCCAGGATGAGCGGCGCAGCGTTGCCGGGAGAGGTGACCACCCCGGTAAGCAAAAGGGCTTCCTGCAACCGGCTTTTAGTATACTTCTCGCCCCCGGAGAGAATGGACAACTGCTCCTGCAGCATATCCAGCGGCAGGCAGATATGTCCTTCACTGGCCGCCCTGCTTACACAGGCTCCCGCCAGGGATATCAGGCTGGCATGTTGGGGCGACTTGCACAGTCTCCCCAGAAATTTTCCAGCCTGCAAGTCAATGTCTCTGAAGGCCGGATACTCGGAAGGGGAGATCATTTCTCGCCCTCCCTGAAGATATCATCCAGACTGGCGATGCAATCTCGTTCCGGCAGGACATGGTATATGCCGTTTTCTTCCTCAAAATCCGGGTGCATACCTCGGAGAAAGAGGTAGTAAATGCCGCCAAAGTGTTTTTCATAGCTATATTCAGGCAGACGAAGGGTAAGGTAGCGGTGCAGGGCAACACTGTAAATTAAATACTGTAATTCATACAGGTGCTCCCGCATGGCATTTTTAAGTGACAGGGGCATATAGTCTTCCTGACGGGAACCAAGGTAATTAGATTTGTAATCGACTATATAATAACGATTATTATAAAGGAAAATAAGGTCAATAAAACCTTTCATCATACCGGTAACATCCTTGGTTTCCGGCATTGGCGCAAGCCCGTACCGGCTGAGGACACGATTGAGTTTTGAAGGGTTGAATCGTGGCAGCGGAAAAAGAAAAGGCATTTCATCCAGTCGATGAGAGCGGCCAATATTTTTCAAAGGAACGGCTCCTGGCAATGGTACCGACAAGATGGCGTGCAGCCATTTCTTGACGCCAGGATATTCCTCCTGCCTGATACCGGCCACTGTGAGCTCCCGTATAATGACCGGCTGCCACTTTTCCGGGGTATCCATAAAATCAATCTGCTCCAGAATGGAATGCAGGCAGGTGCCGGCGACGGCGCCTCTTGGAAATTCAAAGGCAGTATAGGTAGTATCTGTTTTTTCCTGGAGCGGCTGCCGGGTGAAGGATACTGTTTTTCCGGCCAACTGATCACCCTGTCTGGCTGTGAGGTGAGAATAACTTGTTATCTGTTTTCCCGGATTGATGCTGCCGGTAAAGATTTTGACCTGCAGTGAAGACCGGGGCCTTTTTTCAGGCTGAACCCGGCGGTCATGCACAGGCTCAGGATGATGCACTTCAAGAAATGCTTCCCGGTCACTGACAGGGTCAGGGGTATTGATCGGGGCGCGTGGCTGTGCTGTCTCCTGGTCAAAATAGCTATGGAGAAAGCGGTCCATGGCAGAGTGCTCCATCCCGCGGATACGGCCCCAGCAAAAAAAACAGCAGTAACGGGCCCTGGTTAAGGCCACATACAAAAGACGAATGGCTTCAGCCTGCTGTTCTTTTGCCGCAAGTTGATAATGCTCCTTTTCTTCACTGCCAAGATCAAGGGTTGCCGCCAGGGTATCAGGGGGGTGAAAGACAAAGGGTTGTTCGCTGTCCAGCTTTCGGCTGTCCCAAAGAAAAGGCAGAAAAACTATCGGATATTCAAGGCCTTTTGCCTTGTGAATGGTTACAATTTTGACTAGTTTTTCGTCATTTTCAAGCCGCAGCTGCTGGTTTTCCAGATCTGGCTGGGGATCATTTAGTTGCTGACTGAGCCAGCGCACAAGGCCGGCAGTTCCATGATATTTCCGCGCCGCTTCCTGCAGTAACTCTGCCAGATGAAGATAGTTTGTCAGGATGCGCTCCCCGCCAGTGCGTCCGGTCAGCCGAAAGACAACCTTTTCCCGGGCAAAAAGACGGTGCAGCATGATCATGACGCCCTGCTCCTGCCAGAGGCTGGAGTATTGCCTCAGCCTTTCAGCTACAGTATTCCAGCGTTCCTGATCAGTGGGCAATAAGGAAATGTCTGTGGCATTGAGGCCAAAAAGGTTTCCGGCAAGCAGGGTGGTAACCGCCTTTCTGTCTGTCAGGTTGGTTAGTACCCGGAGCAGCTGCAGCATATCACGCGCTTCAGCGCTGTCAAAAACCGATTTTAGATTGAAACACACACTGGTTATGCCGCAGTGCTGCAGCGCCTGCTGCATCAGGTCTGCTTCAAAGTGTGTGCGTACCAGCACCGCGATGTCACCAGCTTCAAGAGAAAGACCGCTTAGCAGGGCCTGTTTTTTGTCGCCATGGGCAAGCAATGAGCTGATTTTCCGGGCAGATATCGTTGCTGCTGCGTCTGCAGCCTTTTGTTTGCTAAGTGGTTTTTTGTCATGGCCAAGGAGCAGGAGATTGAGCGGCGCAACGCTCTTGTCATGGATACTGAAACATAACGCATGGGCCTCTGGTGACGGTTTAACCGGATAAAAAGTGATATCAGGGGCAAAGAGAAAGGGGTTGTCTGGCAGGGAAAAAAGTCGGTTGACAGCCTGTACCATTACCTTTGAGGAGCGGTAGTTGGTTTCCAGGGTGTAGCGATGCGTGGCAGGCGTTTGTCTGCGGGCAAGAATATAGGTAAAAATATCCGCTCCCCTGAATGAATAAATCGCCTGCTTGGGGTCTCCGATCATGGCCAGCAGTGTCCCTGCTGATGAGTGATATATACGATTGAATATGTGATATTGCAGGGGGTCTGTGTCCTGAAATTCATCAATGAGGGCTGCCGGAAACTTGCGGGCAATGAGTTTTGCCAGGCGATTACCCGATTGGGGCTGTTCAAGGGCGGCGGCCAGTCCTGACAGCAGGTCATCATAGCTCAGCGTTGCCTGTGCCTTGTTGCGGCGATCTAGTTCGGTGAGAAAAAAGGCGCGTGCCTGGTGCAGGAGGCGTATCTTCAGAGCCTTCAGATATCTGTCAAGTGCCTGGGTAAAATGTTCTAGGTGCAGAAATAATGGATGTTGGGGGGCGGTCTTGTTCCTGTTTACATTGTTGTTGACAGCACTCTGACCAAGCCTTTTTGCCAGTTTTGTCAGGACATAAGGCAAGGTATCTTGTGCGGCAAAATCTTCCAGAAAGGCAAGCATTGCCGGGACAATATCGCGCACCCGGTATGTCTTTTCACTTCTTTTCAGGCCGGGATCATTGTAGAGGATATTCTCAACCTCTTCGCGCCAGGAAGGCCAGCCGGATTGTATGATAGTGTGGAGCGTCTCTGCCTTGTTTTTTAAGGCATCACAGCTTGCAGCCGAAATATCAGGAACAACAGCAGCAGCAAACAATGAGAGGGTGGGGGCAAGCGTGGCAAGCAGTTTTCCAGGATCTGACCACTGGCTGCTGATCCATCGGCACATCTCTTCAGGCAGGTCATAGAAATTATTGCGCCAGAAATCAGCCATGATCTGGAGATGAAGTGCTTTTTCTGCATCAAGAAAGTCGGCTGAAAAGACCATTCCGGTCTCAAAGGCGTTATCCTGGAGTATTCTCTGGCAAAATCCATGTATGGTAAAGACAGCCGCCTCGTCCATGTGTAACAGGGCATCTTTCAAGTCAGCTCTGGCCTGAACAGCATCCACTGCGTCCAGAAGTCTGAGCAGCTGCTTGTCCTGCACCTCCTGCCTGTTTTTACTGAACGTACCTTCGAGAATATCCAGCATTTCCCTGATTCGGGCGCGGATCCGCAGGCGCAGCTCATGCGTGGCTGCCCTGGTAAAAGTCACCACCAGGATGTGATCAATCGGTATTCGTTTTTCCACAATAAGCCGCAGGACGAGAAGTACCAGGGTATAGGTTTTCCCTGTTCCTGCACTGGCTTCGATCAGGCGTCTGCCTTTGAGCGGAAGAAGAACAGGGTCAAGCGCCTGCATCAGTAACCTCCAGATGCTCAAAGATTGTGACAAATATATTGCTCAGCCCGACAAATTCTTCATTAAACAGGTCTGTTTCTTCCGCAAAGAGCAGGGTATGGGCAGCGTCCTCTTTTTCTCCTTCAGCCCTGCTGGTGCCATGCCACGTCTTATGCGCTTCTTGCATTTTTTTTTCAGGTTTTGCTCTGGCCCATTTCTGGCTGGTTTCCGGGAAAAAATGGATCGGTCTGCCTGCGCCCTCCATATAGTTATCAAGCAGCAGAATCAGGTGCTGCTCAGCATCGTTGATGCTGCCTAACTGGTAGATCCTGTCGATATTGACATGCAGAGAGTGAACAGGAACATCAGGTTCAGGTGCCAGCACCTGAAGCACCAGGTGGTGTATCCACAGCTCCAGGAGCTCGCTGCTCCTGGTCCTGCCGCTTCGCCAGGTTATTCGCCCGGTATCATAGAGCCTGCTGAGTTGTCCTGTCAGGCGGTGTTTACCAATATCAAGGTCAACTTCAAGCGGTTCCACAGGTGAGCGGCATACCCTGTTGAGCACCGTGAGAATGGGTTGTGTTGCAGCCGTTATATTTTTTTGGACAATTGTCCCAAATTCACCTTGCGGCAGCCGGCCTGTCTGACGTATTGTCTCCCAGGCTGCGGCGTCAGAATCTTTCCTGGTCTGTCTGCAGATAATTTCATTTTTGAGCAGGTATAGCTCCAGATAATCAAGGGCAAAATGCTCTGTTTCTGCAAGGGCCATTTTATCCAGGTGCAGTTTCATGCCCAGCCTTTCCTCAAGAAAAAATCTGGCTGGATTTCTCCAGAAACGGACCAGCCTGTCCAGGTCAACCGGACCGGGGTCTCTTGTCTTTATCGGTCGAGTAAAAAAGGATGGAGCCCTGCTCTGATTTGCTGCCGGGAGCCATTCAGACCCGAAGCTTTCCGCCAGATATATGCTGGTAAAATTGTGCGGACTAAATGGCTGCAGCGGATGCTCTTTTTGTAACAGGTCGCCAGGAGCGGGATCACTCTGTGGAAAACAGCGATTAATATAATCGAGCAGTTCACTGACAACCACGGAAGGCGGTATAACCTCATTGTCACGCTGGCTCCTCCCTATCCATGAGATATAGAAAATATCACGGGCTGAAAGCATGCTTTCCAGGAAAAGATAGCGGTCGTCATTTTTTCTGTCTCGATCCCCGATACGGGGGTTTTGCTGGATAAGGTCAAAGGAAAAGGTCTGCTGCGCCCGGGGAAAGGCTGATTCCTGCATACCCAGCAGGCAGATAATCTTAAATGGCACCGTCCGCATCGGGACCATGTTGCAGCAGGAAACTTTGCCGCTGAGAAAGGGGTGGCCGGAAGGCATTTCATTGAGGTGTTTTTGGATATGTGTTTCCACGACCTTCCAGGGGAGTGCTTCGTTGAGTTCTGCCTCACTGACCTGTTCTGCGAAGGCCAAAATGGTTTCGGTAACCCGGGAATACCCGTACTCGTCTGCTCCCTGCTCGAAAAAGGCTGCGAGAAGCTGCAGCAGCAATTCAGCCCATTCTTCGCCTCTTTGTGGCTCACGGATGCGCTGCTGCCAGGTATGTATCTGCTCAATGAACGAAGAGAGGCTTCCCAGCAGATCAGCTTCTCCACTGATTGCCTCCGGACAGGGGTACAGTGAATCATAACTGCAGTCTGTGCCATCACCCATGAAATAACCAAGCAGCAGTCTGTCAATACCGGCCTGCCAGCTGTTTGCCGAAAAATCAGCTGAAGAAAAGAGGCGGCGGTGATCACTGTCCAGGCCCCAGCGGATCCCGGTTTTATTGACCCAGCGCTGCAGCCTTGACAGCGAGGCGCTGTCAAGGTGAAACCGGCACTGTACAGGAAAATATTCGAGCAGGGCAAGTACTTCCGGAGCAGTGCAGCGGCCCGACAGAAGAAGAAGCAGATCAGGGAAAGCCTGTACAGTCGCGGCTTCACTGCTCATTGGCCGATCAGTAATGGAAAAGGGTATCTGTACAGGTGTTTCGCTGGTGAAAACGGCACGAATGGCTTCGGCGTAGACGGAAATATCAGGTGCAGTTATCAGGATATCACCGGCTGTCAGGTCCTTATCTGCGCTGAAAAAGTCGAGCAGCCGGTTGTAGAGCACCTGCACCTCCCTGAGAGGTGAGTGGCAGAGGTGAAATTGAAGAGAAGGATCAGCAACAAAGTGCTCCCGCGTTTGCTTTGCAGAGACTGTTCCATCGATCAGCTTAACTATATGATTCTGCACTCTTCCCAGTAGGGTGGAATTGTCTGCATAATCATAATGTTGCTGGATATCAATATCATAGGCCATGAGCTGCTGGAGAAACTCCTGTCCCACCTTTCCCCATGACGATAACAGCGGATTCCCTGTTTCCCGATACTGCGGGCTTGGCCGGATAGTTTTGGCGGTCTGTTTTCTAAGGCTTCGGGCGATCTGTTTTTCGGTAAGTATATCACCCCAGTATTCCATGCAGGGACTGCAATGGAAAAAATGCAGCTCCATGTATCGGCCAAGCTCCATCAAAAGATCCAGGGAAATCGGGGGAAGGCTGCCCAGACCAAAAAGAAAACAGCGCCGGGGAAGCGACTCTGCAAGCTGCCCTGCGGCCAGTTCATCTTGAAACTGGCGGGCAAGAGATGCCTTGTGAAAAAGCGTTTTGCTGACCCTTCTCCATAGCTCAGGCTGCCACCCCTCACCGCCCCCCTTGTCCCACTCCGCAATAATATCAGGCCGGTAAACGGTATAGCTGTCAAAGACAGCACCTATTGACGCTGCCAGTTGATATCGCTTGCTGCTGTCGGCATCATCTTTGAGGTATTCTTTTATTTCCCGGGCAGGCTTTTCTTGCGAAAATTCCAGTAACACCTTGTAGGTACGCCATAACAGGCCCTGTTCGTCGACCTGATTTTTCCTGTGGGAATGGAGGGTGTGCTCGCTTATTTCTCCCAGGAAACGGGCTGGAAGAGGAAAGGTTATATTTGCCGCGATTGATTTTTTCTCTGCAATGTGAAGAGAAAGCCATTGGGCCATGCCATGGTGCGGTACAACTATTATTTCCCTGGCCAGCGGTAACAGCGGCCAATCAGACAGGAGCAGGCAGAGGTGATCTGCGAGAATTTCAAGTCTGTTTGACTGGTAAAAAAACAAGGTGCTCCCTGCTCCTTCGTTACTGGGTGATACGCTGATCTATGATTATGGTATTCATGCAAATGGGACAGGTGTAGAGGGAGGAATTATTTTGTTTTAAAAAAAAGATTTGATATCATTATAATAATAGCAATCAATGAAGAATAACAATCATTTTTAGTACCTTACTCCTCAATTCCTGTCACAAAAAACAAGAAATTACTTGAGGTGGAAGGTCTCTTGGGTTGCGGGTTATCCGCTTTAGTAACTGCTCACTGGGTGTGTATCGCTCTGATTGTACCTACCTCAAACCTGTAACTGCTCTCAGGCTGCCCCTATCTGGACAAGCACGATTGGCAGCTATAGCCCCTCTATGCGGCGGGTCGTGATCGTGCAAAGAGGGGTGAGCTGTGAGGAGTTACGTTGTAACAAAAAACATGCGGCGACTTTTTTTTCCACTTGTCCTGTTTTCACTTACGGTGACTCTTGCGCTGGCCGGTCTTTTTTATTTGCCTTACCTCTCTGTCAGAACAAAAACCATACTTTCCTTCCACGAGCAGCAGGCATTGCTCCTTGGCAAGGCTGTTGAAGACATAGAGGAGCATTTTTTTACCTGCAGAAAAGCCCTGGAATACCTGGCCGGTCAGCAGTCCATAGTTGGTCTGGAAGCAGCAGGCCTGACCCTGATAACAGATTTTCATGCTGTCCGCTCTTCCCAGCTGCTTGCTGTTCTCAGAACTGATGCAGAGGGGAGGATACTCTGGAATACTGCAGAAGACGTATATGATACGGTGTCCTTTTCTGGGGATCAGGGTCCATTTAAAGACTTCCTGCCGAAAGAAAAACCTGGCATGAGTGAAGTATATACGCTCAATAACAGGCTGGTTGCGGTGCTGACACAGCCCATATTTCAAAATGAACGCTTTAAGGGGAACATTTCCTTTCTGCTTCCCTGTGAATCTATAGCCAGGCAGCATGCAGAATCTGTGAAGAAGGAATCTTCATCCTATATCATGCTGTTCAGCCGCAGCGGTAAAACCATATATGCTCCTGAAACGGGTGTCATCGGCAAGGATGTGTCACAATACCTTGATCAGGACCTGGTTGCACTTCAGCGGACCATGTGGAGTCGGATGCAGGGTACTTTTACAATAGACCACGACTTTGTTCCAGGGCCTGCATCTTCTCCTGCAGATCGTTACGGGGTGTATCTGCCGATTAATCTGCCGGGCGGTAAACACTGGTCAATCTTGCTTGTTTCGCCGGAAAATGACGTGCTTGGTGCCATGGCCTCTTTTCGGCGGCAATGGCTTTTTGTCACAGCTATTGTTGCGTTTGCCGTGGGGATACTTGCCACAGGGTTGACTGTCACGGTTTCCCGGAGAAGGAAAGACCGTAAAAAAAGACGCTTTGAAGAACAGCTTGTGTATCTTCTTGAAAATGCTCCGGTTGGCGTTCTCATGGTCAGTCCTGATGGCTTGATTTCCTACGCCAATAACAGTGTTGCGCACATGGCGGGAACAGGAAGGGGAAAAGATTTTATCAACAAACAGATATCTTGCCTGATCCATCCGGATGATTGCAGGGTTGTTGAAGAAAGAATAAGAACCTCCGGTACAAGCAGCGCGAAAGATGTAATTGATGCCAGAATTATCCAGCAGGATGGTGACAAAGAAAAACGGGATGCCATTTTTTCTGTAACGCCCCTTCGTCTGGGAGATGAGCACCAGAATATAGTAATTGTACAGGATGTCACTGAAAAAAGAAAAGTTGAGGAAATACAGCAAAGGCTGGCGACGGCTGTTGAGCAGGTAAGAGAAATTGTGCTCATTATCAATACCAGCGGCATAATTGAATATGTAAACAATGCCTTTTGCTCTGTCACCGGTTATTCCAGAGAAGAATGTCTTGGCGGTTCATTCAGGCTGTTATGGTCAGAAAAAAATGATAAATTGTTATTACGTCATATTTTCAGAATCATTGCAAGTGATTCGGTATGGCAGGGAAGAGTCGTCACGAAAAAAAGAAACGGAACCGTTTTTCTTGGCTCAACCTCTGTTTCACCTGTAAAGAACCGGGAGGGGCAGGTCACTCATTATGTAACGGTTCAGCGAGACATAACCCAAAAGGTCGAGTTTGAATCCAGGACGCGGCAAGCGCAGAAAATGGAGGCAATTGGCACCCTTGCCGGGGGTATTGCCCATGATTTCAACAATATTCTTGGCGCGATTATTGGCTTTACTGATATAGCGCTTCTGCAAAGTGATGTCGGATCAGACATTCACGAAAACCTTCTCCACATACGAAAAGGTGGCAAGCGGGCAGCGGACCTGGTTCAGCAAATCCTCACTTTCAGCCGGCAGTCTGCTGAGGAAAAAAGCCCGGTTCTCGTGGCCCCGCTTATCAAGGAAAGCCTTCATTTTATCAGGGCGACACTGCCATCGACCATAGAAATAGATATACAGATCCGGGATTATGACAACAAGGTCATGGCGGCACCTGTTCAGCTGCAGCAGATCATTATGAACCTGTGTACAAATGCCTCTTATGCCATGAGAAAGGAGGGAGGCACTCTTTCGGTTATCCTTGAGTCGTGCATGGTTGAGCCTGATCCTGGCGGTGAACAAAAGGTTTCTGGACAATGCCTGCGATTACTGGTCAGGGATACAGGCATGGGCATGGACGATAAGGCTCTGGAGCGAATTTTCACACCCTTTTTTACCACAAAGGCACCGGGAGAAGGCACTGGTATGGGGCTCAGTGTTGTCCTTGGTATTGTTCAGGATCTTGGAGGAGAAATAAAGGTAGAGTCTGTTATGGGTGAAGGCTCGACCTTTACTGTCCTTCTCCCTCTTGCCGATGAAAGCGGTCAACATGAGGTTAAGGAAAGTGATACTGATGCCCGGCTGCCAACCGGTTACGAAAAAATACTGGTAGTTGATGATGAAAGGGAAATCAGGGAAACCTGCGCAAAGATGCTCAGACATTTTGGTTACACTGTTGAAATAACAGGGAACCCCCGACAGGTGGTTTCCCTCATTGAAGATTCAGATTCACCGGTGGAGCTTATACTAACCGACCAGACCATGCCTGGAATGACTGGTGTCGAGTTAATTCGTCAGGTTATCGCGGTGAGACCAGATATACCTGTTATCCTTTGCACAGGATACTCGGATGCAGTGAATTTTGAGATCGCCCTGGAGGCAGGTGCTGTTGATCTTATGATGAAGCCTTTTGATTTTGAGGAGCTGACCAGAACGGTTCGGGCGGCACTGGACGGAATAGTAGCTTTTCACAGGATAAAAAGATAATTATTCGTAACTGCTCACAGCTCACCCCTCTTTGCACGATCACGACCCGCCGCATAGAGGGGCTATAGCTGCCAATCGTACTTGTCCAGATAGGGGCAGCCTGAGAGCAGTTACAGGTTTGAGGCAGGTAAAACCAGAGAGGTACACAGCCAGTGAGTAGTTACAAGTATTCTTTCCGGGGAGCAGCTGCGTTCTCGGTTACTTTATGGGTATGGCAGCAATCAGCAGCTCATAGACAGCGGCATAAATGCGAGGTTCACTGCTCAAACGTGATCCTGCCACATTGAGCACTGTTATGGCATGCTTCACCAGCCATTCTTCCAGGATCTGTCTGGCCTGTTTCTGCCCTGTCTGGTCAAAATCTATATGCACAAATGGCCTGTTGTGCTTGATGGCAAAAGCTTCGGTCAGGGCCGTGCCTCCTTTTAAGGCACCAAATGAGCACAGGAGCGTACCGTCACTGTCAATAACATTTTGTTCTGTCCGTTGACGGTAATGGTAGCTGCCTAATTCCTTAAGCTGATAACGAAGGGGCAGGGGCCCGTCTTCGGTTTTTCTCCCCCTGGGCAGCCACCCTCCATGGTCGATACCAAGTTGTATTGCCGCGTCAAGAGCGGCCCTGTCAGCGCCTGTTTGTCCGCCTGAAATTATTTTCATTTGTTCAGCCATTTTGAAATGGTGAGTAAAACCAGGTAAGTACATGCCCCTTGCGCAGTTAATGACAATGTATCCTTTTCTGTGCATCAAATCAAGAGGAGAACCAGTATGTATGAAGCAATGTTTTACCGCCCTGATGCCAGCGGCAGGGTACACTGCCTGCTCTGCTGTCATCGCTGCATTATTCGTCCTGGCAGAAGTGGAGTATGCGGTGTCAGGAGAAATGATAATGGTCGTCTTGTCAGTATGGTATATGGGAAATTGGTGGCAGAACATGTTGACCCGATAGAAAAGAAGCCTTTATTTCATTTTTTGCCGGGCAGCCTCACCTATTCAATTTCCACTGTTGGCTGTAACTTTCGCTGTCTTCACTGTCAAAATTTTTCTATTTCCCAATATCCGGCAGATCATCCAGGAAAGTTTCCCGGCAGGACCAGGTCTCCGCAACAGGTAACAGACGCGGCCATTGAAGCAGGTTGTGCCAGTATCAGTTATACCTACGTCGAGCCAACTGTCTTCTATGAATTTGCCAGGGACTGCGCAGTTCTTGCCAAACAGGCTGATATTCGCAACGTATTTGTCAGCAATGGTTATATGACGCAGGAAACTGTTCGCGATATTGCGCCATTACTTGATGCCATCAATATTGATGTGAAATGTTTTGATGACAAAATGTACCGAAAAATTTGTCACGCCCACCTGAAGCCTGTGCTGGAGAATATTGCTCTTTTTTGTGACCTGGGAGTGTGGGTTGAGGTCACCACCCTGATTATTCCCGGTATCAACGATTCTTCTGAAGAGCTGAAGGCCATTGCCGGATATATTCATTCTGTCTCTTCTGATATACCCTGGCATGTCACAGCATTCAGGCCGACATATAAAATGACTGACAGACCTGCAGCCCGGGCAAGTATCCTTCACCGGGCCTGTAAGATAGGGCATGATACCGGGTTGACGTTTGTGTATCCGGGCAACATTCTGGAGAAAAGGCAGGAAACGGTCTGCCCGACGTGCGGACGCTGCCTTGTTGAGCGAAATGGTTTTTTGTTGCAAAATAACAGGTTAGAGAAAAGGTGTTGTGATAGATGCGGAAGGGATGTCGCCGGAATATGGACATAATATCTTTGAAGTTACAGGGATACCTTACTTATTTGTTGCCCCGGAACGCCGGGGCAACAAATAAGTAAGGTATCCCTGTAACTTCCGGAACTTCTCCGGTTGTCCCCGCCCTCTGACAGCAGGGACAACCTTCTGGTATTATAAACAATTTATGGATTATAGATATGAACCTCACCCGAACTTGCCTCTTGTATAGTAAAGGTGTTGTTCGCTTCCAGGGCTGCCTGGTTAAAACTGCCAGTGCCGTTGCCAATATACATACCCCAGCTATTTGGACCATTGATGGTAAAGATATTGTTCTCAATAGTGTTGGCCATGGAGTTATTGGCAAAAATATTCAGCCCGTATGCCCCTGCTGCTCCTTCGGTGGTAATCTCTGTGTCCGTCAGGTCAATGGCTGTGTTGGAAGCATTTTCTGCATAAATAACTATCCCCTGAGCAGCATCACCCAGGGTGGTAATATCTGTGTCCGCCACATAAATGGCTGCGTTGGCAGCATCGCTGAAAAGCACACCTATCCCGTCAGCATAATTTCCAGCGGTGTAAACGTTTATTGCTGCCAGATCAATGGCTACGTTGCCAGAACAGTCAATACCGTCAGCCTCAATAGCTATCCCCTGAGCACCATATCCCGTCGTGACAATATCTGTTTCCGCCAGATCAATGGCTATATCATTAGAATTGTCAGCAAGAATATATATTCCATGTGATGGGCTGCCGGTGGTGCCAATCTCTGCCTCCGCCAGAGTAATGGCCGCGTTGGTAGAACCCTCAGCATCAATATATATCCCCTCAGCATACTCTCCAGCAGTGGAGATTGCTGTGTCCGCCAGATTAATGGCCGCGTTGGTAGAATCCTCAGCATCAATATATATCCCCTCAGCAACATCTCCTGCGGTGGTGATTGCTGTGTCCGCCAGATTAATGGCCGCGTTGGTAGAATCATCAGCAGCAATATATATCCCCTCAGCCCACTCTCCAGCGGTGGTGATTGCTGTGTCCGCCAGATGTATCTCTGCATCGGTAGAACCGCAGGCATTGATAAATATCCCCTCAGCACTTTCTCCAGCAGTGGTGATAGTTGTTGCCGAGAGAGTAACTGCCGCGTTGGTAGAATCCCTCAATATAATGCCCATTCCACTAGCATCATCTCCAGCAGTGGTGATTGCTGTGTCCGCCAGATTAATGGCCGCGTTGGTAGAATCATCAACACGAATAAATACCCCTCTAGAGTCATCTCCCGCAGTGGAGATAGTTGTTGTCGAGAGATCAATGGCCGGGTTAACAGAATTATCAGCTAAAATAAATATCCCGCGGGAAAGTTCCCCCATGGTGGAGATATCTGTTGCCGAGAGAGTAATTGCCGCGTTGGTAGAATCATCCGCTAAAATACCCAGCCCAAAAGAGGCATCTCCTTCAGTGACTATAT
>PDWJ01002781.1_pt1 | contig 44562 bp, 35 predicted proteins | sample 1430881 | NCBI WGS metagenome assembly PDWJ01 (sample SAMN01162460, study PRJNA174530) | Oral metagenome, whole genome shotgun sequencing project. | biome: Marine environment; feature: Marine mammal; material: Swab sample of the gingival sulcus; isolation source: swab sample of gingival sulcus...
TCAACATCTCGCCCTGGGCCCCGGCTCCCGATCCCGTGACCTCGGCCGCAGCGGCCCCGGTAAACACGGCGATCAGCGCGGCGGCGACGGTGGTGTTGGCCAGCCCGACCTCGCCGGGTAGCAGGCAACGCACCCCCGCAGCGACGGCCTCCCGGGCCGCCGTCACGCCAACCCCAATCGCCGCGACGGCCTCGTCCACGCTCATGGCCGGGCCGACGGCGATGTCGTCGGTGCCCGGCCGCACCCGGCGATCCGGCACTCCCGGCACCGCCTGCTTCATGCCCACGTCGATCACCTGCACCTGGCAGCCAGTCGCCTGCGCGATGGCGTTGACCCCGGCCCCGCCCGCGACGATGTTCGGGGCCATCTGCAGAGTCACCTCTTGCGGCCACGGCGTCACCCCCTGGGCATAGACGCCGTGATCGGCGGCGAACACCACCACCCGAGCAGGGTCGGGCAGCGGCGGCGGGCAACACCCGGCCACGCCGCACAGCCGATTGCCGATGGTCTCCAGGTCGGCCAACGCGCCGGGCGGTTTGGTCAGGCTCAGCTGCCGCGCCTCGGCCGCCGCGATCTGGTCGGCAGCCACCGGCTCCAGCGAAGCAATCAACTTTTCCAGGTCAGCGGTAGTGATGAACGTCACGGGGTCTCCTTCTCTTTCGCCCGGCTCAGGGCGGCCACAAAATCGCGGTGAATCTGCTTGGAGCGTACCGCTACCCGGATCCAGCTAGTGGTCAGTCCGGGGAACGTGCCAGCTGGCCGCACCGCGAACCCGGCTCGGGCCAGCGCCTGCTGCGGGTCGGCCAGCCCGGTGTTGATCAGCACGAACGGGGCCTGCCCGGCCACGACGGCGAAGCCAGCCTGCTGCAACCGGGCCACCAGGTCGGCCCGCATCGCGACTACGTCGGCGGCAATCTCCTCCTGCTCGGCGCGCGCCCGCGGACTCGCCAGCGCCACCATCGCCCGCACCGCCGGCGTGCTCACCGCCCACGGCGACTGCTGCTGTCGGCACGCCGCGATCAGCTCGGGATCGCCGACCAGGTACCCGGCCCGCAGCCCGGCCAGCCCCCAGGTTTTGGTTAGGCTGCGCAGCACGATCAGCCCGGCCATATCACCGCCGATCACGGACTCGGTCTCGCCCGGAATCGCGTCCATGAACGCTTCGTCCACGACGACGATCCGGCCCGGGCGCCGCAACGCTAATATCTCCTCGTGTGGCTGCAGCACCCCGGTTGGGTTCGTGGGGTTGCCGACGAAAACCAAGTCGGCGGCGTCGGGAATTGCCGCCGCAGCCAGCCGAAAGTCGCCCGCCAGGACGTGCCGCAGCACCCGGCGGCCAGCGGTTCGCAGCGCCGCCTCGGGCTCGGTGAACTGCGGATGGATCACCAGCGGCCACTTGCCCGGCAACGCCCGCGCGATCAGCGCGAAGCCCTCCGCGCCACCAGCACTCGGCAACACCGCCGCCGGATCCACGCCATGATGCCGCGCCAAGGCGACGGCGGCAGGCCGGGCCTCCGGGTAGGAGGCGATGTCCTCGGCATCCCAGGCGATCTGCTTCGCCAACCAATCCAGGGCGGCCTGCCGCACGTTGACGGCCAAGTCGATCAGGCCGTCGCCAACATCCTGATCGCCATGATGGTGCAGATCGACGCCCCGGCCCCGCCCGGCGGTCACGGCAGGCAGCGGCGTGCCAGTGAACTCGGCGGCCGCCGCCGCGAATCGTTGGGCCAGCTCGGGATGCCCGGCCCAATGCACATGCTGATAGGACGCGAACAAGCTGGGCCTTCCGGCAGGCGATAGCGCCACCCCGTCGGTGCGCCCGGCCAGCCGCCAGGCCGGTGCTTCGGCGTCGGCGCGCACGATGGTGGTGCGGTGAAACTCGTGCGAATGCACTACTTGCCCCGCCGGGCCGACCAGTGAATCGCTGGCCAGCTGCGGCCGCCGGTACCCCAAGGTCAGCCGCGGCCCCATCACGGCATCGGCAGCAATAGCCCCGGCCAGCGGCACCCCGTCGAGCGTGCGGCATAGATACAACAGCCCGGCGCATTCCGCGTAGGTGGGCAGCCCGGCCGCGACCGCGGCCCGCACGTGGGCCAGCAAGTCGCGGTTGCTGGCCAGCTGCTCGGCGAACTCCTCGGGGAACCCGCCGCCTAGATACAGCCCGGCCACGCCCTCGGGCAGGCGCGGATCGCTCAAGGGATCGAAATGGACGACCTCGCAGCCAGCCGCCGCCAACAGCTCCGCAGTCTCCGCGTAATGGAACGTGAACGCCCGGCCCGTCGCCATCGCCACCCGGGGCCGGGATGGCACCGGCGTCACCTCACGGTCGGCGGCCCAGGGCGGGGTGGCCAGCTCGGGCACGCTCGCCGCCACCCGCCGCAGCGCGGCCAGGTCGACGTGCTGGGCGATGAGTTCGCCAGCCGCCGCCACCGCCTGCGTCAGCTCGGCACGCTCCGCGACCGGCACCAATCCCAAGTGCCGCGCGGGCACCGCCACCTGCGAGCGGTTGGGGATCGCGCCCAGCACCGGCACCCCCGTCGATTCGACGGCTTCCCGGGTGCGGGCTTCGTGGGCGGGCGAGCCGACCTTGTTGAGGATGACCCCAGCCACCCGGACGCTGGGGTCGAAGCTGGCCAGCCCCGCCACGACAGCCCCGGCAGTCGCGACGGCCCGCGACACGTCCAACACAACAATCACCGGGGTATCGGTGAGGCGGGCGATGTGCGCCGACGATCCCGTGGCCGCCGCATTCAGCCGCCCATCGAACAGCCCCATCACGCCCTCGATGACGGCGATGTCGGCCCCGGCGGCCCCGTGCGCCAGCAGCGGCGCGATGCGATGCTCGCCACACAGATGCACGTCCAGGTTACGGCCCGGCGCCCCGGTGGCTACAGCGTGGAAACCGGGGTCGATGTAGTCCGGGCCCACCTTGAACGGCGCCACCCGATCACCGGCAGCGCGCAGCGCCGCCATCAGCCCCATCGCCACGGTCGTCTTGCCCTGGTCGGAGCCGGGCGCGGCGATCAGAACCCGCGGGATCCTCACCATTCGATGCCGGACTGGCCAGGCTCGCCCTGGTCGAACGGGTGCTTGATCTTGGTCATCTCGGTCACCAGATCGGCGGCGTCGATCACCGGCTGCGGGCAGCCCCGCCCGGTGGTGACGATGTGCTGCTTGCCGGGACGAGCCGCGACGACTTCGAGGAACTCGGCCACATCAACCCAGCCGTGCCGCAGCACATGGTTGAACTCGTCCAGCACGTAAAGGTCGTGGCGCTCTTGGGCCAGCCTGTCTTTCACCTCGCGCCAGCCTTCGCGCGCCAGCTCGCCGTGATCGACCTCGGTGCGCTGCGGCCGCCACGTCCAGCCAGCGCCCATGGTGTGCCATTCGATCGGGCCGCCCACCCCGTCGGCCTCGTGGGCGCGATTCAACGTGTCGAAAGCCAGCCGCTCGCCGCTGCGCCACTTCTTGCTCTTGATGAAGTAGAACACGCCCACCGACATGCCCTGCGCCCATGATCTCAAAGCGATACCAAAAGCGGCGGTGGATTTACCCTTTCCTTGACCGGTGTTGACGATCAGGCGGGGCTTGCTTCGTAGTTCTCGTTTGCTGGTCACCGTAACTCCTTCATCATGGCATCGACGTCGATGTGGTCCTGGATGGCGTCGGCCAGCGCCTCGATCATCGCTTCGCGGCGTTGGCCGTAGCCGACGCCGGGCTGCGGCTGCCAGGCAGAACCGGCCTGCTGCGCCACCGCCGCCAAGAAACCGGTACGGAAGGCGTCGTCCTCGAAAGCGCCGTGCAGCATGGTGCCATAAGTATTGCCTACCCGGCAGCCGTCTAGGAAGGGCTCGGCAGCACCCGCGAGCTCGACTACGCCGTGATGAATCTCATAACCGGTGACGCTGCCGCCGCCCCACGGGTAGCTGGCCACCCGCTGCACCTTGGCCGGTTCAAAGACGACCTCGGCGGGCAGCAGCCCAAGGCCCGCCTCGGAATCGACGCCCGATTCGACGCCGTCAAGGATGCGCCGAGCAAACATCTCGTAGCCGCCACAAATGCCCAGGCTGGGCAGCCCGCGGCGGCCCCGCTCCACGAACGCCTGATCCAAGCCGCGCTCGCGCAGCCAGGCCAGGTCGCCGAGCGTGGCCCGCGATCCCGGCAGGATCGCCAGGTCAGCGGCCAGCACCACGCGCGGGTCGTCGGTCAACACCAGGTTCACGCCGGGCTCGCTGGCCAGAGCATCGAGGTCGGTGGCGTTCGAGATGCGCGGCAGCCGCACCGCCGCAAGCTGCAGCGTGGCCGAAGTGCTCGCCCCCCGCGACGGCGACAGACTCAGCGCGTCCTCGGCGTCCAGCCACACGTCCGGCAGCCACGGCAGCACCCCATAGGAGGCCATCCCGGTGCGCTCGCTGATCGTAACCAGCCCCGGCGCCAACACCTCGGGGTCGCCACGGAACTTGTTGACGATGTAGCCGCGCAGCAGCGCCCGGTCGGCGTCATCAACCAGACCCCAGGTGCCGTACAGGCTAGCCAACAGGCCGCCGCGATCAATGTCGCCCACCAGCACCACCGGCAGCTCGAACCGCCTAGCCAGACCCATGTTCACGTAGTCGCGGTGGCGCAGGTTGATCTCGGCGGGCGACCCGGCCCCCTCACAGACCACCACATCGTAGGCCTCGGCCAGCCGCTCGTAGGCGGCGAACGCGGCGGCCGCCAGCTCGGTGCGGCCGGTGGCGTACTCGCCAGCGCGCAGGATGCCGTGCGGGTACCCATTGAGCACGACGTGGCTGGTGCGGCCTGCAGGTACTGGGCCCGCCCGATCTCAGCCCCGTTGGCGCAGATCATCGAATTGTTGCTCATGTTTTGCGCCTTGTACGGCGCGACAGCAAGCCCGCGCCGCCGCAACACCCGGCACAGCCCGGTGGCCACCAACGACTTGCCCGCATCGGAGCTGGTGCCAGCCAGCAACAGCCCGGTCATCGCCGCCACCGCCTAAGCCCCGCGGCCACCGCACTCGTCGCGACGGCCGTCACCGTGGCCCCAGCCACGACGCGGCGCAGGATGCCGACGGCGGGCCGGATCGCCGCCGCCGTGGCCGGTTCGCCGTCGCCTAACCGGCCCCGTTCGGAGATCACACCACCGGGATAAACGTTGCGGCCCCCCAACTGCACGCCCAGGCCGCCAGCCCAAGCCGATTCGGGCCAGCCCCCGTTTGGGCTGGGATGCTTGCCGTGATCGCGACACATCACTTTCAGCGCCTGGCGCGGCTCCGGCGAGGCGAGGCAGGCCAGCAGCCCGGTGATGCGAGCGGGCAGGTAGGCCATCGCGTCATCCAGCCGGGCCGCTACCTTGCCGAACTTCTCGTAGCGCGCCGAGCGGTGCCCCACCATCGCATCCAGGGTGTTGACGCCCCGGTGTACCAGCATTCCCGGCACCCCGGCGACCGCGCCCCACAGCAGCGGGGCCACCACGGCATCACAGCTGTTCTCGGCCACCGACTCCACGGTAGCCCGCGCCAGCTCGTCGACGCCCAACAGGTCTGGTTCGCGGCCACAAAGATGCGGCAACCGGGCTCGGGCCTTAGCGAGATCGGCTCGGTCGAGGGCGTCGGCCATGACGCACGCCTCATGCTCCAGCGACCGGGAGCCGAGCACCACCCACGTCGTCACGGCAGTCGCAGCAAATCGTGCCAGCGGGCCGCGTCGCTCCGCGCACACCCCGGCGACGGCCAGGGGCAGCGTCGTCGCCGCCACCAACGCGGCACCGGCGGCTACCTGGTCGCGGTACAGCAGCTTCTCCGCCCGCTGCACCCCACCAGCCCACCAGGCGACGGGGTGGTGGCGCTGCGGATCACCAAAGACGCGATCCGCGAGCACGCCCGCAATGAGACCCAAGCCGCGCGCTATCACGGGCAACGCTCCGTTCCACGGCACCCGGCCGAGCCAGCAGCCGGCGGCCGCAACCAGCGTCGGCCATTGCCGTCCTCACACGCCCGCACTGGTCGGTCCTTCCCTAGTTCACTTTCAGTTGCAGACTAGCCGGTCGCCGGGGCCATGACCGGCATAGCCAACCTGGGTGCCCAGTTGCCGAGCGCACTGCCTTATCGTCGGCTGTCCCAGTAGCCAAGTGCTGCAGTGACACAGAAAGGGCCGAGGAATCCCTCGACCCTCGTTCTGTTTTGCCTGAAGCTACCCCATAACTCCTAGTCGCTACGGTCTTGATGCGCCTTTTCGAGAGCACTGCTGACCTCTTGGTCGCGCAACCGCTCTAGCAGTGCCTCTGGCATACCAACGACCTCGAACAGCGCCGAGCTGATGGCGTTGTCGTAGGCGTAGGTGATGATGGCGCTCACCATGGAGGCGACGCGCCGGAAAGCCGAAATCAACAGGCTTCGCTCTTCGTCGCTGATGGGGAAGTCAACGGCTCGCTCCTCAATGAACTGGGAGACGTAACTCGCCATCGCTAGCATCATCGGGTTCGAGACGCGACGGACAACGTGGGTAAGCCCAACGAGAGCCATCCATGCCCAGTAGTCGTCATCCAGGGGACCCCGAACGGTGCGCTCGTACCAGTCGGCGAGCGTCTTCTCGCGCATTGGCCGCTCGCCATCAACGAAGACCTTATTCGTTTGTGGATGCTGGTAGAGGGTGTCGTAGAAACCCTTCACCACATCGTCGGTGAGGCCTAAGAGTAGTTCTTGATTCCGCAGTACGGCTTCGCCGTGCTCGGGACGGACATGTGTTTCAGGCGGCATATCTGCCAGTGCGAGGCTGGCCAGAGTGTGCATTGACTCCATCATTAGGACCTACCAAGAAGCTGCTTGATCTCAACAGAAGCAACTCGCGCCTCGATACGCATGAGGCCAAGGTTCGATTCGATCGGCCCGGTCATGACCAAAACCGCATCCACGCCCGCAGCGTAGACAACCATGTAGCCACTTTGACCGCGTACCACGGCTTCGGCGAGCTCACCCAGGTCGGTGCGCTCCGACACCCGCTGGCCAAGGCCAAGGGCCGTGGCTGCCATGGCTGCGACCTGATCGGCCGCAGACTCGGGAAAATCGTGGGCGATGGCCAAACCATCGGTCGAAGCGATCATCACACCGTAGAGCTCTGGTATGGAGCGTCGAATATTGCCGAGAACCCTGGCGAGTTCGTCGGACTTGCTTACTGAGTACGTAGTCATTAGTACCTTCCCCCTGTGCAGCTGGACAAAAACCAGCAATTTCCTGTGGCCAGCATGCTGGCCCAACAGGAAAAGGATACTATTGAGGAGCGATAGCCGCCATTAGCGGGTATTACGTAATGACATCTTTTGATATGGGGAGCGGTTGAAAGATGCCCAAAAGTCGCGCGCGAGTAGGGGCCATTGCGGCATTAGCCGTGGGCTTAGCAGCGCTTATGGTGGGGGGGCCCTGGCTGGTGGCTTCGGTTGCCGAATCGGGGTTGCAAGATGCTGCCGGCAGGGCGCTGTCGGCTGAAAATCTCCCGGTAGCTGTCGAATATGATGGGTTTGACGCGGTGTTAACAGGCGATGTGAAAGATCGTTCGCTCGCCATAGAGATCGTTAGCAAGATTCCCGGCACAATGAATGTGCGTTGGCACGAACCAGGAAAGACAGAAAGCGGAACTGGGCAATCCTCGAACAAACCCTCGGATTCGCCTAATTCAACGCCTGATATTTCTACTTCTAGTGCCTCAGCCGAGGCAAGCAGAACGCCAATAGTTTCGCCAACAACTACACCGTCTCCCAGCCCAACACCGACTCCCAGCCCAACACCGACTCCCAGCCCAACACCGACTCCGAGTAACCCCCCCGCCCAAATCCCGGACGCGATACCGCCGATTCGCTTTGAAGGCGGCGTGGCAGACATCACAGCCGACGACCGCAAGCGGATCGCCGCACTGGCAGTGCTGCTACGCCAGGCTCCGAATACCCACATTGTGCTAACAGGTCACACTGACAACGGTCGGACGCCTGATTTCCGGGCCAAGCTGTCGTTAGAACGGGCTCAGAGCGTCGCAGATGTACTGGTTGCCAACGGCGTTGCAGCCGATCGCATTTCAGTCAATGGCGTCGGCATGAAAAAACCTGTCGCCACTAACTCAACGGAAGACGGACGGGCACTAAACCGTCGGGTTGAGATACGGATTGAGAAGGAATAACTATGCTTCAGGGGTTTTCGTACGCCTACGCCTATCTGGTGGCGCTGCTGCTGGTCGTATCGCTGGTCTCAGTGCTTCTCGGTTTCTTGATTGGCCGCGATTCGGGTGGGCGGCGCAATGGTAAACCCGAAATCAACTTCGCCGATTCGCAGCAATCACCTACCCCGCTGGATAGCGAGCAGTTCTATCTAACGACGGACGCAGCCGTACCGGATCCCGGCTTGACCGTATCCGATGCAGCTATGCCCGACGCGCAAGCGGTGGGACCAGACCTGGTCACAGCTGAGGCCGGTTCCGAACAAACCGATTCGGCTTATCAACCGGACGCAGCGACGAGTACCCTCGGGGCGGCGCAGCCAGCTGCTGTTGGCCTCGGAGCAGGCGTAGCAGCGGCCGCTGCCGCGACTCAGAGTGCTGCGCCGGAAGCAGCCGTAGCCACTGAGACACCGAGCGCAGCTTCGGAAGCCGCCGTAGCGCAGTCAGCGCAGCTTGGGCCAGAACAAGATCTCAGTGCTGAATCGACGGCTGATTCGGAAGCCGCCGAGGATCAGGCTCGAATCCACGGCGTAGCTTCCGACGGATCCGCCGATTTAGCAGCCGAACAGACAGCTGTCCAAACTTCTGATTCTGCAGGATCTGAAGCGAAACCTGCCATGACAGCTGGGGCAGCTATTTCGGATGTGGAAGCAACTGAGCGACTGGAGCGGTTGCAGGCTGAACTGTACCGCCTAGAAACAGGTGCGGTGTCTGCCTGGGATCGAGTGGTACCACAGCTTGAGGAGCGGATCCGCGAGCTGGAGCACGACAACACTCGCTTGATGAACGAGCTACGCGCTATCGAAGGCCAACTGATGATTAAGGCAGGCCCACCGAATCGTCCCAGAAGCGATGGGTGATCTAAGTGGTTACGTCCAAGAAGAGACTGCTCGTAGCGGCGGATATCGTCCGATCTTTCGGCAACAAGATCGTTTTGGCAGGAGTAAACCTTGAGATCAGAGCAGGCGAATGCATCGGCCTAGTAGGTGACAATGCTTCTGGCAAATCAACGCTGTTGCACATACTTTCCGGCAAACTGCCCCCAGATTCCGGCAAGCTAATATCAGGTCTAGATCGAGAGGTTGGGGTGGGCTTGGTGGCCCAGAAGTTCCGCCTTGATCCAGGGCTTACCGTTGCTGGCTTGATCCACCGGGAAACTGGCGAGCCAACTTGGCGAGCGGAACAGCAGACTCGAGCGTTGTTGGCCAAATCGGGCGTCGAACTCAGCGAACGAGCGCGTGTCGGGGGGCTAACTAGGCCGGAGCTAGCACTTGCTGAGTCCATCCGGCTGTGGGCGGATGGAACTGCTGACGTCGCCTTGCTGGATGAAGCATCAGCGATGTTGAACATGAAAGAGCTAAGTCAACTCCACTGGATAGTGGATCAGATTCGCGATCAGGGACGCGGCGTAGTTTACGTGTCGAATCGGCTGGGCGAGATCCAACAGGTGGCCGACCGGATGCTCATGCTGCGCGACGGCGTGCTACACGACATGGGAGACGACTCCTCACAGTATGAAGAGATGCTCTCAAGTGGCACCAAGAGGCACACTCACTCCGCAATTGCGACTCCCCCACCGCGCGTCCATGTCGCTGCGATGCCGACGCCAGCGTCACAACCAGAAGTCGCCGAGGCCCAACCAGCCAGGGCAGAGGTAACCACCGAAGAGATAGATCCTCGACTTCAAGACGCAGCATCCCGCGCAGAAAGCGAGCCTTCCCAAACTGACTTGGCTGACGCTACAACTTCGGCAGCAGGTGAGGCCAATAGCCAGTCGGCTGCGACTCAACCACAAGTAGTCGACAACGCCACGGCAAAGAGATACTGGAAAGAGGCTCTGGACGTAAAAGGGCTCAGCTGCGCAGGCGTTTCGGAAGCGACGTTTTCGGTTGCCCCTGGCCAAATAGTTGGGTTGCTGGGCGAGCGCAAGTCCGGGATGCACGAGTTTATTCAGGCCCTGACCGGAAGGATGCCCCCAAAGCACGGCGTGGTCGAGGTATTTGGGCGCAGGGTCTCGCTAGCGAGCACGGATGACGCTGCTTTGGCTGGGATCGGATGGTATGAACCAGACGTTACCCCGGAGTTAATTGGCAAGAGCCTGGTTGCCGGCCAGGTTCCAGATGGCAACTTGGCGCAGGCGAGCGAACCCTATGTTGCTGCGCTGCAAGCCCTGGATTCAGCCGACGAAACGTTTGTCGAGTTGTTTGGCCTACAGTCGCCGGGAGAGCGTGCTTCGCGGTTGCTCTCGTTGCTGTTGTTGACTGAGGCGCCGATCGCAGTTTTGGAGGAGCCGACCGCGAGCCTTGACCAAAAAGCCCGAGATCAGTTGTTCCAAGAGATGTGCGCAGCTAGGGAGCGGGGCATGGCGATTTTGGTGCTCACGTCTGAGGTTGAGGAGCTGATCTCGTGGACCGACCGGATTCTCGTTTTTGAGTCCGGGCGACTGACAAACATCTGGGATTCCAACACCGTTACGAGTGTTCGAGTCAACGAGGTGCTCACCGGCGGCGGTGTGCCGCCTTCGGCCCCCCAAAGTATGACCAGGACTCCTACCCAGAGCGCGGAAGACAGACCTAAAGTGACCAATGCGGGGCTGGGGTGGATCACGTCAGCCGGTTCGTCTAGTGAGCCGCAAAACTCGCAGTAGTGAGCTATTGGTCGCCATGCTCGAGTCAGCGCCGTTAGCGAAGTAGTCCCGCGGCCCCGAGGGAGCCACCACCGAGACAGCCAAGGTGCCCACCACCTGAGCTGCTTGCACGTTCGTGCACAGCGTCCACTACCATGTGCTCTTATGGAACGAACCACTGATGTTTTGCTCCGAGTAGCGAGTCTTTACCACATTCAAGGCGAGACCATGGAGTCCATCGCGCACCAGCTCGATGTCTCGCGCTCGACGGTATCGCGGCTACTCAAGGAAGCCCGCGACCGCGGTGTTGTGCGGGTATCGGTGGTCGACCCCGACCGGCCCATGAATCGCATCCAGCAACGCCTCCAGGACGTATTTGGCATCCGGGTACACCTGGTCTCCGTGCGTCCGGGGGCCAGCAATCTGCTGCGACTGGAACAGGTGGCCAAGGTCGCTGCGGGAATCCTGGACGACAATGTGCGCGACGGCGACGTCATCGGGGTCGCCTGGGGCACCACCACCTCGGCGATAGCCTCAAGCCTGCGGCCGCGTGACCTGACCGGGGTCACAGTGGTCGGCCTCAATGGCGGCGCGAACCACCACACCACCGGCCTGCCATACGTCGGCTCCATCCTGCAACGCTACGCGGAGGCGTTCCACGGCCAAGAGATGCTGCTGCCGCTGCCGGCGTTTTTCGACCGCGCCGAGACCAGAGACGCCATGTGGCAAGAACGCAGCACACAGCACGTCCTGGCGGTCCGGGCAAACACCCGGATCGCGGTCTTCGGAGTAGGGGGGTTTGAGTCGGAAGTGCAATCGCATGTCTATGCCTCCAACTACCTCAGCGACGCCGACTACATCGGCCTCAAGAAAGACGGGGCTGTCGGCGATGTCTGTACCGTCATGCTGCGGGCCGACGGCACCTGGCGCGACATTCCCTTCAACAGCCGGGCCTCCGGTATGACTCCCGACGAGTTGCGCCGGATTGAGCGGCGGCTGTGCGTCGTGACCGGGGTGAAGAAGTCCAAGCCGCTGCTGGCAGCCCTGCGAGCTGGGGTCGTGACCGACCTCGTCGTTGACATGGAGACCGCCCGGGCGGTGGTGACCCGGATGATGCCGGACAAAAAGCTGGATTGAAAGCAGGCAACTAGCCGTGGTTGGCGGCGAACCGGTGCAGCTGTTCGATGAGCGCCTCGACCCCGGCCAGCGGCATCGCGTTGTAGATACTGGCCCGCATCCCGCCGACGCTGCGATGCCCCTTTAGGTTCGTAAGCCCGGCCTGCTCTGCGGCGGCCAGGAAGGCCGAATCCAGATCGGAATCGGCCAGCGTGAATGGCACGTTCATCCAGCTGCGCGCATTCCTAGCTACCGGGTTGGTGTAGAAGTCGCTGTCGTCGATAGCCGAATACAGTAGAGCCGCCTTGGCCTGGTTCAGCTTGGCCATCTCGGAAAGGCCGCCGAGATCGTGCAGCCAATGCAGGATTTTGCCCAGCAGATAGATGGCGAAGGTCGGTGGCGTGTTGAGCATCGAATCGGTGCTAGCCATTGCCTGCCAGTCCAGAATCGGCGGCGTGATGTCGCGGGCACGGCCCAGCAGGTCCTCACGGACGATCACCACCGTCAGCCCAGCTGGCCCCATGTTCTTTTGCGCCCCAGCATAGATCACGCCAAAGCGGCTCACCTCAACCGGGCGCGACAAGATTGTGGACGACATATCCGCCACCAACGGTATCTCGCCGGTATCAGGAATGTAGTCGAACTCGACGCCACCGATGGTTTCGTTCGGGGTGTAGTGCAGGTAGCGCCAACTCGGATCCACCTTGATGGCGTCCGGCGTGGGCAGCGTCGTGTAGCGGCTATCCGCCTCGTCGGCCGCCACCGACACGCGCAGGCCATACCGGCGCGCCTGGGCTATCGCCTTGCCCGACCAGTGCCCGGTGTTGAGATAGCCGACCGGATCGCCGGGTGCCGTCAGGTTCATCGGCACGGCCGCTAGCTGGGCGGTGGCCCCGCCTTGCAAGAAAAGCACCCGGTAGTTGGCCGGGATGTCCAGCAGTTCGCGCAGCAGCCCCTCCGCCTCGGCGGCGCACGCGACAAAATCCGGGCCCCGGTGCGAGACCTCCAGCACCGACATGCCGCTGCCCTGCCAGTCGGTCAGCTCCGCGGCCGCAGCGCTGAGGACTGGTTCGGGCATCACCGCCGGACCGGCGGAAAAGTTGTAGACGCGCACGTGGTTATCCTTGCAGGTTCCGCCCCGGTTCGCGGTTAGTACCAGGTCGGGTGGACTAGTTGGCGGCCGAAAGTTCGTTGATCATGCCGCGGGCGCTCGCCTGGGTCACCAGGATTACCTGATCCAAGTCGATTCCCCGCTCGATCATGCGGAATCCGGTCTCCAGCAGGCCCCGGATCAAACCGGCGGCCGCCGGGATTTGGGCAGGATCGGGCAGCAGGGTTTGCAATGCCTGTCCGGGAATGCGGTGCATCAGCCCGTGGGCGCGTTCCATGACGGCCTGGGTGACTGCCGACTGATCGGATCGCCCCAAGCTCATCAACCAGCCGTGGCCACTGACCGTGGAGGCCCGCAAGTTGGCTGCCAGCCACGCCTCCAGCAACTCCAGCGGGTCTTCAATACCGGCCAGCGCGGACTCCACCGAGTCCAGCCAGTTGGGCAGGTAGCGCTCGAGCACTAGGCCGCGCAGATCGTCGACGCTATCGACGTAGCGGTAGATGCTATTGCGGGCGATACCAGCGGAAGTCGTCACCGCCTGCGCGGTTAACAATTCCGGGCGCCCAGAGCGTAGAATCTCATCGGCGGCATCGACCAGCTTCCGCTGCACATTTGCACGGTGTTCAGCTACCGTTGGCGCATCAATCCTGGGCACAATTCTCCTTACTAACCCAAGATTCTAGACCAGTTTGCTGTTATGCCTAGAATCTAGACGGCAGAAACTTGAGACGAGGAAACATGACTGAGAACAAGGCTGAAATCATCATCATCGGATCCGGCCCCGCGGGTTACACGGCGGCCATTTACGCAGCGCGAGCCAACCTTCGCCCGGTGGTATTCGAAGGCGCGATCAGCGCGGGCGGCGCGTTGATGACCACCACCGAGGTCGAGAACTTTCCCGGTTTCCCCGAGGGCGTCATGGGCCCACAGCTCATGATGAACATGCGCGAGCAGGCCGAGCGGTTCGGCGCGAAGCTCATCACCGAGGACGTGATTTCGGTCGACCTGGCAGGCCCGGTCAAGACGGTGACCGATGCGGCAGGCGAGACCTGGCAGGCCGATGCGGTGATCCTGGCTATGGGCTCGGGGTATCGAAAGCTCGGCCTGGCTGACGAGGAGCGGCTTTCTGGCCGCGGCGTCTCGTGGTGCGCCACCTGCGACGGTGCTTTCTTCCGCGGCAAGGAGGTGGCGGTCATCGGCGGCGGCGACTCGGCCGTCGAGGAAGCAACCTTCCTGACCCGGTTTGCCAGCAAGGTGACGCTGATTCACCGCCGCGACGAACTGCGCGCCTCCAAGTTCATGGTGGCCCGCGCCGAACGCGATCCGAAGTTGGAGTTCGCCTGGAACAGTGTCGCGGAGGCGCTGAACGGCGAGAACATGCTGGAGAGCATCACGCTGCGCAACACCGTCGACGATTCGGTCTCCACTTTGCCGGTGCAGGGACTGTTCGTCGCTATCGGGCACGATCCGCGGTCCGAGCTGGTCAAGGGGCAGGTGGACGTGGACGCCGGCGGCTATGTCGTCACCGGCGCCGAGACGACCGCCACCAACCTGCCTGGGGTGTTCGCTGCGGGCGATCTGGTCGATCACCACTACCGGCAGGCCATCACCGCAGCCGGTTCGGGTTGCCGCGCAGCCCTGGACGCTGAGGCATATCTCGCCGCGCTGAACGACTGACCCCGATTGGCTGTTCGGGCAAGTACAGTCGATGTCATAGCTTTATCAGGAGGTAGCAAGATGGCCGTCAATGCCATAACCGAGGCCGCGTTCGCAGACGAGGTTTTGATGTCTGAGATCCCCGTGGTGGTGGACTATTGGGCGGATTGGTGCTCGCCTTGCCGCCAGATCGCACCCATCTTGGACGAGCTGTCAGGCGAATACGCCGGGCGGGTGAAGTTCGTCTCGGTGGACACCAACGCCGAGCCCGGCCTGGCCAGCGCCCAGGGCATCATGGGGTTGCCGACGCTGCAATTCTTCAAGGCCGGGCGAGTGCAATCAGCAGTCACCGGCGCCAAGTCCAAGCGGGCGCTAAGCGCCGATGAGGCTGCGGTCGTCGAGGACACCGAGGCTGACACGGCTGCCGATAGTGGCGAAACGACCGATGTCCCGGCAGCTGAGCCAGCGAAAGCTGAGATCCCGCGGCCAGTGCGGCTGGTGGGGTTGATCGCGGCCGCACTGGTCGTCGTCGCGGCCGGAGTGGGCGGCTACGTGCTGGGGTCGGCTTCGACCGTGGAACCTACCGTCGCGCCCGCCTCTGCGATACTCGCCAGCTGGCCGATGGAACCGCCGAAGACCCTCGATGGTTTCGTGGTCGGCGACGTAGAGCGCGAGGAGGCCGCTGGCCGCACCGTCGTCCGGGCAGACTACGCAGACGGTGAAGCTAAGATCGGGTTGGTGCTATCGCGCACCGAGATCGGCGTGAACTCGTTCCTGCTTGATGCTGGCGCATCCGATATTGAACAAATCCCAGACACCAACGTGTCTTGTGGCAACGCCACCGACGCCGGGGTAAGAGTGTGCGCTCAACTCCGGGACGGCACCGCCATCATGGTGATCGGCGTCACCAAGCAGGCCGATGAGGAACTAGTCGGCCTTGTCCAACGTTTCCTAGCCGTACTCTCGGAAGGCTAGCCACTAGTAAGCTGCCCGGTATGAGTTCCGGCCAAGATCGACGGGAAACCTCGCTCGATCATTTCCTCGATAGCTACGCCACGCGCACCCACAGCCTCAAAACCTCCGCGGTTCGGGCACTGTTCGCGGTAGCCAATCGCCCCGAGATCGTCTCGCTGGCCGGGGGAATGCCGAATATCGCTGATCTGCCGCTGGCAAAACTTGGCCAGCAGCTGTCGGATCTGGTTGCCGCAAACGGCACGCAGGTCATGCAATACGGCTCGGGTCAGGGTGAACTGCCGATTCGCGAGCAAATCTGTTCCGTGATGGAGCTCGAAGGCATCCAGGCCGACCCGGACGACATCACCATTACCGCTGGCTCGCAACAGGGCCTCGACCTGGTCACACGAATCTTTTGTGATCCAGGGGATGTGATCGTCGCGGAATCACCGTCTTACGTCGGTGCGCTGGGCACGTTCAACAGCTACCAGACCGAAGTAGTGCACGTCGCGACCAGTGATGAGGGCATCGACCCGCAGGCGCTGCGCGAGACGCTCGGTTCGCTGCAGCAGGCTGGCAAACGCGTCAAGTTTTTGTACACGATCCCTAACTTCGCCAACCCCTCCGGGGTCACCCAGCCCTGGCAGCGGCGGCTGGAGGTCGTCGAGATCTGCAACCAGTTCGGCGTCATTGTGGTCGAGGACAACCCATACGGGCTGCTGACACTCGACGCCGACCCGATACCGGCGATGCGCTCGGTGGATGCGAATGTGATCTACCTAGGGTCGTTTTCCAAGACTTTTGCGCCGGGGTTCCGGGTCGGCTGGGTGCTGGCCCCGCATCCGGTGCGCGAGAAGCTGGTGCTGGCGCAGGAATCGGCCACCTTGTGCCCGCCGGTGTTCAGTCAGTTCGCGATCGCTAACTACCTAGCCAACAACGATTGGCAAGGCCAAATCGTGGCGTTCCGCGACATGTACCGGGAGCGCCGCGACACCATGCTGACCGCCCTGGCCGAGCATATGCCGGCTGGTTCTACCTGGACCCATCCAGCAGGCGGCTTCTTCGTTTGGGTGACGTTGCCAGACGGTGTCGACTCGCAGGCCATGCTGCCGCGTGCGGTGAGCGCCAGGGTTGCCTACGTCCCTGGCGGCGCTTTCTTCGGTGACGGACAGGGCGGCAACAATGTTCGGCTGTCGTTTTGTTTCCCGCCACCAGAGCGCATCGAGACCGGCGTGCGGCGGTTCGCAGACGTGGTTTCGCAGGAAATAGACATGCATAACATATTTGGGGTGCGCGATCACGGCCCCGGCTACAACAGCGCCGCGCCCGCACCGAACCTGAGCTGAGAGGAAACCATGACCGTCATTGTGTTAGCTGGAGGCCTCAGCCATGAACGCGATGTCTCGCTGCATTCTGGCCGACGCGTCGCACAGGCCCTGCGGCGACAGGGGTTAGACGTGTGTGAGGCCGATGTCTCGGTCGATCTGTTGGGGCTGCTGTCAGATACCCCGGATCCGGTGGTGGTTCCGCTGCTGCACGGCGGGCTGGGGGAGAACGGCGCGCTGGCCGAGGTGCTGCAGTTGTTGGGGGTGCCATACGTTGGCTCGCACCCCAGAGCGGCCCGAAATACCTTCGACAAGTCGCTGGCGACGCCACTGCTTGCTGCCCACGGTATCGCCACGCCACGCCACATTTCACTGCCAGCCACCATTTTCCGTGAGTTGGGCGCGCCTGGCGTCGTCGCTGGAATCGCGAAGCAGTTCGGTTTTCCACTGATGGTGAAGCCATCTTCGTCGGGTTCGGCGCTGGGCATGACCCGTGTCCCGAGCGAGGACGAGCTGCCGGCCGCGATGGTTGCTGCCTACGCGTACGGCCCCAACGCGGTGATCGAGGAGTTTGTCGAAGGAACGGAGTTGGCGGTAACCATCATCGATGCCGGTGAGGCGGCGAAGGCCCTGCCGCCCGTTGAGATTCATCCCGCCAGCGGCGTTTACGACTTCGAGGCCAAGTACACCGCTGGCAGCACGCGGTTCACGATCCCGCCCGAGCTACCCGATTCGGTGCTGGAACGGGCCAAAGTGTTGGCGCTGCGTGCCCACACCATGCTTGGGCTGAGTGGCATCAGCCGAATCGACCTGATTGTTAGCAACGGCCTGCCTATCTTCATTGAAGCCAACGTGTGTCCAGGCATGACCGAAACATCGTCGGCGCCACTAGCTATGGCGGCGGCAGGGCTGGACCTAGGTGAGGTCTACGTTAGCCTCATCAAGGCCGCGCAAGCGAAGGCCGCTTAAGAGCGTTAACCCGCTGGTGTTTCAGCGGCCAATTACAGCGCACGCTCTTGTTAGCCATAAGACGCTTTATCGACAAAGCACTATAGCGATATAGAGGCTAGCAGTTTATTCGCTTTCGTCGCGCTGCTGCAGCATCGCGGTGAGTCGGTCGAGGTCGTCTTCGCCAGCGAACTCGATGGTGATCCTGCCCTTGCGACGGCCAAGCTGGACCTTGACTCTGGTGTCGAAATGATCGCTGAGCTGGCGCGACAGGGCCTGTTCGCGCTCCGAAGCCACCCGAGGGATGCGGGTACGGGTCATCGGTTGGGCAGCCTCACCCAGTGTGATCAGCTCCTCGGTGCTGCGCACCGATAGGCCCTCAGCAATGATCCGCTCGGCCAGGGCCGTCTGCTCGTTGGGATCGGCCAGACTGAGCAGCACCTTGGCGTGCCCCGCCGAGATCGTGCCCGCCGCCACTTTTCGCTGCACCGCCACCGGCAACTTCAACAGGCGCAGCGTGTTCGAGATCTGTGGGCGGCTGCGGTGGATGCGCGACGACAGCTCCTCGATGGTGCAGCTGAAATCATCCAGCAACTGCGAGTAGGCGTGTGCCTCTTCCAACGGGTTCAGATTCGCCCGGTGCAGGTTTTCTAGCAGCGCGTCGCGCAGCAAATCGGTGTCTTGCGTGCCCCGAATGATGGCAGGAATCACCTCGCGGCCAGCTTGCTTGCTGGCACGAAGCCTTCGCTCACCCATGATCAGCTCGTAGCCTTCACCCGCCCGACGCACCACGATCGGTTGCAGCACGCCCACCTCTTCGATGGATGCGGCGAGTTCGGCCAGCTCATCCTCATCAAAGACCGTGCGAGGCTGATCCGGGTTTGGCTCGATTTCAGCAACCGGCAGCTCGGCATAGGTCGATCCGTCCGCCAGTGGCTGCGAGACAGTGGTTTCTTCCTCGGTATTTGCGAATAAATCGCCTAACCCGCGGCCAAGACCTGGACGTCGCGCACTCATCATTTCTCCTCACTGAACCCGTTTAGGGCAATCTCGGCCGCAGCCCGAATGTAGGCATAGGCCCCCGGCGAGTTTGGCTGGAACGTAATCACGCTTTGACCGTAACTAGGGGCCTCAGCTACCCGCACTGAGCGCGGGATTCGAGTTTTGAGGGTCTGTTTCGGGAAGTGATTGTCTACTTCCGCGGCTACTTCCCGCGCCAGATTGTTGCGTCCGTCGTACATAGTGACCAGCACGGTAGACAATTCCAGCTTGTCGTTAAGCCCGCTTTTTACCTTATTTATTGTGCGCAGCAACTGCGTCAGGCCTTCAAGTGCGTAGTACTCAGCCTGAATCGGCACCATTATTTCGGTGGCAGCCACGAGTGCATTGAGCGTCAACAAGCCGAGCGACGGCGGGCAATCGATGATTACATAGTCGATTTCATTCTTAGCCAGGTAGCGTTGCAGCGCATCGCGCAGCTTTCGCTCTCTGCCGGCTATGTTGACCAATTCGAGTTCGGCCGAAGCAAGTTCAATCGATGCCGGCAGCACCCACAACGCGTCACTGTGTGGCGACGGCACCAGATGTTGCTCAATAGGATCACCGGCCAACAATACTTCGTAGGTACCGGGAATGCCGTGGGTTTGCTCCACACTCATGGCGGTAGTGGCATTGCCTTGCGGATCGATGTCTACCAGCAGCACCCGTTGGTTACCCAAGGCCAGAGCTGTGGCGATATTTACCGCGCTAGTGGTTTTCCCAACCCCGCCTTTCTGGTTTGCAACAACCATAATCCGCGGTGACTCCGGGCGCGGAAAGACCTGCATCGGCTTAAGAATGGCGTGGCCAGCCTCGGGTTCCGGCGGGAAAGCCTCACTAACGTCAGGCTCAAGGCTCGCACGCTTAGGCTGCGTTGTTACCCGCAGGCCCGCTGACTCAGTTGCGGCGGCTTCACGAGGCGGCGCGCTCTTTTTAGCCTCTTTACGACGTCTAAAGATCGCCACCCCGTACTCCTTTTGCTAGCTGCTGTAGGCCAAGTCACTTGAAACCGTTGGCTCAACCGCCGACAAGACTACCTGGCTCCGGCTTAGTCAGCCTAGTTGCGTTAACCATTCTTGTGGATAGCGACTGCCAATTAGGCGTGCAGCCCAATTGACTACGTCGGGCAGCGCCGTATCCTCCGCGTGGCGTTCAGACACCTAACGTTCCACGTGGAACGCAAAACAACTGCCTAGTTTGGCCTGTTCCACGTGGAACGGGCCCATACCCCTAACCACCGTTGCAGTTTGCGCCTACAGTGCAGTTAGCCCGTAGCAGAAGCCATAGTCGGCTGGTCATAGGCAGCTCCTGAGGATGGTTCGCTGAGCTGCAACATCGGCTTGTCTTGTTGCCGTCAATCCCCACCATCATTGACTGCCGAATGCCTACATGCAGCGCCCGAATCCTAGAGCACTTGTGTTTGCGGGGCCGTTCCACGTGGAACGCTGAGAAAGGCAATGCAACCGCAACCCACCTAGCAGGGCTGATTTGCTAAGAGGTTCGGGTAACGTCTGCCCAAGTATCCGTTCCACGTGGAACGTTGAGTGGAAGGCCCCAGCTCACCGCTTGGTTACCGAAACCACCCAGGTGGCTTCGTCGGCTAAGTCATGCCCCACTCGTAGAATCTCGGCGGCTAGGCCACGTTTCGCGAGAATCCGACTAGCCGCGGCCACCTCTTCGGCAACACTTTCACCCTTGAGCGCCAATAGTCTGCCGGCAGGAAACAGTCCGGCAGTGAAGCCGATCAGCTTTGGCAATGGCGCGACCGCGCGAGCTACCACGCTGTCGAAAGTCTCTTGGCAGTCCTCGGCTCGTTCGCGATTGACCCTAACCCGGTCGGCCAGCCCGAGCTGGTCTACTGCTTCACTTAAGAACGTTGTGCGTCGCAGCAGCGATTCGATCAGCGTCACTTGGAGATCGGGGCGAACGATTGCTAGCACCAATCCAGGCAGCCCAGCGCCGGAACCAACGTCGGCAACGCTCTCTCCCTCACCCAGCAACGGCTCCAGCGCGAGACAGTTGGCTATATGGCGCGACCAGATCCGGGACACCTCGCGCGGCCCTATCAGGCCACGCTCCACCCCGACAGTTGTCGCTATATCGACATATCGCTTTAAAGTTTCATGGTTATCGGGATAGTGCTTAGCGATCGCTTCCCGAACCCGGGCCTCGGTCACTTCGGGCTAACAACCACGCAGCGGTGCGGCGGTTCTCCCTCAGATTCGCTGGTCAACCCAGCCTCCGTGACCTGATCGTGGATGATCTTTCGCTCAAACGCATTCAGCGGCGCCATTCGTACGGCCTCGCCGTTTTCGGCGACCTCGGCGATCACATCTTTCGCCATAGCGACCAACTCTGCGCGTCGTCGCTCGCGGAATCCTGCCACGTCCAGCATCAATCGTGAGCGGTTGCCGGTCTCGGTCATAACTACCAGCCGGGACAGCTCCTGCAGCGCATCAAGCACCTCGCCATCCTTGCCGACCAATTGTTCTGAATCAGTATCTATGATCACCTGGGCGCGGCCGTTAACCACACTGTTCTCGATGTCGCCATCGAGGTCAGCTATATCGAGCAATTCCTCCAGGTAGTCGGCAACCAAATCGCCTTCGGCCAACAGCGTCTCGTCCTGGTCGTGCTCAGCAGTCTCAGTCGTATCACTCATAGTGGCTCCTAGTTCTTCTTGCGCGCCGCGCGCGATTTGGTCTTCGGCTGACGTCTAACAGTGCTGCTGCCGCGAACGGTCTGGCGGGTCACTCCCTGGCGAGTAACCTTAGCGCGCTTGCCTTCACCTGCTTCAGTCGCATCGTCTACTACTACCGGCGGCGGCGTGGGCTTAACCTTGCGGCTGCGTGCCGCCCGCTCGGCCATGATCTTCTTCGGGTCCTTGCCCTTGGCGATCATCCGTTCCTCCCACTCAATGTAGGCGGGCGTATTCGGGGCCGGATTATTGCGGATCAAGATGCCCTGCTGCATCATCGTCCACAGGTTCGTCGTCAACCAGTAGATCAACACGCCGATCGGCAGCACAAACGATGAGCCGGCGATCATGATCGGGAAGAAGTACAGCATCATCTTCTGCTGCTGCGCCATCGGCCCGTTCAGCGCCTCCGGCGGCATGTTCTTTCGCATCAGCTGCAGCTGCGTGTAGAACAGCGTGATCACCATCAAGATGACCAACACGATGCCCATAATCTGGGTAGGTCCAAATGGCAGGAACGGCACAATCCGGCGTGCCAGCCCAGCGCCAAACAAGTCGGCTTGCTGTAGCGAGGACACCAAATCGGGGTTCACCTTGAAGAAGTGCCCGCGAATCGAGCCGCTGGAAACCCCCTCCAACACCCGAAACAGCGCCAGGAAGATCGGCATCTGCAACAGCAGCGGCAGACACGACGCGAATGGGCTCACGCCTTCTTCCTTGTACAACTTCATCGTCTCTTCGCCAAGCCGCTGGCGGTCCGAGCCATACTTGTTTTGCAGCTCTTGCACCTTGGGCTGAATTAGCTGCATGTTGCGCGCAGAATTGATCTGTTTCACAAACAGCGGAATCAGCAGGGTGCGAATCACCACCGTGAGCAACACGATCGACAGCGTCCACGTCACCCCGGAGTTTTTGCCGAATACTGGAGTCAGCAGCCAGTGGAAAAACACCACCAACCCCGATACCGCCCAGTACAGCGGCTGCATCATCGTCGACAGGACACCATAAATGCTGTCCCAGATAGTCAACGGCAGAAGTATTTCAAGCACAACTAGACCTCACTCGTCACATGACGTTGTTCCCGTTTCGCCCATTCCTCAGCTTCCGGGGTGCCGGGCACATAGTCCACCCCGCCCATCGACCAAGGATTACACCGAATGATGCGGGTGATCGTCAGCCAAGACCCACGAAACGCCCCGTGGGTTTCCAGCGCCGCCAAACCGTAGGCGGAACAAGACGGATGATATTTGCAAACGTCGCCGTAGATCGGCGAGATCACAGCCCGCCAGGCCTTCACAAACCAGATCAACGGGTATTTCAGCATGGCAGCGCCTTTGCACTTGCCCGCTGGCATGCCGCAGCGAAATCACTGCGCAAAGATTTGCTTTCGGCGGCACCAGGAAGCGCTCTGACCACCACATCGAAACCGGCTGCGGGGATCAACTCCATCGCCAAATGCCGCAACCGCCGCTTAACCCGATTGCGTTTCACAGCGTTGCCAACTGCCTTGGAGACCACAAAACCTACTCGACTGCTGGCGTTTTGATCAGCACGCGCACACCAGTGCACGACGACACTGGCAGAACCAGCGCGAGCACCGCGACGAAAAACTGTGGTGAAGTCAGCGGCTCGACGCAACCGTCTCGACGCGGGCAGCACGAGACTGGCTCAGCCAGCCAGCCGAACGCGGCCCTTGCGCCGACGCGCACTCAAAATCGCGCGCCCGGCACGAGTGCGCATCCGAAGGCGAAAACCGTGGGTGCGGCTGCGCCGACGGTTACTCGGCTGAAACGTACGCTTGCTCATAGCGAGGACTCCCTCGAAAAACTCGGTCTACGGTACGCCCGGGGTTGCCGGGGGAAAGCCGCTCGTCACAAGCGGCGACCAAGCAACGATACGCGCGAACCCGGCCAGAACACAAACTGCGGGCCCAGATTTGCCGGAAACAGACTGACTTCGCTCACGCCGTCCACCCGACACGCCGGAAATCAACGAATCCGGTTGCATACCGGCCCTAGGCTCCACTAGTTTCGATTCCTGCGCTGCGATGTCACTATCGATGTCAAAGCTGCAGCAGGAGACGAGACTATCACCACCCTGTGGAAAAGTCTGTGCAATACTATCGCGGTCAGCGGGCGTGATGACCAAAAGGGGGACATGTGGAGACTTCATCCGCAGACCTCACGCAGCTCTGGGATCGCGTGGTTGAAGCAGCAGACCCGCCATCGCGTTCCTGGCTTAGGCGCACGCAGCCGCAGGCCATCCACGGTTCGACTTTGGTGCTTGCTGTCAGCGACGAAGCAACCCGTGACCGCATCGAGTCGAAGTTGCGCGCAAGCTTGGAACAAAGCCTGAGCGAACTGGCTGATTCCCCTACTCACTTGGCGGTAATGATCGATCCGACGCTTGTGGTTGAGCCTCGGGCCGAAGCCGTTCCCGAGGTTGTGGCTGAACCAGCGCCAGTGGTAACCCCAGAAAAAAATCTCAACGGCAATCAGAAATTAAATCCGCGATACACCTTCGAGTTTTTCGTCGCCGGTTCTTCCAACAGATTTGCCCACGCCGCTGCTGCGGCGGTTGCGGAACAACCCGGCAAGGCTTATAACCCACTGCTGATTTATGGAGCTTCCGGCCTGGGGAAAACTCACCTGCTGCATGCGATAGGCCACTATGTTGCCAGCTACTACGAGCACCTGCGCACCAAGTACGTCACTACCGAAGAATTAACGAACGACTTCATTAACGCCATCTCGCAAAACCAGACGGCGAATTTCCGCCGAAACTACCGAGACGTTGACGTACTGCTGGTCGATGACATCCAGTTCCTGGAAGCAAAAATCCAAACCCAAGAAGAGTTCTTCCACACCTTCAACGCGCTACACAATGCGCAGAAGCAAATTGTCATGACCTCGGATCGGCCACCCAAACTGCTTGAGGCGCTAGAACCGCGGCTGCGATCCCGCTTCGAGTGGGGGCTGATGACCGACATTCAGCCGCCAGACCTGGAAACTCGCATTGCGATCCTGCGAAAAAAAGCTTCGTCAGGACGGTTAACGGCCGGCACCCAGGTGCTCGAACTGATCGCTTCGACGATCACCACCAACATCCGCGAACTGGAAGGCGCGCTCACCCGAGTCGCCGCGTTGGCCAGCCTGAACCAGCAGGAAATCGATATTTCGATAACCGAAGACGTGCTGCGCGACTTGCTGCCCACTAACCGAGACATACCGGTGGACGCTGATGCCATCATGAAGGCCACCAGCAACTACTTTGATATTTCGGTCGAAGACCTCACCAGTTCGAGCCGCGTCGCTCGGATCGCCAACGCCCGACAGATCGCGATGTACCTGTGTCGCGAGTTGACTGATCTGTCGCTGCCAAAGATTGGTGCTCGTTTCGGTGGGCGTGACCACACCACCGTGTTGCATTCGGTGCGCAAGATCAATGACTTGATGAGTCAAGACCGCAACCTGTTCAACCAGGTCAGCGAACTTACCAACCTGGTCAAGCAGGGACGCTAGGTCACCCGAAGTATCCACAGCCAGCTGGCACAACTGCCTTGGTGCCTGGGAGAACTCGCCACACCCTGTGTCGGCAACGAAATTGTGAACACTACTGCTGATAGTTATACCCAGGCACCAACATAGATATCCACCGTTAATTTCTGGTTTGGCTAGGCAAATTAGTTGTTATCCACAGAATCAACAGCTCCTATGACTACTACTGAATAGTTATTTAGAAGCTAACCTTAAAGTCACGACGGTGGAAGATGTGGAAACGCCAAACCACAACTGAGCCGCATCGATCGGCGTTTTTTCCCAGTCAGCTTGCCTGGTACGGTCGAGGTTGTGACAACCGCAGCACGAGCCTTAAAGCTAAGCAAGGTCTATGGCAGCGGGGAAACCGCAGTATCAGCCTTGGCTGAAGTCGACTTGAACATCGAAGCAGGCAAGTTCACTGCCATCATGGGACCTTCAGGGTCTGGCAAGTCCACCCTCATGCATCTGCTGGCTGCGCTGGACACGCCAACCGCTGGCGATGTCTACATCGGTGAGACGAATATCGCTGACCTCAATGATCGCGACCTCACTGTGCTGCGACGGGAGCGGATCGGTTTCATTTTCCAGGCGTTCAACCTGATTTCGACGCTGAACGCGGCAGAAAACATCCAGCTGCCAGTCAACATCGCTCGCCGTAAGGTCGACAAAGACTGGTTCGCCAAGGTCGTCTCGGCACTCGATTTATCGCAACGCCTATCGCACAAGCCAGCCGAGCTGTCAGGCGGGCAACAGCAGCGGGTCGCCTGTGCCCGAGCGATGATGAACCGGCCAGAGATCATCTTTGCCGACGAACCAACCGGCAACTTGGACTCCACTTCTGCCCATGAGGTGTTGAAGTTCCTACGGCAAAGCGTCGACGAGCTTGAGCAGACCATCGTGATGGTTACCCATGATCCGGTGGCCGCCAGCGTTGCCGATCATGCGGTATTCCTTTCCGATGGCAGCATCATTGCGCAAACGGATCACACCGATCACGATTCGCTGCTGGAACTCATGCGCAAGCTTTATGCCCGGCCAGCTGCTACTACGACAGCACCTAAACCGGCTGCGGCAGCGGCAACAGGAACTAGTGCAGCCAAGCACGAGGCTAGTTCGACGGCGAAGGGCACTAGCCGCGAAGCTGAATTCATCCCGGAGGATCCGTTTGCTCCCCGACCGCGTCGAGGCAGCTTGCCGCTAGATGATTTCGACCAGGATTACCCAGCCAATTCTCAGTTTTCGACGTCGCGAGAGCAGTGATGCTACGAGCCACTTGGAAGTCGTTGTGGAGTCGCAAGTGGCGACTATTTTTGAGCACGCTGAGTATCAGCCTTGGCATCGCCTTCATTGCTGGTTCCATGATCTTCACCAACAAGCTGGACAACAGCTTCAACGACATCATCTACAGCACCTCGGCCGACGTAAACGTCGTGCTGGATGAAGATGGCCCCAGAAAACCAGACAAGATCTCATCGGAACTAACCGACGAGTTGCTTGCCGAAATAGAAAAGCTATCCGGCGTAAGCAAAGCGGAGGGCGATTTCGTCGCGTTCGACGTGTACCCGATGGACACCGAAGGCAGGCTGCTCAGTCTAGGTGGCGCACCAGGTCTTGGGATCTTGTTCCGTGATTCGCCTGCTATGGGCGGGCGTCCCAGCGGACGAGTCGTAGCGGGCCGGGTGCCAACCAAGGATTCCGAGGTCGCCTTGGATCCAACTACGTTGCTGCGCAGCGGCTACCGCATCGGTGACGATATCGACATCTACGTGACCAACCAGGAAACCCGTAGCTATCAGATCGTGGGAACCGCGACGTTGGGTAACGGCGGTACCGCGGGCGCCAGTTACACGTTCATGACCCTGGCCGAGCTGCGCCGGATCTCAGCTCAATCGCAACCGCTCTATACCGGCGGCTGGATCACCATCACCGAAAGCGCTGATGCGGACAAAGTGGCCAACGAGGTCAACTCGCTACTGCCCGCTGGGCTGAAAGCGGTCACCGGTGAGAAACAGGCCAACGAGATTGAAGAGTCCCTGTCGATCGGGCTCACTTTCTTGAACTCGGTGTTGCTGATTTTCGCCGCCATCTCGCTACTAGTTGCAGCACTGCTGATCGTCAACACGTTTTCCATTCTCATTTCGCAACGAACCCGCGAACTTGCCCTGCTAAGGGCGCTTGGCGCAAGTCGCAGCCAAGTTCGTACCTCAGTGCTGGTGGAGGCCTTCGTTGTAGCGATAGTGGGCGCCACGATCGGGCTGGGGATTGGATTCCTGCTGGTTTGGGGGGTGGCGATCGTGTTGTCGTCGCTCGGTGTGAACCTAGGCGAGGTGCGACCAAACTTGACCTGGCAGATCGCGGTGATCTCGTATGTCGTTGCAATCGCCACTACCCTAGCCGCTGCCTACTTCCCGGCGCGCAAAGCCTCGGCTACCCGTCCGGTTGAGGCGATGACAAGAGCCAGTGCCGGCGAGCATCGCGATGTCGGCGTTAGCGCGTATGTGGGAATCGCCCTGTTGGAAGTGGGCATCGCGGCTGTGGTTTGCGGGCTGTGGCTGAACGTCGGCGACCCGCTGTATTGGGTTGGTCCCGGCTTGGCGGGAATCCTCGTCGGTGCCGTGCTCGGTAACGGGGTACTTGGCAAGCCGCTGCTGTGGCTGCTCGGCAAGATCGCGGGATTTGGGTTCGGCTCGATTGGCAAGTTGGCGCACCGAAACATCGTCCAGCAACCTCGTCGCGCTGCCGCCACTGCCGCTACCCTGGTGATCGGTCTCACCCTGGTGTCCGCGGTGGCGATTTTGGCCGCTAGCACCAATGCATCGGTTCGTGCTGACATCACTGAGAATCAGCGCGGCGACTTCGTGGTGAGTGCGGTCAATTTCCGGCCCTTCCCCCGCAGCATCGTGACCGAAGCTGCGAGTATTGACGGCGTCGAGGATGTTTGGTTGCGCGCCACCACCCAGGCGAGTTACAACGATTCCCCGATAGTGGTGACCGGGACGACGCCGCAGTCGCTGAACAACGGCATCGCCGTCGATGTGCTCGCTGGCGAATTACAAACTCACGGCGTGATGCTCAGTTACAACTTCGCGGTCGAAAACGACCAACCAATGGGCAGTCTCGTGGAGTTGGCGACCGGAAACGATTTGACCTTGAAGCTTCGGGTGACCGGCATTTTTGACGGTGACTCAGCCCCTCGCCTGGGCGATGCGATTGTGGCGATGGAGTCCTACGGGCAATTGGGCGATTCGAAGGTGGTGGATTTCGTGTCCGTCGCCGCTACTGCCGGGGCAGACCTGGCGGAAGTACAGACCAAGTTGCAGGCCATCGTCGAAGATATCCCCACCGTGGTGGTAACCAGCAATCAGGAATATGCCGATCAGGTTTCAGCCCAGTTCGATCAGGTGTTCGCGGTGCTTTATGCGCTGCTTGGCCTCGGGTTGGTCATTTCGGTCTTGGGGATTATGAACACCCTGATCTTGTCGGTGACCGAACGCACCAGAGAAATCGGGTTGCTGCGGGCAATTGGTTTAACCAGAGGCCAACTGCGGGTGATGATAGCTATTGAAAGCGTCATCATCTCCTTAATTGGTACGGTAATCGGCCTTGTGATTGGCTTGGTGGCTGGCCACGCCATAGTGATGGTGTTGAACGATGCTGGCGTCACCCAGGTGACTATTCCGTGGGTGCAGCTGCTGGTGTTCTTAGTGGTGGCCGTGGTGTTTGGGCTGGTGGCAGCATTGGTGCCCAGCCAGCGGGCGGCAAAGCTAAACGTTTTGGACGCTATTGCGGTGGAGTAACGTGCCGGGTTTGGCTAGTTTGCGGTGGCCAGGGACTCAAATCACTGAATTGGCCGCTATGCTGGCACCAGAATTGTCGGGTGGCAATGACAACTGTGCAAGGGGACGAAAGTGAAGATTCGGGTTGAACGCGATGCTCTAGCCGATGCGGTGGCTTGGGTTGCTCGTAGTTTGCCGCACCGTCCGACGGCGCCGATCCTGTCTGGGCTTCGGCTGGAGGCGGATGATTCGGGATTGACGCTGTCGAGTTTCGACTCTTCAACTTCGGCGAAGATGAAGCTGCCTGCGCAGGTCACTGATGAGGGCGCCGCGCTGGTTTCGGGCAAACTGTTAGCCGAAATCGCCCGTAGCCTGCCGAATCAACCCGTCGAGATGGTTGCCGACCACCTGAAGGTGGAGCTGACCTGTGGCTCGGCCCGGTTCACGCTGCAAACGTTGCCCGTCGACGAATACCCCGAGCTACCCGAGCTGCCGGAGGCCTCCGGAACCGTTGCCGCCGCCGACTTTGAAAAGGCCGTGCAACAGGTGTTTGTTGCTGCTGGCCGCGACGAAATGCTCAGTGTCTTCACCGGTGTGCGGATCGAGATCGACGGCGAACATCTTTCGCTGTTGGCCACCGACCGCTACCGCGTGGCATTGAAGGAGATCACCTGGCAGCCAACCCAGCCTGAGGTTTCCGGCGCAGTGTTGGTGCCAGGCCGGGTGCTGGCTGAGACCGCCAAGTCGATGGCTAGCGGCCAGGAAATCACAATTTCGCTGTCCACTACCGAGGCCGAAGGCGATGGCATCGCCGGATTCGTCGGCGAGGGGCCAAAGGGCAGTCGCGAAGCCACCACCCAGCTGTTGGGCCAGCAGTTCCCGAAGGTGCGGCACCTGATGGATGTTGACCCCAGTGTCAGCGTGCGGGTCAATACCGGCGACCTGCTGGCTGCCGTGCGGCGCGTCTCGCTCGTGGCCGAGCGCAACACCCCGCTGCGCATGATCATCAATGACGACAACATTGCGCTGGAGGCCGCCACCGGCGACCAGGCGCAGGCCTCTGAGGCGATTGTGGCCGAGGTGCACTCCACGGCGGAAGAAAAGTCGATCACTGCCGCCGGGTTCAACCCGACCTACCTGCTGGATGCGCTGACTGCGGTCGACGCGCCCTTCACCCACTTCTCGTTCACGCAGCCGGGCAAGCCGTGCCTGATCACCGGGCTGGCTACGCTCGACGGCGAGCAGTTGCTGGACTATCGCCACGTGATCATGCTCATGCGCCTGCCTGACTGATCGCATCGTCGCCGCGGCGTACCGCATGTTTGTCACCGAGCTTACTGTCACTGACTTTCGTAACTACGCCTCGGCCAAGGTGAACCTCGGGCCCGGCATCAACGTCTTTATCGGCCCGAACGGGCAGGGCAAGACCAACCTGGTGGAGGCCGTCGAGTATCTCTCGACGATGTCTTCGCACCGGGTTGCCGCGAGCGCCCCATTGATCCGGGCCAACTGTGACTCGGCGCTACTGGGCGCGAAGGTGCGGGCTGGGATTGATGATGAGCGGCAACTTAGCGTCGAGCTGGAGCTGTCGCGGTCTCGTTCGACACAGGCCAGGTTGAATCGTAACCAGGTGTCGCGGCCGCGCGACATTGTTGGTGCGTTGCGCACGGTGGTGTTTTCACCGATGGACCTGGCCATCGTTCGCGGTGACCCGGCAGATCGGCGCGCTTGGCTGGATTCGATGGTGGTCACCAGATGGCCGCGGATGGCTGGGGTTAAGCAGGATTACGACCGGGTGCTAAAGCAACGAAACGCGTTGCTGAAATCGATGTCTGGTCGGCGGCTGGGGCCAAGTGGCACCGACGAGGAGTACACCTTGGAGGTGTGGAACGAGTCGCTGGCCCGGATCGGGGCGGAGTTGTTGCACGCCCGGCTGGACACGTTGGCAGACCTGCAGCCAATGGCGCAGCAGGCGTACGAGATTATCGCCCCGATCAACAATTTGGTATCAGCAAGGTATCGAGCGAGTGTGGAGTTGGGGGACTCGCATCGGGCCGAGGACGTGCGGGGAGCACTGCAACAGCGCCTGCTGACGGCGCTAGCCGATAACCGGGAAGCCGAGCTGGCCCGCGGCGTCACCCTGGTTGGGCCGCACCGCGACGAGATTGAGTTGCGCATCGGTGATCTGCCAGCAAAGGGTTACGCCTCGCATGGGGAATCTTGGTCGCTGGCGTTGGCGCTGCGGCTAGGCGGCTTTGAGGTGGTGCGTGCCGATGGCACCGAGCCGGTATTGGTGTTGGACGACGTGTTCGCTGAGCTGGACACCGCCCGGCGGGAGCGGTTGGCGCAGCTCGCCTCGCAAGCCGAGCAGGTGTTAATTACTGCAGCGGTCGAAACCGATGTGCCGAAGTTCGCTGCCCAACGGCGGTTCCGCGTCAACCAGGCCACGGTGAGCGAGGCCGAGGAAGTATACGATGAGGGTTCGGCAGCTGCGGCGAGCGCGGTTGTTGCGGCTGCCGAGAAGAGTCAGGCCGAAGAAGTCAGCGAGGCTGTCGATGAGTGAACCCCAGCTGCCAGATAGTGACCAATCACCTGCCGAAGCTGAGTTTGAGCTAGCCGAACAGGTGGCCCAACGCATCGCCGGATCGCAGTTCAGTTCGCCGTTGGCGCAGCCAGCGCCGCCGCGGCGGCGCCGCCGAAATCCGGCGGCCGGGGAGCAACGCTCCGGTGCCCACCCAGACAACCGCGACCCCCAATTGCTTGGTTCAGTGCTTAAGCAGGTTAGCCAACGCCAGGGCTGGCAGCGACAAATATCGTTGTCGCTGGTGTTGCGTCGCTGGCCGGAACTGGTGGGACAAGCCAACGCGGATCACTCCAAGCCGGTGACCTACGAAGACGGTGTATTGGTGATCAAATGTGATTCCACGGCCTGGGCCACTGGCATGCGCTACAGCGCGTCCCAACTCGTCGCGAAACTGAACGCTGAGCTGGGCGAGCAAACCATCAAGCGGGTCGATGTCCGCGGCCCCGATGCGCCCAGCTGGAAGAAGGGACGGCTGTCGGTGCGTGACGGCCGTGGCCCGCGCGACACCTATGGCTAGGGATAGCTGCATTTTCCCGCGGAAAAGTCACGCCAGTAGGCAATTTCAAGGCGTTGCAGCGCTTCAACAGCGAAAGTGAGTGACTTTTCCGCGGAAAGTAGCACCAACCAGGTGACTACTGCATCCGGTGGAACTCCTCCGCGTCGGCGCGCGATCCGGTAATCATGATCTGGTCGCCGGGCAGCAGCATGGTGTCGTCATCGGTGTCTTGCCAGGGCTCATCGCCGTGCTTGATCGCGATGATGCTGATTCCCCACGGGTTGTCTTCCTTGATCTCGCCGATGGTCTTTTCGGTACAGACGCTGGGGACGGTGGTGCGCACTAGCGCCAGCCCGTCGCCGAGGTCGATGTAGTCCTGTGCCGATTCGCGCAGCAGGTGAGCGACGCGGCGGCCCATCTCGGTCTCGGGGTAGATCACGTGCTCCACCCCCAGCTGCTCCAGGATGCGGCCGTGCGCCTCGGATACGGCCTTAGCCCAGATGCTCTTTACGCCCATGCTGAGTAGCAGTGAGGTCACCAGGACGCTGGCTTCACCGGCCACTGCGTGAGTCACCTTGGTGTTCAGTGCCTGGATTACGTCGGCGTCGGTGTCCACCGCCAGCACCTCGGTGCCCATATCCATCAGCTCGAATGCCAACGCTTGCCCGAATCGGCCCAACCCGATGACGGCCACGGTGTCGACATCCAGTGCGGTATCCCTGGATAGCCAGCCCCACTTACCCAATGATCGGCCTTTCCTTCGGCAGTTCGTAGAGGCGTTTGCGTTCGCGCAATGCCAGCGACGACGCAAACGTGATTGGTCCTAGACGGCCAACGTACATCAAACCACAGAGCACGAGCAGACTGGCCGGATCTAATTGAGCGGTGATGCCCGTGCTCAACCCCACCGTGCCGAACGCCGACATCACCTCAAACAGCACCTTGTCGAGGTTGTAGGGCGAGAACAGCGTGATCGCCAGCGTCGCGCCAAACACCAGTGCCATGGCCAGGCCGACCACGGCGATGGCCTGGCGGTGCACCGAACGGGCTAGGCGTTTGCCCATGATGTTCACGGCGGCCTCGCCACGCACCTCGGTCCACACAATAAAGACCAGCACCGCGATGGTGGTGACTTTCACGCCGCCAGCGGTACCGGCTGGGCCGCCGCCAACAAACATGAAGAAGTCCAGGCCCAGCCAGGTGGCTGAGTGCATCCCGCCGACCGGAATGCTGTTGAAACCAGCGGTCCTGGTTTGCACCGCCTGAAAGATGCCGGGCAGCAGCTTGTCGTACCACGGCAACTCGCCTAGCGTCAGCGGATTGTTCCATTCCAACGCCAGCACGTACAGCGAACTCAGCACCAGCAAGGTGACCGTCATGACGAGCACGATCCGGGTATTCATCGTCCATTTCAGGCCGTCTTTGAAATAGTGACGAAGCTGCATGAGTACTGGGAAGCCAAGGCCGCCAAGGATGATCGCCACCATGATCGGAATGCAGACCGTGGGGTCGGTTACGTAGCGGATCATGGAGTCGCTGTATAGCGAGAAGCCAGCGTTGTTGAATGCGGAGACGGCATGGAAAACGCCGTACCAGATCGAGTCGATGAAACTGTGTTCGCCGCCTAGCCAGAATCGCAGGAACAAAATGGCGGCGACGATCCCCTCAATGAGCAGCGTGATCTTGATGATGCTGAACGTGATGGTGCGAACCCGGCCGTAGCCTTCGGTCTTGAATTCGGCGGCCGCAGTCACTTTGGTGCGGTAGGGCAGGTTCCCCAACACCGCCATACCGATTACCGAGGCCAGGGTCATGACGCCGAAGCCGCCGATCTGGATCAACACCAGGATCACAAACAGCCCGAACTCGGACCAATAGGTTTGGGTATCGACGATCGTCAGCCCGGTCACGCACACGGCGGAGGTGGCGGTGAAAAAAGCTTCGAGTACCGACGCGCTTCCCTCGCCACGTTTGGCGATAGGCAGCAGTAGTAACAGCGTCCCAAGCCAGGCGGTGCTGGTGAAGCCCAGCATGATCGCCCGGGGTGGGTTTAGGCGCCTCACAAAAGCGGACACCGCGCCAGTATGCCTCTCGGCGGCGCTTTGCGCGAGCCGTTGGCCGCAATCCGTCACTTCGGCAGACGGTTTTCCGGGCTGCCGCTGAGCCGTGGCCGCGGGGTTGTGGCACCGAAACGTGGCAGCAGATTTTGCAAAAGAGTGCGGATTTGGCAGGGAGCAACCAAGGACAGGTACTGGTATGCCAGTCCGGGGGTTGAATCGCTAGAAACGCCGGTTGAGGGCCAATGACGCCACGTGGTACGTGCGGTAACTGTAATTTCGGCCGGAAACGAGTACACTTGCATAGGTATCGCACCGCCGGATATCCGGCGGTTGTTCATTGTAGACGGGAGAATGGGTGTCTGACGAGCAGCAACCGGCCGTTAAGGCGGCCGAACCCAAAACCGACGGCGGTGGCTACGACGCCGACCAGATTTCCGTACTTGAGGGGCTAGAAGCGGTTCGCAAACGCCCAGGCATGTACATCGGCTCCACCGGCGAGCGCGGCCTGCACCATCTGGTGTACGAGATCGTCGACAACTCGGTGGACGAAGCGTTGGCTGGCTACTGCGACCGCATCGACATCGAGCTGTTGGATGATGGCGGGGTGCGAGTGGCCGACAATGGCCGGGGCATCCCAGTCAAGAAGCATCCGGTGGAGAAGATCCCGACCGTCACCCTGGTGCTGACGGTGCTGCACGCCGGCGGCAAGTTCGGCGACGGCGGCTACAAGGTTTCGGGCGGCCTGCACGGTGTGGGCTCCTCGGTGGTGAACGCGCTTAGCGAGAAGCTGACGGTGGAGGTGCGCCGTGATGGCCACCGCTTCGAGCAGACCTTCGCCGACGGCGTCCCGGTTACCGAGCTGGTCAAGAAAGAGGCAACCAGCGACACCGGCACCACCGTCACGTTCTACCCCTCGGCCGAGATCTTCGAGACCACCACCTACAACTACGACACCCTGGTTACCCGGTTTAGGGAGATGGCCTTCCTCAACAAGGGGCTGACGATCACTATCGCCGACAAGCGCAGCAAGCGCAGCGACGATGACGAGCTCGACGATGAGGGCGAACGGCGCGACGAGTTCTGCTACGAGAACGGCTTGATCGACTACGTGAAGTTCCTGGCTGGCCGCCGGGATGCAATCCATTCGGGCGTAATCGGCATCGAGGCGGGCGACGATGACGACCAGATCAGCGTCGAGATCGCGATGCAGTGGACCTCGTCGTACGCCTCCAGCGTGCACACCTTCGCCAACACCATCAACACCCACGAGGGCGGCACCCACGAGGAGGGCTTCCGCGCCGCGCTGACCGCCACCGTCAACAAGTGGGGTGAGGCCTGGGGGCTGGTCAAGAAGAAGGAAGACCGGGTCTCCGGTGACGACATTCGTGAGGGCTTGACCGCGATCATCAGCATCAAGCTGGGCGAGCCGCAGTTCGAGGGCCAGACCAAGACCAAGCTGGGCAACACCGAGGCGCGTAATTTCGTGCAGCGGGTGATGAACGCCGAGCTGGGCGACTGGTTCGAGCGTAACCCGGCCGAAGGCAAGGAAATCATTCGCAAGTCGCAGGCGGCTGCCGCCGCCCGGATGGCCGCCCGCAAGGCCCGCGACATCGCCCGTAACCGCAAGGGCCTGCTGGGTGGCGGCGGGCTGCCGGGCAAGCTGATCGACTGCCAGTCGACCAATCCGGAGGAATGCGAAGTTTTCATCGTCGAGGGCGACTCGGCTGGCGGCTCGGCCCGCGGCGGCCGCGACCCCAAGACCCAGGCGATCCTGCCGATCCGCGGCAAGATCCTTAACGTCGAAAAGGCGCGCCTCGACAAGATCCTGGCCAACCGCGAGGTCGAGGCGATCATCAGCGCGCTGGGTACCGGCATCCAGGACGATTTCGACATCAACAAGCTGCGCTATCACAAGATCGTGCTGATGGCCGACGCCGACGTGGACGGCGCGCACATCCGCACTCTGCTGTTGACGCTGCTGTTCAGGTTTATGCGGCCGCTGATCGACGGCGGGTACGTCTATCTGGCCCAGCCGCCGCTGTTTAGGCTGCGCTGGACCAACGCGCCGCACGAGCTGGCCTACACCGATTCCGAGCGCGACGGGTTGCGTGCGCTTGGCCTGGAGGCTGGCAAGAAGCTGCCGAACGTTAACCCGATTCAGCGGTACAAAGGTCTCGGCGAGATGAACGCCGACGATCTGTGGGAGACCACCATGGATCCGGACCGGCGCATCCTGCTGCAGGTCAGCCTGGACGACGCGGCCGCCGCCGACCAGATGTTTTCCATCCTGATGGGTGAGGACGTCGAGCAGCGCCGCAGCTTCATTCAACACAACGCCCGCGACGTGCGGTTCCTCGATATCTGACGAAAGAGAGCCATGACTGATCAGCCAGAAAGCGTCGAGGAGACCGGCATCGTGCCGCCTGCGCTAGGCACCGTCGAGCCGGTGGACCTGCAGGTGGAGATTCAAAAGTCCTACCTCGACTATGCGATGAGCGTCATCGTCGGGCGCGCGCTGCCCGATGTGCGCGACGGCCTGAAACCGGTGCACCGCCGGGTGCTGTATGCCATGTGGGACGGTGGCTACCGGCCCGACCGTGGCTGGAACAAGTGCTCGCGCGTTGTCGGTGAGGTCATGGGTCTGTACCACCCCCATGGCGACTCCGCGATCTATGACACCCTGGTGCGATTGACCCAGCCGTGGGCGATGCGGCTGCCGTTGGTGACCGGGCAGGGCAACTTCGGCTCGCAGGGCAACGACTCGGCCGCCGCCATGCGGTACACCGAGTGCAAGCTTGCCCAGCCTGCCGCCGAGATGGTGCGCGAGATCGAACAAAACACCGTCGACTTCAAGCCCAACTACGACAACCGGGAGACCGAGCCGGTGGTGTTGCCGGCGCGCTACCCGAACCTGCTGGTCAACGGCTCTTCGGGCATCGCGGTCGGCATGGCCACCAACATCCCTGCGCACAACCTGCGCGAGGTTGCCGACGCCGTGCATTGGGCGCTGCAGCATCCCGAGGCCACCAAGGAGGAGGTGCTGGAGGCCGCCATCGAGCGCATCCAGGGCCCGGACTTCCCCGGTGGCGGGCTGATCGTCGGCCGCCAAGGCATTGAGGACGCTTACCGCACCGGCCGCGGCTCGGTGACGATGCGCGCCGTGATGGACCTTGAGGAGGAGGCCAACGGCCGCCAGCTCATCGTCATCACCGAGCTGCCCTACATGGCTAACCCGGACAACCTGGCCGCCCGCATCGGCGAACTGGTCAGCTCTGGCAAGCTGACCGGCATCGCCGACATCCGCGACGACACGTCCGCGCGCACCGGCTTGCGGCTGGTGGTGGTGCTCAAGCGCGACGCCCAACCGCGCGTCGTGATGAACAACCTGTACAAGTACACCGCGCTGCAGGACACCTTCGGCTGTAACATGCTGGCCCTGGTGGATGACGTGCCGCGCACCCTGCGGCTGGACCAGTTCATCCGGTATTGGATTCGCCACCAGATCGAGGTAATCCGGCGGCGCACCCAGTTCCAGTTGGAGGACGCCGAGAAGCGCGCCCACCTGGATCGCGGGCTGGTCAAGGCGCTCAACATGCTGGACGAGGTCATCGCCTTGATCCGGGCCTCGCGGACCGCCGAGGACGCCAGCGAGGGCCTGCAAGAGCTGCTGGAGATTGACGAGCTGCAGGCCCGTCACATCCTGGATCAGCAACTGCGGCGCCTGGCAAGCATGGAGATCCAAAAGATCATCGACCGGCTGGCCGAGATCGAGGCGCTGATCACCGACCTGAAAGACATCCTCGCTCGGGAGGAGCGCCAGCGCGAGATCGTGGGCACCGAGCTGAGCGAGATCGTCGACAAGTACGGCGACGAGCGGCGCACCCGGATCGTCGCGGCCACCGGCGACATGAGCGAGGAGGATTTCATCCCCGACCGCGACGTGGTGGTCACCATCACCCACGGCGGCTACGTCAAGCGCACCCTGGCCGACCAGTATCGGTTGCAGAAGCGGGGCGGCAAGGGGGTTCGCGGGGCCGCGCTGCGCCGCGACGACGAGGTGGCGCACCTGGTGACCACCAGCAACCATCAATGGCTGCTGTTCTTCACCAACCTGGGCCGGGTGTACCGCATCAAGGCCTGGCAGCTGCCGGAGGCGAGTCGCGACGCCAAGGGCGGGCACGTCGCTGGCCTGCTGAGTTTCCTGCCTGACGAGCACATCGCCCAGGTTTTGACGCTGCGCAGCTACCAAGATGCGCAGTATCTGCTGCTGGCCACCCGCGACGGGCTGGTTAAGAAGACGGCGTTGGAGGCCTACGACACGCCGCGGCAGGCCGGGGTCATCGCCATCAACTTCCGCGATGAAAACGACGAGCTGATCGGCGCCGAGCTGTGCTCCGATACCGACGAGGTGCTGTTGATTTCCCGCAAGGGCCAGTCGATCCGGTTCACCGCCGATGACGAGCAGTTGCGGCCGATGGGCCGGGCGACTTCCGGCGTCACCGGTATGAAGTTCCGCAACGGTGACGCGCTGCTCAGCATGGCGGTGCTGCGCAGTGGTGAGGATCTGGCCGAGAAGAGCGTCTTTACGCTTACCAACGGCGGCTTCGCTAAGCGCAGTCGGCTGGGTGAGTACCGGCTGCAGAACCGGGGCGGCCTGGGCATCAAGGCCATGCGGCTGAATGAGGAGCGTGGCTCCCTGGTGGGCGGGTTGATTGTGAGCGACACCGATGAGGTGATCGCGATGCGCACCTCGGGTCAGATCACCCGCAGCGCGGTGGCCGATGTGCCGGTGAAGGGCCGGGACACGATGGGCCTTCGGTTGTGCCAGACGGTACGGTGGTTGCAGAGGGGGCATCGGGTGAAGAGGTGCTTGAAGGGAGATCCTCATGAGTGACCGGCACGTTCGTTGGCCGAGTGCTGATGGTTCGCCGGGGATTGATTTTTCACCCCCTGCGTTCCGTGATAGCGAAACGCCAGCTGTCTTCGAGGACGATACCCAAAGCTATGACGCGAGCTTGAATAATTTCGGCGACGACTTTGCAAGTGATGCCGCCGAGGTTGACGTGGCCATGGATACGCTAGAGCCTGCCGCTGAAGTCGATACCAACACCTACGAGATGGGCTTTGCTAAGTCTGGTGGTGATGACTTCGAGGATCTGGAGATGCCGCATGAGGTCGATGAAATCTCGACGGTGGAGCCAGATGTTGCGCCGGTGGCACCCGGCGCTGCCCCCGAGGTGACCGGGATCCCCGTTGATGCACCAAAGCCCAAGGTTGCTACGCCCCGCACCCGGCGCGCCCGGTTGCGGTTGTCGCGTATCGATCCGTGGTCGGTGATGAAAGTCACGTTCTTGTTCTCGATCGCGTTCGGCATCATGGCGATGGCGTTGGTAGCGGTGCTGTGGTCGTTGATCTCAGGTTCTGGCAGCCTGGATGCGATCAACCAGATCGTGCAAAGCCTGTTTGGTGGCACTTCTGAGCAAGAATTCAGAATCCAGGAGTACCTGAACACGCCGCGGGTGATGGGCTTCATGGCGCTGATCTCGGCTATCGACGTGGTCATCATTACCGCAGTCAGCACACTCATGGCGTTCCTGTACAACCTGTCGGCCATCATCTTGGGCGGCCTGGAAATCACTCTCGCGGAAGACTAAAGCGGCCAGTGTCCCCGCGTTTGGTACGTGGTGATGACTGCGCTAGAGTTGTTCCTCGGCACTCGGGCCTATAGCTCAGACGGTTAGAGCGCTGCCCTGATAAGGCAGAGGTCACTGGTTCAAGTCCAGTTAGGCCCACCGAAAGCAGTCGTAGCTTCAGCATTGATTCTTTGGCATGTTGCGCGTGCCTTGAGTTATTGCTGTGTCGAATCGGTTGCTTCGCTAGTTCACGCTAGGTGCAGTAAGCGCAAACTGGCCTGGCCGTGGCTGGCTATCTATGTTGCACAGCTTCGCGTGACTCAGTGATTGATCTCGTTGGGTGACGCTTGGCTGTTGTTTCGATGGCTTGGATTATCGGTACTTGCAGCATCGGCATCAGTAGAGAATATGGCGGGCTTTCTGAGGGCCTTGTCAAGGTTAGGGAATGAGTAACGTTGGTAGTGGAGTGTCTACTCGGGTACCAAGAGTAATTATTACCTTTTGTTACTATATTCTTTTCAGTGCCTGGGCTGTTTAGTCAAAATAAACATTTGTTTCGAGTGATTTCGCGCGGAGTTTGACAAAAGTAAGTAGACCGACCTACCGTTTGTACCAATGTAGATATACAAGAATTGCTGAATTATGTCAGCTTGGCTCTGGGAACGTCCTTGGGCTGAAAACCTCGAAGAGGAAAGATATGGGGGAAGCATGTCGATAAGCATGCGCGCCTGGACGCGGAGGCTTTCCGTGCTCATGGCGATAATTATGGCGCTCGCAGTGCAAGGCACGTTGAGCGCTCACGCGGTGGATCATCCCAACGCGATCAGTAACATCAAGGTTTCAGTAAACGGAGGAAACCCCGATGACGCCGCGAACACGACCAGCGCGATTCGTGTAGACGCGGATTGGGAAGTTGTTAACCCACAGCCCGGGGATACTTTCTCGATGACTCTTCCTAAAGAGCTCACGAAGAACGCGCTCCTCACAAACTTTAATTTGACGGACCCGAATGATTCCAACAAGATTTTGGCTAACTGCGAGGTAACAAAGGATTCGCCCACTAAGGTTAATTGCACCCTCACTGACGCAGTTGCTGGCGAAAGCAAAGCCTTTGGCAAGATGTACGTTGTCGTTAAGGTTTCGGAAAGCACCGAAAAAACGAAGCTAGAGTTCGAGGTCGGCGGTAAAAAAGTTTACGTCGATACCCCGGGCGGGAAACCGATTGGCGAAGGTTCGACGAATCCGCCAAAGCCGCCGGACTACAAGCTGCAGAAGTCTTCTTGGCAATCCGGTACGGAAGGGCTGCTTGGCTGGCAGATCAGGATCCCGGGTGCAAAAACTGAAGGCGTCAATCCGGTAACTCTCGTGGATAGGTTTAATGACTCCTCCGACGAGGGCTTCAGCGACCACACCCGCCCGGACGAGGCTAAGTACCCGGGCCAGCAGCAGGGCACGTTTAACAAGTATAACCCGGACACCAACAAGTGGGAGCTTGTCAAAAAGTACGATATCAACTGGGACGACGACGGCAAGGGCTTCAAGGTTGACCTAACTGACCTAGACCCGAACTCGCTGTATTCCTTCAGCTACTACACCCAGATGGTTGATCCGAAGGATGGCGATATCTACGGCAACACGGCAACTGTTGCGGGTGAAAAATTGGTCCGCACCCAGAAATTCGAGATGTTTGGTGGTGGCACCGCGCTCAGTGAGAATGAGAGCAAGTTCACTATTTCTAAGAAGCTGGAGGGCATTGCCGCTGCGGATTTGCCAGCTGGCACCGAGTTCACGGTTAAGTACAAAATCAATAGCGCTACGCCGGTTGAGGGTACGTTGAAGGTGCCAGCTGATGGTACTGCTGTGTCGTCTGATGTTTTCAAGGATATGGCCGGCGCAGAGGTGACTTTGTCTGAAATCGATCTTCCTGATGTTGCGGGTTATGAGTGGGGTGCTCCTGCTTTTAGCGAGTCGACTTTCGAGCTTGAGAAGGGCAAGGTTACTGCAATTACCTTAACGAATACTGCGACCAGGCAGATGGGTTCGTTCTCGGTGACTAAGGCTGTTAAGGGTGAAGTTGCTGAGTTGGTGCCTGCTGATACTGAGTTCACTGTTCATTACACCCATGATGGTGGCGAAGGCGACTTGAAGGTTTCTGCTGCTGGTGGAGCGGTTGAGTCGCCGAAGTTGCCTGCCGGTACCAAGGTGACGCTGTCTGAGCCGACTTTCCCTGAGATTGATGGTGTGGTTTGGGGTGCTCCCAAGATCGAGCCGGAGACCGTGACTATCGCTGCTGGTGAGCCAGTTAACGTGATTGTGACCAACACTGCTACGAGGAAGCCTGTTTTGGACTTGGCGTTGCGTAAGACGCTGGCTGATGGTCAGGCCGAGGTTGTTCGGGTTGGCGATAAGGTGACCTTCGATATTGAGGTGTTCAACCAGGGCAATACTCGTGTTGCGGGTATTGAGTTGGTGGATTATCTGCCGGCTGAGTTGGAGTTGGCTGATGCTAACTGGACTGCTGGTCCTGATGGTATGGCCACGACGTGGCTCAAGGGTGGGCCGCTGGCTCCTGGTAAGTCTAGGACGGTTCAGCTCACGGCGAAGGTTTTGCAGACTGCCGAGAAGATCGAGAATCTGGCTGAGATCAGCAAGGAGACCGCGGTCGATGAGGGCGGCCAACCAATTGAGGATGCTGACGGCAACCGGTTGACCGATGTTGACTCGACTCCAGATACCGATAAGGCCAATGACAAGCTGGTTGATGATCAGATTGATGATGATGGCACCGTCGATGAGGATGATCACGATGTTGCTTCGCTGAAGGCTGATGAAGCTTTGGTGCTGGACCTGGCGTTGCGCAAGACGCTGGCTCAGGGCCAGGATTCGATTGTTCGGGTTGGCGATAAGGTGACCTTCGACATTGAGGTGTTCAACCAGGGCAACACTCACGCTTCGGGCATCGAGGTAGTGGATTACCTGGCTGACGGTCAGGAGTTGGCTGATGCTAATTGGACCGCTGCCGCTGGTAATACGGCCACGATGAAGCTCGATGGCGTCACGCTGGCTCCGGGTGAGTCTCATAAGGTCCAGGTCACTGTCAAGATCACTTCTGTTGGTTCGCTGGAAAACTTGGCCGAGATCACCAAGGAGACCGCAGTCGATGAAAACGGTAAACCGGTGGTCGGCCCTGACAGCAAGCCGCTTACCGATATTGACTCGACTCCGGATACGGACAAGGGCAATGACAAGCTGGTTGATGATCAGATTGATGATGATGGCACCGTCGATGAGGATGATCACGATGTAGCCAAGCTGGAATCCTATGAGGCTTTGGCGCTTGACCTGGCGTTGCGCAAGACGCTGGCTGAGGGTCAGGCCGAGGTTGTTCGGGTTGGCGATAAGGTGACCTTCGACATTGAGGTGTTCAACCAGGGCAATACTTTTGCTACGGATATCGAGGTAGTGGATTACCTGCCGGCTGAGTTGGAGTTGGCTGATGCTAATTGGACCGCTGCCGCTGGTAATACGGCCACGATGAAGCTTGAGGGCGTCACGCTGGCTCCGGGCGAATCTAAGAAGGTTCAGCTCACGGCGAAGGTCTTGCAGACTGCCGAGAAGATCGAGAATCTGGCTGAGATCAGCAAGGAGACCGCTGTTGATGAAAACGGCGATCCGGCAAATGATGCTGACGGCAAGCCGCTGACCGATATCGACTCGACTCCGGATACCGATAAGGCCAACGACAAGCTGGTTGATGATCAGATTGACGATAATGGCACCGTCGATGAGGATGATCACGATGTTGCTTCGCTGAAGGCTGATGATGCTTTGGTGCTGGACCTGGCGTTGCGTAAGACGCTGGATCCCGCTTCGCCAAAGGTCGTCAAGATCGGGGACAAGGTCACGTTCCAGGTTGAGGTGTTCAACCAGGGCAACACTCACGCTTCGGGCATCGAGGTAGTGGATTACCTACCGACCGGCCTGGAGTTGGCTGATGCTAACTGGACCGCCACTGCTGGCCACACGGCCACGATTGTGCTGAAGGACGTCACGTTGGCTCCGGGTGAGTCCACTAAGGTCCCGATCACAGTCAAGGTTTTGGCGGCTGGAACGCTGGATAACTTTGCTGAGATCAGCAAGGAGACCGCGGTCGATGAGAAGGGCGAACCGGTGGTTGGCCCTGACGGTAAGCCGTTGACTGATGTTGATTCGACTCCGGATACGGACAAGGGCAACGATGTTCTCGAAGATGATGTGATCAACAAGACACCTGCTGATGGTGACGAAGACGATCATGACATCGCGAAGCTGGTTGTTTCGATTACCGTGACTCCGCGTCCGGCGCTACCTGAGACTGGTGCTGCCGGCACGGATGGTCTCGGTGGTGCTGGGCTGGCCGCCATTTCGCTGTTGCTGGTCTCGGCCGCTGCAGCTCGGCGTCGGTTTCACGTCTAACTGATGAAATAGCAGTCCAGCTGCTGAACAGAACTTGTGGGCACCGCGCCAAGCGCGGTGCCCACAAGCGTTTCCCGCAAAACCCAAGCTAGCCCACCCAAACTAGGCAACCAGCCAACGATTGGCCCGTGTAGGTTGAACCTGTGCATGATGTCGCGTCAGTTCAACTGCTGCTGCGCCGGTTCACGGCCGCAACCAACCTGAGCATCCCCGGACGCACCTTCGCGGTGCCGACCGAGCAAACCTTGCTGCGCGCCACCCTAAAAGCAATGGGAGCCCGCGTGGTTCCCGCAGAAACCGCGCCTGCGGCAGCCAGCGTCGTCGTCGCTGCCCAACCCGTTCC
>PDWJ01001416.1_pt1 | contig 44487 bp, 31 predicted proteins | sample 1430881 | NCBI WGS metagenome assembly PDWJ01 (sample SAMN01162460, study PRJNA174530) | Oral metagenome, whole genome shotgun sequencing project. | biome: Marine environment; feature: Marine mammal; material: Swab sample of the gingival sulcus; isolation source: swab sample of gingival sulcus...
TGACGGATTATTATACCACCACCTTACTAAAAAAAATATTACAATTATCGCCGCAAAAAAAAGCCAGCCCCTTTTCATTACAAAAGTAATTTTATGGTTACAAATTTACTCTTTTCTAACATACCAAATCTTATTTAACAAGATAATCCAGATTTGCACATTAGAAAATCTGTTCCAAACTGAAACTACTGCCCCCATTTAACTACTTTTAAAAGAATCACAGGAACCGCCCGTGATCATACCAACTCCTCTAAAGTCATATCGTATAAATATCAATACTTTACAATGGATATTTGATTAATAATCATTGTTTAATTTATACGTTTATAAATAAAAGTAGGAACCAATGCAGGATTCTGTATATCAAGTCTTAAAGTGTTATTATCCAAAAATTCATACTGATATGATTGAATGTCAACTAGTAGAGTGTCTTTAGTAATTTGATTTATATATATATGTTTTTTGTATAAAAGGGAATTACTAAACCAATATTGATCATAAAAATAATCATCTTTACTATTATAGATGTATAGTATGCTATCCATTAAATACTCTTCATAAGCACCAGGATAACTTATTGGCCCTAAAGAATTCTCAATAATCTTCCATTTACCTAATATATTTACATTAGGGTCAAGAGAAAGTTCTTCTTTACTGCAATTAATAAAGACTAAAACTAATACAAGTAAAATATAATTTTGATATAAGGGTTTCATAATTGTGATAATTACTTTAAGGCAATTTAGTGTGATGTAAAAACTAACCTATAAATAATATAAATTAGTTGTTTTTATACGAAAACAGGAAAAAATATATTTATAAACATTAGTGTCCAGTAAAAATTATTGTTTTTTTACAGGTATAAAATATTAAAGATTTCAAAAGTCATAAATATCTGATTTTAAGCTGTTTGCGTTTTGGGGTTTTTAATTCAAAAAAGTAAACCCCAAATTTGAAAAGTAGACAAACCCTTTTGTTTATGAGGGTTAATAACCATTTTCTTTTTTAATCGGACAACAATGATTTATAAACTTCCTAAAAAACCATTATGAGAAATATAAAGAAATATTTCTGTAAGTAAGCAACTCTCTAAATTTACGAAATAATTTTTATTTACAAAAAAATATTTTGATTGTTTTTAACCCCATAACATCCTAAATAGATTTGTTCATTGATAAAAAACGAACCAAAAAAATCTAGACTTACTAAGAAAATACTAATCATTGCGTTACCCGTATATGCTAAATTCTTTTCTTACATTGAATTAACGTTAATATGAAGTAAATAACCTAACTTTGAGTCCATTAACTTGTAATTATAAGAAACTATAAATATGAAAAGTTTTAAAACAATATTCGTCTTGCTATTTTTAAGCAGCATCATGTTAAATGCACAAAAAAGCATTATTAAAGAACTGGGGAACTTTGATGAAGTAAAAGTGTATGACCAATTAAGTGTAACCTTAATAAAATCTGATAAGAATGAAGCAGAAATCACCGGAGATGACATTGAAAAAGTAGCCATAGCCAATGAAAACGGCTTACTTAAAGTACGAATGGAAGTTGAAAAATTTTTGGATGGCAACGAAACCCAAATTACCATTTACTATGCCGGCAATTTAAAATTAATTGATGCAAATGAAGGGGCACTAATAACCGCCGCAAAAAAAATTGATTCCGACCATCTTACTATAAAAGCTCAGGAAGGCAGCCAGTTAGACTTAAAAATTGATGCTGACAATTTAAATGCTAAAGCAGTATCCGGCAGTATTATTAAAGTTTATGGCAAAACTAACAATCAAGATATATTAATTAGAACCGGGGGTGTTTACAATGCTAAAGAGTTAGCATCTGACCGTGTAAACGTTAAAATAATGGCTGGCGGCAAAGCAGAGATTAACGCAAAAAACTATGTAAATGCATCCGTAAATGCCGGTGGAAAAATTGAAATTTACGGCAACCCGAAACAAGTAAAAGAGAATAAAACTTTTGGCGGTTCTATCGTTATTAAAAAATAACTTCTCCGAACTCAGATTATAACTGTTTAGTGAGTAGAAAAGTAGCCAGTAGCCATAAAATTACAGACAATATGCCGCCTATAAAGAAAAAATGCCTAAACCTGTAATCGCCTATACCATAAACGAGTGTATTGGTTTGGTAACCCACCGGGGTAAAAAAGCTAAAATTAGAAGCAAACAACACTGCGAGAATAAATGGCTGATAATCTAATTTTAAACCCTGAGCCACAGAAATAGCAATTGGTGTCATTATAATAGCGGTGGCATTGTTACTAATTATCCCACTCATTAACATAGTAATTAAAAATAGCAACCCCATGATAATTAAATTTGAGCGGCCGTTGAGCACTGTCATTAGCACATTAGAAAGCCACATATCCGCTCCGCTATTGTGCATGGCCACGCCTAAGGGAATCATGCCGGCCAATAAAAATATAATTTGCCAGTTAATTTTTTTATAAACATTGTTTAAATCGAGATTATTGGTAAGTAAAAGCACCGCTACCCCTGTTAAAGCACTCACCAAAACAGACAGCATACCGGATACTGCCATAGCCACTACACCTGTTAACACAAACAATGAAAAATACTTCTTATAAGGAATTACCGTATCTTTTGGTTCAAATTGTTGAAGAATAATAATGTTTTCATAATTGTCTAATAAACTTAGATTATCCCTGTTAATTTCTACCAATAATCTGTCTCCGGTCTCCAAAACAATTCTTTCTTTGCCAATACGCTTTAAAAGTTCTGTGATTTTAATCAATGATTTTCTTTTTTTAATGGCTATTGGCACTGCATCTTGTAACATTACGTATTGTAATTCTTCTATGTTTTTGCCCAACAAAAAAGAATTGGGCAACATGAGTAATTCCACAAAGACAATATCATCAGAATTGGCAACCACGGAGGTTACATCAATTTTCTTATCTTCCTCCTCCTCCACTACTTGTTCCTTGTGAATTTTTAGGTGTTTAGAAGCAGCCAATGCCGTCAAAGTTTTAAAGTCACAGGTAACTAACAATTCATCATTGGCATGCAGGGTAATATATTTTCTCGGAGCATTAATAACGTCATTGTTTCTTATCAGCTTAAGAATAGTAATAGCCTGGCTTTCAAACACAAAACTTTCCTCTATAGTTTTATTGATTAATTTAGAATTCTTTGGAATGGTTACATTAGTTATATAGTTACTTATTTTGTAATCTTCGGTAAATTTCTTTGTTTTCCCCCAAGGCAGCCATTTAATGGCAACAGTTAAATAGAGAATGGAAATGCCCAAAAATATAAGGCCATAAGCTGTAAAATCAAAAAATCCCAGTTTTTGAGCTCCTAAATTTTGTGCAACGGAATTCACAATAAGATTAGTAGAAGTTCCCATAAGCGTACAAGAACCTCCTAATATGCCTGCAAAAGAAATGGGCAATAGCAGTTTAGTAGCCGACAGATTGTATTTTTCTGATAACTGATTGATAATTTTTATAAACACAATCACTACAGCGGTAGTACTTATAAATGCCGATATACCGGCCGCAACCAACATAAACACGGGTGCTATCAGATAAATAGGAAAAGTCCTTACCCTGCTCATTCCGGAAGTAAGCCAGTTTATTACGCCATTCTCTTCCATGGCAATGGCCAGAATCATAAGAGCCAAAATCGCAATAGTAGCGGCATTTGAAAACCCACTTATGGCTTCCTGAGGGCTTACCAATCCGGTTAATATTAAGGAAACTATAATAAATATTGCAATTTTATCAACCGGAAACACTTCAAATGCAAAAAATATTACCGTAATGAGTAAAATAGAGAATACTAAAATAATTTCCGTATTCATTTATAGAATATGGTTAATTTTCCAATTATCGTAATAGACAAAATCTTTTTGCGGATTTCGGATGCGTATCGATTGTTCTTGCTCCTGCAAGTCTTTAGGCAACTTATCTAAATTACCACCGTAATAGCCCATGGCCAGTGCGGTAGCTATATGAAAATCATCCGGCACGTTAAATTCCTCATGGGCTTTTTTCCAATTTACGCCTCCCATATGATGCAAAGCAATATTCATATCCTGAGCCTGTACAGACATATTGCCAAGACTCAACCCCAAATCATACAAGGCGTGAAAGTTTTCTTTTCCATTATCAAAAGTCTTTTTAAAACCACACAGGCAAAGTACCGGAGCGTTTTCTACCCATTTCTGATTAAACTCACTAAGGCAACTTACCAATTTTTTATAAGCCACTGTTCCTTTTTTAGCAACTATAAACCGCCATGGCTGGTAGTTATTGGAACTGGCAGCCCATCTAACCGCTTCAAATAGAACTTTTAAATCTTCGTCAGAAATTTCTTTATCCATAAATGTTCTGGGGCTGTATCGCTGTTCTAATAAAGGATATATTTGATAATCTGGTGTTGCAATGTTGTGCAATCTCGTTTCTCTAATATCTTCCATAAATATGTTATATTTTAATGAACTTATCTTCACTTTTTCTATTCCCTGAAAACAAAATAGTCAAGATGATTTCAATCATTTGAATTTGTAATATACTCTTTTTTATAAATTTTTAATACCACCAAAAATAAACTAATTAACAAAGGGCCAAAGATCAACCCGATAAAACCAAATAATGGTACGCCGATAAGGACTCCTACCAGTGTAATAAGCGGATGAACATTATCTATCTTTTTAAGTACGTATAACCTAATGACATTATCTGTGGAACCCACAATAAAAAAACCATAGGCCAGAATACCCCAGGCATTAAAAACATCACCATTTGCATACGTAAGAATAAAAGCCGGTACTATACCCAGCAAGCCGCCTACAAAAGGTATCATAGAGCCAATGGCAACCATAGCAAACCAAAATAGTGCATTTTCTATCCCAAAAATAAGAAACCCGATAAGGGCCACAATACCTTGGGCAACAGCCACTAATGGTATTCCCAAAGCATTAGAACGCACCTTACCCGCAATTTCCTTACCCACTAATTTTACATTTTCGGGTTTTAACGGTAAGAATACAGCAAAATTTTTGCGTAAATAGCCATCGTTAATAAGCATGTAATACAACAAAAAATACATGATAAACAGTGCCAAAACGGTGTTAAAAGTGCCGCCAGCAATACCTTGTAAGCTATCAGAAATATATCCGGAAGCCGAAGACGGGTCTATATCCGAAGTAAAACTGTATCCAAAATAGTTTTCCAGTTTAGAAATCTCATTTTTTATGGCCGTAAAAACTTTTTCCCAATTGTTGACCAAATACGAAATTTTATTTCCTAATAGTAAAATTACCCCCCCTATTGGTATTAAGATACCAATACTACTCAACACCAATAAAAATATAGCTGCCAGAGTAGGAGGCCATTTCTTTTTTACCAATTTTTTCATTGGTTTTCGCAATAGCACATAAAGGGTTATAGCCCCCAAAATACCACTAATATAGGGTATCATTTCAAAAAATATAATGCCTGCACATAGAAATATTACAAGCAACAAAAATAATTGTGTAAGTATGGCCGGACTAATTCTTTTCATGAATAATTTAGATAGTGAACTTTTCTGATTCCGTAGCACTGCTATGCAATAAAAAAAAGCCTTTAACAGAACAAAAAACTTCTAATTTTCGCTTAAACCCAAAAAGTTTAAACTAGTTCAGTGATTAAAAGTAGTAAAAAACTTTTTTCTTTTTATAACTGCACCGGGAATTCTGCTTATCAATTATTTCACAAAACGTAGAATGGGACTAAATGAATTTAATTTATTGACAATCAATCATTTAAAATAAATTTATCGTTCTACGGATAACTTAAATTAAAGTAACAAAGATTATATGGCTTCCAACAAGACAATAGAAAACGGCGAATCCATAATTATTTTTCCATTTTTAACTACGGCATGCCGGTTAGAATAGGCATCAATTAATTCTTTACCATCGTCAAAAACAGAACCTACTTCTATTTCCTTTTCCCCTTCAGGCAATTCTAATCCTACAATTACTTTATCAACAAAATCTCCTTTTGTAAGGGTTCTGGAAAACACGTACGGTGTATTGCTAATTGTTACATGTTTACCGGCTCCAACAGCAAAATGTTTATTTCTGAATTTTCCCAATTTTTGCCAATGGGTTAAAATCTGTTTAATACTATCAGTATTTATTTTATCCCAATTCATAAACGAACGTAGCGTAGCATCACCTTGCGTATTTTCAATGGTAAGGTCTCTTGCTGTTTCATCTCCGTAATAAATTTGAGATGCTCCCGGAGCTAACAACAGTTTTGTGGCGGCTTCAAAAGATTTTTCCCTGTTTTTGTCAAAAGGGCTGCCGTCATCATGTGAAGTTAAATAATTTAAAACCCCGTAATTGGCCAATTGGCCATGCAAAATAGAATCATACAACGAAAATGCGTATTGATAATTCTTTGCCACATCATACTTAAATTGAAAATTTATCAGGCTGTTAAAACCATGTTTAAAATAGTTTACTTTTTTATCTCCAAAATCATAATCCTGCCCTCCGCCAATACCGTATCCATATACCTCTCCTACCAGATAAAACGCGTTGTCATCCAAAACTTTATCAGGATTGTTTTTTTTCCATTCGGCAAAAGCCACATCACATTCATTCCTAAACTCCTGCCATACACTTTCTTCCAAATGTTTTACTGTATCAACTCTATACCCGTCAATTCCAAATTCACGCACATAATCTGTAAGCCATTTAATTATATAAAACCGTGGAGCTCTCGGATAACCGGTTCGTTTAAAAAAAGCATCTAATTCTTCCATCTCCTGTTCATATCTGCCTTCTGCCTTCCATTTTTCTATTAGACGAGGCGGCAAATTTACTTCCACATCACTCTCTGTACGAATATCCGGCAGATTTTCTACTAAGGTACACGACGTAGTAGTTTCATAATTCTGGTAGGTACAGGCGGGAGATGTCCTCACCCAATCCTCAGGCCACACAGGATCCTTTTCCGTAACCGGGCCGGTATGGTTAATTACAGCATCCAGTAATATCCTTATACCGTTTTTATGAGCAGTTTCTACCAATTCTTTCAAGTCTTCAGCAGTGCCAAAATTAGGGTCAATAGTCGTCCAGTCTTTTGTCCAATACCCATGAAAGCCATAAGTAAAGCCGGTGCCTTCATCCGTGCCGCCGTGAATCTGCTCTACTATAGGCGTTAACCAAATGGCGTTTACCCCTAAATCTGTAAAATAACCCTCGTTTATTTTTTGGGTTATCCCTTTTATATCTCCACCTTTAAAACCTCTTAATGTGGCGGTTTCTTTTGTTCTGTTAAAATTGACATCGTTATCAGGATTGCCGTTATTAAAACGATCGGTAAGTAGAAAATAGACATTAGCTGCTTTCCAATTGAAAGGATTTTTTACTTCTTTAACAGCGGTTTCTGTTTTGTGTTCTTTTTTATCAGCACAGTTTAAAAATGCAAATAACACAGCTAATAGTAAGGCATATTTTGTTCTCATTTTTGTTCAATTTTATATATTACAGATTCTAATGGTTCTAAATCTATTCGCAGAAAACCTATTCCTCCTTTTACAGTTAAATTTGACGCTTTCTTTTGATAAATCTGATCTTTCACCATATAAGACTCTTCTTTTAAATTCCAATTGGCAATAATATCTTCCGGAATTTGCAAGTTAAATCCGTATGAGTTGCTATCATTAAAATTTGCTACAATTATTAATTTTTCTTTATCATCCCATCGGGCAAAGGCATACACTTTATCATTATACCATTCTGTATTCTCCCTGTTATAATGGTGAATATCCTGATAATGTCCCATCAAAGCAGAACTATGAATGGCAAAATTGAGCAACCGTTTATAAAAATCTCGCAAGGATAGTTCTTCGGGAGTTGATTGCCCTCCGTCAAATTTTTTGTCATTGACCCAGCGTTGCAAATGCGGCACACCTACATAGTCAAAAATAGAGGTACGAGAAGGGCTGCCAAAACCCGGTTTTTCCTTTGCCGGTTCGCCTACTTCCTGTCCAAAATATATCAGGTTAGGCGAAGAACTAAGCGTTGTAGAAACTACCATAGCAGGCTTTCCTTTCTCTGCAGAACCGGCAAATTGCGGGCTGGCGATACGCTGTTCGTCATGGTTTTCCAGAAAATGAAGCATATGATGTTCTATATCCGCCAACCAGTGTTGTATGCCTGCAATATGGTCTGTTGACCCATGGCCTTGTACAATATTTTTTATGGTATCATAGAGTTGCACCTTGTCATAAAGATAATCCATTTTTCCACGGTGAATATAATCTCTATACACATCAGGATTATAAATTTCTGCCAATAAAAAAGCATTGGGATTTTTCATTTTTATAGCCGAATTCATATAACTCCAAAACGCTACCGGTACCATTTCTGCCATATCATACCTAAAGCCATCTACACCCATTGCTATCCAATACAGGGCAATGTTTCTAAATTTTTTCCATGAATCCGGCACCGTTTTGTCTTGCCAAAAAGCGTAATGCTTTTTGTAATCTAAAGTGTCAAATTCGGCCGGCAATTCGTCAAAATCTTTTCGGCCATCCGGGCTTACTCCATAATTAACTTTGACGGTTTCGTACCAATCGTTCATATTGGGTTGAGCATCTCTGGCTCCGTTTCCGGTCCATTTGGCCGGATTTTCATCAAAAAAACCATCAACTAATGGATGTTTTTCACCACCCAAAGGTTGATAACCATCCCGCCATTCGGGTAATTTAAATGGTGTTTTAGGAACGTAATAAAAATTGTTATTCACATTATACGTTACAGACGTATCATCAGTTGTTCCAAAGTCTTCAACCCCTTCCGGCTTGTTCACACTCTCATATTTTCTGGCTACATGGTTGGGAACTATATCTATAATCACTTTTAAACCGGCTTTATGGGTTCGCTGTATTAAGGCCTTAAATTCTTCTAATCGCTTTGCCGGATCCTCTGCCAAATCTGGATTTACATTGTAATAATCTTTCACAGCATAAGGAGAACCCGCTCTGCCTTTTACTACTTCGGGGTCATCATTTGAAATTCCATATTTTGTATAATCCCTAACCAAAGCATGATGCAGAACACCGGTGTACCAAATATGGGTTACGCCCAGATTTTTTATTTCCTGTAGGGCTTTATCAGTAAAATCGTTAAATTTTCCTACGCCGTTTTCTTCTATGGTACCCCACGGTTTATTGGTAGTATTGGTATTGCCAAATAGTCTGGTAAATACCTGATATACTACTTTCTTGTGTGTAATGGTGTCGTTTTTTATCATATTATCTTGCTCTAGTTTTTTATTTTCATTGCAAGCTACAAATACAACCATTACAATAAACAAATAACCAATATTTTTTTTCACACGTTTACGTTTTAGTAATTACATTGATTATAAATTAATGAGCTCATCTATCGCCTATTCATCGGCAAAAAATGTACATCTACTATTTTGTTGACAGCACCCAAACGCCTTTTTCTTTTAATTCAATTCTGTCTTTCCAATAAACATCCTCATCTGTGATGATGTTTCTCAAAGTCTTTCCATCTATCCCCAATTCAGAAAATCTGTCCAATTCTAATTGTATCTCATCCTCATTTTTATTGAGAATTACCATTACCGTTTCATCATCAGATATTCTTGTTAAAACATAAATTCCGTTTTCCGGGGCAAAATGAACTGTTTTTCCACTTTTTAAAGCAGCACTTTGTTTTCTGTAATTGAGTAAAATTTTTACAAATTGCTGCATTTCCTTTTGATTTTCGGTTAAGCCTTCTCCTGTAAAAGCATTTATCTTATCATCAGGCCATCCGCCGGGAAAATCGGTTCTGATGAGGCCATGGTCACCCGGTTTAGCAGTGTTTTGCATTAAAATTTCTGTACCGTAATATATTTGCGGTATCCGCGGCATGGCTATAAGATAAGCTATAGCCATTTTTGTATTTACCACATCTTCCTGCAAAGCCGTAAAAACTCTGTCCATATCATGGTTGTCTAAAAATGCCATAATATTAAAGGGATTAGTGTAGTAAAAATCATTGGCCAAGCCTTCATACATTTTAACCAAACCGGTATCCCATCCTTCTTTTTCATTAAGGGCTGCTACTATTTGTTGCTGCATGGGAAAATCCATTACTGCAGATAAATGAGAACGGTAACCATCGCTATTTTTAGCTCCGTCTTGCCAATAACTCACCACCAGCGGATTGGCACTCCACTCCTCACCTACTATATTAAAATTGGGATACTCCGTCATAATGGCTTTAGCCCAATTGGCCATAAAATCTTTATCAGGATAGGGATAAGTGTCTTGCCTGATGCCTCCCAGATTTAAAGTTTCTACCCACCAAATACTATTTTGAATGATATAAGTAGCCAAAAACGGATTTTTTTGGTTTAAATCCGGCATGGCATCAACAAACCATCCTTTGTTTAATAAATCTTTATCATATTGCGATGCGTAGATGTCCATGTTAGCAGTACGTCTATGATTAGAGATATGTAATTTTCTGTTATTGAGAAAATCTTCCTGAAAATTTAGCCAGTCTTCAAATGGCAAATCTTGCATCCACCAATGATGTAAACCACAATGGTTGGCCACTTGATCCATAATTAGTTTTATGCTCTTTTCTTTCGCTTTCTCAGCCAATATTTTGTATTCCTCCAAATTTCCAAAACGCGGGTCAACTTTATAAAAATCTGTAATAGCATAGCCGTGGTAAGATGATTGCGGCATATCATTGGTCAACAACGGGCTAGGCCAAATGGCGGTAAAACCCATTTTTTCAATATAATCAAGATGATTAATAATACCCTGAATATCACCACCATGCCTACCATAATCATCATCACGATTGATGGTTTTTTCGAGTAAATCTTTATCTAAATCATTTTTTACATTGCCATTTGCAAATCTATCCGGAGTAATTAAATAGATGGCATCTGCAGCAGTAAACCCCGATATTTTTTCTTCAGGTTTTAATCTTTTTTCAAAAGTGTACGGATAAGTGTAAACAATTATTTCTCCATCTTTAAAATGCAAGTTGTACGTACCGGCATCTAAATTTTCTGTATTAATAGTAATAAACAAATAGTTTTTACTCTTCGCTTTTTCAACTTTTGAAATAATACCTTTTTCTTCAAAAACAGGCGTGAATGCCGATATATTTTTACCATAAACCAACAATTGCAATTGAGGATTTTTCATTCCTGTAAACCAATTGGGCGGCTCTATTCTATCTATTTGTGAAACCATTGAAAGCGGTATAATTAAGATTATCAAAAATAATGTTTTTTTCATCTATTCAAATTTTTTCAATAACCTATGATTCAATAATTTAATTATTTTGGTGGATTATGGCCTTTTTTTGTCAAATGCCCATTATGGGCTTTCACACGTTTAAATTTTAGTAATTACATTGATTATTAGCTAATACCAAATCCAATATAGCATTATATATCAGATTTGGTATAATTATAAAATTGAGAACGTGTGTAACCACTACGTTCCCACACTAAAAATTTCTTAACGCAAATTTTATGGTTTGTATTTTGCTTTTTTAATCCGGATAAGGTGCCGGAAGAAATTAAAAAAGACCTGACAGGTTTGTAAAACTTTTAATTTACCATTGAAATTATTAATCATCCTATTCTTGTTTATATACATAGGAAAACCTGTCAGGCCTAAAGCAATTAGACTTGGTATTACTTTAAAAATCTTTGGCGTTTTTTAAATTCTCATACCCTTTAAAATTTTCCGTTTTTAGTTCTTTTTGAGGTTCTAAGGTTTTTAACCGCATATTTATTCCAATAGTTATCGGCTTTTTGCCTTGCATGTAAAAAGTAGTACCTTCATGGCTTACCGAGACTTTTATAATATTATTTCTAAAATTTACTTTAAAGGAATAGGCTTCCCATTCTTTGGGAATCTGTGGATAAAAATTCAATATCCCTTCTCCGTCAACCCGCATACCTCCAAAACCTTCTACCACACTCATCCAAGTACCCGCCATGGATGTGATATGTAATCCTTCGTGAACTTCTTTATTGTAATCGTCCAGGTCTAATCTGGCGGTACGTAAATAAAATTCGTAGGCTTTTTCTATTCTGCTTAATTTGGCTGCCTGAATACTATGTACGCAGGGAGACAATGAACTCTCATGTACGGTAAAAGGTTCGTAAAAATCAAAATGGCGAGCCAATTCTGAAACAGTAAAACAATCCTCAAAAAAGTAAAAACCCTGCAACACATCGGCTTGTTTTATATAAGGCGAACGTAAAATTCTATCCCATGACCAATGCTGATTTACAGGACGTTCTTTTTTATCCAGTTGTTCAACGGTTTTTAATTCCTTGTCCAAAAATCCGTCTTGTTGTAAATAGACATTATGTTCTTTGGAAAATGGAAGATACATTTCCGTTTCTACTTTTTTCCATTGCAAAATTTCATTATTATTAACGCCTGTCTTACCAATTATTCGTTTGTAGTCCTCAGGAAATTCCGTTTTCACAAAGGCTATCGTTTCTCCGGCGTATTCTAAACACCATTTAGCAATATAATTGGTATAAAAATTATTGTTTACGTTATTCTCATATTCGTTAGGCCCGGTTACACCCAGTATTACATATTTACCTTTTTGCTTAGAAAAATTGGCTCGCTGATGCCAAAATCTCGCTATACCAATAAGCACCTCCAAGCCTTTTTCGGGAATATACGTTTTGTCATTGGTATAGCGGGTATAATTAAAGATAGCAAAGGCAATGGCACCGTTTCGGTGTATTTCTTCAAAAGTTATTTCCCATTCATTATGGCATTCTTCGCCATTCATGGTAACCATAGGATAGAGTGCCGCACCATTTTTAAAGCCCAGTTTTTGGGCATTTTCTATGGCTTTCTCCAAATGGTTATAACGGTATGCCAATAAGTTTCTCGCTACTTTTTCATCTTTAGTGGCCATATAAAACGGCAAGCAATAGGCTTCTGTATCCCAATAGGTACTTCCGCCGTATTTTTCTCCGGTAAAACCTTTTGGGCCTATATTTAAGCGGGAATCTTTACCAAGATACGTTTGGTTGAGTTGAAAAATATTAAATCGGATAGCTTGTTGTGCTTTTACATCACCGGAAATAGTAATATCTGCCATCTCCCAGATTTTTGCCCATTCTTCTTTTTGGGTTGATAATAATTTATCAAATCCCATATTGGCAGCTTTGTCCAATACTTTATTTGCAGCATTTTTCAATTCGGCCTTTTCGTGATAGCGATCTACAGTAAAACCGGTGTATTTATAAATGGTAAATTCTTGTCCTTTTTCAATATTTTTGGTGTATGAAAACCCAATAAATTGAGGCTTTTCCTCTATTTCACATTTTGCAGAAATTTCTTTTCCGCTTAACTCAAAAACCGATTCCATAAAAGCACAGACATGGAAATTGGTCTTCATGGTATGGGCATCAATAAAAGCTCTTTCTCCTTCATGGCAAACTGAAGTTGTGTTCCAAAACCGGTTGTCCCAGTTAGAATCTTCATTCGTAATTCCACTATCCAAATAGGGCTGGTAGGTAATAGTTGCCTCTTTATTAAGAGGCGTAATACTATATTTTATAGCGGCCAATTCGTCTTGCTCCAAATGCAAGAAACGCCTCGCTTTTACTTTAACTGAGATGCCATTATTTAATTTGGCCGTAAAACTTCGACTTAACCAACCCTCCTTCATATTGAGTTCTCGTTTAAAATCAACTACTTCGCAGGTGTTTAAATCTAAGTTCTCATCATTAACTCTAACTTTTATACCAATAATATTCGGGGCATTTAGCACTTTTGCAAAATACTCAGGATACCCGTTTTTCCACCAGCCTACACGAGTTTTATCAGGATAATAAACACCGGCTATATAGGTGCCTTGAAAAGTATCACCGGAATAATCTTCTTCAAAATTAGCCCGCTGCCCCATAACTCCATTACCTATACTAAAAAGGCTTTCGGAAGATTCTACGCGGCCTTTTTCAAAGCCTTCTTCTATTATTGACCATTCGTTAGGGGTGATATAATTTTGATTCATATTTTTAAATTTGAAATATTAGACTTGAGATATTAAATTCGCCAGTTGGCGACAAGATTAAGGTATAAGAGCCTGTTTTATTTTTTATTTTTTGAGCAAATCCTCCAAAAATGTTGTTGTAATTTCTGTGTTGTCATTAAAAACATAATCAGCCTCTGTCAGAGTTGCTTTATCACCAATGCCAATGGCTAACATTCCTGCATTTTTAGCAGCTTGTATGCCGGCAATAGCATCTTCAAAGACGATACAATTTTTTGGTTCAACACCCAATTCCTGAGCTGCCAGCAAAAAGACTTCGGGGTCGGGTTTGGCTTTAGAAACAGCATTGCCATCCACTATGGCATTAAACCTATTTTTTAATCCCACTTTTTCCAAAATAAGCGGTGCATTTTTACTGGCAGAACCCAAAGCATAAGGGATAGCTTTACTATCCAAAAATTCCAGTATAGGCAATACGCCGGGTAATATTTCGTCTGCAGTCATTTGATTAACATAGTCCAAATAGGCTTCGTTTTTTTCTTTCAAATAAGCATCTTTTTTGGATTGGGGAAGTGTTTTTCTACCTATTTCTAATAAAATCTCCAAAGATCTTACCCTGCTTACACCTTTTAATCGTTCGTTATCTTTTTCGGTAAATTCAAAACCCAACACATCGGCTAAGTCTTTCCAGGCCAGATAATGGTATTTGGCGGTATCTACAATTACACCGTCTAAATCAATCATAAATCTTTTACGTTTTTAGCATTTATTGTTTTGATGTTTTTTATTTTTTCTCGTCTGATTGTTCATTAATTGTATCATCCACATCATCCACATTCCTCACCAAAATAGCAGCTATCAACAAACTGACACCACTTAGCACTAAAGCTATAATAGCTTGATTACCATACACATACTTTATAAGCGGACCACCTATCAAGGCATTTATAATTTGTGGAATAACAATAAAAAAGTTAAAAATACCCATATATACACCCATTTTTTTTGGATTAATAGCACCGGATAAAATGGCATAGGGCATAGCCAAAATACTTGCCCAGGCTATCCCTATGGCAACCATTGACAAAATGAGCCAGTTTTCATTGGGCATGAAGTACATGGAAATTAGCCCCAATCCTCCAATAAACAGGGAAACGGAATGGGTCTTTTTCCTCCCGATTTTCTTTGCAATATAAGGCAGGGCAAAAGCAAAAAATGCCGCAATTAAATTGTAAATTCCAAATAAGATGCCCACCCAATCACCGGCATCCTGATAAGTGGAGCTACTACTATCTGTATGTGGCAACCCGTAAATATGCTGGGCAACGGCAGGAACGGAAAACACCCACATACCAAACAATCCAAACCAGGAAAAAAACTGTACCCAACTGAGTTGACGCATGGTAAGAGGCATTTTAAAGAAATCTTCAAAAATGTCTAAAAGAGATGATTTTTGATCATCGTCTATAGCTAAAATTTTATCTTCTTCCAACAATGATTCTTCGATAGCTTTGAGTTCATCAGGGGAGTACTCTTTTGTAGTTATAACCGTTATGAGAATAGAGATTACCAATACTCCCGCACCAATAATAAAAGACCAGATTAAATTAGCAGGCACACTGCCTTCGGCAGGCACATTAGAAACCCCAAACCAATGATTCAACACATAAGGAAGCCAAGACCCGATAACGGCTCCTATACCTATCAGTGCCGTTTGCACACTAAAACCAAGTGTACGCTGGTCTGTTCTAAGATTATCCCCTACCAGTGCCCTAAAAGGTTCCATGGCTATATTAAAAGAGGCATCCATAATCATCAACATTCCGGCACCTACCCAAAGAGCCGGCATAAAAGCGATAAAAATATCAGCCTGAGGCATTAAAACCAAGCCTACCGAAGCCAGAAGTGCCCCGGTAAGAAAATAAGGTTTTCTTCGGCCTAATCTGTTCCAGGTATTATCACTGTAATGGCCTACAATAGGCTGAACAATAAGGCCCATAAGAGGAGCAATAAGCCAAAACCAAGAAAGCTCATGTACATCTGCTCCAAAAATTTGTAATATTCTACTGGCATTAGCATTCTGCAAAGCAAAACCCATTTGGATACCCAAAAATCCAAAACTCATGTTCCAGATTTGCCCAAAACTCAATTTCCTTTTTTCCATAAAAATAAAGTAATGACAGCAAACACCATTTCCACTAAAAACAGCGAAAAGGCTTGCCTGACTACGAAATGTGAAGTGTAAAATTCTGTTCGGTTTTTGTACTTACGAACAAAAATCATTGTGTAAAGATATAAAAAATCCTGTTATGCAAATTAAATTTTTAAGAAAATCTTCCACTCCTGTCAGAAGACTCTCGTACTTGGATAGTAGTTTTTATAACAATATTACGATTGCGAAGCCGTACCGGACCGGTTTCTGCAATTCTGTGTAAAATTAGTTCTGCAGCCTGTTCTCCTATTTTTGTGCCGTATTGGACTACTGTGGATAATTGAGGGGAAGAAAACCGCGAAATAAGGCCATTGGTAAACCCTATTATAGCTAAATCTTTTGGGATATCAACCCGATGTTTTTTGGCCAACTGTATAACAACAGCAGCATATATTTCATTCACCGCCACTATACCATCCGGCCATTGTGTTAAATTATCTAAATATTCTGAAACCTGTTGCTCTAAGTCAATACTTTCATCAACTTCCAAGATTAATTCTTCCGGTACAGTTCCTTGCAATTCAGTTAAAGCTTTTCTGTAGCCGGCCATTCGCAAAGCACCTACATTTACAAAATCCGGTGTACCAATAATACCTATTCTCTCGCATCCCTGATTGTAAAGATGCATCGCTGCATGATATCCGGCATCGTAATCATCTACTACTACACTGTCACAATCTATTTGGTCAGTTGCCCGATCAAAAAATACGATTGGGATGCCATCATTTTGTAAGGATTTAAAATGCTGATAATCCGCTCGTTTCAAAGTACCTTTGGCAATAGAGACGAGTACGCCATCCACTTGTCCTTCTGCCATCATCTCTACATTAAGTTTTTCCTTTTCGTAAGATTCATTAGAAAGGCAAATCATCAGATTGTAATCGTTTTTATTAGCAATTTTTTCAATACCTTCTATTACTTCAGAGAAGAAATGATGCACTATCTCAGGGATAATTACGCCCAAGACCATTGTTTTTTTATTTCTAAATTTTAAAGCAAAGGTATTGGGTTTATAGTTGTAATATTTAGCGAAAGCCTGTATCCTTTCTCTAACTTCTTCACTGATTTCATGACTATCTTTTAAAGCTCTGGAAACCGTAGAAACAGAAACCTCAAACTCATTGGCAATATCTTTAAGCGTAATTTTTTTCTTCATCTGATAGTCATTCATCTTTAAACATTAGTCTATATTTCTACATTATACATTTTATTCTGGGTTTATCCAAATAGTTGGCAAAAACAGTCAAACATTAAGCATATTAAATTACAATTTAATGATTTGGAATTTAGAATTTTCGTCAATTTATAGTATTTTTTAATCTATATTTTTCTAATTATTAGTTAATTGAATTTTTCATACCATAATTGAGAGCCTTTAACCTTTAGATTATCAAATAAATTATTGATACGATAAATTTAACACCCGTTTTAAAGCAGAATTTGTAATAATAACAAATATAGTGTATTTTTTTTATAAAGTTATCAACACGCAAACCTTTGCGTAAAGATTGCAATTATGAAATCCTCTTACTTCATCTTACCTTTGAAGCCTACGATATGTAGAAGTGTATTTTTTAGATTTTTTTAGTAACTCAAAATTTATCTTTATGAGAAATTTTAAACACTTTTGTTGTATAATGACTCTTTTAATACCGCTATTTGGTTTTTCGCAAATAACGATTAAAGGAACCGTTACAGACAAAACAACCAATATGCCACTACCGGGTGTAAACGTATTTATAAAAGGCACTACCACCGGTACAGTAACAGACTTTGATGGAATATACCAACTTGCCAATGTAAATACCGGCGATGTATTGGTCTTTTCATTTATAGGCTATGTTACCGAGGAAATAACTGTTACCGGCAGTGAAGACATCAATGTAGTATTGGATGAATCAGCCCAAAGTTTAGAAGAGGTGGTCTTGATAGGGTATGGATCTACCACTGTAAAAGATGCTACCGGTTCTGTATCTTCTGTAAAAGCGGAAGATATAAACAAAGGAGCAATTGCTTCTCCCGAACAATTATTAGTAGGAAAAGTAGCCGGCGTGCAAGTTACCACCGGTGGAGGTGCACCGGGTACCGGCAGTACCATACGAATAAGAGGAGGAGCTTCTCTTAATGCCAATAACGATCCGCTTATAGTTATAGACGGAGTTCCTATTGACAAAAACAACTTAGCGGGTTCCAGAAACCCTTTAAACTTGGTTAACCCTAATGATATAGAATCGTATAACATTTTAAAAGATGCTTCCGCCACTGCCATTTATGGTTCCAGAGCTTCGAATGGTGTAATAATTATTACTACAAAAAAAGGAAAGCAAGGTGACCTCAAAGTCAATTACACTGCCAATGTTTCTATTCAAGAAAATATTAGAATGGTAGACGCTTTGAGTGCAGATGAATTTAGGGCTTATGTAAATGCCAATGGTACTGCCACAGACATTGCTCTTATGGGCAACTCCAAAACAAATTGGCAAGAACTTATCTTTAGAACCGGTACAGGCACAGACCATAATATTAGCCTTTCCGGTGGTTCTGACAGATTTAATGTAAGAGGCTCCATGGGTTATACCAATGTTAATGGTACCTTAAAAACATCTAAATTAGAACGTGCAACCTATGCTATTAACATTGGGTCTAAGTTTTTTGATAATCATTTAAAAGTAGATGTAAACACCAAAGCGTCTTTAATTGCCAATAGATTTGCTGATCAGGGAGCAATAGGCAATGCCATTGCATTTGATCCCACACAACCGGTTTACGATAACAATTTGCCTTTTGGCGGGTATTTTGAGTGGACGGAACCTAATACCAATAATCCTATATCAGTTGGAGCACCTTTTAATCCATTGGCACTTTTAGAACAAAGAAGAAACATTTCTAGTGTAAGCAGAATATTAGGTAATGTACAATTTGATTACAAATTTCACTTTTTACCGGAATTAAACGCCAATTTAAATATAGGTATAGATAAATCCAGTTCCAAAGGATCTAACAAAATCTTCAATTCTGTCACCACAGTTTTAAAGGATGGTATCACCAATTTGGGCAGTATAGCTACATATACCCAGCAGAAAGAAAACAAACTGTTAGATTTTTATTTACAATATGTAAAGGAATTTGGAAATAGCAAATTAGATATTATGGGTGGTTATTCTTATCAAAACTTTGTTGATAAGAGCGACAATATAACAGATATTCAAAATCCTGATATCACAGAAAAAAAGGACTATTACAAAGAGTTAAATCTACAATCGTTTTTTGGAAGACTCAATTTTTCTTTATCAGATAAATATCTATTTACTTTTACATATAGGCGAGACGGTTCTTCTCGCTTTAGCAAGGAAAATCGCTGGGGTAATTTCCCTGCGGCTGCCATTGCTTGGAAAATTTATGAAGAACCATTCTTTGAAAATGCAGAAGTTTTATCTAATTTAAAATTGCGATTGGGCTGGGGTATTACCGGCCAGCAAGATATTGGCAGTTTTTACCCTGCCATACAAACCTATTTATTGAGTACCAATACGGCACAATATCAGTTTGGCAATAATTTTATCGGCACATACAGAGCCCAACCCTATAATACCACCTTAAAGTGGGAAGAGACAACAACCTACAATGCAGGTTTGGATTTCGGATTTTTTGAAAACAAATTGAGTGGTAGTATAGACGGTTTTACAGAGAAACTGTAGATTTATTAAATTTCATCCCATTTCCCGCCGGTTCGTCATTGTCTAATTCCGACAATGCCAACATTGGTGAAACGAAAAATATAGGATTAGAATTTGCCTTAGATGCCGTTGCGGTAGAAACGGAAGATCTTTCGGTAAACTTAGGATTAAATCTCGCTTGGAATGATACAGAAATCACCAAATTAACCACAAATAAAAGTGCCGATTATGATGGCGTTCCCGCCGGAGGTATTACAGGAGGTGTTGGTAACTCTGTACAAATTCACTCTGTTGGTTATTCTCCATATACCTATTTTGTGTATCAGCAAGTTTATGATGAGAATGGCAAACCACTCGAAGATGTCTATGTAGATAGAAATGGAGACGGCAGCATTACGCTTGCAGATCGTTATCGGTATAAAAGTCCGGTAGCAGACATCACTGCCGGATTCTCTACAGATGTTAAATACAAAAATTGGAATTTTACTATGTTTTGGAGAGGCAGTTTGGGAAATTATGTTTATAACAATGTAGATTCTAATTTAGGTTTCAAACTCAATTTATTAAACACAGCATTTCCTAATGTAATTTCCAACGGTGTAGAAAATGTACTGGAAACCGGTTTTATTAATGGAAGAACAAAACGATATTTATCTGATTATTATGTTCAAGACGCTTCTTTCATCAAATTGGACAATGTAGGTATTGGATATAATTTTGGTAAGGTCTTTGGTGAAGGCACCAATTTAAAATTAAATGGTACGGTACAAAATGTAGTAACATTTACCAATTATAAAGGATTAGACCCTGAGGTCTTTGGCGGTATTGATTACAACATCTATCCAAGGCCCAGGATTTACACATTAGGACTTAATTTAAACTTTTAAATTATAAAAGATGAAAAAACATATTTTTAAAATAATCTTAGCAAGTACTTTTGTAGGCATATTTACACTTAGTTCTTGTTTGAATGATTTAGATACAGTGCCAAAAAATAGTAAAACTGAACTAGCAGACGAATTATTCAATAATCCTAATGCCTACAAACAAGTATTGGCAAAACTATATGCCGGTTTAGCCATAAGTGGACAAGAAGGACCATCCGGCGAACCGGATATTTTTGGAATTGACGAAGGTTTTAGCCAATACCTTAGACAGTACTGGTTAGCACAGGAATTGACTACAGACGAAGCCGTAGTTGGCTGGGCAGACGGCAGTTTACCGGACTACCACGAACAAGATTGGACTTCTGCAAATGAGTTTATCAAAGCTTTGTACGATAGAATATTCTATCAAATAACGTCTTGTAATGCTTTTTTGAGACAAACAACTCAGGATAAATTAGATGCGAGAGGTGTAGAAGGGCAATTGTTAACCGATGTTAATTTATACAGAGCAGAAGCTCGTTTTTTAAGAGCCTTAAGCTATTATCACGCAATAGATTTTTTTGGAAATGTACCTTTTGTTACGGAAGAAAATAAAGTAGGCTTTATAACTCCAAAGCAGATAAGTAGAGTAGATTTGTTCAATTTTATTGAAAGTGAACTTCTTGATATTGAAGGTAGTTTAGCGGCACCTATGACTAATGAATATGCCAGAGCAGACCAAGCGGCAGTATGGGCTTTGCTGGCAAAATTATATTTAAATGCCGAAGTGTATATCGGCCAGCCCAAATACACCGAAACCATTACGTACACCAATAAAATAATTAATGCGGGATACACTTTAGAACCAGAGTACCAAAATTTATTTTTGGCAGATAACCACACTGCAAACGGGGTGATTTTTCCTATAGCTTTTGACGGGCTGCACACACAGTCTTATGGAGGCACTACCTTTTTAATTCATGCACAAGTAGGCGGATCTATGTCGCCATCAGACTTTGGCATAAATGCTGGCTGGGGTGGCAACAGAACTACTAAAGCATTAGTAAATCTATTTGATTATAACTTTGACAATACCACTGCTAACAACACCTTAGGAGCAGCTTCTAACTGGGGTATTGTAGGTGATCTTACTGATTGGGGCGGACAACCGGATTTGGTATTATATGAAACCGGTACTGCCAATGTCTATGCGGGATATTACAGTTTGCCTGATGCCGAAATAAAATTTAGGCCAGACAACACTTGGGGAAATGATTTTGGTGATAATGGAAATAATATTAGCGTATCATCAGGTATTTATAATATTACCATAAACACGACAGACCAAACTTATGAGCTAAAGAAATTGGCCGATGCACGTGCCATGTTTTATACTGATGGCCAATCACTGGAAATAGAAGAAATACCACCATTTACTGAAGGATATGCAATTACCAAATTCAAAAATGTAGATCGTAACGGTAATCCGGGTTCAGACACAAGTGGAAAATTCACAGATACAGATTTTCCTTTATTTAGATTAGCAGACGTCTATTTAATGTATGCAGAAGCAGTGTTAAGAGGCGGAACCGGTGGTAGCGAATCTAATGCATTAGAATATATAAATGCCCTTAGAGACAGAGCCAAAAGCCCTGTACGAGTATCAACTTCTGAACTTAATCTTGACTTAATCCTTGACGAAAGAGCAAGAGAGCTGTATTGGGAAGCACACAGAAGAACGGATTTGATAAGATATGGTAAATTTTCTGAAACCAATTATTTATGGCCTTGGAAAGGCGGTATAAAAGAAGGAATAAGCACCAGCGGGCATTTGGATTTATTCCCTATTCCGGCTTCAGATATGAACGCTAACCCTAACTTAACCCAAAATCCGGGCTATACAAATTAAAAATATAAGCAAAGATGAAAAATACAATCTATAAACTTTTAATTTTTATAATCGCTCCACTTTTAATAGTAGGTTGTGATGATAACATTGTTTCGGAACTTAACCCTAATGCCGGTGTAATAGCCAGTTTATCTGAAGATAATATAATCTTAAAGTCTGAAAACGCAGACATGGAAGCACTAACTATTACATGGACTGCTCCTGATTTTGGGTTTGATGCGGCACCGGTCTATAAAGTGTATATGGATAATGCCAGTAACAATTTTAGCAAACCAGAAGAGGTAGCCGTTGGTCAAAATTTGCAAAAAACTTTCACCGTAAAAGAATTAAATAAAATTTTACGAAAGCTAGATTTGGAAGCCGGCACTGAGTCAGATGTAGCGATAAAAGTAGTGGCTAAACTAGGAGAATATCATGGTGTAGAATCCGCAGTACTTACACTAAAAGCCACATCTTATGAAGATATTTTAGACCTTTCTACCACATGGGGTGTAGTGGGCTCTGCCGCCAATGATTGGGGGGCAACACCTGATTTGCCATTTTACCAAACCGGCACGGAAGATGTATATGTAGCCTATGTCACCTTAAAAGATGGCGAAATTAAATTTAGAGAAAACAATGCTTGGGATAATAATTATGGAGATAATGGTGCTGATGGAACTTTGGAGCCAGATGGAGCTAATATAGCCGTAACTGCGGGTACCTATAAAATTGTAATAAATTTAGATGCACTTACTTATAATATTGAACCATACAGTTGGGGAATAACAGGCGATGCCACAACCAATGGATGGGATGGTCCAGATATGCCATTGGAATACGATCCTTATACAGACCAATGGAGAGCCATTGTAAAACTTAGTGATGGTGAAATAAAAATAAGGCAAAACAATTCCTGGGATATCAATTACGGTGATGATGGTGCTGATGGAACCTTAGAAGCCAATGGTGCCAACATAGCTGTAACCGCAGGTTTTTATCACATTACCGTTAACTTTAACAACTCGGCATATACCATTGAACCTATTGATGTATGGGGTATAGTAGGAAGTGCAACTCCTAATGGATGGGATGGCCCGGATACCAAATTCAAATTGGATTACAGCCAAGATCGCGTATGGTACATCAATAATATTACACTTACTGATGGCGAAATAAAATTCCGTCAAAACGATGCCTGGGACGTGAATTACGGTGATACCGGTAACGACAAAACTTTAGAGCTTAATGGAGATAATATTCCGGTTACTGCCGGAACATATAAAATTGTACTTGATTTTAGCAATACAGACAGCCCAACTTATTCCATGGAATAAGAAACACCACTAAAGTTTGATTTTTATCAAAAGGCTGTTTATCTTTATAAACAGCCTTTTTTATAGTTTAAATTTTAGTAATTAGCTGATAATAAATAAATTACAAAACCCATAACGTATATAACCCCTACGTTCTCACATTAAAAATTTTAAACATTGTCTTTTGTGAAGAAATATTGAAAATTTCTAAATGCTCGTTTTACCTGAATAAACACAATTATGAAAAAACTACTACTTTTATTTTTAATAATCTCAACAGCTACTTTTGCCCAGCAACAAACGGTAACTTTTTCGGTAAATCCAATGCCTTTCGAGGAAGATGAAGAGATTACTATAACAGTTACAGGCCTCAATCCACAAGCAGCTTGGAACGTGAATGACGTATATCTTTGGGCATGGTCTTTTGTAGGTACTTCGCAAATGGATGCTCCCAAAAATGGTTCATGGAATAATTCTGACGAGGCCCAAAAACTCACCAAAAACGGAAATAAATATACCATTTCTTTTATCCCAAGTACTTTTTACGAAAGGACAAGCCTTACGAGTATTGGTTTTCTTGTAAAAGCAAAAGATGGAACAGGAGATAAAAAATCACAAGATCATTTGGTACAGGTAGGTGGTATTAATGTACCAGACGTTACTGAAAAACCTGTACCTGCCGGCATGCTGGATGGTATAAATTATGACCCATCAAACCTTTCAAAAGTAACTCTAGTACTTTATGCCCCAGAAAAAGAATTTGTAAACCTCATCGGGAATTTTAATAACTGGCAAAGAGACGATACCAATTATCTGTTGTTTAAAGATAGTACAAAAGACCGTTTTTGGATAGAACTGGACAATATCACCCCACAAACTGATGTGCTATACCAATATTTAGTAGATGGCACCTTAAGAATAGCCGACCCCTATTCCACTACCATTTTAGATGAAAATAACGACCGGTATATAGACAATATTACCTATCCTAATTTACCAGCTTACCCTACCGGTAAAACTAACCATGCGGTTACTTGGTTTAGTACCGGTAAACAGGAATACGATTGGCAAATCGCCAATTTTCAACCGCCGGCAAAAACCGATCTGGTTGTTTACGAACTATTAATTAGAGATTTTGATGCCTTGCACAGTTTTGATGCAGTAAAAGCCAGATTAGACTACCTTCAGGAATTGGGTGTAAACGCCATAGAGTTAATGCCGGTATCAGAATTTGATGGAAATGAAAGTTGGGGATACAATCCTTCTTTCCATATGGCTTTGGATAAATATTATGGTACAGCAACTGCTTTTAAACAACTAATAGACGAGTGCCATAAAAGAGGTATGGCTGTTATTTTAGATGTGGTTTATAACCATGCCACCGGACAGCACCCTTACTATAGAATGTGGAATACAGACAATGGCGGTTACGGTGGCCAAGCAAGTACTGACAACCCGTTTTTTAATCCAGTTGCTACTCATTCTTATAGCGTTTTTAACGATTTTAACCACAGTAAACAGGCTACCAGAGATTATATAAAACGAACCGTTCAATACTGGATAGAGGAATATAAAATAGACGGTTTTAGATGGGATTTAACCAAAGGTTTTACACAGAATTGTACGCCGTCAAACGAAACATGTACCGGTAGCTACCAAGCAGACAGAGTAGCCGTATTAAAAACCTATGCCGATTACCAATGGGCTGTTGACAATGACTTCTACATCATTTTTGAACATCTGGGCGGCAATACCGAAGAAACTGAATGGGTAAACTACCGGTTAAACGAAGGAAAAGGCATTATGGTTTGGAACAATTTTAACTATAATTACAACGAAGCCACCATGGGTTGGAATGAAAATTCTGACTTTTCCGGGATTGACTACCGCAAACGTAATTGGACTGTACCCGCTAATATGAGCTATATGGAGAGCCACGACGAAGAAAGACTAATGTACAAAAACTTAGCATACGGCAATAGTGCTGGAAGCTATAATATCAAAGACCAAAATACGGCATTAGACAGAATGGAACTGGCAGGAGCTTTTTTCTTTACGATTCCCGGGCCTAAGATGATTTGGCAATTTGGAGAATTGGGTTATGATGTAAGCATAGATTTTAATGGCAGAACCGGAAACAAACCCATCAAATGGGAATATTTTAATGATCCGGACAGAAAAGATGTCTATGAAACGTGGGCTAAATTAATTAAACTCAAGAAACAAGTACCCATTTTTAAAACTACAAATTTCGACTTGGATGTAGGTAATTCTAACGGACTTAAAAAGATTCACTTGAAGGATGATTCTAACAATCCTGATATAAAATACATAACCATTATTGGAAATTTTGGGGTAACGGCTCAGGATATCAATCCTGAATTCCAACAAATTGGAACTTGGTATGATATTTTAAATAACAATAGTAGAATCCAAATTACCAATACCAATACTACTATTTCCTTAAATCCCGGAGAATTTAAAATATATGCCAGCAGTGCGGTTACTTTGGGTATAGATGATTTTAATATTAAAAAAAATACAATTGTTTATCCAAACCCAACTACAGGGCATTTTGCCATAAATTACCAATTTGACAACATAAATGTTTACGATGTATCCGGAAGACTTGTCAAAATGATTGTTAATGATAAAAACAGGTCAACTGTGGACATTTCTGAATTGCAACCCGGCATTTATTTATTGCAAATTAAAACAGCTACAGCTATTTATAAGGGGAAATTAATAAAACAATAGATTCTTTAAAGATTGATATACAACTCATCAGAACTAAAAATTGTAAAAGACAAATATGGCTTTCCACAGATGGAATTAAACGAAAGCTACTTGCCGTTGCATCACGGTCAGTGGGGAGCCTATATATAAATAATACCAAGCCTAATATGCTATATTGGGTTTAGGCATGAATTTTTAACTTATACAAGGCAAAAAATGCAGACATAGCCTTAGCTATGGCGAGTATCTTTAACGTAGTAGAAGCGAAAATTTATCCAATTATATGTAGCATTATATATTAGAAATGGTATTAGACTTGGTATAAATGTAAGATTTAACTTTTTACTTCCTCTTTAAGTACAGACTTCAGCCTTTTCTGCAAAATGCTATCTGGTACTGAAATACCTACTTGCATGCCTTTCTCAAATTTTAATTGGCTTTCAAAAAACACATTCTCACCTCCTATCAAAGCCCGATAGAGATAAACACGGCCTTTAAAATAGCCTTCTTTTATTCTCACGACTAATTCGGATGTGTCTTGTATTCTAATTTCATGAGCATAAACAATTACTTTTTTATCGGAATCTATATCAGACAATAAACTAACCGGCAAATAATTATAGGTATCAAAAAATGATGCAACAACCGGTAATTTCGGGTTGTTATATAACTGCTTTGGGCTACCTGATGCAATAATTTTTCCATTTTCTAAGACAAGTATCTTATCAACAAATGAGAGCACGTCTTCTTTATTGTGTGTTGCCAAAACACAACTGATGTTATTGTTTTTTAAAAATTGGAACAAGTTCTTACGTAAGGCTTCTTTTCTAAAATTATCAATGTGACTAAAGGGCTCGTCAAGCAACAATAATTCCGGTTGTTTGGCCAATGCCTGTGCCAAAGCTACGCGTTGTTTTTGCCCACCACTTAGGTTTTTAACTTTTACTCCAGCATAATCTAAGAGTCCTACCGCGGACAACAATTCACTTATCCTTTTCTCCTTTTCTTTTAAATAGAAGTTAGACAAAAACTTGCCCACATTATCATTAATTGTGGTAAACGGCATCAGGTCAGATTCCTGAGATACATATTTTATCCTATCATCTCCGTGAATTAAGTTAAATTTTGGACCCAGAATTTCTTTATCTCCGTAATAAATATGGCCACGGTCTAAATCGTATTGGCCATAAAGGAGTTTTAACAACGTACTTTTTCCGGCACCACTCTCACCTAAAATTGTGCAAATTTCTCCTTGACCTACGGCAAAACTTATATCTTGCAGCAGCGGTTTTTCCTCATAACTAAAAGTGAGATTTTTTATTATAAGCATGATAATGAGTTTTTTAAACCTACAAGATTATGAGAATCTTACAGATTTAGTCTGATAGTGTAATTTAATAAGGATTTTGCCGGCTTTGTAGCCTTGCCGTTATTTCTTAATCTCTGTATCTAAACTATTAAACCCCATATTATACAACGTAAACGCAATGATATCTGCAGCTTCTTCTATGCTTTTGCTCACCGGTTTTCCGGCACCGTGACCTGCATCGGTTTCTATTCTAATAAGAACCGGATTATTGCCTTTCTGTTTTTCTTGGAGCGTTGCAGCAAATTTAAAGCTATGAGCCGGCACCACCCTATCGTCATGGTCTGCAGTAGTAATTAAAGTAGCCGGATATTCCACGCCTTTTTTAATATTGTGTAATGGAGAATATTTAAGAAGATACTCAAACATTTCCTCACTGTCTTCGGATGTGCCGTAGTCATAAGCCCATCCGGCACCTGCTGTAAATGTATGATAACGAAGCATATCTAAAACACCTACTGCCGGCAAGGCGACTTTCATTAATTTAGGGCGTTGAGTCATAGTAGCACCTACTAATAACCCCCCATTAGACCCGCCTCTAACGGCTAAATAATCTGATGAAGTATAATTTTCTGCAATCAAATATTCAGCTGCTGCAATAAAATCATCAAAAACATTTTGTTTTTGCATTTTGGTGCCTGCAACATACCATTTTTTACCATACTCTCCGCCTCCACGTAAATTAGGTACGGCGTAAACACCACCCTGTTCTAACCAAACAGTATTGACAATATTAAAACTTGGCGTTAGCGAAATATTAAATCCACCATATCCGTATAAAATAGTAGGATTTTTACCATTTAACGCTATACCTTTTTTATAAGTGATTACCATAGGAATTTTAGTGCCGTCTTTGGAGTTATAAAACACCTGTTTAGACTCATAATTATCAGAATTATAACCGTTTATTTCCGGCTTTTTATATATTTCATATTCCCCCGTTTTAGGATTGAGTTGATAAATGGTTCCGGGTGTGGTGTAATTTGTAAAAGAAAAATATAATTCTTCAGCTTCTTTTTTTCCGCCAAAACCACGGGCAGAACCCACTCCGGGCAGTACTATTTCCCTGATTCTATTGCCTTTCATATCGTATTGATACACTTTGGAAACAGCATCTACCATATATTTGGTAAAAATATAACCGGCACCGGTACCCGTACTAAGTACATGATCCGTTTCAGGGATAAAATCTTTCCAATTTTCCACCCCCGGATTGCTGGCATCTACGGTTACAATTCTCCGGTTGGGAGCATCTAAATTGGTAACGATATACAGCTTGTTGCCGTCATTTTCAATAACACCAGAATCACTATCATAATTATCCACTACGGTTTTGAGCAAGCTATCAGGTTTAGTTAAATCTTTGATAAACATTTTATTACCGGATGTAGAAACAGAAGCCGAAATAATCAAAAACTTATTGTCTTCGGTTACATAACCACTTACATATCTGTTTTTCTCGGCATCAGTACCGCCAAAAATCAATTCATCATCTTTCTGAGCCGTACCCAATTTGTGATAATACAACTTATGCTGATCTGTCTTAGCAGATAATTTACTGCCTTTTGGCTTATCATAGCTCGAATAATAAAACCCGTCATTGCCTTTCCAGGAAATACCACTAAACTTTACATCTCTAATGGTATCTTCCTTTATTTCTTTGGTAATGGCATCCATAATAATCACTTTTCGCCAGTCTGAACCACCTTCGGAAATTGCATAAGCCGCCAAAGAACCGTCTTTTGAGAAACTCAAATCAGCTAATGACGTGGTGCCATCATCCGAAAACGTATTAGGGTCAAGAAACACTTCGGGCTCTCCTTCCGCTTTTTGCCGGTAAACTACATACTGGTTTTGTAATCCGTCATTTTTATAAAAATAGGTGTAACCTCCTTCCTTAAAGGGAGCGGAATATTTTTCATAATTCCATTTTTCTTCCAATTTTTTCTTTAAATCATTTCGGTAGGGAATTTTAGCCAAATAGCCAAGAGTAAGCTTGTTTTCGACTGTTACCCATTCTTCCGTTTCTTTAGACCTATCATCTTCCAACCAGCGGTAAGGATCTTTTATTTCCCGGGCAAAATAGGTATCTGTAGTATCCACTTTTTTTGTGGTTGGATATTCCAAATTTGTCAATACGGAATCACTGGTTTTCTGAGTCTTACAAGAAATCATTATTAAAAAAGTTAATAAGATGAATAAAGAACGCATCATAAGTTGTGTTTTTTAAATTGGAAAACAAATATACTAAAAAAACACATCTTTTGGCGATGTCATTTTTAATGTAAAAAGTGATTTATACATCAAGTAACAACCTTCTTTATGAACGTGACCAATGTTACCAAGTAATTGTTAAAAAAGCCGTCAATTTGTCCTGATAAAAATTACGGTATAGTTATTGCCACATTTAAATAAAGTTTACAACATGACAGAAACATTAAACAAAGCGGCTTTTTTAGAAAAAGTTTTTAATTACGAAAAAAATAAAGAATGGCAATTTGAGGGTGATTTACCCTGCATTATTGATTTTTATGCAGACTGGTGCGGACCTTGTAAAATGATAGCACCTGTTTTGGAAGAACTGGCAAAGGAATATCAGGGAAAAATTAACATCTATAAAATAGATACGGAAAAGGAACAAGAATTGGCAGCTGCCTTTGGCATAAGAAGCATTCCTTCTTTACTTTTCTGCAAAGCCGGTGAACAACCTCAAATGGCAAACGGTGCCTTGCCAAAACATCAGTTGGAGCAGATTATAGCTGATGTTTTAAAAGTAGAGAAATAGAATTAATAATTGCTTTAATACTAAATTTCAGAAATCTTGAAAAAACAATCCTTTTTATCAGGTTAAGATATTGATAATTATCCGGTTAAGAGACTGCTTCTTTTGCTACAACCAATTTATTTTCAATTAAATATTCTGCGATTTGTATGGTATTGGTAGCGGCACCTTTTCGCAAATTATCTGCAACTATCCACATATTTAAACTGTTGGGTTGCGAATAATCTCGCCGTATTCTTCCCACAAACACTTCATCTTTGTCATGAGCATAAATAGGCATGGGATAAGTATTAGTATCTAAATTATCCTGCACTTTCACCCCTTTGGTATTATTTAGTAATGTTCTAACTTCAGACACATTAAATTCTTTTTCAAATTCTATATTTACGCTTTCGCTATGGCCACCCACTACGGGAATTCGCACTGCTGTAGCTGTAACAGCAATAGTTTTATCATCCAATATCTTTTGTGTTTCCCTTACCAATTTCATCTCTTCTTTTGTATAACCGTTCTCTTCAAAAACATCGCAATGCGGAATGGCATTTTTGTGAATAGGATAATGATAGGCCATTTCGGCTTTGTGCCCTTTAAATTCATTTTCCAATTGCCGTACCGCTTTTACACCTGTTCCGGTTATAGACTGGTAAGTAGAAACAACCAATCTTTTTATTCGGTATTTTTTATGTAACGGAGCCAGAGCCAGTACCATTTGTATTGTAGAACAATTGGGATTGGCAATAATTTTATCTGACGATGTAAGCACATTTGCGTTAATTTCAGGGACTATCAGTTTTTTAGTAGCATCCATCCGCCATGCAGAAGAGTTATCTACTACCGTAGTGCCTGCTTTCGCAAATTTTGGAGCCCACTCCAAAGAGATGCTCCCTCCTGCGGAAAACAAAGCAATATCAGGCCGCAAAGCTACTGCCTCATCCAGACCAACTACCCCGTAAGGTGTGCCCTTAAATATTATCTTCTTACCTTTTGACCGCTCTGAGGCTACGGGTATTAACTGTGTTACCGGAAAATTTCGTTCTTCCAGAACTTTTAACATAACTTGGCCTACCATGCCGGTAGCTCCTACAACTGCAATTCTCATAATACTAAAGAAATTAAAAAAACTTAAGATGCAAATTTCATAAAAACTTGTTTATAATAAAGTTTTTTTACTTAAAAGTTTAAAATGCATCACATTTGTTTAAAATGTTAATTTTCTGCATTAGCTGGAAAATTATGTAACTTTGCCCACCCAAAAGATGAAAATGAACATGAGCAAAATAGAATTAATGGCTCCCGCCGGAAATTTTGAATCCTTACAAGCGGCACTTGATAATGGTGCTGATTCGGTTTATTTTGGTGTAGAGCAATTAAATATGCGGGCAAGAGCATCTATAAATTTCTCTATTGAAGATTTAAAAGAAATCTCAAGAAGATGTAACGAGAAAGGTGTACGTACCTATCTGACCTTAAACACCATTATATACGACCACGACCTGTCCATAGTAAAAACATTGGTCATTAAAGCTAAAGAAGCTAATATTTCCGCAGTAATTGCCATGGATCAGGCAGTTATTTCCGTAGCGAGAAATATAGGCATGGAGGTACATATTTCTACGCAAATAAATGTTACCAATCTGGAAACGGTAAAATTCTATGCCATGTTTGCCGATACCATTGTCCTGAGCCGTGAGTTGAGTTTACGTCAGGTTAAAAAAATTACCGAGCAAATAGAAAAAGAACAGATAAAAGGCCCTTCCGGACGATTGGTAGAAATAGAAATTTTTGGGCATGGTGCTTTATGTATGGCAGTTTCCGGAAAGTGCTATCTAAGTTTACACAGTCATAATTCCAGTGCCAACAGAGGAGCTTGCAAACAAAATTGCCGAAAAAAATATACGGTTATAGACCAAGAATCAGGTTTTGAAATGGAAATTGACAATGAATACATCATGTCTCCAAAAGACTTATGCACTATAAATTTCTTAGATGAAATAGCAGATGCAGGTATAAAAGTCTTAAAGATAGAAGGCCGTGGTAGGGCACCGGAATACGTAGCCAAAGTTATTAAATGCTATAGAGAGGCCATTGACAGCCTATCTAACGGCACTTATAACAAAGAAAAAGTTATTTATTGGATGCAGGAATTGGAAAAAGTGTATAATCGCGGATTTTGGAATGGTTATTATCTGGGGCAAAAGTTGGGCGAATGGAGTAAAGATTCCGGTTCGCACGCTACCCAAAAGAAAATATATATAGGTAAAGGTATGCACTACTTTCCAAAATCTAACATAGCGGAATTTAAAGTAGAAGCCTATAACATTTCTGTGGGTGATACTATTTTAATTACAGGGCCCACAACAGGAGCAAAGGAACTTACGATAGAAGAAATGTTTGTCAATGACAAAAAAGGCCATATGGCATCAAAAGGAGATACTATAACCATTCCTATCCCTTTTAGGGTACGGCTGTCAGACAAATTATACAAAATTGTAGTCACAGAATACGCTCAAGTTTAACACGCTATGGTAATTATAACGCTTCAGAGGGCTAAGTGCATCGGCTGTAATTATTGTGTAGAACTGGCTCCTAGCCAGTTTAGAATGTCAAAAAAAGACGGTAAATCCGTATTGTTGCACGGCAAAGAAAAACGAGGGTTTTACACCTTAAAATCACCTGACGATACCATTTTGGAAAATGCCACTAAAGCAAAGGAAGCCTGCCCCGTAAAAATTATTTCGGTAAAGCAAAAATAAGTTCTTTAATGCTGTACAATATAAGCGATAGCGGCAAATAAGATAATAACTGCCACAACGGTAAGGCCTACCACCCATACATTTTTATAATAAATTTTATGAAGTTTTAGATCTTTTCTATAGCTCCAAGCCACAATCATAATAAAAACTATGGCAAAAATAAGGGCAAATAGTTGCTGGCCTTTGGTAAACATAACAAATTAATAGGTGCTATTCGGTAACTTTATACCGCCAGCCAAATTTATCTTCGGTACGATTATACTGAATATCAGTAATCATTTTCTTAAACCTGTCTGCATAGCTATTTTCCAGTTCTGGTAAAGCGTAGTCTTTACCTTTATATCCAAATCCGGAAATTGGCGAAATTACTGCGGCTGTACCGGCACCAAATATTTCTTTTAAACTGCCGTTTGCAGATGCTTTGATTAACTCATCTATGGTAAATCTTCTCACCTCTGTATGAATTCCTTTATATTTTGCTAAATCAATAATACTTTTTCGGGTAACCCCATCCAAAATCCTATCACTTGTAGGGCTAGTAATAAGCGTATCATTTATCCTTACAAAGATATTCATGGCACCTGCTTCTTCTATATATTGGTGCGTATTATCATCAGTCCAGATAACCTGTTCGTACCCCCTTTCTTTTGCCAAATGCGTTGGAAAGAATTGTGCTGCATAATTACCGCCTGCTTTAGCAAATCCTACGCCACCGTTGGCCGCTCTGGCATATTTCTCTTCAATCAGCACTTTTATTTTGCCTGAAAAATAAGGTCCTGAAGGCGAACAGGCAATCACAAACAAGTATTTATCTGCAGGAGAAGCATGAAAACCTGCACCACTGGCAAACATAAAAGGCCGCACGTACAAAGAACTACCGTCAGTTTGCGGTATCCAGTCCTTTTCAAGTTTTAACAATTCGCACAAGCCATCCATAAAATAAGCCTGTGGCAGTGCTGGCATGGCAAGGCGTTCCGCAGAAATATTAAGCCGTTTTTGATTTTCAAAAGGCCTGAATAACCAAATATCACCTTTTTTATCTTTGTAAGCCTTCATCCCTTCAAATACAGACTGGCCGTAGTGAAATATTTTTGCGGCCGGATCTAAAGTTATGTCCTGATATGGTTTTATATGAACATCCTGCCATTGCCCATCTTTATATTCACAAACTAAAATATGGTCTGTATGGTGTTTTCCAAAAGGCAAATTATTAAAATCAACTTTGTGTAGTATAGATTGTGTACTCACTTTTACGTGTATCGGAATGCGGGTTTTGGTACTCATAATTGTACTTTAAAGATAATTTTTAACAAAAATAGGCATTTTTAACGGTATCCATTTAAATTTAATAACTTAAATTTGTTAAAAAAATAAAGCAACCATGAAATTTAAAATAGCTTTAATTATCTCGTTAATAGCAATAACAGCCTGCAAAAAGGGAGAAAATTATGCTTCCTTTGGCAATAAAATTACAACAGACAATGTCATCACCAATACCGAAATGGCAGAAATATTTAAAAACTTACAAATGGGCGACACGCTGGAAGTAAAATTTAATGCAACTATTAATCAGGTATGTAAAAAGAAAGGCTGCTGGATGAAATTAGACTTGGGTGACGGGCAAGAATCTATGGTAACTTTTAAAGATTATGGTTTTTTTATGCCGCTAAATGCCGCCAACAGAGAGGTAATTGTAAATGGCAAGGCTTTCGTTAAAGAAACTACAGTAGAAGAATTACGGCATTTTGCCAAAGATGCCGGTAAAAGCGAAAAAGAAATTGACTCTATTACCCAACCCAAATATACTTATGCTTTTGAAGCAGATGGTGTGCTGATGAAGAAATAATGTCCTGTTTTTTTAATTTAGTTTTAATACTTCATCATTAAAGTTAGCATGGACAGCAACCAAACTGTAATTCTCTTTACATCAAAAATAACTTGTTCTAACTAATGCGTAAGTTTATCAAAATATTACTGATATTACTGCTTTTTCTGATACTGCACTCTTGTAAAGACAAAAGCCGGCCTACTCAGGATTTAATCATGCATGAACCCTCTGAGATGGCTTTGCTTATGCGGCAAATGTACGAATACAATAAATTGGTAAAACAACAGATTATAGCAGGAGACAGCTTAACCGATTACCCGGAAGATTTTAAAAAAATACATACCGCAGTTTTAACCAATCCGGAAGAAAAAGATGCCGAGTATGATAGTTTGGCCAACGTATTTTTAACGTTTCAAAACAAGGCATTTAACACAAAAAAAGATTCTGTAGTTTATTATTTCAACAAATCCGTAAATGCTTGTGTAACTTGCCATACCACCAGGTGTACCGGGCCCATCCCAAAAATTAAAAGGTTAAAAATACAATAGTTTTGAAGCGAAATATTATTAAAACCGCAGACGGTTCCCACACCATATTTTTACCGGATTATAATGAATATTACCACTCTAAACATGGTGCTATTAATGAAGCCTGCCATGTATTCATAAAAAACGGGTTACATCAATTTACCGCTAAAGACCCCGTAAACATATTAGAAATGGGCTTTGGCACCGGCCTAAATGCCTTTATCAGTTTTTTAGAAACAGTTAAACACGGATACAATATTAATTATACAGCTATAGAAGCTTTTCCGGTTAAACCGGATGAGATAGCCAAACTAAATTATGTAAGTAGTTTAAAGTCTGAAAAATACAGCGACATTTTTAGCAAACTTCACGATGTACCATGGCAAACTAAGCACCAAATTTCGGATAAGTTTTCATTGACCAAAACAGAAAGCAAATTAGAAAATGTTAGCTTAGAGCTATCTTACAACCTTATCTATTTTGATGCCTTTGGCCCAAGGGTACAACCAGAATTATGGACATTGCCTATTTTTGAGAAACTTTATAATTGTTTAGAAAATAAAGGAATTTTAGTAACTTACTCGGCAAAAGGCAGTGTAAAAAGAAATCTGCAAGAAGCAGGTTTTAACGTTGAAAAATTAACCGGCCCGCCAAACAAAAGGCATATGCTTAGAGCAACAAAAACTGAATAAAAAAATGGATTTTATATTAGGCATCATAGTAGGAGCATTAATTTTGGCTATAATATTTATGGTAATGCGGATAAGATTTACCAAAAGTAAATCCGAAGAGCGGTCGGCAGTATTATTAGAAAAAATACGAAATGTCTCCAAAATGATAACTGTAGAAGGTGATTTTTCTGAAATTATGCAATTTGAAGACGTAAAAGATGTATTTCTAAATCTGGTAACCAGTAAAAAAAGAGCCATAATTCTGGCTAATGCAAAAGTAATGATAGGTTTTGACATGAAAAAAATTAAACTACGGGCAGATGCGGGCAGCAAAAAAGTTTTTGTAGAACACTTTCCCAATCCCGAAGTAATAAGTATAGAAACAGATATTCAATACTACGATGTAAAACACGGATACTTTAATAAATTTGCCGCTACAGACCTGAGCAATTTAAACAAAAATGTTAGAAATAACATTGAAGATAAAATACCGGAAAGCAAATTATTAACTTCTGCACAGGAGAAGGCCTTAGATACCATAAAAGTTATTGAAGAAATGGTAGGTACCTTTGGCTGGAAATTGGATTACAGCAAGAAAGAGCTTATTGAAACGAGAAAAACGAACTAAAGATGTATTTTATTTACTTTATTATCAAGTAGTTAAATAAAATATAAGAAATCCGTTTTAACTTTTTATCAGCTTTAACATTTATTTGTTAAATTTGTTTTTTATTGTCTCATTATTTTTAGCCTTCTATTCCCCTAAAAATGATTTGATTTACTAGCTATAAAATTAAACAAAGAACTATTAAACATAAAAATATGAGAAATATCATTACGCTCAGTTTCTTATTCATTGCGTTTTTATTAAGTGCCCAGTCAACACCCGGAAAGCACAGTATCAGATTACTAAAAGTTAACACTAAAAATTCTGATTTTGGAGTTAATTTCTACGGTAAAGACAGGGTGGTATTTGCCTCACCTACAGAAAAAGTTTCTATCGTTAGACGAACCTGGGATGGAAATGATCAACCGTTTTTAGACCTCTTTGTAGGAGATATAGATAGTACAGGGCAGATTATTAACAAAACAACCTTACGAGGCGATGTTAACAAGAAATTTCACGAAGCCAGTGTTACTTTTACCAAAGATTTAAAGACTGTTTATTTTACTGCTAATAATTACAATGAAAAAGGCAAACCAATAAAAGGTGCTAATGGATTTGACAATATTCAACTGTACAAAGCAGATGTTGCCAGTGAAAACATATGGAATAACATTGTAAAATTACCATTTAACAGTGATGATTTTTCTACCGGCTCACCTACATTAGACAAAGACGAAAAAAAGCTCTATTTTGTATCAGACAGGCCGGGTTCAATAGGAAAAACGGACATTTGGGTGGTGGACATTTTACCAAATAATGAATATAGTGAACCGGTAAATCTGGGCCCAAAAATAAATACTGAAGAACGCGAAATGTTTCCACATATAGATGAGGACAATATGCTCATCTTTTCTTCAAATGGCCATCCGGGCTTTGGCAATTTAGACCTGTTTGCTGCAATGATTTATGACAATTCTGTATCAGAACCCATCAATTTGGGCGAACCTCTAAACAGCCCGCGAGATGATTTTGCTTACATTCTTAGAGACCGTGTAGTAGGGTATTTTTCTTCCAACAGAAAAGAAGGAAAAGGTGATGATGACATTTATTCCTTTAGAGTTGACGAACCCATCTTTATAGAATGTTTACAAACCATAACTGGCGTAGTAAAAGACAAAGATAGCGGAGAATTATTACCCGGAGCTTTAGTATCTATTTTGGATAGTGATGGTAACCAATTACAAATGACTGCTGCCTTGGAAGAAACTGCGGTTTACAGTTTTGATGTACCCTGTAATGGTGATTACACCCTAGTAGCTACTCACGAAAATTACCTAAAACTGGAAGTGCCCGTTAGTACAGTTAATGATACCGATGCACCGCCGGTAACACAAGATTTGGAAATGGAATTAGAATTTAAACCTGTAGGTAATGAGGTATTAGTAAACATAAATGTAATCTATTTTGACTTTGACAAGTGGAACATCAGACCAGATGCGGCAGAAGAATTAGACAAAGTTGTTGAGGTAATGAATAAATACCCAAAAATGAAAATCCATGCTACATCACATACAGATTCCAGAGGCACCAAGCGTTATAACCAAAAACTATCTGAACGAAGAGCCAAGAGTACGGTGGATTATATTGTCTCAAAAGGCATAAGTACAGACAGAATTACCAGTGAAGGCAAAGGCGAATCCGAATTGGTTAACAAATGTTCTGACGGTGTACCGTGTAGCAGAAAACAGCATCAGCTAAACAGGCGGACTAATTTCACTGTACAAGAAAGAACAATAGACCAAACCGGTGGCGATGAAAAAAATGAAACGGAAAACCTATAGCTGAAATAATATTGTAAATTTTGCAGAAACCACTTCTTTTATAATTTTTTTTAGAGAAGTGGTTTTTTCTTTACACAGGTTTATTTCATATCCGGTTAACTTTGCAAAACCAATATATAATTGTATTTATGAAACAAACATTAATAAACTTTAAAGATTTCTTCACAAGAAATACTATTTAAAATTTTTAATGTGAGAACGTAGTGGTTGTATACGTTCTCAATTTTATAATTAATATATAATCTTTATAATTACTAAAATTTAAACGTGTGAAAAAATATATTCTATTATTATTCTTATCCATTAGTTTTTTGCAATTACATTGTCAAAATAAAAAAGACTCTACCAATCCGTGGATACCGTTATTTAATGGAAAAGACCTCAAAGGCTGGACACAAAAAGGCGGCTTGGCAAAGTATGAAGTTAAAGACGGATCAATTGTAGGCATCACTGTAGCCGATACACCCAATTCATTTCTTACTACTGATAAAAATTATGATGACTTTATCTTGGAGATAAAATTTAAGGTGAACCCCGATATGAATTCCGGCATACAAATTAGAAGTAATAGCTATCCATACTATAATGATGGCGTAGTACACGGATATCAAGTAGAAATAGACCCCTCTGACAGGGCCTGGAGTGCAGGAATTTACGATGAAAGTCGAAGAGGTTGGCTTCATCCAATTGCAGATAATAACACAAAAGCAAAGCAAGCTTTTAAACAAAATGGCTGGAACCACTACAGAATTGAAGCCCTTGGAGACACCATAAAAACCTGGATAAACGGCGTACCGGCAGCTCATCTTGTAGATGAACAAACTGCATCCGGGTTTATAGCCTTACAAGTGCATAGAATTTACGGCGAGCAAAAACCAGACACGGAAATTTTATGGAAAGACATTAACATTATTACCGATAATCCTCGCAAATACAGTAAAAAAATGCCTTTGCCCACTATTGACAAGAAAAACAAACTCACAAAAACCGAAAAAGATAACGGCTGGAAAATGTTATGGGATGGTAAAACTACCCAAGGGTGGCGAGGTGCAAAACTAAACAGTTTTCCTAGTAAGGGCTGGGAAATAAAGAACGGGGAACTCACGGTATTATCTACAGGAGGTGCAGAATCCGCTGCGGGCGGAGACATAGTAACCACAAAAAGTTATGGAGACTTTGAACTGTCAGTGGATTTTAAAATTACCAAAGGTGCTAATAGCGGCATAAAATATTATGTAGATACAGAACTCAACAAAGGCCCCGGTTCTTCCATTGGCTTGGAATATCAAATTCTGGATGATGTCATTCATCCTGATGCCAAATTAGGAAATCACCAAGGCAGCAGAACCCTAGCCTCGCTCTATGACTTAATACAAGCCAATCCTAATAAACCGGCAAATCCGATAGGAGAATGGAATACCGCCCGGATAGTTTCAAAAGACAACAAAGTAGAACACTACCTAAATGGCATGAAAGTGCTGGAATACAAGCGTGGAAGTGATGCTTACAGAAAATTAGTTACAGAAAGCAAATATGCCAAATGGCCTAATTTTGGCGAATTGAAAAAAGGCCAGATTTTATTACAAGATCATGGAGACCGAGTAAGTTTTAAAAATATAAAAATAAGAATTCCTAAAAGCGAATAAAAAATTTCTTAAAACCGACTATCTTCCGGATAGAATCACAGTGGTATTTTGCCTCATACAGAACCACCAAAAACTGGCAGTTCTGAACACTTTTAAGTAGCAACAAATAAGAAACCCCAATTCATGGGTTAAAAAAATTTATAGATAAATAATTATGACTACCAGAAGAAAATTTATAAAAAATACCGCTGTTTACGGTAGCGGAATGCTTATTGGGAGTTCAGTATTTCCTGTTTTTGCTAATGCTAAAATTTTAGGTGCAAATGATGCCATTAACTGTGCAGTTATAGGGGTAAGAAGTAGAGCCAAAGCTCTTTCTGCTGCCATAAATGCCGATAAAAACGCAAAAATAAAATACAACTGCGATGTAGATGATTTAATAATAACAGAGCACAATATATGGTGCAGAGAAAACATAGGCTATGTACCAAAAGTTGAGAAAGACTTTAGAAAAATATTAGAAGACAAGGATATTGATGCAGTTTTTATTGCCACCCCGGAACATTGGCATGCCCCAATGGCCATAATGGCCTTACAAGCAGGCAAACATGTCTATGTAGAAAAACCGTGCAGTCATAATCCTTATGAAAATGATTTGTTAGTTGCAGCACAAAAAAAGTATGGCAAAAAGGTACAGATGGGCAATCAACAACGCTCTGCACAAACCTCAATTAATGCCATTAATGATATAAAAAATGGGATTATTGGAGAAGTATTTAAAGGCGAGGCTTATTATTCAAATAACAGAGGCTCCATTGGCCATGGAAAAAAAATACCGGCTCCTAAAACCTTAGACTGGGAACTGTGGCAAGGTCCGGCTCCGAGAGAAACCTATAGAGATAATGTGCATCCTTATAATTGGCATTGGTTTAAAACTTGGGGAACCGGTGAAATTCACAATAACGGCACTCATGAAATTGATATCTGTCGTTGGGCCTTAGGTGTAGATTTACCAAACTCTGTAACTTCTTTTGGTGGAAAATACACCTATAATGACGACTGGGAATTTACAGATAACCAGCAAGTTACCTATAGTTATGACAATGGAAAATTCATCACTTGGACTGGCCATAGTCGTGGTGTTTTACAACCCAATATGCCCGGCAGAGGCGTTACTATTTACGGCAGTAAAGGCAGTATAAGATTGGACAGAAAATTTTATAAATGCTACAATTTGCAAGGCGAACTTTTAAAAACCCAATTGGAAACAAAGAATGAAACAGAAGCCACCGATACCCGTGGAGATAGTCCGCTAGACATTAGCCATGTAGGCAATTTATTCAATAGTATAAGAGAAAACACGCCACTTCATTCAGACATAAACGATGCTGCCATTAGCACCATGCTTTGCCATTTAGGCAACTTGGCACAAGAAGCTGGCGAAACTATAAAAATAGATAAAAAAACAGGTAAGATTATTGATAATGAAAAAGTTATGCAACTTTGGAAAAGAGATTACGAAATTGGCTGGGAGCCAAAATTGTAATTAACTGAAAAATCAAATAAGATAAAGACATGAAAGTTTGGCACCAAGTAAACAATACGGGTGAAACAGATTTAAATACTAATGTTAACTCAATTTAGAAAGCATCAACTAAATAGCTCTTTAATCTCTTTTTTATTAAACAATTTTTCACATATCACATTCCATAGGTAATTACATGGTTTGTTTTCCCCATCCTATGGATGCAGTCTATAGCCTGATTTTCCACCGCAGGATTCCACCACAGGTCAACCAAAAAAACATAATCTGCTGCTGTAAGAATTAATACCAAATCTAACTGTATAATGATATATTGGGTTTGGTATAAGCCCTACCCCACCCACTTTTAGGCTAATCAGGTTTTCTGACAAACAATGATTCCTTAAAAAAATATGATTTCTTTTAATTTTCTCTTGACTTTAAATAGCCCAAAATATAAGGCGAGTTCAAGGCAAGAGAAAATTTTAACCCGGAACAACCTTTTGGTTGTAAGGACTTAAGATTTTTGATAACGAAGAGATCGCCCATAGTTTGGGAATTTTTAGGTTTTTTGTTCTTTTTTACCATTTCCACCTCAAAATTACTCAATAAAATGTGCCTTTTTATGCTATATTTCGTTGTAAAAATAAACTATGCTACGACTACACTTAATTTTTACGCCTTATCTATCACAAAAATTCATCATTTTATTTTTTGAGTATTCTTAAAGCAGAACCGGTATTATTCAAAGACTTCTAAAATAAAGCTGCTATTAATTTTCTGCCAAAATGGCATATTTTTCTCAATTAAGGTTGTATCTTTGCAATTCCAAAAATTTATCTGGAACCAGACACATGACAGAAGAAAAAATTATAGACGAAAGTAAACAAGGACAGGCCTTAAAAACTACCCAAATTTCAGGCAATAAGAAAAAACTGTTTATAGAGAGTTACGGCTGCCAGATGAATATGAGTGATAGTGAAATAGTAGCTGCCATTCTTTCTGAGCATGGTTTTAACACCATTCAAGAATTAGAAAATGCTGATTTGGTTTTAGTAAACACCTGTTCTATAAGAGACAAAGCCGAACAAACCATTAGAAAACGATTAAAATACTACAACACCATAAAAACACATAAAAATCCGGGGATGAAAGTTGGGGTTTTGGGTTGTATGGCAGAGCGGATAAAAGCTAAATTTTTAGAAGAAGAGAAGATAGTAGATTTAGTAGTAGGTCCGGATGCTTATCGCGATTTGCCCAATCTGGTAAAAGAAGTAGAAGCCGGTAGGGAGGCGGTAAACGTAATCCTCTCTAAGGAAGAAACCTACGCCGATGTTTCTCCTGTACGGTTACAATCTAACGGTGTTTCCGCTTTTGTAAGCATTACCCGCGGATGTGACAATATGTGTACATTTTGTGTAGTGCCGTTTACACGAGGCAGGGAACGGAGCCGTAATCCACAAAGTATCTTAAAAGAAATTGAAGAATTACACAACAAAAACTTTAAAGAAGTTACGCTGCTTGGCCAGAATGTAGATAGTTATTTATGGTATGGCGGCGGACTAAAAAAGAATTTTAAAAATGCCTCTGCCATTGTTAAAGCTACGGCTGTTGATTTTGCCCAATTACTGGATATGTGTGCTACGGCTTTTCCAAAAATGCGTTTTAGATTTTCTACTTCCAACCCGCAAGATATGAGTTTGGACGTACTGCACACCATGGCAAAACACAAAAATATTTGCAAATACATTCACCTGCCCGTGCAATCCGGCAGTACTAGAATTTTAAACCGTATGAACCGCCAGCATACCCGGGAAGAATATATGGAGTTAGTTGACAATATAAGAAGAATTTTGCCCGACTGTGCCTTGTCTCAGGATATGATAGCCGGATTCTGTGGCGAAACCGAAGAAGACCACAAAGAAACACTAAGCCTAATGGAATATGTAAAATATGATTTTGGGTTTATGTTTGCCTATTCCGAAAGGCCCGGCACACTTGCGGCAAAAAAATTTAAAGATAACATACCCCTTAAAGTAAAAAAACAGCGACTGGCAGAGATTATCGCTTTACAGCAGGAACATTCCCATTACCGAACCAAACAGCATCTGGGCAAGATAGAAGAAGTCCTCATAGAAGGTACTTCTAAAAAGGATAACAACCAATGGAAAGGCAGAAACACTCAAAATACCGTAGTGGTTTTTCCAAAAGAACACTATAAAATGGGAGATTTTGTA